>Ga0256843_1000025_pt1 | contig 125915 bp, 132 predicted proteins | sample AlvinellametaG_FD_191572 | JGI IMG/M metagenome (GOLD analysis project Ga0256843, IMG submission 191572) | Pompeii worm associated microbial communities from hydrothermal vent at the East Pacific Rise, Pacific Ocean - Alvinella | ecosystem: Host-associated > Annelida > Integument >... | reverse complement strand
AAAAGCAGTTTTTATCTACAAAGATTTTAAAAACTTATTAAAACTTAAGATTTTTAAACTTAATTTTTATCTAAAATATTGTATTTTACAGCTTTAATTTTATTATGAGGTTGTAAGATTGAGCTGGGTAGAAGATCTAAAAAAAGTTGTAGAGATAAACTCTTTTACACTAAATAAAAGTGGAGTTGATGAGGTTGGAAATGTTTTTAAAAAGTGGCTTGAAGAGCTTGGATTTGAGAGTAAAATTTTTAAGAGAGAATTAATTGGAAACCATCTTTTATTCTCCTCAAAAAAAACAGATAAAGATAAAATTTTACTCTTAGGGCACCTTGATACTGTTTTTGCTCCAGGAAGTTTTGAAGGATTTAAAGAGGATCAAATTTGGGTTTATGGGCCTGGAGTTTGTGATATGAAAGGCGGAAATATCGTAGCTTTAGAAGCTTTGAGAAATGTTTATGAAAGTTTTGGAGAAATTTGTGATATAGATTTTTTGTTGGTAAGTGATGAAGAAACAGGAAGTGATGATTCTAAATTTCTTACTCAAGAAATTGCAAAAAATTATAAATATGCTTTTGTTTTTGAAGCTGCGGGAAAAAATTTGGAAGTTGTAGTTGGAAGAAAAGGAATTGGAACTTTTAAAATTCAAATTGAAGGAAAAGCTGCTCATGCTGGAAATAGTTTTGAAAAAGGGATCGATGCAAATTTAGAATTAGCTTATAAATTAATAAAACTTAAGAATTTAACAAATCTAGAGCAAGGGACTACTTTAAATGTTGGAAAAATCAAAGGAGGAATAGGAGCAAATACAATTAGTCCTTCTTCAGAGCTCATTTTTGAAATTCGTTATACAAAAAAAAGAGAAAAAGAAAGAATCCTAAAAGAGATAGAAAAAATTTTAAATACTCAATTTGTACCAAATACAAGCGCAAAACTTCTTGGAAATATTCAAAGAGATGTTATGGAACCAAACCAAAAACAGCTTGAACTTATTAAAAAAATGGAAAAAGTTTCTGGATTTAAAATTCCATCAGAAAGTAGAGGCGGAGGAAGCGATGCCAATTTTTTAGCAAATTATGGAGTAATAACAATTGATGGATTTGGTCCCTTTGGAGATGGAGATCACACTCATAACGAAAGAGCTTTAAAGCAGAGTTTTGATCAAAGAATTGAATTAGTAAGCAAAATCTTAAAATTTCATCAAAAAGAAGGAAAGTTGTTATGAAACAAAGAAAAGTTGGGATTTGGATGTATCAAAATGGTGGTGGAGACAAGATAGAAAAAAAACTTGTAAAAAAATTAAAAGAAAGAGGTATAAAAGCAATAACTGGACTTAACCTAAGATATGCTTATGTAAAAAATAGACATATAAAATATAATGGAATCAATGTGGATGAACTTGATTGTTTTTTTAGTTACAATGCTGGAGAGCAGACCCAATATCAAATGTTTTTATACAAAGCTTTAGATAAAGTTGTTCCTTGTATCAATAATTTCCCAGCGCTTGAATTGACAGAAGATAAATTTCAAACCAACTTTTTGCTCAGAAATCATAAAATACCAACGGCAGATTTTAGACTATGTCACAGAGATGATACACACAGATTAAAAAGCTTCATAAAAAAGTGGAAGCAGATGGTTTATAAACCAACAGATGGATGGGGAGGAGTTGGACTTACAAAAATAGATAGTAAAGAAACACTTAATACTCTTTTACCATTTCTTAATCAAATGGATCTACGCTTTTTTTATGTAGAGAAATTTATAGACTATGATAATACAGATTATAGAATTGATATTGTAAATGGAGAGTTTGTTGGAGGTTATGGAAGAAGAGCAAATAAAAATGACTGGAGAACAAATATTACAAGCGGTGGAAGTATCTTTTTAAGAAAAATAGATGATGAGGTAATAGATTTGGCAAAAAAAGCTGCACAAATTACTAAACTTGAAATTGCTGGAGTAGATATTATCTATGATAAAAAGAGAAAAAAATATATTGTTTTAGAAGTAAATGGGATTCCGGCTTTTGCAACTCCAGAACAAGAAAAACTAGGACTTGATTTTAATGATAAAAAGATCGATTTGATCGTAGATTTAATTGATAAAAAGAGCTTTGAGCATATAAAATTAAAAAAATAATTCCTAAAAAATAAAGATAGGGAAAAAAGAGTGATAAATCAAGATAATATTAAAAAAGCTTGGTTTTTTGCAGCAAATGCTCATAAACATAAACGATATCCAAAAGATAATTTACCCTATTTAGTTCATCTAGGAGATGTTGCTTTTGAGATTTTTGCAGTAAAAGAGAGTATAAAAGATCTTGAACTTGCACTAACTTGTGCAATTTTACACAATGTAATTGAAGATACTTCAATCTCTTATGAAAATATTGTAGAAAGATTTGGCAAAAGTGTAGCTAATGGAGTTTTGGCTCTGACAAAAGATAAAAGTTTGCTAAAATCTCAACAAATGGTTGATTTTTTGCAAAGAATTTCTCAGCAACCACCTGAAATTGGGACAGTAAAGATGGCTGATAGAATCTATCGGCTCCACCAAAGCATTGGGACAACAAAAAGATTAAAGAGAAAAATTCAAAATTACTATAAAAATGATGTAAAGGATTAAAAAAATGAGTAAAAAGAAAAAACTACCTAAACTTGGACTTTTGTATTTGGATTATGTTTTGAGATTTTTTGATAGAAGTAATTTTAAAGGATGGCCTGATAAAATTGAAGAAGTTGTTTATCACTGGGGAAATGATAAAGAAAGATTTATCGAAGAGGTAAAGAGAAAAAAGATTGATATTTTAATTGGAAATATTCCAGCAACTGCTTATGAAACTTTTAAAGAAATTGCAAAAGCTCTGCCACATGTGAGATTTGTTCCATCAATTGAGAGTCAATTTGCAAATAAATCTAAAGAAAATGTAACTTTATTTTGTCAAAAACATAATCTTTCTCATCCACATACTGAAATCTTTTATGATCCAAAAGAGGGAAGAGAGTATCTTAAAAGTTGTAAATATCCAATAATTGTAAAAAGAAGTTATGGGCCAAGCAATTATGGAGGATATTATGTCCATAAAGTAAAATCTTATGAAGAAGCAATAAAACTTTTTGATGAGAAAAAATATCATCCAATGTATATTCAAGAGTGTATTCCTCTAAGAGCTGATATTCGTGTAATGTTAATTGGACATAAACCAGCTTGTGCTTTTTGGAGAGTTGCGGGAGAAGATATGGAAATTACCAATACTTCCCAAGGTGGATACATGACTTATGATAATGTTCCAATGGGTGCACTTGAGCTAGCAGTAGAAGCTAGCAAAGCAGCAAAAGCTGAATATTGGGCTTGCGATATTGCTGAATATAATGGGAAATATTATATTTTAGAGTGTGCAACTGCATTTGCAGCATTTCCATATTTTAGAGATTGGATTGGACAATATTTGATGTGGGATTTTAGTGGAGGGTATTTCAAAAAACCATACATTCCTCTTTATAACTGGGAAGAACTTGGAAAGATTAAGCCTTCTTTGCTTAGGACTATGAGACATATCGAATTTAGTAGATATATTCCTTCAGCAGATGGAGCTTACTATGTAGATGAAAGAGATGGAAAGTGGGAAATGGAACTAACTAAAGAAAGCCATCCAGAAGATGTTCCAAGCAATGAACACCTTTTAAGAAGAGTTGAAGAAGATAATCTTCCAGAAGAGATAAAAGAAGATAGTAAAATTTCAGAAACTACAAAAGATGAAGTTCCAGATGATGAGATAAATTTAAAAGAAGCAAACCTAACTGAACTTATGACACTTCATGGAATGGATGAAGAGTTGGCAGTTGAAGTAATAAATTATCTAAATGAGCATAATATAAAATCAATTGAAGAACTTCTAGAAGTTGAAGGAATTGACAGACAAACTCTTAAGGTTTGGGCAGAAAATTTAAAATAAGCTAAAGGCTTTTTGCCTTTGGCAAAATAAAAATAATCTTTCAATCTCTTTTTTTCTTTTATTTTCGTCAACTTATTTAAATTTAATCAATTTTTGTTTAGACTTTGATAAATATCCTTTAGAAGGAGAAGCCTTTTATGAAAATTTTTTTGATATTATTAGGAATATTTACAATTTTATTTGCATTTGAAGATGATTTTATAAAAGAGATTCAAAAGATAAATGATTTAAAAAAAAGAGAAATTAAATTTTTCTTTGATCCAAAGCTCTATCTGTCATTAAAAAAAATTCCCCTAGAACCAAATGAACTTTTAAAATATCCAGAAAAATATTTATCTCTCAAAAAAGTTTTGAAAGAAAAAGAGCAATTTGATCCTAAAAAGTATATCGCTCTAAAAAGAGTTCCAAAACCTAAACCAAGTAAAATCTTAAAGATTATAGTAAGTAAAAGAAGACAAAGAATGTATGTTTATTTGAATAAAAAACATCTTTATACCTTCAAAGTTTCAACTGCAAGGAGAGGTTATTGGACTCCAAATGGAGTTTTTAGGCCTTACTCTTTGGAAAGAATGCACTATTCTAGAAAATATCACAATTCTCCAATGCCTTGGAGTGTATTTTTTAAAGGTGGATATGCGATTCATGGAACTTATTCAATTAGCAGACTCGGATCTCCAGCTTCTCATGGATGTGTTAGAGTTCATCCAAGACATGCAAAAAAAATCTATTATTTAATTAGAAAATTTGGAAAGCACAATACAAAAATTATTATCAAAAGCTAATTTATTTAATTTAGAGTTTTTCTCTCCTTTTGGTATACTTTCGCAAAAAATAAAAAGGTAATTCCTTGAAACAGCTCTACCATTCATATGATCAGACAGTAAAAATCTTTGAAGATCTAAAGAAAAAAAGACCAGATGTTTTTGATTTGGAAGTAATTGGCCAAACTTGGGAAAAAAGAGATATTATCGCCGTAACAATTGCAAAAGATATCTCAAAAGCTCACACAAAACCAGCCCTTTTTTATACAGGGACAATTCATGCTAGAGAGTGGATTGGAGTTGAACTTGCCATTGCATTTGCAAAATATGTGGATGAAAATTTAGAGTATGATCTTTTGGTAAGAGATATTTTGGAAAAAAGTACAATTTATCTAGTTCCTTGTGCAAATCCAGATGGATTTGAGTACTCAAGAGAACACTACTCTTTTTGGAGAAAAAATAGAAGAGTCAATGCTGATGGAAGTTTTGGCGTAGATTTAAATAGAAATTTTCCAATAGGTTTTAAAAAGAGTAAAGATCCTTCCTCAAATGTTTATGGAGGACCAGAACCTTTTAGCGAACCAGAAACTAGAGCTTTAAGAGATTTTGTAAATTCTCATCCAAATATTGCAATAGCACTTGATTACCATTCCCAAGGAAATGTTTTCTTCCCAGCTCACAATTTCAAGCATGAAGATACAATCGATACAACAGATATGAATGTTTTGTGTGCAAATATGGCTGAAGAGATTAGAAAAGTAAGCAATAGAGAGTATGGGATTCACCAAGGAAAACCTCCAGCAAGTTTAATCAAAGGAAGCGGAAGAGAGTATTATTACTCTTTAGGAATTCTTGCAAGTGTTGTTGAAGTTGGAACTAGAAATATTTCAGACTATTTAGATGATATGAGCGAACACATAGCAGAACAAATCCCTGCTCTTCTTGCCGCAGCAAAAGAGGTTCCAAATTATGCAAGAGATTCTAAAATGCCAAGAATAGAAAATTTTAGAGCTACAAGTGTTGGAAATAATAGTGTAACTTTGGAGTGGGAAGAGTATCCAAAACAAAGAGTCTATTTTGAAATATATCGTTCAAAAAAGGAAAAATCTTATTGTAGAGCCTTTAACTTAATTGGCCTTAGCAAAGCAAATAGTTTTATAGATACACATTTAGAATCAGATCAAGCTTATTTTTATCATATTCGTGCAGTTGATAAAGATACAAAACAAAAATCTCCATTTGCTCCGGTCTTGGCAATTAGAACTCATGTGGATGAAGATGAATTTCATAGAACATATTTCCCAAATCCAAATAAAACTGGATATCTTTCTAGTCTAAAAACTCCAAAAGAAAATCTATCCCATTTTGGAGAAAACTCTCTTTTTGTAGGAGTAAACCAAACCAAAGGTATTTGTACAAGCGTAATTTCTATTCCTCTAAGAACAATTCCTAAAAATGCTCTAATAAAAAGAGCCAAATTAAGACTCTATCCATTAAATAGAGTTGGTGTTACAATAGAAAAATATGGAGAGTGGAGTGTTTGCATTCTTGATAAATCTACAATAAAAGAGTTAAGTTCATTTGAAGAGCTAGAAAGAGCAAAAGCCTTAACTTATGTTGGAAGGGCTATTCCTTCTAATCATCTTTCTCAAGGAATTTGGAGGGAGTGGGAATTTAGTGAAAAAGAGTGTGAAGTTTTGCAAACTCAAATTCAAGATCAAGAGGTTATCTTTAGAGTAGAAGGTCCAAAAACCTTACCAATAGGAAGAGATTCTCAACTTATGCAGTGGGATTTAGGATATGGAAAGTTTGGAAGTGGACTTAGCTTTAGACCTCATCTAGAAATTACTTACACACTAAAGCCTGAAAAAGTAACTCTTTATCCAAAAGCAACTTATACAATCAAAAAAGATCAAACTAATGAAGGTGTAATTGAGTGTGGATTTGATGAAAAAGGGAAAAAGATATTTGCCTCTTTCGATTTTGATATCTCTTCTTTACCAGATTGGAGATACATGGCAATTACAAAAGCTTATATCATTTTAAATCCGATAGAAATTCAGACAAAAAGCAATATTAGACTTCATCTTGAAATGATAAAACAAAATACAAAAAGAGATTATGAAGGGATAAAAAATAGAGAAATTATTGAAAATATTGGATATGATGTAAGTGCTAGCGATTTGAAGAATAAAGAGCAAATTTTTGTTTTTGATTCTTTTGCTATTCAAGAAGTAGGAAAAAGTTTAAGTAAAAAAGAAAAAGTCTCCTTTTTACTTCGCCCAAGTAAGCCTCAAAAATTGGTTAAAAACTCTATTTTAAAGTGGCATAGTCTAAATCCAAAATATACTCCAAAACTTGTAATTGAGTATTTAAATAAAAGAAGAGAAGATGTAGGAAGTGTAAAAAACCTTAAATATACTATTGAAAAAGATAAAGATAAAAAGAAAATTAAACTCTCTTGGGAAAATCCTAAACATAAAGATTTTAGAGGTGTTATTGTTATAAAAAATCCTTTTAGAAAGCCAATTTCTCCGTATGATGGAGATAAACTTTACGGAGGAAAAGACAATTATACTTATGATAGTTTTGGGGCTTTAGATGTAGATAAATATTATGCAGTATTTACTTATGATGATGTTCCAAATTTTAGCAAACCTGCTATAATTAAGTATAAAGCCAACTCTAAATAAAAGAGATTTTAAAGGGCAAAAGATGATAATAATTCCAGCAAGAATTGGATCTACTAGATTCCCGAATAAAGTTTTAGTCTCTATTGAGGGAATTCCTATGGTAATAAGAACAGCTCAAGCAGTCTCCTCTTTGGATAGTGTAGTAATTGCTACTGATGATGAAAGTGTGGTAAATATTGCCAAAGAGTATGGTTTTAGAGCTGTAATGACTTCAAAAGAACATAAATCTGGAACAGACAGAGTCTATGAAGCTGCAACAATTTTAAATTTAAAAGATGATGAAATAATTATCAATGTTCAAGCAGATGAACCTTTTATAGAAAAAGAGGTGTTAGAAAGTGTATATGAAAAAATTTATAATTACAAAGATGATTCAAAAGTTCTAGCAGCCAGTGCTTATAAAATAATTTCAAATCCAGAAGCCGATGATCCAAATATTGTAAAAGTAGTCACAGATTCTAAGGATATGGCTCTATATTTTTCTAGATCAAAAATCCCATATCCAAGAGATCACCATTTTGATAGCTACAAAGGACATCTTGGAATTTATGCTTATAGAATGAATTCTTTGAAAAAATATTGTCAATTTAAACCTTCTTCACTAGAAAAAATAGAAAAATTAGAACAACTTAGAATTCTAGAAAATGGTTACAAAATTGCAATGACAAAAGTTGAAACTGAAAGTTTTGGAATAGATACTCCAGAAGATTTAGAAAGAGCTATCAAAAAACATATTTTATAGTTTGATAAAGTTTTGATCATTGTGTATAATATAGATGAAATTATTATGGAGTTTTTTGGAGTTTCAGGAGACTTCCTGTTAAGAATTTTTTTATAAAAGAAGGAGAATTGTAATGAGAAGAGGTTTTTCAATGATAGAACTTATCTTTGTGATAGTTGTAATTGGAATTTTAGCAGGAATTGCTGTCCCAAAATTGGCAGCAACCAGGGAGGATGCAATTGTTACTCAAGGAAAATCTGATGTAGCTGCAATTAGGGCGGCACTTGCAACTGAAAAACAAAAAAGAATCCTAAAAGGAGATTATAATAATACTTACGATGTAGAATCTCTGTTAGATTACGGATTATCAAAGAGATGGACAAATGTAGGAGGAGGAGTTTATGAGTTTAAACTTTCAAATACAAAAACTGTCAGATTTAAATTAGATGGGGCAAAATTTGTATGTGAAAATCCATCCGATCCAAATTGTAAACTTCTTACCAAGTAGATTTTAAAAACTCCCTCTAAATTTTTTGATTTAGGGGGAGAGGAAATTTTTTAAGCATTGTCTTCTTTTTTTGGAGCATATTTATTTACATCAATTTGATCTACATCGATTAACTCTGCTACATCTTCTTCAAGTTCTCTGTGAGTAGAGTCTTCTTTTTTGCTCTCTTTTTTCTTAGATTTTGGAGCATTTTTTGGCTGATCTGAATGAATTTTTTCATCATAAGTTACAATCGTTCCAACTACACTTCCTCCATCTAAAGTTTTAATTCCTTTGGTAACAATTTCACCCTCAATTGATCCACCTCTAATTACTTCCAACATTTTAGAAGCAACTACTCTTCCACTAAGTTTTCCAAGCACTTTTACAGTTTGACTTCTACACTCTTCTAAAGTCAGTCTTCCATTTTCATTAATTTCTACTGCTTCACTAGAATAAATTTCTCCTTCTACAAATCCATCTACATAAGAAGTTTTGTTATACATTTGAGCTTGAACTTTTGAACCTTTTGTAATTTCTAAAATATCTGATTCTAAAATACCTTTAACTTCTCCAGAAATTTTAATATTTGTAGCTTTAATTGTGCCATCTACACTTCCTGTTTTTGTAACAATTACAGTTTCTTCCATTTCGATATCGCCAACATGAGCTCCTTCAATTATCAAAGAGCCACATCCTCTCATTTCTCCTTGAGTCTTCATACATTCAGTAATCAAAGCAGAAGATTCTGGAGTTTTAATTACACCTTCATCTACAATTGGTTTTTGAGGAGCTTCTTTTGGAGTCTCTTCTTGTTGAATTGCTTGCTGTTTTATCTCTCTTTCAGAAAAAATATCCCTTTTTTTTGAAAATAGAGCCATTTACCTCTCCTTTTGTATTATTAAATTTATTCTTAAGAGTACTTTTAAACAAAAATACTCTTTGATAAAAAAATTATACCATCTTTTGAATTTTCTAAGGCTCTTTGAAGTTTTAAAATTAAGCTTTAGTTTCTTTTGATAAAAACTCTAAACAAGCATAGATATAAAGAATTCCAAAAATAGTTAAAAAAAAATAAAAAAAATAGAAAGTAAAAGTAAAAATTCCAAAAGAAATGATAGCAAAGACCAAACTAAAAAAAATTGAAATTTTCAAAACTTTCTCATTTAAAAGAAAGATTCCTATACCTAGAAAAAGAGAAAAAAATCCCAAAAAAATTCCTGCTAAGGCCAAATGTTTTCTATAATTAGTGAATAAAAAAGTATAAATCCAAGCACTACCTAAAAGAGTAGGAACTAAGCCTCCAAGATAAATTATAATTTTAAAGATTATTTTAGTCTTAAAAGTTGAGCCTTTAGATAGATTTTGCTAAAAGATCTTTTAAAGATTCTTTTGGATCTTTTCCTTCAAGCATTAAATAGACCTCTTTTGCAATTGGAAGATAGATCTTCTTTTTCTGAGAAATATTAAAAAGAGCTTTTGCAGTTCCAACTCCTTCTGCTACTTCTCCAAGCTCTTCTAAGATCTGTTTTAAATTTTTTTTCTGTGTAAGATTAAATCCTACTCTGTAATTTCTAGAGAGTTGACTACTAGCAGTCAAAAATAGATCTCCAGCACCACCTAAAGATAAAAATGTCTCCTCTTTTGCTCCTAAAAATTTTCCAAATCTAGCCATTTCTACAAGTCCTCTTGAAATTAAAGCAGCTCTTGCATTATTCCCTAGTTTGAGTCCATCACAAACTCCTCCAGCAATTGCTATAACATTTTTATATGCTCCTCCAACTTCAGCTCCAATTACATCGCTATCTACATACCCTTTTATAAAATCTGGAAAAGCTTGAGTAAACTCCTTTGCCAAGTCTAAATTTTTAGAGCTAACTACTAAAGCTGTTGGCAAAGACTCTTTTACCTCTTTTGCAAAAGAAGGGCCAGAAAGGAAAGCTACCTGTTTAGAATCTACAAATTCTTCTAAAATCTCATTTAATAAAGCTCCACTTTTTATCTCTATTCCTTTTGAAGCAATCAAAAGCTTTTGACCATAATTTTTGAAATTCTTTTTAAACCACTCTCTAATAAATTGAGCTGAAATTGCAATTACAATAAACTCTTTTTTAAGGGCTTCATCAATTGAAATTAAATTTTTCTTCTTTCCTCTAGCAGAAGAAAGAGTTACACTATTTTTTTGACTAAACGCAAAGGCTAAAGCCTCTCCCCATTTTCCAGCTCCAATTACTGCAATTTCCATTCTGGCTCCTTAATGATTTCTTCAAACTTTTCTAAATCCTCATCTCTTCCAATAAAAACCAAAATATCTCCAGCATCTAATTTATGTTTTTTCCCAACTGTTACAAAATTAAAATCTTCTCCCAACTCTTTATCGATTAATCCAATCAAAATTACATTAAAAGGATGAAAATCTATCTCATCTAACATTTTCCCATTTAAAAAAGAGTTTTTAGGAATCTCTATCTCTTTAAAACTATACTCATGAGTTTTATAGATAAAACCTTCTAAAAATTTTGTAGCTACTTTTTTGTTTAGAATATTATAGATCCTGTTTGCACTAATTGCATAAAGATCTACAATTTTTGAAGCTCCAGCTAATCTTAATTTTTCTGTAACATACATTGAATCTGAAATTGCTAAGATTTGATTATCTGGATAGAGATCTTTTAAAGAGAGTGTCAAATAGACATTTAAATGGTCATCATCCATTGCACAAATAAATTTATGATGAGGTTCTACTGGAAGATCTAAAAGATGATCATCATCTGTTACATCGATTAAAATACACTCTCTAAAACCATTTTTAATTGCATCAAGCTGTTTTTTGGGATCTGTTTCTACCAAAATAATATCTACTGGATGTTCTTTTAGACGCTCTACAATTACATTCCCAAACTTTCCATATCCAAAAAGAATTATTGTAGTTTTTTGTTGCTTTTGTTTCATCTAACACCTATCAATACAACTTACATTTTTAAAGTATTCAATACTAATGTAATGTCCAAATACCAATAAAATATCTTCTTCTTCAATTATAATATCTCTTGGAGGATTAAAGATAAATTTTTGTGTATTTTTCTTTTCAATCCCAAATAAAATCAATTTAAACTGTTTAAAATTTAAATCTCCAATTCTAAGACCTTTTATTTTACTATCCTCATAAACATGAACCTCATCAACTAAGTAATCTTCTTCATTTAATTTTATCTCATTTCCATCTTTGGAGTTTGGTAATGCTTCTAGCATTGAAGTATGTTTTCCAATAAAAATTGTATTAATTACACGATACATCAAAGGTTTTAAGATTGCTACTGCCATCATACTTCCGGCAACTTCACTTGGAAGCAAAACATAATCAGCCCCAGCTCTTAAGTATTTCTTTTTTACATTCTCATTTGTGGCTCTTGCAATTACAGTAATATTTTTATTAATACTTTTAGCATTTAAAGTGATATAGATATTTTCTATATCATCATTTAACATACAAAGCAAAGTAACATTTGCATTTTTTGTATTAAATTTTTCTAAAGTTGTATGTTTGCTAGCATCTTCTACAATTGCTCTGTATCCATCATGAAGTGCTTCTTGAACTTTTACTGGATCTTTGTCCAAAATTATATAATTATCTAGACTTTCTCCTCTATTTTGGGTCTGTCTTAGAAACATTTTTGTAAGTTGTCCATATCCACAAATTATTAAAAATTCTCTGCTTTTATTGATCTCATCAATAATTCTACTCTCTTTTAATTCATCAAGTTTTTCCGAAAAAGCTGAGACAATTACAGAAGTTGCAAAAGAGATCATTCCAATTCCAACTACAATTAACATCATAGAAATTACTCTTCCTGTATGAGTAATTGGAGAAATATCTCCATACCCAACAGTACTTACTGTAATCAAAGACCAATAAAAAGCATCAAAAATATTTCTAATATTTGGATTTTGACTCTCTTCTAAAACATAAAGTGCAATTCCACCAGTAGAAACCACAAAAAATAAAAGCATTAAAAGTGTTAAAAGTTCAAATTTTTTGTTTGCTAAGACTTCTACAAATTGATTTATGCTATTTGTGTATCTTAAGAGTTTCAAAAATCTAAAAAGAATAAAGACTCTTAAGACTCTAAGAGGTCTGTATGCTGGGAAAATTGCCAAGAGATCTACAATAGCAGCCGGAGTAATTGCATAGGAGAGTTTTTTGTTTAAAGAGCTTAAAAAGACTCTCCAAACTTCATAATTTTTATTTAAGAATCTTGATTCATCATCTGCTTTTAGAATATCTTTATGAATGTCATTATAAATCCAAAGTCTTGCTAAATACTCAAGCAAAAAGATCATAGAAACAATATAAATATCATAAAATTCCATCCAAGCAGGAATTGGATGCTTTACTTCATAAATTAGTATCAATACAGAACTAATTATTAAAAAGATAATTAAGCTATCTAGATATTTTTTATATCTATTTGTCTGATTTGTCAAAATATCTTTGACAAACTCTTTAATTTTTTCATACTTTTTTGAACGGTAAAGTTTTTTAGCAAGGAAGAGCAAAAATCTATCTATGCTCTCCTCAACTTTTCTTCTATCCATTTAATCTCTGCTTTAGAAGTTGGTTAACTTTAGCCGGATTTGCAGAACCTTTGCTTGCTTTCATAACTTGTCCTACAAAAAATCCAAATAATTTTTCTTTTCCATTTTTATACTCTTCTACCTTATCAGAATTTTTCTCTAAAACTTCATCAATCAATGCTAAAATAACTCCATCATCACTTACTTGTTTTAGACCCAATTTTTCTATAATTGCATCAACATCTAACTCTTTTTTTTCTACCATAAAATCCAAAACATCTTTTGCACCTTTTCCAGATATTGTGCCATTTTCAATTCTTTGAATTAAAATGCTCAAAGCTTTTGGAGTCACAGGAGAGTTAGAAATTTCTATCCCAAGTTTCTTGAGTCTTCCCATAAGCTCACTATTTAACCAATTAACAGCCATTTTGACAGAAGCTCCAAGAGCAATCATCTCTTCAAAAAAATATGCAAGCTCTTTTTGTGCAGTCAAAACTAAAGTATCTTGATGTTTAACTCCAAGTTCTTTTGTGTACCTTTGTACCTTTTGATCTGGAAGCTCTGGAATATTTTTTGCTTCTTCCATCATCTCTTTGGTTACAATTACAGGACGTAAATCTGGATCTGGGAAGTAGCGATAATCAGCACTATCTTCTTTTCCACGCATAGATTTTGTAATGCCTTTGTTTACATCAAAAAGTCTTGTCTCTTGAAAAATCTCTTCTTCATAAACTCCATCTTCCCAAGCTTCAATTTGTCTTTCTACTTCATACTCAATTGCTTGTTTTACAAATCTAAAAGAGTTGATATTTTTTATCTCTACCCTTGTTCCAAACTCCTTTTGTCCCTTTGGTCTAATTGAAACATTTACATCGCATCTAAAAGAACCTTCTTGCATATTTGCATCAGAAATATCAAGATATCTTACAATTGAATGAAGTTTTTTTAGATACATTACTGCTTCATCTGAACTTCTTAAATCTGGTTCACTTACAATTTCTAACAAAGGAGTATCAGCTCTATTTAAGTCTACTTTTGAGATTGTTCCATCGTGAATATTTTTTCCAGCATCAGCTTCTAAATGAGCTCTAGTTACTCCTATTCTTTTTATGTTTCCTTTTTCATCTTCTATAAAAATCTCTCCATTTTCTACAATTGGAACATCAAACTGACTAATTTGGTATCCTTTTGGACTATCTGGATAGAAGTAACTTTTCCTATTAAAAATTGATCTTTGGTTAATCGTTGCATTAATTGCATACCCAAAACTCATAGCTTTTTTTACAGCTTCTTTATTTAATACTGGCAAGGCTCCAGGAAGCCCAAGACAAGTTGGACAAGTGTTTTTATTTTGATGTTCTGCAAAGCTAGTTGGGCAAGAACAAAAAATTTTTGTTTTTGTATTTAATTGAACATGCACTTCTAATCCGATTATTACTTCAAACATAAAACTATCCTTTAAATTACTAAAAATTTGATAGTATTATATCTCTTTGGCAATTAGAGATAACTCAAAACTACCAAAAGTTTGGCTTATCAATAAAATTCAATTATGTTGTATAATTATATTTATATAAGTGAAAAGGTAATATTATGTCTAAAGTTTTACTCAATCTTTCTATTTTTTTGCTCTTTTTTTTGCCTCTTTTTGGAACTGAACCAATTATCCCAATTCCAGAAAAAATTGAATATAACAGATCAAAAGCTCTTCTTGGAAAAAGACTTTTTGTCGATCCAAATCTTTCAAAAGATAAAAGTGTAGCTTGTGTGAATTGTCACAATTTTGAAAGTGGAGCAGATACTTTAGATAAATCAATTGGGGTAAATGGAGCAAGAGGAAATATGAATTCTCCTACTGTATTTAATAGTGTTTATAACTTTAGACAGATGTGGAATGGAGCTGTAAAAACTTTAGAAGAACAAGTCTTTTTACCTCTTCATAATCCAAAAGAGATGGGAATGGAAGATGAAAAACTCTTAAAATATTTAAGATCTCAAGCAATTTATCAAAAACTTTTCCACAAAATTTATAAAAGAAAGCCAAATCTAAAAGATATGGCAGATGCTATTGCAGAATTTGAAAAAGCTTTAATTACTCCAAATAGTCCTTTTGATAGATATCTAAAAAAAGAGCATAATCTTAGCCCAAAAGAAGAGGCAGGCTATTTACTCTTTAAAAAATTTGGATGTATAACTTGTCATAATGGAATAAATATTGGAGGTAATAGCTACCAAAAATTTGGATCAATTAGAAGCTTCAAAAGATGCGAAGGAGTAAGTGATCTTTATGCAATTACATCAAATCCAGCAGACAAGAATGTCTTTAAAGTTCCAACTCTAAGAAATATAGCCTTAAGTGCTCCTTATTTTCATCATGGAAAGACTAAAACTTTAAAAGAAGCTATAAAAATAATGGCTGTACATAATTTAGGATTTAAATTAAAGGAGGAAGAGATAGAAAAGATTGAAGCATTCTTAAAGACACTTACTGGTCAAAAGCCTTTGATCTTAAAAGAGGGGTTATGAGCAGTAATAAGAAAAAAAAGAATAATACAATCAAAGGCTTATTAATTGTTATTTTAGCTGCTATTATTGGAATTGGGCTTTATAGTTATAGCTATTATAATATGAAAAAGTATTTCAAAGCAAATTTAGAAATTAATAAAGATTTTTTACTTTTACAGTTAAAAATTAATAAATTAAAATTAGAAATTTTAAAAAGTAGTTCATTTTTATACTATAATTTTGATAAAATAAATGCTCTTACAGATGAGACAGAAGAATTAATTCGAAAAATAAAATATACTCTTTCAGATCTTGGAAAAGATTATAAAAATAGTTTTTTAGAAATTCAAAATTTGGATGTAAATTTATATCTTTATACCAAAAAAGTTCAAAAATATCTCACATTAAATGCCTCTTTAAAAAATTCGGTTTTAAATATTCCACAAATCCAAGTTAGAGCCTCAAAACTTTTTAAAAATAATTCAGATATTACGCTTTTTTTAATGAAGATTTATGATGATATTTTTATAGCGAAAAATGCAATGGATAATAGCTTTATAAGCAACATAAGGATGAAAATTCAAGAGCTCGAAAAGATCAAAAACTCTTATCCAAAAGATTCTCAAGAGTACTTATTTTTAGACTCTTTGAAACTTCATCTTGTAAAATTTATTGTAACTTTTCCTCTTTATAATGAAATTTTAGAATATTTATTAAATAATTCATTTGATTCAAAAATTATAAAAAATATTCAAATTTTTCAAGCAGATTCTCACAAAGATTTAATTAAAATCAGTAGAATAATTACAACCATTTTGATTTTATATATTATTTCACTAATTGTTATTACTCTTTTTATCTATTATATTGGAAAAGAAAATAGTGAATTAAAAATTATGAAAGAAAGATTAGAAAATCTTCTTTTTATAGATATGCTAACAGGACTTAGAAATCTTAAGTCTTTCAATAGCGATATTAAAGAGCTAAAAAAGCCTTATTTTATTTTAATAAATATTGATAAATTTAAACATATAAATGAATTTTATGGAATTAGAACTGGAGATTTGGTTTTAAATGATGTAGCTTTAGCTCTAAAAAAAATTTCTCCAGAAAACTTTTTACTCTACCGTCTTTCAGGAGATGATTTTGGAGTTTTATTTGAAGGAAAAAAGTCCAAAAAAAGTTTAGAAGAGTGGGTAAATTTTTATATAAAAAAGTTAGAAAATTATAAATATATTTCGGATAAAATGGTTATAGAAGTTAGATTTTCAATTGGAGCAAGTGATCAAAAAAATAGACTCTTTGAAACTGCTGATATGGCTTTGAAAATGGCAAAAAATCTCTCCAGAAAAAAATATGTAATTTATACAATAGAAATTGATAAATCAGATGAAATCAAAAAAAATATTGAAACAATCAGAGCAATTTCTACTGCTTTAGCAGAAAATCGTCTAAAAGCTTATTTTCAGCCAATTTTAAATATAAAAACTGGAAAAATTGAAAAATATGAAGCTTTAGCAAGAATTGAATTAGAAGATGGATCTTTGTTAAAACCTTTTGATTTTATGAAATCAGCAATTGAAGCAAAACTTAGCGGAGAAATTACAATTTCAATCTTAAAACAAATTTTAAAAAAGGCTAGAAGTTCAAAATATGATTTTAGTATAAATATCTCTTCAAGTGACATTGAATTTTATAGAGACAAAGAAGCAATTATTCAGACTCTAAGAGAAAATCAAGATGTAGCAAAAAGAATAATTTTTGAAATTTTAGAAAGTGAAGAGATTTATAATTATAAAGCAATAGATGATTTTATAAAGGAAGTTAAAGAGTTTGGATGTAAAATTGCAATAGATGATTTTGGAAGTGGATATTCAAATTTTGAAAAAATGTTAAATTTAGATATTGACATTTTAAAAATTGATGGAAGTTTGATTCAAAATATTGATACTGATGAACATTCAAAATTAATTACTACAACAATTCTTAGATTTGCAAAAAGCGCAAAAATTGAAACAATTGCAGAATTTGTACATTCTGAAAGTATTTATAAACATATAACAAAATTGGGCTTTGATTATGCTCAAGGATTTTATATTGGAAAGCCAACTCCTAATATTTAAAAAAAGGATTTTTTATGAGTCTTGTTCAGTTTATTTTATTGTTATTAACTTTACTTATTTTTTATCTTTTTTTTACCGAAATTTTTCAGGAAAAAGAGGAAGAAGAATCAATCAAAACTCTTCAGAAAGATTTAAATTCAAAACTTCATCAAATAAAAGAAAAAGCTAAATTAATTATCTCTTTGGATTCTTTTTTGGAGAAAAAAGATTATAAAAAAGCAAAAGAGAGACTCTTTTTTACTAAATTAAAAGATTATTTAAAAACAGATTATCAACTTCTAAGAAGAGCTGGGATGATTTTTTTGGAACTTGGAGAGTATGAAAGAGCAGAAGAGTATCTAAGGAAAGCTTTAAAGATAAATCCAAATGATGATTTAAGTCACAATCTCTTAGCAAATACCTTGCATAAACTTGGAAAAAGTGATGATGCAATCAAACATCATCAAGCTGCAATTGCGCTTGATAAAAATTACTCTCCATTTTATTTTAACTATGCAAATACTTTGTATGAGATTGGAGACTATAAAAATGCTCAAGCTTTATACGAAAAAGCTTACAGATTTGACAACTCTTTGAAAGTAGCAAAAGAGATGATGCACAAAATCGATAAAATTTTACAAGAAAAACAGGAAAAATAATGGAAATTGATGATAGTTTTTTTATGAATTTAGCTCTAAAGGAGGCTTGGAAGTATCAGCTTTTAACTTATCCAAATCCAGCAGTTGGAGCAGTAGTTTTAGAAAATAAAAAAATCTTAGCAATCCAAGCTCATCAAAAAGCTGGAAACTCTCATGCTGAAGTTTTAGCTTTGTTAAAAGCTTATGAAGTAAAAAGTAAAAAAAAGATAGATTTTAACAGAAATGATGCAAAACTTGCTCATAAATTTTTGCTCTCTTTAGAGAGAGATTTTTTTAAAGATTTTGAGATTTTTATAACCTTAGAGCCATGCTCTCATGCTGGAAAGACTCCTTCTTGTGCTTTGCTTTTGTCCAAAATAAAACCAAAAAGAGTTGTAATTGGTGCAATTGATCCAATTTCATCACACTCTGGAGGAGTTAAAATTTTAAAAGAAGCAAAAATTCTTACAAAATTGCTTCTACTTCAAGAAGCAAAAGATCTTTTAGAACCTTTTAAAATTTGGCAAAAAAGAGCTTTTGTAATTTTTAAACTTGCCCAAAGCCTAAATGGAAAAATTGGAGGCGGTTATCTTAGCTCAAAAGAATCTTTAATTCATGTGCATAAGATTAGAGAAGTAATAGATAAATTAATAATTGGAGGCAATACTGTAAGAGTTGATCGTCCAAAATTAGATTGTAGGTTTATAAACTCTAAAAAAGCTCCTGATATTATAATTTTTTCAAAAGAAAAAGAGTTTGATAAAACTATTCCCTTATTTAATGTAAGTGAAAGAAAAGTTGAAATTACTCAAAATTTAGATGAAATTTTTGCTAAACCAAGTTTGCTTTTGGTAGAAGGAGGAGGAAATACTCTAAAAGCTTTAAGAGAAAAATTGGATTGGTTTTTGCTTTATCTAACACCTAAGCTAAGTGAAAATGAAATATCTTATAATTTGGATCAAAATATAAGATTTTTACATCAAGAAAAAATAGGCAAAGACCTTTTGATTTGGAGTAGATTTGAATAAAGTTACAAAAGAAGAAAAGCAAGATAAAATCGTAGATATGTTTGATCAGATTGCTTCATCTTACGATTTGGCAAATAGAGTTTTAAGTTTTGGTATAGATATTCAATGGAGAAAAAAAGGATGCGATACTGCTTATAAAATTTTAAACAAAAAAGAATTAGATCAAATTGTAGATGTTGCAACAGGAACTGGAGATCTACTTTTGCACTGGAAAGAAAGAGCAAAAGTAGCTGGTGTTGAGGTAAAAGAGTTTTTGGGTATCGATCCTTCTATAAAAATGCTAGAGATTGCAAAGGAGAAAGTAAAATTTGCAAAGTTTATTGAAGGAAAAGCTCAAAAACTTCCTCTCAAAGATAAAAAAAGTGATATTGTTTCGATCAGTTATGGAATTAGAAATGTAGTTGATAGACAAGATGCTCTAAAAGAGTTTAATAGAGTATTAAAAGATGGTGGAATTGTTGTAATTTTGGAATTTACAAAACAAAATAGAGATAGTTTTTTTCAAAAAATTGTAGATTTTTATATGAAAAAAATTCTTCCTATGATTGGAGGAATTGTTAGTAAAAATTATGCAGCCTATAAATATTTGCCAGATTCAATTGAAGAGTTTTTAACAACCAAAATGTTAGAAGATGAACTCAAAGAAAATGGATTTGAAATAAAATATACAAAAGAGTTTTCTATGGGAATTAGTACATTAATAGTAGCTCAAAAGGTAAAGGAGATTTTATGAGTGACAAAGAAAAGTTAAAAAATTTACTTTTAAATGAATTTATGCCTCTTTTAGAAGATAAAATTGATGCTATTTTTGAAATGATTCAAAAAGATAAGATGATCTCTTTAGCCGATCGTGAAGAGCTTGAAAATATGCAAGAGATGCATAAAGAGTGTAGAGAGATTTTGATTGAAATTGAAAGTGGAGAGATGGATGAAAAAGAAGCTAGTGAACTTTTATCTGAACTTATAGATATTACATCAAAAGAGAATTAAATGGAGCAGTTTAAACAAATTTTTCATCTTTCTCATACAGATTTAGATGGGTATGGAGCTCAATTAATTAGTGGCTATGCATTTGGAAGAAGAGTAAAGTTTTTTAATGCAAACTATGGAGAAGAGATCTCTTTTAGATTACAACAAATAATTAGAGAACTTTTACATACAAATTCTGCTTTAGTTTTAATTACTGATCTTGGACTCTCTTTTTCTGAGGCTGCATTTTTAGATAGTGCTATAAAAAAACTTCAAAGCAGAGGAAATAATATTGAAGTTTTACTTTTTGATCATCACATTAGTGCTTTTGAAGTCTCCTTGAAATATGAATGGTTTAGTGTAGATGAGTCTAGGTGTGCTACACAAATTGTATATGATACATTCTTAGAACTGGGATGGTTAAAAAATGAACCAGAGTGGTTACTAGAGTTTGTAGAAACAGTTGATGCTGTAGATCGCTGGGATAGTAGCTCAAAAAAATTTGAGATGGGAAGAGTTTGGAATTATATGGTAGATAATTTAAAAGAGATTAATAGAATCTCTTTTGAAGAAGAAAGTAGAAATTACATTTTATCAATGATGAAAAATATTGCCATCAAAAGTAAAGGCTTTTCTCCCATAGCAGTTGATGAATTGCTCTATCGCTATAAAAAATTGTATTTTAAAAGAGAAATTGATGATACTTTAGAAAATCTTGTAGTAGATTTTAGTGTAGATCTTTTGTCGGAAAATATTGAAAGGATGAGCTTTTATTATAAAGATTTAAAAGGACTCTTAGGATATGAGATAGAATTTGCTCCAGCTGTGGGAAATAAATTTTTAGAAACTTACGCAGATTTTGATTTTTTTGTCAACCTAAAAAGTTCTGGAGAATTTTTTATATGCAGCATTGACCAAATCGATGTTTCAAAAATTGCAAAGGCTTGGGCAATTGGAGCTGGACATAAAAATGCGGCTTTTGGGAAAATTGATCATTTAGGAGAAATATTTGATTATAAAGAGGTTCAAAAACTCTTTTTGGATCAAATATTTGCAAAAAAATAAAAAAATCAAAACTTTTTAAAAAAAATCTTCCAAAAAAGAAATTTTTTTGTTATAATTGCGTTATGAGTTGAATTAATCAGCTCTTTTTGACAGTTTATGTTTTGCCAAACCCGTCGCGAGGCGGGGACGGAAAGCCACGGGTCTCTAGTAGATAGCCGGGTTGCCTTGTATGATGTATCATGCAAGTATTTTTTACTGCTTCGCTTATCATACAGGTATCTCCCTATAACTACAGTACTACCCGTTGTTTTTTAAATTGTTCATTTTTTTAGACAAATTTTTTCTCTGTCTAAATAACATTTTAAAAAAAGGGGATACTATGAAAAATTCACAACTAAAAAGAAAAGTTTTAGCAGCATTGGTTGCTTTAGGGTTCGTTTTGTCTGGGTGTCAGGTGGAAGGACTTGACAATTTAAATAGCATTGATACACAATTAATGCAAAATAGTGGTGGCACTGGGGATTATTCTAAAGATGTCAAGGGCAACACTCAAGCTCAAGAACAAAACTCTCAAGATTTAGCAAGTAACCAAGAAGAAAATTCTAAACCACAAGCAGCAACTCCATCAGAAGATAAAACAGAACTTGTCTCTTTGGTAGAAAAAGATTCTTCAAAGCAAGATCAAAATACTCTTGAAAATAAAAAGCCTTTTACTCAAACTAAACAAGATAGATTTAAACATAAAAATACTCAAGAAGATTTAAGAAGAAACAATCCAAAACCTCTTAAAAACCCACATTTAGCTCAAAATACTCAGGAAAATTCAAAACAAGCAGAACCAAAAGAAGAGCCAAAACCAACTAAAAAACCAGTTATAAAGAAAACAACACCAAAAACTAAACCACAAACTACTAAACAAAACACTCAAGAAGTAGAAAAAAATTCAACTCCAAAAAATCTTGAACCAAAAGAGACTCCTACAGAGACAAAAAAAGATCAAAGCAATACAAAAGCTACAACAAAAAGTGGCGTTTGGAGATTTATTGTTACTGGAGATAGTAGAGGCGGAGATAATGGAGTAAACTCTAGAGTTTTAAAAAGAATTAGAGATGATTTAATCAATATGAAACCAAAACCAGCATTTGTAATTTTTACAGGAGATCTTGTAAATAGAGGTTATAGATATGAATTAGAATATTTTAAAAAGATCTTCCAAAAACCCCTAGATGATAATGGTATTAAATTTTATCCAGTTAGAGGAAATCACGACAGAAGTGCTAGCCAATTTGCAGAAATTTTTGACTATCTTCCAAAAAATGGACCTTCAAGAGACAGAGGATTAACATACAAAGTTACTTATAAAAATGCTGCATTTTATTTTATTGATGGTGCTTTTGGAGGTGGAAGAGGTTTTGCTAGATATCAACTTGATTGGCTTTATAAAAACTTTAAAGAAAAAGGGTTTGATCACAGATTCTTAATTGCTCACTCTCCTCTTTGGTCAACTGGAAATCATACTCCTCTTTATAGAGGTTCAAGTAGAGCATTAAAAGATCTACTTACAAAATCAACAAATGTAAATTTGTCAACTTACTTTTGTGGACATGATCACTTCTTTGATCTATCAATTGAAAAAGCTTCAAATGGAAAAACTTTTAGACAATTTTTACTTGGAACTGCTGGAGCTCCACTTTATGAGCAAGAAGAAGAGGTTGAAGAAACAAGTGATAGTTTGTACCACTACAAAGGTTATGGATATTCAGTCTTTGAAGTAGATGGAGATACAATTCGCAGTTGGTTTGTTCCTCTAAATGGAGATAAAAAGATAGAATACTCTTACATAGAGGAGTAATTCTCAAAAAATCTTCTTAAGAGCATCCGCTCTTAAGAGTTTGCAATCTCTTTTGCTCTTTTAAAATCACTCTTTCCACTTGCAAGTTTAGGGATTTGTTTTACTTTTATTATTCTACTAGGTCTTGCCAAAGGAGAGATCTTTGAAGAATTTATAAGTTGTTTTAGTTCATCTTCTTCCAAATCTCCACTAAATAAAATTACAATCTTTTCTCCTTTTTTTTCATCTTTTAATGAAACTGCTAAAACTTCAATATCTTGTGCTAAATTTTGAATATCCCTTTGAACCGCTCCTAAACTAATCATCTCTCCAGCAATTTTTGCAAAACGGCTAAATCTATCTGTAATTACTAAAAAGCCATCTTTATCAATATGTCCTTTATCTCCAGTTTTATAATATCTTACTCCATCAATTTTTATAATTGCCTCTTTTGTTTTGGATAAATCTTTGAGATATCCTTTCATAACTTGAATTCCTCCAACCAAAATTAATCCATCTTCTTGAGGATTTAACTCTTTTAGAGTATCTGGATCTACTATTTTAATAACTGTTCCAGGAATTGCTTGCCCAACTGACCCATCTTTATTTCCGACAATTACCCTAAAACTTTCAGGCTCAATCATATCTGGCATATTTACTGAAACTACTGGAGAAGTCTCTGTGGTTCCGTATCCTTCATAAATGATTTTTCCAAATTTCTTAAAAAACTCCTCCTTTACTTTAGAATCTAACTTTTCAGCCCCAGCTACTGCCATTTTAATTGAATTTAGCATTAAAGGATGAAGCTTTTTATTTTTCGTATAAAGCCTATAAAAAGTAGAAGTTCCAAACATTATTGAAGCTTTATATTTTGTAGCCATTTTCCCAAGACTAACTGCATCAGTTGGATCTGCAACACAAATACTTTCTACACCTTCACAAAGAGGCAAAAGTGTTGTGACACTAAGTCCAAAAGCATGAAATATTGGAAGAGAACTTAAAATTGCATCTTCATCTTGAAAATTTAACATGGCACTTACTTGCTTTATATTTCCTAGAAGATTTTTATGAGTAAGTTCAACTCCTTTTGGGAGAGACTCACTTCCGCTACTAAACAAAATCACACCAACTTCATCAATCTTTACATCTGCAAAAAAAATCTTTTCTAGCAAAATTCTAGGATAAAGCAGAGCTTGAAGAAAAGTTCTAGTTTTAAATTTTTTATCAAAATTTTGGGCAATATCTTCTATAAACAAAATTTTATCTTTTATCAATTTTGTTGGCAAAAATCCTTTTTTTTCAAGTTTTGAAAGAAATTTTTTTGAAGTAATTATTCTTTTGAGATTAGCTTTTTCAACTGCACTCAAAATCGATTTTTCATCACTTGTATAATTTAAATTTACTACTTCTTTTCCAAGCACAAAACAACTCATATTCAAAATGGCTCCAGCTGCAGTTGTTGGAAGTAAAATCCCTACTCTTTTTTCTTCTTTTAAATTATTTTTTAGACTTTTTACAAACATTAAAACAGCACTTAACATTTGAATTCTATTTAACTTTACTCCAGTATTATCTGCAATTGCTAAAGCAAATGGATGCTCTTTTGCTCTTCTTAAATAGTGAAACTGTAAAGGTTTCATAGAATTTATACTTTTTTCCCAGGCTTTGATTGAGAGCTCTTTTACTGCTTGTTTGGCACTGAAAGTATTTGCATTTTTACCTAGATCTTTTCCAAAAAAGACTCCAATTTCTCTTCTTGAACCTCTTTTGGTAATTAATTTGTATCTTTTATTTGCCCTCGAAAATGTTGATCCCCAAAGTCCATGAAGATAAAATGCAATTACAGCAACCTCTTCTTCTAAATCTTTTAAGATAAACTCAAAACCTTTTCTAAACTCTCCAAGTTGTCCATTGTAGCTGATATGTCCTTCTGGGAAAATTGCTACAACCTTTCCTTCTTTTAAATACTCTTGTGCCCTTTTAATAGCTTTTTTTGCACCAAAGTTTGAGATTGGGATTACATCAAACTTTTTTAAAAACCATTTTAAATACCATTGATCATAAATTGCTTTATCCATAATAAAACTTATAGCTCTTGGAGAAGCACTCTGCAAAACCAACCAATCAATCCAGCTAATATGATTCCCAAGCAAAAGAACACCACCTTTTTCAGGAAGATTATTTAAACCTTCTACCCAAAATCTGTAACGGAGCTTTAAAATTGGTAAAAGTAAAACTCTAGCATTTAATTGAGGCATCAAAATCACTGCATAAATTGTCCCAGCCAAAATTACTAAAACAGCACTAAAAAAGATTCCACTACTACTTACTCCAAGATTTACTAGCAAAATTGCTCCAAGAAGAGATAAAAGCATTGCAATATTTTGAATAAAATTGCTTCCTGCTAAAATTATCCCAAGCTCTTCATCTTTTGCTAAAAATTGGATTGTAGCATTCAAAGGAACAGTAGCAAGTGCTCCAAAAAATCCAAATAAAAAGCTAAAAATAGCAATCTTTTCAAAGGTTGTAGATATTGTAAAAAAATAAAGAGAAATTGCCATTCCAAATCCACCCACCATTACTCCTCCAAGTTCAATATGGTGGCTTTTTTGATTTGTATAAAGTAAAGATCCAAAAATCAATCCAATAGCACTTAAAGCTAAAAGTATTTGAATAATTAATGTATTCTCATCAGATGTAATCATTTTGTAGTGAGCTGGAAAGACAGCTACAATTACTTGGGAGACTCCCCAAAAAATAGATACTCCTAAAACACTCAAAAATATATTTTTATCTTTTTTTAATATTTTTAGATTTTTTTTGAGATAAACTAGATGCAAATATTTTAAAAGCTCAAATTTTTCTTTTACTTTTGGAATAAAATTTGATGGAATTTTAAAAGATAAAAAAACTTCTAAAAGGCTAAAAATAATTAATAAAAATCCAAGCCAAGCTACACTTTTTAGAATCTCATCTGGTCTTTTTGCTCCATTGTATAAAACTTCAAAAAGAGCAGAAAAAAAGACACCACTTCCTAAAATAGCAAAGATTGTAAGAGCTTGAGTTATTCCGTTTGCACTTGAGAGATTTTTTTCTCCAACTATCTCTTTGATTAATCCATACTTTGCCGGAGAATAGATTGCACTTTGAATTGCTAAGAGAAATGTTAAAAAAAAAGCAACCCAAAAAAGTCCAAAAAAATAGCTAAAAGTTGCCAAAATTGATAAAATCAATCCAAAAATAGCAGAGTATTTTGCCACTTCATTTTTTGCAAATTTATCACTTATAAAACCTGCAGGCGAAAAAAGTAAAATAAAAGGAAGTAAAATAAGACTATTTACAAGTGAAGTTAAAATTATTAGTTTTTCTCCAGAAAAACTCTTGATTAAAATATTTTGAATTGTAATTTTGTGTCCAATATCTACGACAGCATTAAAAAATAAAACTCCAAGAAATGGTAAAAAACCTTTAATTTTTAGTAGCTTTTTCATCTTCTTCTCTCATTTTCTTAAAACTTTTAAATAACATTGAATTAAAAATATAAGGCTTTAAAATTAAAGCAGTGTCTAATAAGATTTTTGAAGATCTATTTTTATCTTTTGATCTTTTTAAAAGATTTAAAGCAAATTGGCTCTCAACTTGAGATAAGACTTTTGCAGATTCAATATAATAGTGTAAAAGTTCCTTCCCTCCATCTAACAAAAGCAACTCTTTTATTATTCTTAAACTCTCTAAATCAGTCTCAATAAATCCACCTTCTCTATCTAAAATTAAACCTTTAGAGATTAAATCTTCTAAAGTCTCACAATCTATTTTTACCTTTTTGCAAAGATCTTCTTTTAAATAGCGCTTTTTATTTGTAGCAAACATCAAAATATCTAGATTTTCGATGAGGTTTTCATAACCTTTTGAAAAATCAAAATTTTTACTTGTAATAATTTGTTTTATCTGTTCAATTGAAGCATCAAAATTTTTTTGAAGATATTTAATAAATTCAATCATATAAATAAATCTCTCATCATAAATATGAACATTTGGTTTTGGTTTTTTTGGTTGTGGCAAAAGTCCTTCTTTGATGTAGTAAAGGATTGTAGATTTTGGAGTATTTGTTCTTTCTACCAGATCTTTCATTTTTAGTTTCATTTTCTAACTCCTTTTTTAAAATTATAACACTAAAAGTAAAAAGTGTCAAGTATCGCTTTATAAAATAGCCCTAAAAATTTAAAAAAAGCTAAAAAAGCCCAATTTATTTAATTTAGGCTTTTGGAAGATCTAATAATTTTTTCTAATCTATAATTACTTCAAAAACATTCTCACCTTTTTCCTTATCATATCGATATCTAAATCCATAATTTAATTTTTCTAAAACATTTGCAACAATATAAAGTCCAAGTCCAAAGCCTTGACTTCTTTTTTCTTCTTGAGAAAAAGGTTCTGTATAGTAGGAAAGTTTTTCTTTTAGAGGTTCTCCTTTTGACCTTACTTCAATTTTATTTCCAACACTTTTGACTTTTACAAATTTATCAGGACTATACTTTATTCCATTATCCATTAAATTTTTCAAAACCAAAGCCAAAAGTTTAATGTCAGTATAGAGTTCTCTATCTTGAATATCAATTTCATATTTTGAAGGATCTGCCATTAATACTTTTATTGTTCTTTCCATAACTTCTGAGAGTTTTGTCTTGTGAAATTCTGGAGCAAAGTTGTACATTGTGATTCTTTCAACTTCAGCTAAGTCACTAATTAACTCATTCATTCTCTCAAAAGCGTTTTTTAAAACTTTTTTTGCCATTTCATCATCAATTGTTTCGATAATTATCCTTCCTTTTGTAATTGGAGTCTTTAATTCATGCATGATATTTCTCATAAAAAGATTTTTGGAAGAGATTAAATGTTTTATATGTCTTATTGCTTTATCAAAACTTTTTGCAATTTTTCCTATCTCATCTCCACCTTCATAATCAATTTTGACATCCAAATTTCCACTTGCAAATTGTTCGATTTGTTTGTGAAGCTTTTTTAGAGGATAGAGTTTTTTTAAGACAGCAATATACATAATAAGTAAAATAATTACAAGCACAGTCATTATTGTCATCAGAAGCTCAGATAAATATCCTTCTGGACTATTATCTTTCATCATTAAATTGTAATCAAATCTTTCTACATAGATATAGTAATGATCTTTAGTTCTAAAAACTCTTACATCTCCATAAAGAGACTTTCCACTAAAAATAGTTACTCCACTTTGTTGAATCTCTTCTTTTACACTTTTTGGATCAATTGGTTCTAATTTATAAGTTTTGTAAATCTTTTTTAAAGCAGAACTGTCTAATTTTAAATCTTCATTTGTCAAAAAATTGTCAGAGATAACTTTGTATCTATTTATTTGTTGAAGTTTTCTTTGACTTTCACTAGAAGAAATTAGATAATAAAATGTCACTCCAAGAACAATTACTACAACGGCAAAAAGGGTATGAATAAAAGTTGTAACTGAAATATTTTTCATTTTCTCCTCTTTTATCTTTAAAGGATTAAAACTCCTTTTGATAAACTATGTTCTATCAGTCAAAAGATATCCAATTCCTCTTACTGGTTTAATATAAGAGTGTTGAGAATCAAATTTTGCAATTTTATGTCTAATTCTAGAGATAATTACATCAATATTTTTAACTGAACTTGAATCATCAATATGTTCACTTTCATATAAAAGTTGTTCTCTTGAGACTGCAGAATTTATATGTTGAATCAACATAGAAAGTACATCAAATTCAGCCGCAGTTAATTCCAAAATATTACCTTTAAATTTTATGACTCTACCTTCTTTATTTAGTTCAAAAGTTTTTTCTTGCTCTTTTGCTCTTTTAGAATTGGGCCCAACTCTTCTTAGAATAGTTTTGATTCTAGAGACTAATTCTCTTGGATCATAAGGTTTTGGCATATAATCATCTGCTCCTCTTTCCATCCCAATTATTTTATCAGTAATATCATCTCTTGCAGAAGAGATTATTATAGGAATATCAGATTTTTCTCTGATTTTTTGAATAACTTCCAAACCATCAATTCCTGGGAGAGTTAAATCTAAAATAACTAAATCAAAATCTTTTTGAGTCAAAAGAGAAAGACCAATATAAGGATCTTCAACACTTTCAGCATCCATTCCATATTTTGAGAGATAACTGCTTAAAACCATAGCAAGCTCTGGATCATCTTCAATGATTAATATCTTCATTCTATCATCTTTCATAACAAAACTCTCCTTTTTTTAATATATTTTATCAAAATAACCTATTTTGCCTCTTTTAAGAGTTCACTATGTTTTATATAAATTCTAGTAGCAGCTACTAAAAATGTTGTAATTGCCGGTCCAAGGATCATTCCCCAAAAACCATAACTGCTCATTCCAGCCAAAATGGAGAAAAAGATTACTAGTTCATTTATTTTTGCATGGTGATGGTAGAGTTTATCTTTTATTGCTTTTATAATTATAGGTTTAATTAAAGTATCTGCAATAATAGAAATTACCACAACAGAGTAAGTAGCAATTATCAAAGCTGTACTTGATCCCATTTCACTCCAAGCATAAAGTGCAATTGGAAGCCAGACAATTACTCCACCTACTACTGGAATCAAAGAGGCAAATCCATACAAAACACCAAGTAAAATACCATTAAATCCAAAATAGCTTACAAATGCTCCAAATAAAGCTCCTTCAAAAATAGCAGTAATTACAATTGAATAAAGAACTATTTCCATAGTAGATGCAACTTCTTCTACCATGTCTTTACTTTCAATTGGAGAAGCTGGAATTAAAATCTCAAAAATCTCAAAAAATCGTTTATGATAATAAATTATTATTCCATAAAAAATAATCACAAAAAAGATATTTTTAACAAACCCAATTCCTTTTGATCCAATTTGAGTAAAAAATAAAGAGATCTCTTTAAAATAAGGAAGAATCTTTTCTACTCTTAAATACTCATTTGACCAATTGCTCAAATATGGAATGTGGGAGGCTATTTCTTTTAACTTTTTAATTGCAACTTTAATGGTTGCTGGATCTAGATGTTTTAAATAATCTACTCCAATTGTAGCCACATAAATTATTGGAGCCAAAATCAAAAGTATAAGCAAAGTTACCATTACAAGGGTAGCAAGCTTTTGGGATTTCAAAACTCTAGAGATATCTTTTGTAAGATTGCTTGTAGCCATTGCAAGGAGTGTTGCTACAACCATAGGAAGCAAAAAGGGAGAATAAATTGTATAAGCTCCCATAAGAGCTAGTCCAAAAAGGATTAAGACAAAAAATGTTCTTTTATCCAAAAAGTCCTCCAATTTCTGAAGTTGAGAGTCTTAAAGCTTCATAACTCTTTTTTGTTGCAACTCTTCCTCTTGGAGTCCTTTGAATAAAACCGTTTGCAATTAAAAATGGTTCAATTACATCTTCAATAGTTGCTTCATCTTCACTCAAAATTGCTGCAATTGTACTTAAACCAATAGGTTTTCCACGATTTGAAACAAGCAATTCCAAAAGTTTTAAATCTTGTTGATCAAATCCAAACTCATTTACTCCAAGTTCTTTTAAAGCATATTTTGCAGTTTTTAAAGAAATTTCCCCCTCATCAAAAACTTCTGAATAATCTCTAACCCTTTTAAAAAGTCTTAGAGCAATTCTTGGAGTTCCTCTTGATCTTTTTGCAATTTCCAAAGCCGCTTCATCTTCAATTTTGGTATTTAACTTTTTGCTAGCTTGGATTATAATTTTTGCAAGTTCTTCTTTAGAATAAAACTCTAATCTAAAGCTCATTCCAAATCTATCTCTTAAAGGATTACTCAGCATCCCAGCTCTTGTAGTTGCTCCAATTAAAGTAAATCTTGGAAGATCAATCTCAATTGCTTGAGCTCCAGGGCCTGAACCTACAATAATATCTAATTTATAATCTTCCATAGCAGGATACAAAATCTCTTCAATTGCCAAAGAGAGCCTATGAATTTCATCTATAAAAAGGATATCTCCTTCTTCCAAATTTGTGAGCAAAGCAGCCAAATCTCCACTTTTTTCTATCATTGGAGCAGAAGTTATTTTGATATTTGCCTTCATCTTAGATGCAATAATATTTGCTAAAGTTGTCTTTCCCAGTCCTGGAGGCCCAAAAAGCAAAATATGATCTAAGTTCTCTTCTCTTTTTAGTGCTGCTTTTATAAAAACATCTAAATTTTTTTTTATTTTCTCTTGTCCAATATATTCACTCCACTCTCTTGGTCTAAGAGAGTTTTCATAGGAGTTTTCTGCTTCAATTTTTTCTACCTCTACTACTCTTTTTTGCATATTTTTTCCTAGTAGCAGTGGTCTTGATCTGGAAATTTTTTATCTTTTACTTCAGTTTTGTACTCTTTAAGAGCATTTTTAATCAAAGCTGCTCCATCCAAATAGCGTTTTACAAATTTTGGTTTAAACTCTTCAAAAAATCCAAACATATCACTCCAAACCAAAACTTGCCCATCAACTCCAACTCCAGCTCCAATTCCAATTGTAGGAATATTTACACTTTGAGTAATTTTTGTAGCAATATCACTCTTCATTCCTTCCAAAAGTAGCATAAAAGCTCCAGCTTTTTCTAAAGCTTTTGCATCTTCTAAAAGTTCAATTTTTTCCTCTTCGCTCTTTCCTCTAATAATATATCCTCCCTCAGCTCTTACTGATTGAGGCATTAGTCCAATATGAGAAACAACAGCAATTCCATTTTTTGTTAAATATTCCACAATCTCTGCTTTTTCTCTTCCTCCTTCAATTTTTATAGCATCTGCACAAGTTTCTTTATAAACTTTAATTGCATTTTTTAGAGCTTCTTCTTTTGTAGTATAAGATCCAAAAGGCATATCAAACACGATAAAAGCTCTCTTTGCTCCAGCACAGACTGCTTTTGTATGATAAATCATTTGATCCAAAGTAGCACTTAGGGTATCTTTTTGACCCAAAAAGCTCATATTTAAACTATCTCCAACCAAAATCATCTCTACCTCATCATCAAACAAAGAAGCAAAGAGAAAATCATAAGCAGTAACCATTACAATTGGTTCTTTACCTTTCATTTTTTGAAGAGTTTTGAGTGTGATCTTTTTAACTTTTTTATGAATACTCATTCTATCCTCTTTTTTAGGAATTATATATCAAAAAGTTATTCCAAAAGCTAAATATTAGCCTTTAAAAATATTTTAAAAAAGCAGAAGATGAAGATTTTTGATCCTAAAAAAGTAAGAAAAGCGAACCTAAGACCAATTACCAAGCAAAAAAGCTTGGCTAATTTAAGGATTTAGAGTTATTTTTTTGCCGCTTTTTCTTTTGCAGCAAGCTCTTCAGCTCTTTTTGCAACAGCCGCTTTTAACTCTTTTGCGTGAGAAGCAATTCTAATTTGAGCAAGTTTCATTGCAAATGCTGAAAGAGAAGGTAAAATTGCTAAAGATTTTTTCCCAAGGTCAGAAGAGTAAAATTTAGCAAGCTCTTCCATCTCTTTTGCGCTAAATTTAGAAGCATAAGCTTTAGCCAAATCTTTTTTCATATCATCCCATTTTGTATATTTTTCAAAAAACTTTTGATAAATATCTTTATAAGGTCTCATAGCAGGAGCTCTTCTAAATTGAGCCTCAAGTGATAAATTTAGAGCATTTCTAATTCCTTCTTTTAGCTTCAAAGCTTCAAAGAGTTTATAAGCTGCTTGCTCAGTTTTTGGATCTAATTTGATCTGTTTTAGATCTTTTTTTGGTTTTGGAGCAGCAGGATTTTCTGCATTTGCTAAAGTTACACTAAACAACATTCCAGCTATTATAATACTTTTTAAAGAAAACTTCACCATTTAACCCTTTCCTACATTTAATATTAATATTGAATAATGCTAAAATTATATCCAATATTACTTAACCATCTCTCAAAGTTTTAAATTTCTAGGAAGTAGTTTTTTAATTTGAGATTTTGGAGCTTGGATTAAAAGAGGATTTTTGTTTTTATCAAGCCACTTCAAAATTGAAATCAACTCTTTTTTATCCATTGCCGTACATCCAACAGTAGGAGCTTTATTTGGTTTTTGAATATGCATAAAAATACAAGAGCCTCTATTTTTTAAAGACTTTGGATTGTGTAAGACAAAAAGTCCATAATCATAAACTCCACTTCTTGGTCTCATAGTCTCAAAACTTTTAAAATCTTTTTTAATTTTTCTAGTATTTACAATTTTGTTATAAAACTTTGAGTTTGAATCATCTACGCAAACATAATTTCTATCCATTTTATAAAAAGGATAATTAAATCCTAAATTTTTCTTTCCAAAAATAAAAGGTATTCTAAAAATTCCAGCAGGAGCTCTTTTGTCACCTTCTCTTTTTGTTGGGCCAATTAATCCATCTTTAGAAATCCCAATTCCAACTCCCATTCCTCTTCTTCCAACAACAACTAAAAGAGGTTTTCCAATTTTTTTCCATTTATTTTTTACCTTTTCAAATCTATAAAGTTTTGCCTTGGAAGAGTTCCAATTATTCGAGACTACTATTATTAACTGTTTGGTTGAATTCGGAATCTTGGCTAAGGTTAGAATCGAAACTAAGATTATCATCAAAATTGCTTTCATTTAAATCTTCTCCTTGATCTTGTAACTCTTTTAGATTATCTTCCATTTTAGCTCTTTGAATATAACTAAAAATTGCCTTTAACTCTTCTTGGGTGAGAAAATATTTTGGCATAATGCTTGGTCCAGTTTTTACTGCTTTTTTATAATCCTCAAAACTTTTATCTCTAATATCTGGAGCAACCAAAGTTTTTTTGATATTATCTTCTACAAAAGAGACTATCTCTTTTCCACCTCCTTTTACTCCGTGACAAGGCATACAACTAACACCTCTTGGATTATTATAGAGCATCTGCCCATATTCAAATTCAGAAATCATTTGAGAATTATCGTTAAAATCTTCTGCTTTTAAAACTTTTATTCCAAAAACAACTAAGAAAGTTAAAAAATAGAAAAAAAGCTTTTGCAAGAGATTTCCTTCTTTGAAAAGTGATAAACTATTTTAGGATATAATACCCAAAAATTCATTTTAGCTTTGGTAGTGTAAAGAAGAAGGATAATATTTATGCAAATAATTGATGGAAAAGCTTTAGCAAAAAAGATTAGAGAAAAGATAAAAAAAGAGGCAAAAGAGCTTCTTGCAAAAGAAAATATTGTTCCAGGGCTTGCTGTAATTTTGGTGGGTGATGATCCAGCAAGTCATGCTTATGTAAAAATGAAGGAAAAAGCTTGTAAAGAGGTGGGATTTTATTCAATTGTGCATAAAATGCCTGAGACTATCTCTCAAAAAGAGATTATTGAGACAATTAAAATGATGAATGAAAATCCAAGAATTGATGGAATTTTGGTTCAGCTTCCACTTCCAAAACATATTGATAGTACAAAAATTTTAGAAGTAATTGATCCTAAAAAAGATGTTGATGGATTTCATCCTTATAATGTTGGAAGATTAAATACAAAATTAGATGGATTTGTACCTTGCACTCCTCTTGGAGTTATGAAGATGTTTGAAGAGTATGGGATTGATCTAAAAGGAAAAGATGTTTGTGTAGTTGGAGCAAGCAATATTGTAGGAAAACCAATGGCAGCACTTGTATTAAATGCAGATGCTACTGTTACAATTACTCATATTTTTACAAAAGATTTGGCTTCTCATACTAAAAATGCTGATATTGTTATAGTTGGAGTTGGTGTTCCAAAGCTAATTAAAGCTGACATGATAAAAGAGGGTGCAGTAGTTATTGATATTGGGATTAATAGATTAGAAGATGGAAGTTTATGCGGAGACGTAGATTTTGATGAGGTTTCAAAAAAAGCAAGTTTTATCACACCAGTTCCAGGAGGAGTTGGACCAATGACAATTGCAATGCTATTAGAAAATACAATCAAATCAGCCAAAATGAGAGAAAAAGATGCCAAATAAAGATTTAGGGGATTTAATTCCTCCAGAACCTCCAAAAAAAAGAGAATCCCAGAAAAATAAAAAAGAAGATCCTAAACAAGAAAAAGATCTAAAAAACACTCAAGAATCTACACAAAAAAAAGATTCTAATAAAATCCAAGATCTAAAAAAAGATCCAGAAAAAGAGACTGAACCAGAAATTATTGAAGCAGAAATAGAAGAAGAGCCTAAAACAAATAATAATCTTCCAAGTACGGAGTTTAAATCTTCTCAAAAGAGTGACTTCTTTTCAAAAGCAGTCTCAATTTATAAAGAAAACTCTCCTACAATTTATAAATATGGAAAAAAGTTTTATGATTTTTCAAGCAGTTGGACTGGAACAATAATTATTGTTTTGGTTTTAATCTTTTTTGTAGCTCAATCTTTTGTGATTCCAAGCGGTTCTATGAAAAGAACTCTTTTAATTGGAGACTTTTTATTTGCAAAAAAGTTTAGCTATGGTATTCCCCTTCCTGAACTTCCTTGGGTTGGAATCAAAGTTTTTCCAGATTTTATGGGAAATGGACACTTAATTAGCGGTCCAAGACCAAAAAGAGAAGATATTGTAATTTTTTATGTTCCAAAAGATAAGAAAACTCATTTTGTTAAAAGATGTGTAGCAGTTGGAGGAGATGAAATTTTATTTTATGCAAACCATCTTTTAATCCATTTTCATGAAGGGGATGAATTTATTAAGAAAAATTATCCAGAATCAAAAATTATAAAAGCTCTTGGGAAATTATGGGTAGATAATCCTTACAAAGATAAATATCCAGGAATTCAATACAAACCAGAATATCAGGGAAATAGCTTTTTGATGTTAATTTATCAAGGTGAACATGGAGGAAATATAGATATGCAACCTCTTTTTGTTCCAGGCCTAAACAATGAAATTTATACATTAAATGGAAAAGCTATGAATGTTTTTTATAAAAAAGTTGAACCAGATCACTATTATATGATTGGAGATAATCGTGATAATTCTGAAGATAGCAGATTTTGGGGAAGCGTTCCATATAGTTTGATTATTGGAAAGCCTTGGGCTATTTATTTTAGTATCGAGTATCGAAGTTATAATAGAGTAATGTTTGGACAAGGTGGAGGAAGAGATCATCAATCTCTAAAAGCTGTCTGTAAAGATTTACCTCTTGATTCAAATGAGTGTAGAGAAGCTTGGAATAAACATAGATATACAATTAGATGGGATAGAATCTGGAGAGATGTAGAAAAATTTCAATTTGAGAAACCTAGGGATTATTGATGGATACTCTTGAAATCTTTAAAGCTATAACTATGATCTTAGCAATTGCCATTGCTGTAATTGGACATGAGATAATGCATGGATGGGTAGCTTATAAATATGGAGATACAACTGCTAAATCTCTTGGAAGACTTAGTGTCAATCCAATCGTTCATATTGACCCAATTGGAACAATTTTGGTTCCAGCAGTTTTGTATATTTCAGGAGCTCCTTTTCTTTTTGGATGGGCAAAACCAGTTCCAGTTGATATAAATAGAGTAATTTTTAATGGAGGATATAAAGGTGCAATTGCTGTTGCTCTTGCTGGAATTACATATAATTTAATCTTAGCAACATTTTTTGCTACATTTTTGCCTTTGGTTATGAATCCTACCTCCTTGTTTGAAGCTTTTTTATCTCTTTTTATTGTTCAAAGCATCATGATAAATGTCGTTTTAGCTGTCTTTAATCTCTGGCCAATTCCGCCACTTGATGGTGCTCAGGCTTTAAGATATTTAGCGGCTTCTTTTGGATGGAGAAGTTTTGTAGAGTTTTATGACAAAATCTATCCTTATGGGATGTTAATACTTTTTGCTGTTTTATTCACCCCACTTTCAGAAATTCTTTTTACTCCAGTTAAATGGATTTTAAAAATTATAATTTAAGGAGAAAAATAGATGAAATTTTATGTAGCTACAGATCATGCTGGATTTAATTACAAAGCTCAAATTATTGAATATTTAAAATCAAAAGAGATTGAAGTAGTAGATCTTGGACCATACTCAAATGACAGAGTTGATTATCCAGACTTTGCAAAAAAATGTGCTCAAGCAGTAAGAGATGATAAGGGAAGTTTTGGAATTTTAGTTTGTGGAACTGGAATTGGAATTAGTATTGCGGCAAATAAAGTTCAAGGAATAAGAGCAGCTCTTTGCCATGATGCTTATACAGCAAAAATGAGTAGAGCTCATAATAATGCTCAAATTCTTTGTTTTGGAGAAAGAGTCGTTGGGCTTGGAGTAGTCTTTGATATGATTGATGCTTTTATTTCAACCGATTTTGAAGGAGGTAGACACTCAAATAGAGTAGATAAAATCTCTTTGATTGATAATGAAAGATGCAGTTTGGGAGAAGATTTAGATTGATGAGATGGATAATTTTGTTTTTAATTTTTGGATCTTTTTCATTTGCAAAGATTGACTATAGCAAAAGAGCAGATGTTAGAGCTTTTGTGGCAAAAGTAAGTAAAGAGTATGGATATTCACAAAAATATCTTTTAAATCTTTTTGCCAAGGTAAAACATCAACAAAAAACTCTTCTTAGATATCAAGGAAGATATAAAGTTGGAAATACCGATTATAGTTGGAGTAGATACAAAAGCAAAATTATTTTAGATCCAAATAGTATTTTACTTGGAAAACAATTTATGGCAAAAAATCGAAAATGGTTAAAAATAGCTTCAAGAAGATTTAAAGTCTCTCCAGAAATTATTACCGCTTTTATCAGAGTTGAGAGTAAATTTGGAATGTATGGGAATGAATATCCAGTCTGGGATTCTCTTGTAACTTTAGCTTTTAATCCAAATAGAAAACAAAAATTCTTTAAATCAGAATTAAAAAAACTCCTTTTGCTTGCCAAAAAAGAGCATTTAGATGTTTTAAAATTAAGAGGCTCTTTTGCCGGAGCTATGGGATGTGTGCAACAGATGCCTTCAATTCAATTAAAATATGGCATCGATTTAGATGGAGATGGAAGAGCAAATCCAAATTCAATGCCTGATTGCATTGGATCTATTGCAAATTTTTTGCATAAACATGGCTGGAGAAATTATCTTCCTACAATTATAAAAGCAAATCATACTGGAAATGGTTTTCTAAAACTAAGAAGCAGTTACAAAAGTAGATACTCTTTAGAGACTTTAAAAAAATTTGGGATTAAACCAGCTTCTAAATTTTATGGAAAAAAGGCTTATTTTATTAGGATGAAATATAAAAATAGTTGGGATCTTTATTTAGGAGATAGAAATTATAGAATTATTACGCTTTATAATGCATCAAAAAGATATGCAGTTACAATTGCTTTATATGCAAAATTAATGAAAAAAAGATAAAAATAAAGGTTTAAAAATAGAAGAGTTATTTTTGCTTTTTTTGATAAAATACTCCGATAATACTCTTTTAACAAGGTTATAATTGTTGCTAGAGTATTAGATATTTCTACCATCTAAAGGATGTCTCTTATGGAAATAAATACTTTTGAGAAGATTCAAAAGAAAACAAATAAAAAAACACAAAAAGATTTTGTAAAACTTGGTCTTTCTTTGATCTTCATGGCCTTAGTTCTTCTTGCAACATGGAATAAAATTCCTGGAAATCCTTTCTTAGCAGTTGCTGCTGTTTTTGGAGCTTACATGGCAATGAATATTGGAGCAAATGATGTTGCCAATAATGTCGGACCTGCTGTTGGATCTAAAGCTCTTTCGATGATGGGAGCAATTTTAATTGCCGTAATTTTTGAATCTGCTGGAGCATTAATTGCTGGAGCTGATGTTACTGGAACAATAAAGAAAGGAATTATTGATCCTAGCGCATTTTCAAAACCTATCTTTTTTGTCTGGGCGATGACAGCCGCACTTTTGGCAGCTGCTCTTTGGTTAAATATAGCAACTTATTTAAAAGCTCCTGTTTCTACTACTCACTCAATTGTAGGAGGAGTTATGGGGGGAGGAATTGCAGCTGCTGGAAGCTTTGCAATTGTCTCTTGGGGAACAATGGGAAAAATTGCTCTTAGCTGGGTAATTTCTCCAATTTTAGGTGGATTAATTGCTGCTGGATTTTTATTTGCTATTAAAAAAAGCATTATTTACAAAAAGGATATGAAAGCTGCTGCTATTAAAATGGTTCCTATCTTTGTAGCAATTATGGGGTGGGCCTTTGTTACTTATTTGATGATGAAAGGCTTTAAACATATTTATAAAGTAGGGCTTTTTAGTGCTATTTTAATTGGAGTTTTAGGTGGAGTTGGAATCTTTTTCTTGGTAAAAAATATCATAGAAAAATACTCTAGCACTTTGGATAATACAAGAGAAAGTGTAAATAAACTTTTTACAATCCCACTAATTTTTGCTGCTGCTTTGCTTAGTTTTGCTCATGGAGCCAATGATGTGGCAAATGCCGTTGGTCCACTTGCAGGAATTTATGATGCTTTAGCACATACTACAATTTCTACAAAAGCTTCAATTCCAATTTGGGTAATGTTAATTGGTGCAATTGGAATCTCTTTAGGTCTTGCTCTTTATGGTCCAAAACTGATTAAAACTGTTGGAAGTGAAATTACAGAATTAGATCAAGCAAGAGCTTTTTCAATTGCACTTGCTGCTGCAATTACTGTTATTATTGCCTCTTGGCTTGGATTGCCAGTAAGCTCTACTCATATTGCTCTTGGAGGAGTTTTTGGGGTAGGATTTTTGAGAGAGTGGATAGACAGAACTCAAAGACTTGAATTAAGAATAAAAGAAGAAGAGCAAAAGATTGAAAAGTGCAAAAAAGATTTAAACTCTAAAAAAGCTAGATTAAGTGAACTAGAAGCAAAAGAGGATAAAACAAAAGAAGATTATGAAGAGATAATAAATCTTATTGAAGAGATAAACCTTTATGAAAAAGAGCTCAAAAAAGAGACAAAAGCCCTAAAACGTGTTCAAAAAACAAAATATGTTCAAAGAAGTGCTTTAAGTAAAATTGTAGCTGCTTGGATTATTACAGTCCCAGCTGCTGCTGTTGTTGCTGCTATAATCTTTTATATCATTAAAGGAATGATGCTTTAGCCCTCCTTTTGGGCTAAAAACTATCTTTGAATTAAATTTAAATTATACATACAAGATTTTTTCAGGATTTTATGTTAATATTCTTTAATATAAATAAACTTAGGAGTTAGGAAAAAAGGGAGAATCATGAAAAGGTTTTATATAGAACAGATGGTAGAAGAGATTGATAAAGAATTTCCAATAAGTGATAAAATCAAAAAAGCATTTTATAAAGTTGATAGAGAATTATTTGTTCATCAAGGATTTAAACATTTATCTTATAAATTAGATGCTCTTCCAATGCAAGAACAACAATGGATCTCTTCACCTTTGACAGTAGCAAAAATGACACACTATCTTGAATTAGAAGGAGCTGATAGCGTTTTAGAAATTGGATGCGGAAGCGGTTATCAAGCTGCAATTCTTGCTCAACTTGTAAGAAGAGTCTTTACAATAGAAAGAATTGAATCTTTACTTTATGAAGCAAAAGATAGGTTTAGAATGCTTGGATTTAGTAATATCTTTACAAGACATGATGATGGGCAAAGAGGTTGGAAAGAGTTTGCTCCTTTTGATAGAATTCTTTTTTCTGCTACTTTGCAAAGAGAAGTTCCAAAAGCAATCGTAGAACAATTAAGTGAAGATGGAATAATTGTAGCTCCTGTATATCAAAATGATGGCAGTCAAAAACTTATGAGATATCGTAAAAAAAATGGAATTTTAGTTTCTGAAATGTTAGAATCTTGCAGATTTGTTCCAATAAAGGATGGAATCCAAAAATAACTAAAGAGCTAAGCTCTTTTTCCAACCTCTTTTTTTATAAAACTTTAAGAAAAAGTCGATATAATGGCATTTAGAAAGTGTTTTTTAACAACTTGTTGTTAAGCTTAAAAACGATTGGAAAAAATTTCTTAAAAAGTCCAAAAAATGGGATTTTTCTAAAAAATTAAAATTTTTAAATGCCCATTTTATCTTCCTTGAACCGACACAGTAGCTGTATTGAAATTTGTAGTGAAATTAGTCAAATCTCCCTTTTTATCTTCTTGAACCGACACAGTAGCTGTATTGAAATATCTCTTTTTGCTTCTTCTCTAGCTCTACGATTTGTCTTGAAGCGACACAGTAGCTGTATTGAAATCAAATAAGAGAAAATTTTTTATCTCTCTTGGACTAATGAAGCAATACAAAGATCTCCATTAAATAACTTGCTTAAAAAAATAGTACTAGCTTTATGTATGTGGTATAATTTTGTCAAAAAAAGAGAGAAAAATGAAAATTTTAGTTACTGGCACAGCGGGCTTTATTGGATTTCATACTGCCATTAAACTTCTAGAAAGAGGTGATGAGGTAGTTGGACTTGACAATATCAATGACTATTATGATTTAAGAGTAAAATATGGAAGATTAAAAGAAAGTGGAATAATTTATGATTTAAAAGATGGAAAAGATATTGAATATAATAAATTAATCTCTTCAAAAAAGTATTCAAATTATCAATTTATTAAATTAAATTTAGAAGATAAAGAAAATTTATTTAAGCTCTTTGAAGAAAAAAAGTTTGATAGAGTTATAAATTTAGCCGCACAAGCTGGCGTGAGGTACTCTTTGACAAATCCAGACTCTTATATTCAAAGTAATATTGTAGGTTTCTTAAATATTTTAGAAGCTTGCAGAAATTTTGAAATAGAGCATCTAACTTATGCAAGTAGTTCTAGTGTATATGGATTGAATGAAGCCCAACCTTTTTCTACAAAAGATTGCACAAATCATCCAATTAGTCTTTATGCTGCTAGTAAAAAGAGTAATGAATTAATGGCTCACACTTATAGTCATCTTTTTGGAATTCCTACAACTGGACTTAGATTTTTTACTGTTTATGGTCCTTGGGGACGTCCAGACATGGCTCTTTTTCTCTTCACAAAGGCAATAATTGAAAATAGAGCAATTGATGTTTTTAACTATGGAAATATGCAAAGAGATTTTACCTACATTGATGATATTGTAGAAGGAGTGATTAGAGTAAATGATAATATTGCAAAACCAGATCTAAGGTGGAATGGGAAAAATCCTTCAAATAATACTTCAAAAGCTCCTTACAAAATTTATAATATAGGAAATAATAATCCTGTAAAACTTACTGATTTTATTGAAGCTTTAGAGAAAAAGCTAGGAAGAAAAGCTAAAAAAAATCTTTTACCAATTCAGCCAGGAGATGTTCCAAGTACGTATGCTGATGTTAATGATTTAATTGAAGATTTAGGATACAAGCCTCAAACTTCAATCCAAGAAGGAATAGATAGATTTGTAGATTGGTATCTTGACTTTTTTAGAATAAAGCTTTAAAGCAACTCCTCTTTACAAAAGAGTTCTTTTTTGATCTTATGGCTGTTTAATTTTTTTATAATCTTTTTCCAAGTTATCTCAAAACTTGGAAGATTTAGAGTATTTTTGATCTTTTCATTAGAAAAATTTTGAATTTTTAAAAGAAGAGTTTTATATTCTTTTTTTGTTAAACGTCTTTTTAAAACTAAGTTTATTTTCTCTTTTGGACAAAACTTTCCAAGAGGCTCTTTAATTAAAGTTTCTAAATTTTTTATCATTTTTAAAACTCCTTTATTTTAAAACTTTCTCCCAAAATTTTATTTGTGAAGTTTTATTTTCACTTTTTAAAATTTCTATATATTTTAGAATAGCTCTTTTTTCTCCTTTTGTTGCAGAAAGTTTGTACCAGTATTTTGCTTTTTCAAAATCCCTTTTAACACCAAAACCGTTTTCATAAAGCCAAGCAAGGAAAAACATAGCCTTTTTATTTCCAAGCTCTGAAGCCTTTTTAAAATAAAAAAAAGCCCTCTTAAAATTATCTTTTTTATAATAAATTGTTCCTAAATTATATCCTGCTTTTGAGAGATTTTCTTCTAAAGCTTCTTTGTAAAATTTTTTGGCAAGAGTAAGATTTTTATCGGTTCCATATCCTTTTTGGTAAATCACTCCAAGATTAAAAAGTGCTTGTGGATTTTTCTGTTTTGCTGCTAAAAGATACCATTTGATCGCCTCTTTCAAATCTTTTTTGATTCCTTCTCCTTTTGAAAGCATAACTCCCATATCATACTGAGCCCTTGCAAATCCTTTTTTTGCAGATTTTAAATACCACTGGACCGCTTTTTCTTTATCCATAAATTTAATACTTCCCATATCATAAATTAATCCAATATAAAATTCAGCTTTAAAATCTCCTTTTTTTGCAAGAGGAAGTAGTTTTTCAAAAGCTTTTTCAAATTTTTTCTCTTCAAAAAGCTTTATACCTTCTTCTAACTCATTAGATTGCAAAAAAAGAAATATGGATAAAAAAGTAATAAGAATCTTCAAACTCCTCTCCTAAATAATTTTTAGTTATTAAATTATATTCAAAAAAATAAAAAAAGAAGATTTCTATTAAAAGTTTTAGAAGAAAATATTTTCTACCTAGAAAGGTAGAATAAAAATCAAGGAAGAATTATTTATTATCTGGAGCTTGAGGAATATCTTTTGAAGCAGGAGGTGGAACCTGAGTCTTTTGCTCTTGTTTTTGAATCTTATCTACCACTGAACGATTTGTCTCTTTATTGTAAAGATAGCCTAAAGTTAACGTATTAATAACAAATATTAAAGCCAAAACAAAAGTTAATTTTGCCAAAAATCCCATTGGTCCTTTTGCCCCAAATAAAGACTCATTACTCCCACTATAAGCTCCAAGTCCTATACTTGAACTTTTTTGAAGCAAAATTGTAATTGTAATTACTATTGCTAAAATAATTTGAATAATCATAAGTGTAGATGTCATATCTTTCTTTGCTCCATCTATCATAAAATTTGTTATAGAGAGCGATTATATCCAAAAAATATAAAAATAAGCTACAAGGAAAAAATCTAAAATAAAAATCGCTTGAGTTAAAAAAAACAAGATTAAATTTTTTTTATGATTAAATGGTTGTTTTTTGACTACCAACTATTGATTATGTGTTTATTATTTTTGAATATTATTACATTGGAAAAAAATATAAACAATAAGAAAAAGAGGATAAAATTGCATCGATGATAATTTATGGAAAACAAGTTTCAATCTATGCTCTCAAGAAGCATCCAGAAAAAATTTTAAAAATTTATCTTACAAAAAAAGAGATATTGCCTTTAGAACTTTTAAGAAAGTTTGGAGATAAAATAAAACTTATAGAAAATAGATGGATCCAAAAATTAACCAACGGAAGAAATCATCAAGGAATAGCTTTAGAAATTCAAGAGTTACAAATGGCATCTTTAAAAGATTTAAAAGAGGAAAATTTTTTAATTATACTTGATGGCTTAACAGACGTTGGAAATATTGGGTCAATTGTAAGAAGTGCTTATGCTTTAGGAGCAGATGGAATTATTGCTTCTGGAGTTGGGCAATTAAATATCTCTGGAATTGTTCGTTCTAGTTCTGGTGCACTTTTGGATATGCCTTTTTTGATTAAAAAAAATCCGCTAGATTTAGTCAATGAGTTAAAAATGGCAAATTTCAAACTTTATGGAGCTTCAATGGAAGGAGAAGAGATTGAATCTAAAAAGTTTTCAAAAAAAAGAGTTCTAGTGCTTGGAAGCGAAGGAAAAGGAGTTTCAAAGCGACTAAAAAATAAACTTGATGAGGTTATAGCAATAAAAATGAAAAGAGATTTTGACTCTTTAAATGTTAGTGCAGCAGCAGCAATAATAATATATAGGATGAGCCATGGTGTTGAATGAATTAATAGAAAAATACTCTTTAGATGTTGTAAGTAAACATACAAGAATTGCTGGGGAATATTTAGAAGCCCTTATGGAAAGAAATTGTGAAAAGTTAAAAAAAGTTCAAGCTATGGGATTTATTTCAATTATCGAAAGAGAATATGGAATAGATCTCTCAAGCTTGAGAAAAGAGTGCAAAGATTACTATGAAGCTCAAGAAATAAATAAAAAAACAGGAATCACAGATGCTTCAGATATTTCAATCTTTGCCGCAACAGAAGAAGAAAAACCATCTCCAAGTAAAATTGCAAAAGCAAAGGAGAGATTAAAAAACTTAAATTTTAAAGCCCATTTAAATAAAGTTTTAATAGGACTTGCAGTAGTAATTGCAGCTTACGGAAGCTGGCACTTTTTTGTTCCAAGTGGTTTTAATGATTTAAATGATACAACAATTACAACAACCAAACAAGAAGAGAAAAAAAGTGTAGAAAATAATTCTAAAGGCGGAGGCTTTTTTGATTCTGTACTTTCAATTTTTAAAGGTTCTAAGACAGAGACAAATAATAAACTGGCTCAAAATGATAAAACAGAAGAAGAAAAAAAACAAAAGCCTCTAATTATTGAAAATACGTTGAAAAAAGAAGAAGAATCTAAACCTAAACCTAAACCAAAACCTAAACCAAAACCTAAACCTAAACCTAAACCTAAACCAACTCAAGATGATATTGAAGCTCAAATTATTGAACAAGTAAAAAAAGAAGAAAGTCAAAAAGCCAAAGAAAATATAGAAAAAGAAGAAGACAATCCTCAAATTTCAGATCTTATTAGCAGTGCAACAGCAGGAGTTGATGATATTGTAGATGATTCTAAAATTGATGATACTCCACTTGATACAGAAGTTCCTTCAATGCAAGAAGAAAATACTCAAGAACAGACACCTAAAAAGAAACCTCAAAAACCTAAAAAAGAAGAAAAAAAGGAAAAAGAAAAGAGTGTTCAAAAAGGAAAATTCAAAACTATCACCTTCCATCCAAGAGCCAAAGTCTGGGTTGGATATACAAACTTAAGCACTATGAAAAGAGCAGTTGCAACAGGAGCTGATAATATTACTTTAGATGTTTCAAAAGCAAGTTATATTTTGGCAACTGGACATGGAAGAGTGGAATTTTTAAGTGGAAAAAAATCTATTTTAAAGCTTAGTGATGGTAAAAAACATTTCTTTAAAATTTCAAAAGATGGTGTAAAAGAGATATCCCATGCAGAATTTCAAAAATTAAATAAATCGAAAGTGTGGTAGCAATGTTTGATGAGATTCAATTTAATAAGATAAATCGTCTTCCAGAATATGTTTTTGCAGTAGTTAATGAGCTAAAAATGGCTGAGCGAAGAGCAGGAGCTGATGTGATTGATTTTTCTATGGGAAATCCAGATGGTCCAGCTTTTGAGCCAATCATCGAAAAATTGGTAGAAACTGCTAGAAAAAAGCATACCCATGGTTATAGTGCAAGCAAAGGGATTTATAAACTTCGTCTTGCAATTAGTAATTGGTATTTAAGAAATTATAAAGTTAAACTAGATCCAGAAAAAGAAGTTGTTGCTACAATGGGATCTAAAGAAGGATATGTTCATTTAGTTCAAGCAATTACAAATCCAGGAGATGTAGCAATTGTTCCAGATCCAACCTATCCAATTCACTCTTATGCTTTTATTTTGGCTGGTGGAAATGTAGAGAAAATGAAGTTAAGCTATAATGAGCAAAATTTTCAAGTAGATGAAGAGAGTTTCTTTAGAGATTTACATTATGCTCTTAAAAATTCTGTTCCAAAGCCAAAATATCTTGTAGTAAACTTTCCTCATAATCCAACAACTACAACCGTAACTTTAGATTTTTATAAAGAACTTGTAAAAATTGCAAAAAAAGAAAGATTCTATATAATTAGTGATATTGCTTATGCTGATATAACTTTTGATGGATATAAAACTCCTTCAATTTTGCAAGTAGAAGGAGCAAAAGATGTTGCAGTTGAGAGTTTTACTCTCAGTAAAAGCTACAATATGGCTGGGTGGAGAGTTGGATTTATTGTAGGAAATCCAAAGTTAGTTGGAGCTTTGCAAAAGATAAAATCTTGGCTTGATTATGGGATGTTTACTCCAATTCAAGTAGCAGCAACTGTTGCACTTGATGAGTATGAGCATTTAGTAAGTGAAATTGTAATCCCAAAATATAAAAAAAGAAGAGATGTTTTAATTGAAAGCTTTAAAAATGCTGGCTGGGAGCTTGGCAAACCAAATGCTACAATGTTTGTTTGGGGCAAAATTCCAGAAAATTTAAGAAGCATGGGATCTTTAGAATTTTCAAAGGAACTTTTGCTTAAAGCTCAAGTTGCTGTAAGTCCTGGGATTGGATTTGGAAAATATGGGGATGAATATGTCCGAATTGCTCTAATAGAAAACGAAAAAAGAATCCGCCAAGCTGCAAAAAATATAAAAAGATACCTTTTAGAAAAGGGAGCAAATAAGAATGGTTAGAGTTGGAATTTTAGGAGTTGGAACTGTTGGGAGAGCAGTAGTTGAGATACTGCAAAAAAATAGCGATATAATTGAAGCAAGAGCTGGAAAAAAGATTGTGCCAGTTTTTGGAGCAGTAAGAGATTTGAGCAAAAATCATAATGTAAATATTCCTCTAACTTCCAATCCAGAAGAAGTAATTAACTCTGATAAGGTTGATATTGTAGTAGAGTTAATTGGTGGGGTTGAAAGAGCTTATGAGCTTGTAAAGATGGCTTTGGAGCAAAAAAAGCCAGTAGTTACAGCAAATAAAGCCCTCCTTGCCTATCACAGATATGAACTTCAAAATATCGCTCAAGATACACCTCTATTTTATGAGGCAAGTGTAGCTGGTGGAATTCCAATAATTGGGGCTTTGAGAAATGGGCTTAGTGCAAATCATATCGAATCAATTAAAGGAATTATGAATGGTACTTGCAACTATATGCTAACAAAGATGATTAAAGAAAATATCCCTTATGATGAGGTCTTAAAAGAGGCTCAAGAGCTAGGCTTCGCTGAGGCTGACCCTACTTTTGATGTTGGAGGGTTTGATGCGGCTCATAAACTCTTAATTCTTGGCTCTATTGCTTATGGAATTGATGCAAAACCAGAAGATATTGTAATTGAAGGGATCGAGAATATTACTCAAACTGATATTGAGTTTGCAAAAGAGTTTGGTTATGAGATAAAGCTTCTTGGAATTGCAAAAAAGGTTAATGGTGGAGTGGAGATGAGAGTCCATCCTACTATGATTCCAAACTCAAGTATGCTCTCAAAAGTCGATGGAGTAATGAATGCTGTAAGTGTAGTTGGAGATAGAGTCGGAGAGACTATGTTTTATGGAGCTGGAGCTGGAGGAGATGCAACTGCTAGTGCAGTAATTGCTGATATTATAGAAATTGTAAGAGGAAACACAAGCCCAATGCTTGGATATAAAAAGAGCTTAGAGGGAGTAAAGAGCTTAGTAAGTGCTGATGATATAATTAGTAAATATTACCTCAAACTAAAAGTGATAGATAAAGCTGGAGTTTTGGCTTCTGTTGCTTCAATCTTGGGTAAATTTGGAATCTCAATTGAATCAATGCTTCAAAAACCATCTAAAAAAACAGATAGAGTAAGACTTCTCTTTACCACCCACAAATGCAAAGAGTCAGCTCTAAAAGATGCAGTAAAAGCAATTAAAGCTTTAGATGTGGTAGATGATAAGATAAATATTATTAGAATAGAAGAGTAAAATTATTTTAGAGATTTAAATGGGGGAAATTAATTTAATTCAGCCAGAAAAAATCAGTCTTAAAGATCATCCAAACTTAACTGAGAGTTGGTTGCAAGAAAAAATTGCAGAAAATCCAGAAATTATAGGTCTTGGAGAATTGATCTTAAAAGACAAAGAAAGAAGACAACCAAGGGCTGGAAGATTAGATCTTTTGCTTCAAGATCCAGAAATTAATAAAAGATATGAAGTAGAAATTCAACTTGGAAAGACGGATGAGAGCCATATAATAAGAACAATTGAGTATTGGGACATAGAAAGGAAAAGATATCCCCAATATGAACATTGTGCGGTAATTATCGCAGAAGAAATAACTAGTAGATTTTTAAATGTAATTACTCTTTTTAATGGAACGATTCCTCTTATTGCAATTAAATTGGATGCTTATAAAATTGGGAATGATTATTTTTTAACTTTTACTAAGATACTTGATGAAATCTCTCTTGGACTTGTAGATGAGGATGAAGAGATAAGTGAAGTAACAGATAGAAATTATTGGGAGACAAAAAGAGCAACTCCAAAGACTATGAAAGTTGTAGATGAGGCTTTAAATTTGATTAAAGAAGTAATCCCAGATTGTCAACTAAAATATAATAAATTTTATGTTGGACTCACACATAATGGAAGAGCAGATAATTTTGTTATTTTTAGAGCAAAAAAGAACTTTACAAGGATGGAGATACGACTTGAAAAGTCAGAAGAGATTGAAAATAAAATTGAAGAAAAGGGAATAGATTTGATGGAGTATGATAGGAAATCTGGAAGATATAGAATCAAAATAACTTCTAGTGATTTAAGAAAACATAGAGAATTTATAAAAAGTTTAATTAGAAAATCAAAAGGAATTGAAACAGATAAAGCTAGCTAATATTTTTCTTTTAAAAAAACTTTTAATGCAAAAAGAGAAAAATTTCTCTTTATTTTTGCATCTCTTCTTTTAGAATATCAAAATATTCACATCCTTTTTTATAACCTAGATCACAAGATTTTTTGAATAACTCTAAAGCTTTTGGATAATCTTTTTTCCCTATCTTCCCAAAATAATAAAGAACTCCTAATCTAAGACAACCTTTAGAATAATTTTTTTGGCAAAGTTGCTTATAAATTTCTAAAGCTTTTATTTTATTAATATTCACACCATCTCCATTATCATAAGATAATGCAAGGTTATAACATCCAAGCTTATTTCCAAGTTTACAAGCTTTTTCATAGAGTTTTATTGCCATTTTTTTATCTTGTTTAACTCCATTTCCATTATCATAAAGTACTCCAAGATTATAACATCCAACAGAATAATTCTGATCACAAGCTTTTTTATAAAGTTTTACTGCTTTTTTAATATCTTTTTCTACTCCAAGGCCATTTTGATACATCCATCCAAGATTCTTGCATCCAATTGGTTCCCCTAAAAGACAAGCTTTTTTATAAAACTTAGATGCTGCTTGGTAATTTTTGTCTATTCCACTACCTGTTTCATACATCCATCCAAGATTTAAGCATCCAGCAGAATATTCATCTTCACACGATTTTTCATAAAGTTTAAATGCTTTTTTTAAATCTTTTTTGATTCCAAGGCCATTTTGATACATCCATCCAAGATTCTTACATCCAATAGCATTTCCTAATAAACAAGCTTTCTTATAAAATTTTACAGCCTTTTTATAATCTTTTTTTACTCCATCTCCAACCTCAAAAAGCCAGCCATAATCTTTACACCCTTCTGAGCTATTTAATTCACAAGACTTCTTGTAAAGTTCTACTGTTTTTGAACTATTTTTTTCAACTCCAATTCCCTTTTTATAAAAAAATCCTAAGTTTTTACATCCCAATCCATTTCCAAGTTCACAAGCTTTTTTATAAAACTTAACTGCTTCTTTTTCATTTTTTATTTCATTTATAATTGCAAGAAAAACTCCAGCTTCATTACACCCTTTTGCATAATTAAATTTACAAGCTTTTTTATAAAATTCTAAAGCTTTTTTATAGTTCTTTTCCAATTCAAATTTAACTCCAACTTGAAAACAGCTATTTCCGTCCTTGGTTTTACAATTTCTCTCAAAAATATCTTCTTTATTCCAACCATTTCCAAAAAGAAAATTTATCAATACAAAAAATAAAAAAGTAAATTTTTTCAAAAAAAACTCCTTTTGTATAAAAAAAATTATCAGATTGTATCTAAAATCCTAAAAACTTCCTAGTAATTAAACTTTTTTCTATTGTTTTTCTTTTTTAATGCTAAAATAGAGGAAAAAGGATTTTTAATGCAAAGAAAAATTACCCAAAAAATCTACTACAAAGAACCATATCTTTCTTCTTTGAGAGCAAAAGTTATAGATATCGATGAAAATAGAATAGTCTTAGATAAAACTGTAGCTTATGCTGAAGGTGGAGGACAAGAGAGCGATAGAGGGGTTTTGATAAACAAAAATGGAAAAGAGATTGCTTTTTTTGATGTGCAAAAAGGACCTGGGAGAGTAATCTATCTTGAAGACTTTCCAACAATCCAAGTTGATACTCCAATTTATCACTTTGTAAATTTAGAGGATATAAAATATTTTGATATTGGAGATGAGGTAACCATAAAAATTGATACCATAAGAAGAGCAAAACTCTCTCTTTCTCACTCTGGAATCCATTTTGTCTTAGCTGCAATTGAGCACTACTTCCCAAAGTTTGAAGAGAAAATCTATGGAGCAAAAATCAAAGAAGATGGTGCAAGGCTTGACTTTAGGACTACTTATAAGTTTAGCCAAGATGATATTGCAAAGATTGAAGAGTTTGCAAACAAAATCATCTCTGAAAATATCGATATTGATATCTATCCTCACCCAAAAGAGCCTGAAGCTTGGTTTTGGGCGACACCTTATTATAGCTGTCCTTGTGGAGGGACTCATATTGATAATAGTAAATATTTAAAATCTCTAAAAGTAAAGAGGAAAAATCTTGGTAAAACTGGACAGAGAATTATTATGAGCTTTGAGGCTGAGACTCTATTTCAAGAAAAGTTTTATTAATTTTCTCCCATAGGGGAGAAAGAGACTAGAATCTATTTAAGCAGTTTAGCTCTTCAAAAGCTCTAATTACTCTATCTCTCATAGATTCTTCGCCAGCTCTTAGCCATTTCCTTGGATCATAATATTTTTTATTTGGTTTATCTTCACCTTCTGGATTTCCAATTTGACTTTGGAGATAATCTCTATATTTTTTCTCATACTCTCTTACTCCACTCCAAAAAGCCCATTGAGTATCAGTATCAATATTCATTTTTACGACACCATAGCTAATTGCTTCTTTTATCTCTTCTGGAGAAGACCCACTTCCTCCATGGAAAACAAAACTTACTGGTTTATCTGAGGTATTAAATTTTTCTTGAATATATTTTTGAGAATTTAATAAAATTTTTGGTTGAAGTTTTACATTTCCTGGCTTATAAACTCCATGAACATTTCCAAAAGAAGCAGCAATTGTAAAGTTTGGAGAAATTTTGCTAAGTTCTTCATAAGCATAAGCTACCTCTTCTGGTTGAGTATACAAAGCAGAATTATCTACATTTGTATTATCAACTCCATCTTCTTCTCCTCCAGTAATTCCAAGTTCGATCTCCAAAGTCATTCCAATCTTACTCATTCTTTCAAGATACTCTTTACAAGTAGCTATGTTTTCTTCTAAAGGTTCTTCCGAAAGATCTAACATATGAGAAGAAAAAAGAGGAGTATTATATTTTTTGAAGTGTTCTTCATTAGCTTCTAAAAGCCCATCAATCCAAGGCAGAAGTTTTCTTGCAGCATGATCTGTATGTAAAATTACAGGAATTCCATAAGCGCTAGCAAGAGTATGAATATGCTTTGCTCCAGAGATTGCTCCAAGAATAGCAGCTTTTTGATCTTCATTACTCAAACCTTTCCCAGCATAAAAAGATGCTCCCCCATTGCTAAATTGAATAATTACAGGAGAATTTACACTTCTTGCAGCCTCTAATACAGCATTGATTGAATCAGTCCCGACTACATTTACGGCTGGAAGTGCAAACTCTTCTGCTTTTGCAATTTCAAAAATCTTTCTTACATTTTCTCCAGTTACAACACCAGGCTTTACAAATTCAGAAATTTTACTTCCCATTTTCCTTCCTCTTTATCTCTATTTTTTTGCTGTCGAAGCTTTTGGATTATAATTTATTTTAGCTTTTTTCATAAGTTGTTTTAAGAATTTTTGTTTTTGAATCTCCATTCTTAAGATAGGTTTAACTTTTGAATATGGAGCAATTTTTCCAGTTTTTCTATTTTTGAAAAATCTCTTATTTTTTTTATAAGCTTTTTTCATTTCAGCTTCTGTTACTTTAATCCTAGAAGCTTTTTTTCTAATCCAAAAATCTGCATTTGCAATCTTTTTTTCTCTTACAGTTAAATCTTTTTTAGCTTTTGCCAAAATTTCCTTGTAGTGCTTTCTAACATAAGCATCTACCCAGATAATAGATTTTTCTCTTTTGCTTAAACTTCTAGTTGCTGTTTCCATCACCAACTTATCAGTTGCTAAAGCTTTTATGATCTTTTTTTTATCAGCTGGCTTTAATTTTGAGTATGTAGCCTTTCCTCTTGTAATTTTTTTTACAAGGGCGTTAGCCTCTTTTAAAGTAATTGGATATCCGTTGACTGTTGCAATTACCTTTGCATCTACTGAAGAGATAAAAAATATTAAAAAAAGAGCAAAAAATAGTATTTTTCTCATTAATCCTATCCTTTCAAAAATTATTTAGAAGTTTTTTTATCTTTTTTATTTTCTAACAATCCTGCAATATTTTTATCCAAAATTTTGATATCAGCCTTTTTTCTCATTGCTTCAAGATCTTTAGCAATTTTTTCTTTAAATTTTTTCTGTTTTAAATCATTTACAATTTTATCTTTTAATTTTTCAAATGGAATAATTTTTGATGGTTTGTGATCTTCAACATAAATTACATGCCATCCAAATTGAGTCTTAACCGGTTTTTTAGAGATATGTCCTTTTTTGATACTAAAAGCAGCTGAAGCAAAAGATGGAACCATTTTATCTTTTGTAAAATATCCAAGATCACCTCCGCTTGGACCACTTGGACCAATAGATTTTTTCTTTGCAAGCTCTATAAATTTTTTCTTTAGAGCATTTCCTTTTAATTTGCTAAGTTGAGCAATAATTTTTTTAGCCTCAGCTTCACTTTTGACTAAAATATGTCTTGCGTGGACTTGTTCTGGAGATTTTTTTACCTTTTCATAAAACTTTTTAGCTTCACTGTCACTTACAATCATATTATCAAACTGCTTTTTAAGCCAATATTTTATCAATAAGCTTCTTTTTGCATTTTCTAACTCCTTTTTAAATTCTGGAGTCTCTTGAATATTTGCTTTTTTAGCAGCTTCTACCATTAATTCATTATCAATCAAGCCTCCAACAATTTGTTTTTTGTTTTCAGCTCTCAATTTATCATAAGTTAGATTTAAGTTTACTGGCTGGTTCATTTTGATAAAAGTATTTACATCTTCTTTTGTAATTTCATGACCATTTACAACTGCCAAAGCATCTCCGGCAAAAAGAAAAGATCCAAATCCAAAACTACAAATTAAAGTACCATAAAATTTTACTTTACTCATCTAATATTATCCTTTCTTTAAAAAAATATTTGACAAAGTATACCCAGAGAAATTAAATAAAAGTTGATTTAAAAAAAAGCAAAAATCTTCCCTTTTCTTATCTTTATTTTTTAAATTTTTAATTGCCAATATTTCATAGAGTCAAATTCCACTCCAATTATTATATAATAGATCTTTTTTAAAGTTGTTAAAACCTCTTTGTTTTTTCAAACCAAAATTAAAGCTAAATTTGAAGGGAGATTTTATGACAATTGATTTGCATAATCACACACCTCTTTGTAAACATGCTACAGGTTCAATTGATGAGTACATTCAAGAAGCAATTAAAAAGGGAATTTGGATTTTTGGATTTAGTGATCATGCTCCAATGAATTTTGATCAAGATTATAGAATGAGTTTTGATCAAATGAGTGAATATGAAGAGAGCATTAAGCAAGCAAGAGAAAAATATCAAGGTCAAATTGACATTCGTCTAGGATATGAAGTAGATTGGATTGAAGGCTTGGTAGACAAAAGAGTAATAAATGCAGAAGTTGATTATTTAATTGGCTCAGTACACTTTTTAAATGGCTGGGGATTTGATAATCCAGAATTTATTGGAAAGTATGAAGAAGTAGATATTGAAGCAATTTGGGTTGAATATTTTAATCATATAAAAGCTATGGCAAAGAGTGAACTTTTTGATATTGTTGGACACTTGGATTTAATAAAGCTTTTTAAGTTTGTACCAGATAAAGATATAAGAGAAATAGCAAATGATGCTCTAAATGCAATTGCTATGGCAGGCATGAGTATAGAAATTAATGCTGCTGGACTTAGAAAACCAATTAAAGAACTATATCCATCTTTAGACCTTTTAGAGCTTGCTTACGAAAAAAATATTCCAATTACTTTTGGTTCAGATGCTCACTCTCCAGAAGAAGTTGGAGCAGAGATTCATCAAATGAAGCTTTTGGCAAAAGAGGTTGGATACGATTATGCTGTTTCTTATAAAAATAGAGTTATGTATTTTCATAAATTTTGAAAAAACCTCTTAAATTAAAACTTATAGTTATTACTTAAACTAGTGGCTAAAAATTAAACACCAAAATTAAACTTAATAAAGGTATAATCTTTGGCGTAAATCTTTTAGGAGGAATATTTAATGGGTAAATTTGTAAATAACATTGATGAGTTTTTCAGTTTCTGCGAAGAAAATGAAGTAGAGTTTGTAGATTTCCGTTTTACAGATATTAAAGGAGCTTGGCATCATATTACCTATTGCATTGATGCAATTACACCAGAAACTTTAGAAAATGGTGTTCCTTTTGATGGAAGTTCAATTGAAGCTTGGCAACCAATTAATCAATCTGATATGATTCTAAAACCAGACGTTCCAACTGCATTTTTAGATCCTTTTACAGCAGATCCAACAATTGTAGTTTTCTGTGATGTTTATGATATTTATAAAGGTGATCTTTATGAGAAATGTCCAAGAAGTATTGCTAAAAAAGCTCTAAAATACCTTGAAGAAAGCGGTGTTGGAGATATTGCTTATTTTGGACCAGAAAATGAATTTTTCATCTTTGATAATGTAGTAATTAAAGATGGAATTAATGAATCATATTATAGACTTGATTCAGATGAGGGTGAGTGGAGCGATGATGCTCAATATGAAGATACAATCAACACTGGACACAGACCAAGAACTAAAGGTGGATATTTTCCTGTAATGCCAACAGATTCAACTGTGGATCTAAGAGCTGAAATGGTTCAAACTCTTCAAGAAATTGGACTTGAAGTTGTACTCCATCACCACGAAGTTGCTCAAGCTCAAGCTGAAATTGGTGTAAAATTTGGAGATTTGATTGAAGCAGCTGATAATGTCCAAAAATATAAATATGTGGTAAAAATGATTGCTCACCTAAATGGTAAAACTGCTACATTCATGCCAAAACCTCTTTATAATGACAACGGAAATGGAATGCATGTACACCAATCAATCTGGAAAGATGGGAAAAACCTTTTCTATAAAGAGGGTGAATATGCAAACCTTAGCAAAACAGCTCTTGATTATTTAAGTGGAATTTTTAAACACTCAGCAGCTGTTGCGGCAATTACAAATGCTACTACAAACTCATACAAAAGACTTCTTCCAGGATTTGAAGCTCCAAGAATTCTTACATATTCTAGTCAAAACAGAAGTGCTGCTTGTAGAATTCCTTATGGAGCTGGAGAGAAAGCTACAAGACTTGAGACTAGATTTCCAGATAGCTCATCAAACCCATACCTTTGCTTTGCAGCATTGATGATGGCAGGAATTGATGGTATTAAAGCTGGTGGATATGAAATTGTAGGACCAGTAAATGAAGATCTATTTGAACTTACAAGAGAAGATCTAAAGGAAAGAAAAATTCCAGAACTTCCAGATACTCTAAGAGATGCACTTCAAGCACTTGAAGTTGATCATGATTTCTTAGCACCAGTATTTACAGAAGAGTTTATTAAAACTTACATCGATTATAAATTTGAGACTCAAGTAATTCCAGTTGAAGGAAGACCAACTCCATTTGAAGTAAAAAGCACATTTAGTTGCTAATTTTTCTCCCCCAAAATGGGGAGAAGTCTGATTTAAGCTTTGCAATTATTGACTCTTTTGTCTAGAAGTAGATTACATTTACTTGTTTTATAAAATGTTTTTACAGCTGCTAAGACTGCTAAATCAATAAGAGGCTCTAAAATTATTACCAACATATAAGAAGCACCAAAAATTAAGACATTATGGATATTTTCTGCACCAAAGCCTTGCCCATAAAATGCCCAAAAAGCTACCCAAGAAACAATTGATCCTTCCCAAATTATAGAAAGTTTTAGAAGCTGAGAGTAACTAATATCTTTGTAAGCTATATTCTTTGGAATTATCTTCTTACTAGCATAATTGAGTAAAAGCATACTTGCAAGAAGAGTTGTAACATTTATACCATATTGTGGTAGATCCGTTGGAGCAAAAAATATCCCTTGAATTAAAAGTCCAAGAGCAAGTCCAACCATAGCAGGAGCTACTCCAAAAATTAAAAAGATAGTTGTCCCAAGTATTAAATGTACCTCACTTACACCTATTGGATAATGAGGTAGAATTTCAAAGCAACTAAAAACAATTATAGTAGCAAGTAAACTTTTTACCAAGAATGATGCTAAACCATTTTCTTTGATATTTTCCCAAGCAAGTTTTGCTCCAACTGTAATTGTAGTAGCCGCAGTTGCATAACCTAAAACCATTTTAGCACCATTTACAACACCAGGTTCAATATGCATAAAAAACTCCTTTTAATAATTTTTTGTTTTTAAATTTTAATTAGTCTAGATTTTTTTAAATTCAGGAGGAGAGGTTTGTCTTTTTCTAGTATCAAATGCTCTTTTGTGATAAGTAAAACTGCTTTCTAATTTGCTTAATTTATGCAGAGTAGAATATATTGTTATAATTGCCAAAGAAAAGTATTTCTTCTTTTTCCCTTTTAAAAATTTTTTCATTTTATTTAATTTAGAAATTTTTCTAAATTATATCAAGTTTTTCTTTTTTAGGAGTGAGTTTTTATTAAAGCTGTATTTGTCAAAATTTCGTGTAAATTTCTATGATCTTTTCTAAAAAACATCAAAATCCAACCCCAAAATAAAAAATTAAAGACTCCAAGTAATTGCCTAACAATAATTAAAACTACAGAGTTAGGAATTTTTTTTGTATCTAAATCTATAACTTTCATTTCATAGGCTTTCATTCCAGGAGTTTGTCCACTCTTTGCAATAAAAATTGTCTCTACCATTACAAGTGGAATTATTATATAAATCCATCCAAGAAGCTTATCTTGCGCAAATCCTTCTCTTCCACCCATAATCAGATAAAATACAATATACATTATCGGCATTAAAAGCATAAAACTATCTGTAATAAAAGCTTTAAATCTTTCCAATTTTGTAGGAAAAATTAATCTATCTTGCTTTTTTTTCCCTAAATTTTTAGAAACTCTTCCTTGTTTTACATCTCTAAATCTACTTCTTTTCATCAATCTCCCCATCCATGCATTTTTTTAGCAGTAATATAAGCCTTATTTGAGTCTAATTCAATTTTATTTATAGAAACATAATTTGACTCTTCAAACTTTGTTGCTAGATTCCAAAAATTTTCTTTTGAATCTACTAATAAATAGACTCTTCCTCCATTTGTCAAACTTGAATAAATCTTTTTGGAAAAACTTTTTAAATCTTCTGGAAGATAGTGAATAAAAATATAATTATAAAGTTTTCCTTGAAGATTATATCTTTTCTGTTTTAGAGAGTAATCTCTTATTTTTCTATAACTATTCTTTGAAATATTTAAATTTTTTGTCTGATAAACTAAAAGAGAGTGTTCTTTTACTTTTATAAAGTAATCCAATTTTTTTTCAAGTTTATTCCAAAAATTGGTAAAAAGCATAAATTGCATATTTGGGTAATTTTCTAAAGAAGATAAAATATCATCTAAAACTCTTTCTTGTTCCATAAATTTTACCCCAGATTTTTTTCTAATTTTTCCTAAAAGTCTATCTAAAATAGTCTAATTGAGGGCTTGATTAACTTAGCAACTTAAAAAATCTTAGTATAATTAGCAAGATCAAAACTATTTATAAATACTCTTTAGAGTCTAAACTCTTTTGGGTAAAAGGGAGTAAATGGGTCCAATTTTATTGTGTTCTAGTTCAAAAACAAGAGCCAAAATCTTAGAAGAGGCAAATATAAGTTTTATCCAAAAAAGTGTAGATTTTGATGAAGAGCGTCTAAAATATACTGCTCCAAGATCCTTTGTTTATTATGCAAGCCTTGGAAAATTAAAAGCTGCTGAAGCTAAATTTGGCTTAGAAAAAGCAATTCTTACTGCAGATACAGTTGTAGTTAGTAATGGAAAAATTCTAAGAAAAGCTAAAGATAAAGAAGATGCAAGAAAAATTCTTTTAGAACAGAGTAATAACAAAGTTTCAATAATTACAGCAATGCATCTAAAATCAAAAGAGCTCTATTTTACAGATTTGAGTAAAACAGAGTATATTTTTGATAAATTTGATGAGAAAGAGTTAGAAGAGTATTTAGATTCTAATCTTTGGAAAGGAAAAGCTGGAGCTTGCATGGTCGAAGGATTTTGTAAAAAGTACATAAAAAAAGTTATTGGTTTTGAAAGTTGTGCAAAAGGACTTTTGGTAGAAAAGCTCCTACCCTGGATAGAGGAAATAGATGTTTTACGATACTCAACTAAAAGCTCTTAAAAGATCAAATCGTTTTAGAGAAAGAAAAATCTTCGATTTAGAGTTAATTGATTTAGCTTCTAATGATTATTTAGGACTCTCAAAATCCAAAGAATCTTTAAAAAAAGCATATAAAATTTTAGAAGAATCCTCTCATTATTCTCCAAGAGCAAGTATGCTTGTAAATGGTTACTCTTTGATTCATAAAGAGTTTGAAGAGATGCTTGCGAAAAATAATTCCTTTGAAGATTGTATATTAGTTGGAAGTGGATATTTGGCAAATATTGCTTTGGTTGAGGCTTTAGTCAGAAAGCAAGATCTTCTTTTTATTGATGAAGAGTTTCACTCAAGTGGAATTTTAGGAAGCAAACTTCTAGATCCCAAAAATGTTATTAAATTTAAACACAACAATCCAAAAGATCTTGAGCAGAAATTAAAATTCTCTAAAGCAAGAAATAAATTAATCTTAACTGAGGGAATTTATTCTATGAGTGGAGATATTTTAAAAAAAGAATTTTTTGAAATAGCAGATAAATATAACGCTATTTTAATTGTAGATGAAGCTCATAGTTCTGGAGTTTTGGGCAAAAAACTTCTTGGAATTTATGATTTTTATAGTATTTTGCCAAAACCAAATCATATAAAAATGGGAACTTTAGGAAAAGCTTATGGAAGCTATGGAGCTTATATTTTAGCCTCAAAAGAGATTATATCTTACCTCATCAATAGGGCAAAACCAATAATTTACTCTACTGCTCTTTCTTTATTTGATACTGCTCTTGCAAAAGTAAATTTTGAATCTATCTTGCAAAACTCTAAAATTTTAAGAGAAAAACTAGATAAAAGATTAGAAATTTTAAAAAAAGAATTTAAACACAAAAACTCTTCCTTAATTGTAAAAATAGAGTTTGAAAAAGATTATGAAGTCATAAAGTTACAAAATAAATTGATTAAAAAGGGCTTTTTAGTTGGAGCCATTAGAAGACCTACTGTAAAAAAACCAATCTTAAGAGTAATTCCAAATCTAGGAGTAGAGGAAGAAAAATTTTTAGAATTTGTAAAGCTATCTAAGGAGTTTAAAATTATATGATTAAATGCCAAAGTCTAAAAATCTATAAAGATCAAGAAGAAATTGTAAATATCTCTTTTGAAATAAAAAAATCTTTAGCTTTAGTAGGAGAAAGTGGAAGTGGAAAATCTTTGACATTAAAATCTTTAATTGAAATGCTTCCAGAAGGTTTCAAAGCTCAGATAAAAATTCAAGCACCATTTAAACTCAAAAGAGGAGAAAGTATAGCCTTTATTCCTCAAAATCCTTTTACTGCTCTTTCTCCAATGACAAAAATTTCAAAACAGTGGTTTAGCACTCAAGAAAGAGCAAAAGAACTTTTTGAAGCTGTAGGACTTAGATGGGAACTTTTTTTTAGATATCCTCCTCTTTTAAGTGGAGGAGAACTCCAAAGAGTAATTTTTGCAATTGCCCTTAGCCAAAATCCAAAACTTTTGTTGCTTGACGAACCAACAACTGCCTTAGATCCAAATTTAAGAGAAGAGATTGCAAAAGTTTTACTAAATTTACAAGAGAAATTTAAATTCTTGATACTTTTTGTAACCCATGACATCAATCTTGCTGGCAAAATTTGCGAAGAGATGGTTGTAATTAAAAATGGAAAAGTAGTAGAGAGTGGAAAAAGCAGTGATCTTTTAAAGAGTCCTCAAACCTCTTATACAAAAAGTTTGATTGAATCTAATTTTGCCAATAGGGAGTTTAGAGAGTGATTTTAAAGATCATAAAAAAAATAATTATTGCAATGATACTGTTTGGAATTGGATTAGTTGGATTTTTTTATGGAGCATATTATTTAGTAGATTTTGATGAGTATAAAAAACAGTTACAAAGACCACAAAAAATCTCTAGCGAAATTTTAGATAGAAATGGAAAAAGAATAGCTTATATTTTTGAAAAAGGAAAACACAGACTCTACGCAAATTTTGATGAAATTCCTCCTTTGATTATAGAAGCCTTGATTGCAACTGAAGATACAAGTTTTTTTGAACACAAAGGAATAAATCCAGATTCTATTTTAAGAGCAATTATAGCAGATATTAAAGCTGGAAGATTTGTCGAAGGAGGAAGTACACTTACTCAACAGCTAGTAAAAAATATTAGTTTAAGCAGGAAAAAGAGTATTTCTAGAAAATTAAAAGAGATAATTATAGCAATCAAGGCAGATAGAAATTTTTCAAAAGAAGAGATAATAGAAAAATATTTGAATGAAATTCCATATGGAAATAACTATTATGGAATTAAAACAGCAGCACAAGGATATTTCCATAAAGATTTAAATCAATTGACTCTAAAAGAAATAGCTATGTTAATTGGTCTTCCAAATGCACCAAGTTATTATAATCCACTAAGACATTATGAAAGAATTTTCAAAAGAGCAAATAAAATACTTTTTAGATTAAAAACTCTTGGATGGATCAGTAAAGCCCAATATCAAGAAGCTATCAAAGAAAGACCAAAGGTTTATAAAACTACTCTTACCCAAAATCAAGCTCCATATGTTGTTGATGAGGTTATCAGAAGATTTAGAAAAAAAATTCCAGATATAAAAACTGGAGGATACAAAATCTATACTACTATAGATCTTAATTTACAAAAAAAAGCAAGAGAAGCTTTGACAAAAGGATATATTCAAGCAATTAAACGTTTTAAACCAGGAAAAAAACATTCTAAATTAAATGGAGCTTTGGTTGCAGTAAAAAATAATACCGGAGAAATTTTGGCAATGGTAGGAGGAATAAGTCATAAACAAAGTCCATACAATAGAGCAACAAGAGCAAAAAGACAAATTGGATCAACTTTTAAACCTTTTATTTATCAAATTGCCCTAGATATGGGTTATAATCCAGCAAGTTATTTAAATGATGTTCCAAGAACCTTTTCTTATATAAAAAATGGAAGAAGATTTTTTTGGTCTCCTAAAAACTATGAAAGAGACTACAAAGGACCTATTCCTTTAAGAGAATCTTTAGTTCACTCAAGAAATGTAGCAACCATAAATTTAGTTTGTGACCTTGGAAATAGTATAAGTGGCTCAGGTGGAGATAGTGAATGTATGGAAGGAATAAATATTTTACGAAAACAACTATTAAGCTTGGGAATAGATAAAAAGAGAATTCCCAATAATCTTTCCCTAGCACTTGGAAATTTATCTCTTAGTCCATTAGAAGTCGCTCAAATGTATACAATTTTCCCAAACAAAGGAGATATGGTCCAAACTCACCTTGTAAATAAAGTCTTGTCTCCAGATAATGTTATTTTGTATGAGACGCAAATTCAAAAAAAGCATTTTACTAATCCTGAACAAGCATTTTTGATGACAACAATCTTAAAAGATGTCATAAGAAGAGGAACTGGGAAAAGAGCAAAAGTCAAAGGAATTGAGCTTGCAGGGAAGACTGGAACAACAAATAAATATGTAGATGCTTGGTTTAGTGGATATTCTCCTGAAGTAACTACTGTAGTTTGGTTTGGAAGAGATAATAATACTCCAATTGGAAAAGGAGCAACTGGTGGAATGGTCTCAGCTCCTGTGTTTAAAAATTTTTTTGAATCATTTCTCAAAATTTATAAAAATACCAAAAGAAAATTTGAAATGCCAAAAGGAGTTTATATAGGCTACTACAATGGAAAAAGAGAATATTATACGAAATATTCTCCTCTTCCTACTGAACTTCTTGGAGATGAATTTGCATATCATAGACCAAAACTTCATCCAATAAATCAATTAGCTCCAGCAACAGTTTCTGATAATGCAGATGATTCATACGGAGTAGATGAAATTCAAGATGATATTAAAGTTCCGAATTCAAAAAAACAAAAAACCCAACCTTATGGATTTGATGATATTTTAAAAGAGTCTCAAACTCAATCAAGTAATTTGAAAAAGCCCTCTTTAAATGGAGACTTTGGAGTTCCAATTAGAAGATCTAAAACTTCTCACACTCAAGATCAATTGGATGATTCTTTTGTAGATTTTAATAGAAAAAGAGTAAAAAATAAAACAGAAGATGAGTTTTTAGAAAGAGATTCAACTCCTCCTAGAAATCATGGAAGAAGATTAAAAAATCCAGAGCCTCCAATTAATTTTGGAAGTGATTCCTATGACGATAGCGAATATCCAAGTGATGATCCAGATGTAATAGATTATTACTAAAAAACAAAACTTGTGGTAGAAAAAAAGACTACCACAGTTTGTAAATTATCCCAAATTTTTGTTAAAGCAAATAAATCAGCTCTTTTTCCTTCACAAACTCTCTTATAAAGAAAGCGTTTTAACAGGTACAATGGGCTATTTTCCTAATTGTAACTTGTTGATCATTACTTAATTAAACCTTCTCCCAAAGAGTTTTTGTCGGAGTATCCATTAATAAAACTCCCATTTTTTTCAATTCTTCTCTAATTTTATCTGCTGTTTGAAAATCTTTATTTTTTTTGGCTTCTTCTCTTTTTTTAATTAGATCTTCAATTTTTATTTTTGTATTTTTATCTACTCCTTGCTGAAACCATTTATAAGGATCTTTTCCTCCAAAACCTAATAATTCATCTACAAAATTTATATTTGCAACAATAGTTTGTTTTAAAGCTTTAGTTGGAGTTTTATCAAGTTTTTCATTTGCTTCATTTACCATCTCATCGACTATTGACATAGCTTTTGAACTATTTAAATCATCTCCCATTGCTTCCAAGAGTGCTTCTTTGAAATTTTTATCTGGAGTTAAATTTTTTGTTGCTATTTGATAGACTCTTTTTTTAAGACGATAAAATTTATCTAGCCTCTTTTTTGCAGCAAGCAAATCTTCTTCATTAAAGTTAAAATCATTTCTATAATGAACACTAATTAGATAAAATCTAAGCAATTCTCCATTATAAACCTTTAGAGCATCTTTTAAAAAAAAGCTATTTCCTAAAGATTTACTCATCTTTTGACCATCAATTTGAACAAAACCATTATGCATCCAATATTTTGCTATTTCATGTCCAGTTGCACATCTTGTTTGAGCAGCTTCATTTTCATGATGTGGAAATAAAAGATCAGCTCCTCCCCCATGAATATCAACAGAATACTCTCCTCTTTTATTAAAAATTTTTTCAATCATAGCAGAACATTCAATATGCCACCCAGGTCTTCCTTTTCCAAGAGAAGTTTCAAAACAGATATCATCTTCTGCTTTACACGCTTTCCAAAGAGCAAAATCTTTTGGATCTTTCTTTTCATCGGTATGTTCAACTCTACTTAAAGAGTTTTCTGTAGAGTCTACTCTTCTTGAGATTGCCCCATAATTTTTATCTTTTGAAGTATCGAAATAGATATCTCCATTGCTAATTTTATAAGCAAATCCTCTTTTTAGAAGCAAATTTACCATATTTTCTATTGCATCGATTGATTCAGTAGCTTTTGGCTCAATGTCGGCCCTTTTTACATTCAAAGCTTCCATCTCTTCTAAATATCTATTTATATAATAATTAGTAAGTTCTCTTAGACTTTTTTTTGTCTCTTTTAATTTTTTAATGATTTTATCGTCAATATCTGTAAAGTTTTTTGCAAGTTTTACTTCATATCCAAAAGCTCTTAGAGTCCTAGCCAAAAGATCAAAACTAAGAGCACTTCTTGCATGCCCTAAATGTGCATCATCATAAACTGTTGGTCCACAAACATAAATTCCTACTTTTTTTTCTTCTATTGGTTCAAAAAGAACTTTCTCTTTTTTTACAGAATCATAAATATAAATTTTTCTCATAAATTCTCCTTTGCAGGACTCAAAGCCTGATAAATTTTGGATAAGACTGGTGTTTTAATTTCTAGTTCTTTAGCCTTTTTTACTACAAAACCTCCTAAAGATTCAATTTCAAAAACTTTTTTTTGTTCAATATCAAGTTGCATGGAAGTTTTTGCGCCTTTTTGAATTTTTGAAGCTTGTAAAAGATTTTTATGGATATCTTCTTTTGTAATATTAATTCCTAAAGCGTTTGCAACTTTTAAAACCTCTTCCATAGCTTCTTTCAGCTCTTTTTGTTTTAGATTATAGATTTGATTCATATCCAAAGAGTAAAAACTTGTAAGCAAAGCCATTGGAGAAATGAACAAAAATTTTTTCCAAAGTTCTAAATCTATATTTTGAGCAAATTTATGTCTAAGTTTTGCTTTATCAAAAATCTCTTTTACTTTTTCAATAATCTCTTTTTGCTCTAAATTTTTAATCTCTCCTCCCCAGCAGAGTTTAAAAACATCTCCTTTTTTTTCAATTACTCCAGGCTCTTTAATATTTGAAATAATATAAATACATCCATCTAAAACAGTTGCATCTTTTATTTTTTCTTTAATTCTTTTAGCATTGTCGACACCATTTGCTACTGAAATTATTATCGTATGTTTAGAAGTATGTGGCAAAATTGCTTTGATTGCTTCATCCAAATCAGTTGTTTTTGTAGTAATTAAAATTAAATCATAAACTCCTTCTAAAGCATTTTGATCAATTGCTTTTAATTTAAAAGTTTGTTCTTGATCTTTTTCTATTACTTTTAAACCGTTTTTTTTGATAGCCTCTAAATGCTCTTTTCTTGCTACTAACTCTAAAGAGATATCTTCTACTTGGGCAAGTTTAGACCCTAAATACCCTCCAACACCTCCAGCTCCAAAAATTAAAATTCTCAAAGTTCTACTCCATACATAAATTCATCAAAGCCTATTAAAAAATCATTCAAAACCTCATCACTGCACTCTAAAAATTTTGGATGTTTTGGATTTCTAAACATATCTTTTATCTTTGATCTTGAGATTTCTCTGCCTCCAAGTTCAAAAATAACTTCAATATCTATCTCTTTTAATTTAAAGGCTGAGCGTATCTTCTTTAAGATTAAATTATTATTTAATTCTATCTCTTCATCTTGAGGTATTTTGGGTTTTTCTTTTCTTCTATATTCAAAAAGTCCATCCAAAAAGACTCCAAGCTCCTCATAAGTTGCCTCTTGAAAGATCTTTTTATTTGGTTTTGCCAAAATTGCTTCTAATCTTTCATCACTAATTGGATAATCTTGTAATTCATAAATTTTTTTGATGGTATCTTTATCTAATCTCAAAGCTTCTTTAATTTTGAAAAGAACTTTTGAAGGTTTCACCTCTTAACCCTTTTTATACTATCTGTTGCAATATCAAAATCTCTTGCTAAAAGCATAATTAATTCAATACACTCTTTATCTTTTATATTATGTTTCAAAGACCAATATTCCGGATTTGTATAAATTAAATGAACTTTTCCATTTAACTCTCTATAAACTCCAATTCTAATTGGCATCTCCAAAGCCATTGAAGGATTACAGCTAATTAATTTTGTAGAAATTTTTGGATTATTTATCTCAAATGTAAGAGTTGGTCTTAAATACTCTTTTAGATCTTTTGCAATTTTTTCCTGGTCAATTATAGAAATTAAATGGTAATTTTTACCCTCAAGAGCTTTGGTAAATCTCTTAAAAGTCGATGTTGTATTAAAGTCACTAATTTGATCTTTTATAAAAGAAGATTTTGTTTTTTTGCATCCACCAAAAAAAAAGAGCACACCAATAAAAAAAATAGTAAAAATTTTTACCATCTTTGACCTTTAAACATTAAATCTAAAGTGCATTACATCTCCATCTTGGACAATATAATCTTTACCTTCTAGTCTCATCTTTCCAGCCTCTTTTGCACCTTGCTCTCCTCCATATTTTATAAAATCTTCATAACTAATTACTTCTGCTCTAATAAAACCCTTTTCAAAATCATTATGAATTACTGCAGCAGCTTTTGGAGCAGTCGTACCTTTTTTGATTGTCCAACTTCTAACCTCCTTTACTCCTGCTGTAAAATAATTCATAAGTCCTAATTTATCAAATCCTTTTCTAATAATTTGATCCAATCCAGACTCTTTGACTCCAAGCTCACTTAACATCTCAGCTTTTTCTTCATCAGAAAAGTCTATCATCTCCTCTTCAAGCTTAGCACAAAGTTTTATTACTTCTCTATTGTGTTTTTTGGCATACTCTTTTAAAGCTTTTACATATTCATTATCCTCTAAAAGTCCATCTTCATCTACATTGGCGCCATACATTATCTCTTTTGCACTAAGCAGTCTTAATTCTTTTATCAAAGTTTCATAAGCATCATTTTTTTCTTCAAAACTAGAAGCTGGGTTTCCATTTTCTAAATGTTCTAAAAGTTTTTTGGCAACTTCAAGTTGAGCAATTGCATCTTTATCTTTACCTTTAGCCTTTTTTTCTAAATTAGTAATTCTTCTTTCTAAAGTCTCCATATCGGCCAAAATCAATTCTGTTTCAATTATTTCAATATCTCTTACTGGATCAATACTTCCTTCTACATGAATAATATTTTCATCCTCAAAGCATCTTACAATTTGTAAAATTACTTCAGTTTCACGAATATTTGATAAAAATTTATTTCCAAGTCCTTCTCCCTTGCTTGCACCTTTTACAAGCCCAGCAATATCTATAAAATCTAAAGTTGAGTATTGAATTCTTTGGGGATTTACTATTTTTGCAAGCTCATCAAGTCTTTTATCAGGTACTGGTACAACAGCTTTATTTGGTTCAATTGTACAAAATGTATAATTTGCACTTTGAGCATTTTGAGCTTTTGTTAACGCATTAAAAGTAGTAGATTTCCCCACATTTGGAAGTCCTACAAGTCCAATTCCAAGTCCCATTCTTAAAAATCCTTAAATTTTTTTGTAATTATAACCAAACTAACAAACTCAAAACTGTTAATTGTTGTTAAAGAAAAATTGATTAAAATATTACAGAAGGTGAGTGGATAGTTGCTTGCATTTTGCAAGAGGAAAGTCCGGGCTACAGTGGAGCAGGACTCCACCTAACAGGTGGCCAGAGCAATCTGAGGGCAAGTGCAACAGAAAGTAAACCGCCACTTTTGTGGTAAGGGTGAAAGGGTGAGGTAAGAGCTCACCAGTATCTATGGCAACATAGATAGCTAGGTAAACCCAGTCCGTAGCAAGAAGCACCTGGTATAAGCTCCACAAATTGTGTGCTTCGCTAAAGTCTTCTAGTGATAGAAGACTTAGATAAATAACTATCCAAGACAGAACCCGGCTTATAGCTCACCTTCTTTAAAATTTTCTGCTAAACCTCTTTAGAGTCTCTCTTTTATTTATATTTGATATAATCTCCCAAACTAATGTAAGATGGAGTAGCTATTATGAAAATGAGCGGAGCTCAGATGGTTTGTGAAGCTATAATTGCTGAAGGGGTAAAAAAGGTTTTTGGTTACCCTGGCGGAGCAATTATGAATGTTTACGATGAGATTTATAAACAAAGCTCCTTTGAGCACATTTTAACAAGACACGAACAAGCAGCAGTTCATGCAGCAGATGGTTATGCAAGATCCACTGGAGAAGTTGGAGTTGCAATGGTTACAAGTGGTCCTGGATTTACAAATGCAGTAACAGGACTTGCAACTGCTTATATGGATTCAATTCCACTTGTAGTAATCTCTGGACAAGTTCCTTTGAGCTTGATTGGAACTGATGGATTTCAAGAAGTAGATGCAGTTGGGATCTCTAGAGCTTGTACAAAACATAATTATTTAGTAAAAAGTATTCAAGATCTTCCAAGAATTTTAAAAGAGGCTTTTTATATTGCAAGAAGTGGAAGACCTGGGCCAGTTTTGGTTGATATTCCAAAAGATATTACTGGAGAAATTGGAGAATTTGAATATCCAGACTCAGTCAGCCTTCCAACTTATAAACCAAGATATAAAGGAAATGATAGACAGATAAAAAAAGCAGCAGAAGCAATTATTAAATCGAAAAAGCCTATTCTTTATATTGGAGGAGGAAGCGTTTTATCTAATGCAAGCAAGAGTGTAAGAGAGTTAGCTTCTCTTGGAGAAATTCCAGCAGTTGAAACTTTGATGGCAAGAGGGGTAATGGGAGCAAATAATCCTTTGCTTCTTGGAATGGTTGGAATGCATGGAAATTATGCTTCAAATATGGCAATGAGTGAAGCTGATCTTATTATTTCTCTTGGAGCAAGGTTTGATGATAGAGTAACTGGAAAACTTAGTGAATTTGCAAAATATGCAGATGTAATCCATATCGATATTGACCCAGCAAATATTGGAAAACTTGTAGATGTAGATTATCCAATTGTTGGAGATGTAAAAATTGTTGTTGAAAAGCTTATAAAACATCTGGAAGATAAAATTGATCCAGATCGCTACCAAGTTTGGAGAGATATTCTAGCAAGATATCAAGAACTTCATCCTCTTACTTTTAAAGATAGTAATGAAGTAATTAAACCTCAATGGGTTGTAAAAAGAGTCGGAGAGCTTGTTGGAGAAGATGCAATAATTACCTCAGATGTTGGACAGCATCAGATGTGGACTGCTCAATTTTATCCATTTAGCAGGCCAAGGCAGTGGATAAATTCTGGTGGACTTGGAACCATGGGATTTGGTTTTCCAGCAGCAATTGGAGCAAAAGTTGGCAATCCAGATAAAATTGTTATAAACTTTACAGGAGATGGATCAATTTTGATGAATGTTCAAGAGCTTGTAACTGCGGCTGAATATAAAATCCCAGTAATTAATATCATCTTAAATAATCAATTCTTAGGAATGGTAAGACAGTGGCAGACATTCTTTTATGATAAAAGATATTCAGAAACTGATCTTAGCTTCCAGCCAAATTGGGTAGAACTTGCTAAAGCTTGTGGAGGAATTGGATTTGATGTTACTACAAAAGAGGAATTTGATAAAGCTCTAAAAGAGGCAATTGATGCAAGAAGAGTTACATTTATAAATGTAGCAGTTGATAGATTTGAAAATGTATTGCCTATGGTTCCAGCAGGTGGAGCTTTGTATAATATGTTATTAGAACATAAGGATAGCTAATGGAAAAAGTAAGAAGAGTAATTTCAGTCATTGTAGCAAATGAAGCTCAAGTTCTTTCACGTGTTTCTGGACTTTTTGCTGGAAGAGGTTATAACATAGATTCTCTTACTGTTGCTCCAATTCCAGATACTGATCTTTCTCATATGACAATTGTTACAAGAGGAAATAAAAGAGTAATTGAACAAATTACAAAACAACTTCACAAATTAATTCCAACTTTTAAAGTAATTGAGCATACCGAAATGGTAGAAAAAGAGATGGTTTTAATCAAATTCCCAATTAGTGAAAAATTAAGTGATATTCAAGCTTTAAGTTCTGCTTATAATGGTGGGATTGTAAATGTAGGAGTTGATTTTATTATTGCAATGGCAGCAGATGATTCAAATAGAATTTCTCATTTTATTGATGCTTCAAAGAGATTTCATCCAATTGAAATTGTTAGAAGTGGTGTTGTAGCAATGGAGAGATAAATGGAATATTATCTAAGCCAGATTGCAGAAAAAATTGGAGCAAGATTAGAAGGAGAAGATAAAAAAATAAAATCGCTTGCTACTTTAAAAGATGCAGACAAAAATAGTTTAAGCTTTTTTCACTCTTCAAAATATTATGAAGATTTAAAAAAAACAAAGGCAGCAGGAGTTTTAATCTCAAAAAATTATCAAAATGATTTACCTCAAAATGTTAGTGCTTTAATTTGTGATGATCCTTATTTGAAATTTGCATATGCTAGTGCCCTTTTTGCTCCAAAAATCTCTTTGGAATCTACTCCTCCGGCTCTTGGAGATGGTGCCAAAGTAGATGAATCTGTTAGATTTGGGAAAAATGTAAAAATTGGGAAAAATAGCATTATCATGGCAGGCTGTTATCTTGGAGATAATGTTAGGGTTGGAGATGATTGTATTATCTACCCAAATGTTACAATTTATCACGGCTGCAAAATAAAAAATAGAGTAATTATTCACTCAGGAGCTGTAATTGGAGCTGATGGATTTGGGTTTGCTCACAATAATAAAGGTGAACATATAAAAATCTATCAGCTTGGGGCAGTTGAAATTGAATCAGATGTAGAAGTTGGAGCAAATACTACAATAGATAGAGGTGCTCTTGGAGATACCTTTATTGGAAGAGGTACAAAGATTGATAATTTAGTCCAAATCGGCCATAATGCAAAGATTGGTCCAAACTCTATAATTGTAGCAGGATGTGCTATTGCTGGATCTGCTGAACTTGGTAGAAATGTCGTTCTTGGAGGTCAAAGTGCAGTAGCAGGACATCTAAAAATTGGAGATATGGCTCAATTTGCCGCAAGAAGCGGTGTCACAAAATCTATGGAAGGTGGAAAGATTTATGCTGGAGCACCTGCGATGGAGATTCGTCTTTGGAGAAGGCTTCAAGCAGTTTTAGCAAGACTTGCAAAAAAGGGGTACAAAAAAGATGGAAGTAGTTGATTTTTTCCTAGAACTTTTAAGCAAAAAATCCATCACTCCAGATGATGGTGGAATTATGGAATTGGTTGAAGATGTTTTAGAAGATTTTGAAATAATCAGAGTCGATAGGAATGGAGTTAAAAATCTTTTTGCTTATAAAAAATTTGGAGAAGGAGAACATCTCTGTTTTGCTGGACATGTAGATGTCGTTCCTCCTGGAAATGGATGGGAGAGTGATCCATTTACCCCTTTAATAAAAGATGGAAAAGTCTATGCAAGAGGTGCTCAAGATATGAAAAGCGGTGTGGCTGCTGCTGTTTGGGCCTTGAAAAATAGTAAAAATTTCAATGGAACACTCTCTTTACTTTTAACTTCTGATGAAGAAGGAAAAGCAACCGATGGAACAATTGCTGTACTTGAGTATTTAAAAGAAAAAGAGATGCTTCCAGATTATGCTATTGTTGCAGAACCAACTTCTGAAGAAAAGTTTGCAGATGCAATTAAAATTGGAAGAAGAGGCTCAATTAATGGAATTTTAAAATTAAAAGGCAAACAAGGTCATGCTGCATATCCTTCAAAATCTATAAACCCTATAAATCTTATTGCTCCAATTTTGCCTAAGATTGCTGGAAAAAATTTAGATCAAGGAGATGAATTTTTTGAACCAAGTCAATTTGTAATTACTGATATTAGATCAGGAATAGAAGTTTGTAATGTTACTCCAAATGACTTGAAAATGATGTTTAATATTAGAAACTCAACTAAAACTACAAAAGAAGATATCAAAAATTTTATAGATGAAAACTTTAAAGGATTAGATTACAAATTAGAGCTTACTCAATCAGCAAAACCTTTTGTAACATCTCCAGATAGCAAAGTTGTTAAAGTTTTGAAAAAATCTATCGAAAAAATTTGTAATATAAAACCCAAATACTCCACTGCTGGTGGAACTAGCGATGCTAGATTTATGGCTGAATTTGGAATAAAAAGTGTAGAGTTTGGAGTAAAAAATGATACAATACACGCTCCAAATGAAAGATGTCAAATAAAAGAAGTAGAAGATCTTTACAAAGTATTTTTAGAAGTTATAAAAGAGTTTTAATGGAAAAACTTACCCTTGTAGCTCTATCTCTTTTGATGGAGCTTTTTGAATTTAGCTGGCAATACTCTTTGACGCTTAGAGGCTCTTTGGAAAAAGTTTACAAAGTTTATAAAAAGTCTATCTTTTTATTTTTTTTAATGCATACTGGATATTTATATTTTCTTTTTATTTCATTAAAGTTTGAAATTTTAAATTTTCCTCTTTTATTGGCTTTGAGTCTAAAGAGTATGGATATTTTTGCTAAAATTGAGATGATCAAAAAGCTCTATTTTAAAACAAATGAACAAGATGTACTTTTAGAAAAATTTTTAGATGAGAAAATTCCCTTATTTTTCTATATATTTCCTATTTTAACTTATCCATATTTACTTTACTGGAGTTTAAATTGGTAACTCCCTAAAGGGAGAAGAAGAGATTAAGAGTTTTGCTGTTTTGCTTGCTCTTTTTCTATCTCTTCTCTTACTTTATCCATATCCAAAGCTTTAACTTGTTCAATAATATCTTTTAGAGCTTCTTTTGGAAGGAGTCCTGGTTGAGCAAAAATTACAATCCCTTCTCTTACTACCATTACTGTTGGAATTGAACGGATCTGAAAATAACCAGCAAGATTTTGTTCTTCTTCAGTATTAATTTTTCCAAATAAAATATCTGGATACTCGTTTGAAACCTCTTCAAAAATAGGAGCAAATTGACGACAAGGACCACACCATGGAGCCCAAAAATCTAAAACGACAATTTCACTCTTTGCAACCTCATCATTAAAGTTTTCTTCTGTTAAATTTACTAATGCCATAAATTACCTTTATAAAATTAAGATGGGAAATTATGACATAATTATCTGAATTTAACAAATTTTTAGCTTTAGAGATTTGTTTGTTATAATTTATCAAAATTTAAAAGAGGTAAAAAATGAGAATCTATCAAATCTCAAAACCAAGAGATAAAAAAAAGTTCTTAAGAGATTTAGAAGTAAATAGTGGCGGTATTGAAATTATTAGTAATAAAATGGATACTTTATTTTTTAGACTTGAAAATATAAAAACTCCTGCGGCAAATATTTTAAAACAAGAAGCCCTAAGTATTGGAGCAGAATTAGCAGTTCCTGCTGGAGTAATTATCTGTAAAGAGGAGTTTGTAAATGCAGTTTTGATTATTCCTCGCTCAAAATTAAAAGTCTTGATAAAAAAGCTTTTGATTCAACCCTTTGGATTAAAAGAGATTGCTAAAAGATTGGAAGATTTTTTAGAAATTCAAACTTTTCCTCTAAAAATTATGGGAGTAATAAATGCAAATAATGATAGTTTTTACTCTAAAAGTAGATTTTTGGACGAAGAAGCGATAAAAAAGATTTATCAAATGATAGAAGATGGAGCAAATATTATTGATATTGGAGGTGTTTCTTCTAGACCAGGTTCTCAAGGAGTAAGTATCCAAGAAGAGCTAAATAGGATAAAACCAATTTGTGATTTAATAAAAAAAGAAGAGCTCTTTAGAAAAGTAATATTTAGTATTGATAGTTACACTCCAGAAGTCATTGAGTATGCTCTAAATAGTGGTTTTAAGATCGTAAACGATATTACTGGAGCAAAAAATGAAAGAGTAATAAAGTTAGCTAGAAATTATGGAGCAAAACTCTGTATTATGCATATGCAAGGAACTCCAAAAACAATGCAAGATGCTCCAGAATATAAAAATGTAGTTGATGAGGTCGACAAATTTTTCAAAAGACAGATTCAAAAGTGCCAAAAATTAGGATTGAATAAAAAAGATATTATTTTAGATGTTGGAATTGGCTTTGGAAAAACGTTAGAACATAATTTAGAACTTTTAAAATCTCATGCACACTTTCAACATTTTGGATGTGAACTTTTAATAGGAGCTAGTAGAAAATCTATGATTGATAAAATAATTCCAACTCCAGTTGAAGAGAGACTTCCAGGAACTCTTGCAATTCATTTAAAAGCTTATGAAAGAGGAGCAAATATTATTCGATGCCACGATGTAAAAGAGCATCTTCAAGCTCTTAAAGTTTGGGATAGATTATAAAAGTCTTGTTTCGTTATCATGGAACTTTTTTGGATGAGAAAGAAGATATTGAAATTCAAGTTGAGGAACCGGTTTAGAAAAGTAGTAACCTTGTAAATAATCTACTCCCATCTCTCTTAGAGCTTTTGCTTCTCTTAGTTCTTCAACCCCTTCTGCTACAATTTTCATTCCAAGAGAATGTCCCAATTTTGCAATTGTCTCTACAATATGTTTATGACTTGGATTATCCAAAAAACCTCTTACAAAACCTTTATCAATTTTTAAAGTTCCAATTGGAAACTCTGCAAGATATGCAAAAGAAGAATATCCTGTTCCAAAATCATCTAAAGCAATTTCTATCCCAAGTTGTCTTATGTTATTTAATCTTTGGTGAGTTAAAGTTGGATTTAACATAGATGCATGCTCTGTAATTTCCATTTTGATTGAAGATTTTCCAATATCATATTTATTTAAAGAATTTTGAAGATTTACTATAAAATTGTCATCTTCTAATTCTCTCAAAGACATATTAATATTTAGAGTAATTGGAGGAAATCCAAAAGATTTCCAAGTACTAAGATGCCTTAGGGTCTCTTCTAGTACATAACGTCCAATATCTAAAATAAGACCACTTTTTTCTGCAATTGGAATAAAAGTGTCTGGTGGAATAAATCCTCTTTCTGGATGAATCCAGCGAAGCAAAACTTCTGCTCCAGCAATAGTAAAATCTTTTGCTCTATAAAGTGGCTGGAAATATAGTTTTAAGTCTTTTCTTTCTATTGCCTTTTCAATCTCATTAATTAATGCTAGCTCTTGGTCAACTTTTCTTTCATAATTTCTTTCAGCCATTACAGTATGCCCATGTCCTGCATCTTGAGCTTTTGCCAAAGCACTATAAGCACTATTTACCAGCCCATAAAGTGTTCCATTGTTTGGGAAAAGGCTAATTCCTGCTGATAAATTTAGAGTTCTTTTTTTCTCTTTTAGACTGTAGGCTTTTTGAACATCTTTTCTAAACTCTGTCAAAAAGTTGTAAATTGCTTCTGGAGATGATGGACTTTGATAAATAATCATAAAAGTTACATAATGCATATGATAAACCATAATTTGCCTATTGTTTTTAGCTTTTTCTCTCAAAACTCTTGAGATGGCATTTATTATTTGATCCATCTCAGCATATCCTAGCAAAGATCTAAGATTTGAAGCATCATCTAGTTCTACCATAATTACTGCAAATCTATCTCTAGGGGATGCTTTTGCAGTAAGTGCTGTAATATCTCCAAAAGCTTTGTGTCTGTTTGGAAGTCCAGTCATTGGACTTAAATGGTGTAGACTATAGAGTTTTTTCTCAAAAGTATTATCATGAATAGAGATTACATCATAGACTTGGTGGTTGTGTTGACATCTAATTGTAAGAATAGTAACTGTTCCAAACATATCATTATCACCACCAACTTTTACATCTCTGTAAATACTTTTTTTAGAACTTTTTTTTATTCTGTGTTTTTGAATCAAGTCCTCCATCAAAAGCCATTTTTTATCATCTTTTAATTGAAATTGAATAGAATCTCTGAGTTGAACAATAGATCCTTTCAACTGTACAGAAGCTAGCTTTGTAGCTGCTTGATTTACATATACAATCTCAAAAGATCTATTTATGACAAAGATAGCATCTTCACTAAGATTACAAGATTCTTCTAAAACTTTTAATTTCTCTTTATCTTGAACTGGAACTGCTGTATTAGTTTTCCTAAAAAAGGTGTTATAAATCAAGAGTCCCGCGACCCACATCATTGAAACTAAAGAGATAATTATAATGGCAATTATAGGTAGGCTCAAAGTATCCATCTCCTAATTTTTTTGCTATCTTTTAATATGATACTATTTTTGATATGATACACATATTTCTATTTAGAGAATCTTTTATTTTTTTATTGAAGGCTAAAAAATGTTTAAAATTGATCCTAAATTGGTTGAAAAGTTTGAAGAAAATGGGTTTTTACTATTTAAAGGAGCAGTCAAAGCTAAAATTTATAAACCTATCTTAGAAGTAGCAAAAGTTCATCTAAAATATAAAATTCCTCCAATTGAGAGTGAATATGAGTATAGTAAAATCGATAAAAAAGAGTATAAAGAGAGTGTTAGAAGATTAAGAGGAGTTTATGATAGAGATATTTTATTTAAAAACTGGATGCAAAACACTCTTTTTTGTGAATATTTTAATGCAATTTTAAAAGATAAACCAGTTTTGGTAACAGCTCATCACAACTCTATAATGACAAAAATGCCAAAAAGCAGCACTCAAACAAATTGGCACAGAGACATTAGATATTGGTCTTATGAAAATGATAATTTAATAAGCATTTGGCTTGCTTTAGGAGATGAATTTAGTCAAAATGGAGTTTTAGAATTTATTCCCAAATCTCATAAAATGAAATTTCCAAGAAGTGCATTTGATGAGAGGCTCTATTTTAGAGAAGATTTAGAAGAAAATCAAAAAATAATTCAAACAAAAGTAAGTTTTGAGCTAAAAGCTGGAGATGTAATTTTATTTCATGCTTCTACTCTTCATAGAGCAAACAAAAATATTACAGACAAGCCCAAAATCTCTTTTGTTTATACTATAAGAGGTTCAAAAAATCTTCCAATTCCAAATACACGCTCAGCAAAACATAAAGAGATTTCTATTTGCCAAAAGAAGCAAGAATAATATTTTTAATTTCTTTAAAAGAGCCTCTTTTTATATTTTTAAATTGAGAACGGTTAAAAGTAGTTTGTCTTTTTGCAAGTTTTAAAGTATTTGTTATTATTTTTTCTTCCAACTTCTCTTTGGAATAGACTCCATCAAAATAGTCTAAGACCTCTTTTATTCCAATAGCTTTTAAGGAAGTCAAACTTCTATCTTTATATTTAGATTCTAAAAAGGCAACCTCATCAATTAATCCAAGTTCAAACATTTTTTTAGTTCTTTTTACAACTCTTTGTCTAAGATCTTTTTTTTCCCAAACTATTTCAAAAATTGGAAGATTTTTTATAATAGGTTTTGGAGGATTTTTTTCAAAATATCTACTTGGAGGTAAATTTGTAGCAAAATAAATCTCTAAGGCTTTTTTGATACGATATTGATCATTTGGAGCTATCTTTAGGTTTTTATCTATCTTTAAAATTTTTTCAAATGCTTTTTTTTTATCTAAAAGTATTTTTTCTACTTCTGTTTTAATCTCTGAAGAAATTTTTGGAGATGGACTAAATCCATCTAAAAGCATTTTTAAATAAAAACTGCTACCACCAGTAATTATTAAAGGTTTTTTTTCTTTTTTCAGTCTTTTAGAGATTTTTTTATAGAGCTTTGCAAACTCTATTGCACTAAAATATTCATTTGGATAGAGCAAATCTATTCCATAATGAGGAATAAGACTCCGCTCCTTTTTAGATGGTTTTGCAGAAGCAATATCTATCTCTTTATAAACTGAGAGAGAATCCAAAGACAAAATCACTCCCCCAAAAGCTTTTGCAATCTCAACTCCTAAGGCACTCTTTCCACTTGCAGTTGCTCCAATTATTGCTAATTCAAAATATTTCAAAAAGCTTCTCTTTAGCTACATTTTGATTTTTGAATGAAATGAACCTTTATTGTTATAATTATTTTGACTTTGGAAAGTTGAAGAAGCACATCCACTTAAAGCTAAAATAAATGCAATAATTGTCAAAATAAAAAAAGACTTTTTCATTTACCCTCCTTTTTTTTAAAATAATTTTTTCTATTTATCAACTAAAAATAAAAAAAACTTAAAAAATATTTATCAAAATTATACAAAAGTTAACTTATTTTCTAACTTTGGGCAATATATTTAATTGCATTTAAATAGCTAGTTGGATTTGGGTTCATCTTTTTATAAGCAATATCAAAAGCTGTTCCATGATCTACTGATGTTCTTAAAATTGGAAGATTCAACGAAACATTTATACTCTCTTCAAAATAGATTGCTTTAAGAGGAGCTAAGCCTTGATCATGGTACATTGCAATATAGTATTTAAAATTTTTTCTTACATTTGGAGTAAAGGCTACATCAGGGACTAAAGGACCTATAAAAACTTGATGCTCAAAATTTAAGTTAGCTCTATTTATCGCAGAAATAATTACTCTTTCTTCATGCCCTAAAAGACCACTATCTCCTGCATGCGGATTAAGTCCTAAAACTCCTATTTTTTCAGCTTTGGTTTCTCTTTGAAAAGTTAATAAAAATTTATAAAGTTTTTCTTCATTTAGAGATCTTGCAACTAAAGAAAGAGGAATGTGTTCTGTATAAAGCCCTACATACATCTCTTCACATCCCATCATCATAATTGCATCTTTATCAAAAAAATCTCTCAAAGCATCAGTATGTCCTTTATAATTTATTCCAGCAAGTTCCCAAGCTTTTTTATGAATTGGAAGAGTACAAATTGCATCAACTTCTTGTTTTACAGCCATCTCTACTGCTTGAATAAAAGAAGCAAAACTATAAGCTCCAGATTTTTCATACAAGACTGAAGGTAAAATATCAAACTCTTCAGCATCTACTGGAACTGTTGTAAAAAATTCTGGCATATTCATATCCAAAAGATCTGCCGCTTTTTTTACCATATTATCACTAATACAATAAATTGGTTCAACCAAAGTTTTGATTCTATGATGGTTTCTTAAGATTAATTCAATTCCAATTCCATTTAAATCTCCAACACTAATTGCTACTTTTTTTCTCATTTTCTTTTTAATTTTAGCCATTAATTGCCACCTTCATATCCAATATTGCTTTTTCCAAACCGCTAAAAATGGATCTTGCTATTATACTTTGTCCAATATTTAACTCTTCAATCTCTTTAATAGAACAAATATTTGAGACATTTTGATAATTTAATCCATGCCCAGCTGCTACTTTTAAACCAAGTTTTTTAGCTTTTTTAGAGAGTTTTTTTAACTTTTTAAGCTCTTTTTCTAAAAGTTTTTTTAACTCTTTTCTGGAAAGTTCTAATTTTTTTACTGAATAAGCAGTTTTAGAAAGATTACTATTTAACATAGCAAATAAATTTGAGTACTCTCCTGTGTGAAACTCAATCCACTCTACTCCAAGTTCTGAAGCTACAAAGAGTGTTTCTTTGCTTGGATCAATAAATAAAGAGACTTCAATTTCATTTTCTTGAAGCCTTTTAACAATTTTTTGAAGTTTTTCTTTTTCTTTTATCACATTTAAACCACCCTCAGTTGTAACTTCTTCTCTTTTTTCTGGAACAATTGTAGCCCTTTGAGGTTTATATTTACAGACAAAATCTATAATCTCTTCTTCTAAAGCACACTCTAAATTTACTGGAAGCGGTGAAAAATTAAGTATATTAATTACATCTTGATCTTGAATATGTCTTCTATCTTCTCTTAAATGAATAGTAATTTGATCAGCTCCTGCTCTTTGTGCAATCCAAATTGCTTGAAGAACCTCTGGATCATTTACTCTTCTTGCCTCTCTTAAGACTGCAATATGATCAATATTTACTCCAAGTTTCATACTTTTCCTCTCAAAATCTAATAAACTTAAACTGCAATATTATAACACATTGTAATAAGTTGATATTGAAATTATCAAAGATTTAATAAAGATAATTCTGAGCTCAGATTAACTCATAATTGGTTATAATCTAAACCAAATTCTCTTTAGGGAAAAGATGTGAAAAAAATTCTTACAATTTTAATTCTGCAAGGATATATAATGGCTTTGAGCTTTTTTTCAATAGATTTAGATGGAATTAAAGTTCCAGTGATTTTGGAAGAAGATAAAAGACTCCCACTAAAAAACCTTTACATTGTTTTTAAAGATAGTGGTGCACTTGCTTCAAACAAAGCAGGACTAGCTAGTATTAGTGCTTCTCTTTTGGGAGAAGGTACAAAAAAAAGTGGAGCAATTGAGTTTGCAAGAGAGTTAAATAATCATGCAATAACTTTGCATGTAGCTTCTGGACAAGAGACAATGGTAATTAATTTTAGTGCAATAAATTCAGAATATGAATTTGGAATTCAAAAACTAAAAGAGCTTTTCTTAGATCCAAACTTTACAGAAGAAGCTTTTAAAAAAGTTACAACTCAAAGAATTGGAAAACTTATCAGACAACAGAGCAATTTTGATATTGTTGCTTCAAATAATTTGAGAAAATTACTTTTCCCAAATACTCCTCTTGCAAATCCTGAAGATGGAACCATTGAGAGTATAAAATCAATGAAATTAGAAGAAGTAGAAAAGTTTATAAAATCCCATTTGCATCTAAATAACGTTGTAATTGTAGCTGGAGGAGATTTTTCAAAGGAAGAGTTAATAAATTCTATTATTAGCTTCTTAAAGGTATTGCCAAAAGGAGAGATAAAAGAAATTCCTCACTATCAAACCAACTCCAAAAGCAAAATAGAAACTATTTATGAAGATACCGATCAAGCTTACATCTATTTTGGATCTCCTTTTGAGATGGAAGCAAATAGCACAAAAAGAGTTTATGCAAAGGTTGCCTCTTTTATTTTAGGAAGCGGAGGATTTGGCTCAAGATTGATGGAGGAAGTAAGGGTAAAAAGAGGGCTTGCTTACTCTGTTTATTCAAATTTTTTGATAAATAAAACAAATAGTTACTTTAAAGGGTTTTTACAAACCAAAACTTCAAACGCAAAAGAAGCTAAAGAGGTAATTATAAAACTTCTAGAGGATTTTGTAAAAAATGGCGTCACTCAAGAAGAGTTAGAAAGTGCCAAAAAGTTTTATTTAGGAAGTGAACCACTAAGAAATGAAACAATTATGCAAAAAATGCACAGAGACTTTTTTGAATATTATGATGGATTAGGACTTGGATATCATAAAAAAGAGCTAAAAGAAATTGAGAATATAAAATTAAAAGATTTGAATGATTTTATAAAATCTCATCCAGAAATTTTAAATTTAAGCTTTAGTATTGTTACCAAAAAGGAAAATAATAAATAAATTCTTTTTTTAAGTCAAAGCTTTTTGCTTTTGGCTTTTTCCTCCTAAATAGTCTAAATTTTAAGAGATTCAAAAATCTATGGCTTAAAAAGTTTTGGATATAATCTCATCGATTTTTTTAATTTAATTAAATTAATAGAGTTTAAGGAATTTAAAATGCTTCTATTTACCCCAGGACCTACACCAGTGCCAGAAAGAGTTAGACTTGCAATGGCAAAGGAGACAATTCATCATCGTACTCCAGAATTTGAAGATATTTTTGCAAAAGCAAGAGAAAATCTTCTAGATCTTTTTGGAATGCCAGAAGTTGTAATGCTTGCAAGCAGTGGAACAGGTGCAATGGAAGCTAGTGTAGTAAATCTTTGTTTTAAAAAAGCTTTGACAATTAATGCTGGAAAATTTGGACAAAGATTTGGAGAGATTGTAAAAGCACATAATTTAGAACTTGTAGAATTAAAATATGAATGGAATCAGCCAGCAAAAGTAGAAGATGTTTTAAAAGAGATTGAAAAAGATCCTCAAATTGATGCTTTTTGTATTCAAATTAGTGAAAGTGCAGGAGGACTTCGCCATCCAGTAGAAGAGATCGCAAAAGCAATCAAAGAGAAAAATCCAGAAATTATGGTAATAGCAGATGGAATTACAGCAGTTGGAGTTGAAGAGATAGATACTACAAATATTGATGCTTTAATTGCTGGAAGCCAAAAAGCTTTTATGCTTCCTCCAGGACTTGCTATGATTGGTCTCTCAGATGATGCAGTTAGAAAAATTGGAAATGGAAGAGGGTATTATTTTAATTTAGCTTCAGAAATAAAAAAGCAAAGGAAAAATACCACTGCCTACACTGCTCCTACTACACTAATTATTGGATTAAATGCTATGTTTGAAGAGATTGAAGATTTTGGAGGAGTTGAAAAACTCTACCTTGCTACAAAAGCAAGAGCCAAAGCAAATCAAAAAGCTCTAGAAACACTTGGATTAAAACTTTATCCAAAAGTTCCAGCTCCTTCTATGAGTGCTGTTAGTTTTGAAAAAGCAGATGAATTAAGAAAAATTCTAAAAAGCAAATATGATGTAAATATTGCTGGAGGACAAGATCATCTAAAAGGAAAGATCTTCAGAATTAATCAAATGGGTTTAATAAAACCTTATGAAGCTGTTTGGGTAGTAAATGCTCTTGAACTAGCCTTAGAAGAGATGGGAATAAGAAAATATCAAGGAAGTGCTTCTGAAATTTTTAGCAAAGTCTATTTTAAAGAGTTTCAAAGATGATTTTTGAACATGAAATTCCAGCAGGAAGTAGGCTTTATTTTGGAAAAAGTGCAAAAATAAAAAGAGAATTAGAGCACAAAGCTGCTTTAATTCTTGAAGAACTTGGATTTGAGGAGATGGTAACTCCCCTTTTTTCTTACCATCAACAAGACAGTTTCAGAGATTCAAAAAGTTTAATTCGACTAAATGATACAAAAAATCATGAAGTTAGCTTACGAGCAGATTCTACAATTGATGTTATGAGAATTGCAACCAAAAGACTAGGACGCTCTATAAATCATAAAAAGTGGTTTTATATTCAGCCAGTTTATAATTATCCAACAAAAGAGAGATACCAAATTGGAGCTGAAATCATTGATGGGAAGTTTGAAAAAATATCTAACATTCTAACAAAAATTTTAGACTCTTTTAATATCTCTTCTACTTTACAGATCGCAAATATTGCAATTCCAAATATTTTGATTAAAAATTACTCAATAGATCTTGAAGATTTAAAATCCATGAGAATAGAAAAGCTTTTAAAAAGCAATTTTAACTGGATTGAGAGCTTAATATCAATAGAGACTCTAAAAGATTTGGAAGATCTTACAATTTATCCAGAAGATATTGCTTTAGAACTTGAAAAGATAAAAAATTCTGCCAAAAGTTTAAAACATGAAAATATTATCATCTCTCCTTTGTATTATGCAAAATTAAGATATTATGACTCTTTGATCTTTAGAGCATTCAGCAAAAATTATCTATTTGCAAAGGGGGGAGAGTATAGTATTGGAAACAGTAGATCTTGTGGATTTGCTATAGAACTTGATGCTTGTATTGAAAAAATTATGCAAAAGGATAATAATGTCAAATAGAGCAGATTTGATAGTAGGTCTCCAGTGGGGAGATGAGGGAAAGGGGAAAATTGTAGATCATCTAGCCCAAAATTATGATTATGTTTGTAGATTTGCAGGAGGACATAATGCTGGACATACTATTGTAGTAAATGAAAGAAAGTATGCCTTACACTTAATTCCTTCTGGAGTTTTGAATCCAAAAGCTATAAATATTGTAGGAAATGGAGTAGTTTTATCTCCAAAAGATTTTATCAAAGAAATAAGCCAGTTTGAAAATTTAAAAGGAAGATTATTTATTTCAGATAAAGCTCATCTACTTTTGCCTTACCATTCAGAAATCGATAAAGCAAGAGAAAAATTAAGAGGCAAAAGAGCAATTGGGACAACTGGAAAAGGAATTGGTCCAGCTTATGGAGATAAAGTAGCAAGAGTTGGACATAGAGTTGGAGAATTAAAAGATCCCCAAAAGCTTGCAAAAAAGATTATAGATTATTTTAAGATCAATAGAGTTATTTTTGAAGCTATGGGAGTAGAGATTCCAGAATATGGTGAGCTTTTGAATGAACTAAAATCTTATCAAGAAGCTTTGGAAGAGTTTATTACAGATACTACTTTAATTCTTTGGAAAGCTTTAGAAGAAGAAAAAAAGGTTCTTTTAGAGGGTGCCCAAGGAACTATGCTAGATATCGACCATGGAACTTATCCTTATGTTACAAGTTCTACAACAATTAGTGCAGGAGCTTGTAGTGGACTTGGACTAAATCCAAAAGATATTGGTAAAGTAACTGGAATTGCGAAAGCTTATTGTACAAGAGTTGGAAATGGACCATTTCCTAGTGAAGACTTAGGAGAAGCTGGGAAAAAGCTTAGAGAAAATGGAGCTGAGTTTGGAACTACTACTGGACGACCAAGAAGATGCGGATGGTTTGATGCAGTGGCAATGAAGCATGCTGTCAGAATTAATGGTGTAGATCAAATTGCTCTTATGAAATTGGATGTTTTAGATGGATTTGATGAGGTCAAAGTTTGCACAGCTTATAAAATCAAAGATGAAATTATAGATTATGTTCCCTACGATTTAGACGGTGTAGAACCAATTTATACCACTTTTAAAGGCTGGAAAAATAGCAAAGGAGTAAGAGATTTTGAAGAGCTTCCAAAAGAGGCAAAAGAGTATATTTTAGAATTAGAAAAGTTATCAGGAGCTAAAATTAAAATTATTTCAACTTCTCCAGATAGGAAAGACACAATTATTAGATAAATAAAGTCTTTAAAGAACAGTTTTAGAAGTTCAAAGTAAAATTTTCCACAGTTTTAAAACTGTGGAAAAAAATTATAAATCTTGTTCAATAGTTTTTCTAAAAGTATTAAAATAGATATCTTTTAACTTTTTAAGAGAAATTTTTAAATCATTTACTCTTACCTCATCGCCTCCAATAGTTCCAATTTTTGTCACCTTTAGTCCCAAATCCATTGCAAGTTTTGCTATTTCTTGGAGATTTTTTGGCTCAACCTCAATTATAGCTCTGCTTGGTGTTTCATCAAAAATCCATCTGCTATCTTCAAAATCAATCTCTACATCTGCTCCAATTCCACTAACAGCAGCTGATTTTGCAAGAGCAACTGCAACCCCACCAATATTTACATCTTTTGCTGAGCTAAGAAGTCCTTCTTTATTAGCTTTTACTACAAACTCCCAAAGCCTAGCCTCTGCAGTATAATCAATCTCTGGTAATGTTCCACCAACAACTCCAAAAAGCTCTTTTAGATACAAAGAGCCTCCAAAGTTTCCATTTGTATCTCCAAGAAGCAGTAAAATATTTCCCTCTTTTTGAAAGACACTTGGCAAGACTCTATTTGCATCATCATTTAATCCAACCATTGCAATTGATGGAGTTGGATAAATGCTAACTCCTTCAGTCTCATTATAAAGAGATACATTTCCACTTACTACTGGAGTCTCCATATTACTACAAGCCTCTTTTATCCCTTCGCAAGCCTTAGCAAACTGCCACATAACCTCTGGATTTTCTGGATTTCCAAAGTTTAGACAATCTGTAATTGCAAGAGGAGTTGCTCCACTCATTGCTACATTTCTACCACTCTCAAGCACTGCCAAAGCTGCTCCCTTTTTTGGGTCGATGTAACAGTATCTTGGGTTACAATCACTACTCATTGCAAGAGCTTTGCCATTTTCTTTTACTCTAATTACACTTGCATCAAGGCTTCCTGGATGTTTTTGGGTATTTGTTTGAACCATTGAATCATACTGCTCATAAACCCAAGCTTTATCTACTACATCAAGTGAACTTATCAACTTCTCAAAAGCCTCTTGATTTGAGACTCTCTCAAAATCATCAACTGAAATTTTAGAAATTTCCTTTAGATACTCTGGCTCTTTTGTTGGTCTATCAAGCACAGGAGCTTCTTCACTAACAGGAGCTACTGGAATATCAGCTACTTTTTCTCCGTGCCAGAAGAGCTCCATTCTTCCAGTATCAGTAACCTCTCCAATTACAACACAATCTAAATCCCACTTATTGAAAATCTCTATAATTTTATCTTCGGTGCCTTTTTTTGCACAAATTAACATTCTCTCTTGAGACTCACTCAACATAAACTCATAAGGAGTCATTCCTTCTTCTCTTGCTGGGACTTTGTCAAGGTGCATAACCATTCCACTTCCACTTCTCCCAGCCATCTCAAAGGAACTACTTGTAAGTCCAGCAGCTCCCATATCTTGAATACCAACTACATAATCGGTTTTAAATAGCTCAAGACATGCCTCAAGTAGAAGCTTCTCAGTAAAAGGGTCTCCAACTTGCACAGTTGGGCGGAGCTTTTTGCTATCTTCATTGAAGCTATCACTGCTCATTACAGCTCCACCAAGCCCATCTCGCCCGGTTTTAGAGCCGACATAAATTACAGGATTTCCTACACCTTCAGCTTTTCCATAGAAAATCTCATCAGCTTTTGCAAGTCCAAGAGAGAAAGCATTTACCAAAATATTTCCATTATAACAGCTCTCAAAGCTCATCTCTCCACCAATAGTAGGCACTCCCATACAGTTTCCATAGCTCCCAATTCCTTCAACTACACCTCTTACTAAGTGTCTTTGGTATTTTGCTGTCTCGCTATTGCCATCAATATCTCCAAATCTAAGAGAGTTTAAATTTGCAACTGGTCTTGCTCCCATTGTAAAAATATCTCTCAAAATTCCTCCAACTCCAGTAGCTGCTCCTTGAAATGGTTCAATAAAGCTTGGGTGGTTGTGACTTTCCATCTTAAATACTGCTGCCATTCCATCTCCAATATCTATTACGCCGGCATTTTCTCCTGGTCCTTGAATCACCCAAGGGGCTTTTGTAGGAAATCCACTTAGATATTTTTTACTCGATTTATAGGAGCAGTGTTCAGACCACATCGCACTAAAGATTCCAATCTCTACCAAGTTTGGCTCTCTTCCTAAAATTTTTTTGATATGTTCATAATCTGCATAACTCAATTTATGAGATATTAAAATCTCTTCAATATTATCAAGTGGTTTATTTTCTGACATCTATTTTTCCTCTTTAAAGATTTTTCTAATTCTACTCAAAAAGTGATCAAAAAGGGCTGGTTTTTTTTTAGAGCAAAAAGTTATAAAAGATTTTTTAATCTCCTAAAATCCACTCATAAAGCGGTAATGCTTCAAAAGAGATACCTCTAAATTCAAAAGTATAATTATTTGAAATAGTAGTTACTATTACACTTCTTATCCCAAATTTTTTGAAAATTTCAAACTCTTTTTGAACCCTTTTTAGTATTTGCTCTTTTGTGACAAATGCTCCAGGATAAATTAATATTTTCTTCTCAAAAAGCAAAAAACCCATTCTTCCAAGCGTTGCAAATTTTTGAGATTTTTTAATTAAAGCAAGAGCAATTATAGACTCAAAAGTTTGAGTAAATGTAAGATTTTTGTTTAAATATTTTGCCAGAACAAAATCATAAATTAAAATTACTCTTGCTCCTTTTTGGTAAGTCTCATCAAGATAATAAATAACTCCTTCTTGTTCCATCTTTTTAATTGTTTTATAAGTCCAATCTTTTGAAATTTTAAAATACTCTTTTGCCAAAGTATAAATTTGATGAGGTGAAGCTCTTCTTGCATGAAATTTGGCAATTATTAAAAGTAGTCTTGACTCCATTTCATCAAATTTTTCTAAAAAGAATTCTTTTACATTTATAAAATGCTCTAGGGTTTCCCCTTTGGCAACTTTTGGAAGAGTTCCAAGTTTTAGAAAATGGTTAAAAGTACTCTTTGTATTTAGAACCTTTTCAAACCCTAAAAACTCTTCATAGTCTAAAGGCAAGAGTTTAAACTTTGGAAACTTTAAAGAGCAAATATCTTCTCTAGAAATAAAAATCAACTGTTTTACATTTATATTTCCCTCTAAAAATCCTTCAAAAAAATGGTCAATTACTAAAGTTTCTATCTCTTCTTCATAAATAAATTTTTCAATCTCAGATTTTAATAGCTCTTCAAAAACAAAAATTGGATCTTGAGCATCAATGTAGAGATATTTTTTTTCTAAATTATTTAAATAATCAATTATTAAATAGCTTTTTCCAACTCCTCTTGCTCCATATAAAAAAAAAGAACTATTTTTAGGGAGTTTTAAACGTCTAGGATAAAAGAGGGTATTTTTTAGCTTTAAATTAAAAAAATATTCTAAAACTTCCATGTTTTTCCTTTTAAAAAGGAAATATATTTTTCAATTCTATCAAAAAAAAGATAAAATAAAAGCTTTATTAAACACTATCTAAAGTATAATCTTGCTCCAATTTTGTGGTCAGTTATCTGACGAGTTCTTTTGTTAAGGAAAATAATGGAAAAGATTAGATTAAAGCTAAAAGCTTACGATCATCGTGTACTAGATAGATCAGTCTCTGCAATTGTTGATGCAGTCAGAAGAACAGGAGCTGAACTTAGAGGTCCAATTCCAATGCCTACTAAGATTAAAAGATATACAGTTCTTCGTTCTCCACACATCAATAAAGATAGTAGAGAGCAGTTTGAAATTAGAATTCACTCAAGAATGATTGATATTGTAGCAGCTACATCTGAGACAATCGATGCTTTGATGAAGCTAGATTTGGCTCCAGAAGTAGAAGTAGAAATTAGATCTATGGACAAGTAGGAGAGTAAAAAATGGAATTTATTGTAGAAAAGATTGGTATGAGTAGAACTGTGGGTGTACCAAGTATTCCTGTGACTCTTCTAAAAGTCATAGATACTAAAGTCTGCGAAGTTAGAGAAGATGGAAAAGCTTTAGTAGCTTATAATAGTGGAAAGAAATTTAATAAAGCTATTGAAGGACAACAAAAAAAATATAATCTTTCAAAAGAATTTAATAGATTTAAAACTATCAAAGTAGCAGAAGGTACTCAAGCAGGTGATCTTAGTACAGAGCCTTTGGCTCAAGCAAAAGTAGTTAAGACTTCTTTAAATAGCAAAGGTAGAGGTTTTACTGGAGTTGTAAAAAGATATAACTTTGCTGGTGGTCCAAACTCTCATGGATCAAGATTCCATAGAGCACCAGGAAGTATTGGTATGTGTGAATGGCCAGGAAGAGTTCAACCAGGTCAAAAAATGCCAGGTCAATACGGTAATAAAAAAGTAACAGTAAAAAATGAAGTAGTCTCTTTTGATGAAGCAAACGGTATTTTGGTAGTAAAAGGTGCTGTACCAGGATATAATGGGGCAAGAGGGATTGTAAGGATTGTTAAATGAGTAGTGTAACAGTAGTAAAAAGTTCAGACTTACCAAAGAGCTTTACAGAGGTAAATCCTCATAATCTTTACATTTATTGTAAGGCTTTCTTGGCAAACCAAAGAGCAAATACAGCTCAAACAAGAAATCGTTCAGCAGTTAGCGGTGGTGGAAAGAAACCTTTTTCTCAAAAAGGTGGAGGACGCGCTAGACAAGGAAGTATTAGAGCACCTCATTTTAGAGGCGGTGGAGTTGTTTTTGGGCCAACAACCCAAAGAAACTACACTCAAAAGGTAAATAAAAAACAGAAAAAATTAGCTTTACTTTATGCTCTTTTTGAAAAAGCTCAAGATGAAAAGCTTTTTGTAGTAGATAATATAACAATTGAATCTGGAAAAACAAAAGATGCTAAGAAATTCTTAAATGGATTTGATATCAAAGATGCTCTTGTTGTAAAAGAAGAGATCGATGAAAAAACATTCTTAGCTTTTAGAAATCTACAAGAAGCATATTTAGTAGAACAAAATGAATTAAACGGTTATGTTGTAGCATCTTATGATGCAATAATTTTTGAAAAAGCCGTTTGGGAAAAATTGACAAAAGAGAGTTAAGCTATGGCAGATATTACAGATATTAAAGAAATCATTTATACAGAAAAAAGTCTTGGGTTGCAAGAAGAGGGTGTTTTGGTAGTACAAACAACTACTAGAATGACAAAAAATGCTCTAAAAGAGGTTTTTAGGGAGTATTTTGGCATTAAGCCTCTGAAAGTAAACTCAATGAGAGTAAAAGGAAAAAGAAAAAGATTTAAGGGTATAGAGGGCAAAAGAGCCGATAGTAAAAAGTTCTATGTCACACTCCCAGAAGATGCAAAAATTGAAAGTTTAAATGTATAAGGGGAGAGATTAATGGCTATTAAAACATTCAAACCAATTACACCGTCTAGAAGATTTATGACGGTAATTGATAATAGTGATATTACAGCAAAAGCAAGCGTTAGAAGTCTTCTAAAAAAGCTTTCAAGAAAAGCTGGAAGAAATAATAGAGGAAGAATTACTTCACGACATAAAGAAGGTGGAGCTAAAAAGCTTTATAGAATTATCGATTTTAAAAGAAATAAGTTTGGAATTGAAGGAAGAGTAGCAACTATTGAGTACGATCCTTATAGAAATTGTAGAATTTGTCTTATTAATTATATTGATGGAGAAAAAAGATATATCCTTCAACCAAAAGGTTTAAAAGTAGGCGATAAAATAATGTCAGCTGAAGCTGGATTGGATATTAAGCCTGGAAATGCAATGAAATTAAAAAATATTCCAGTTGGAACTTTGGTTCATAATATCGAAATGAATCCAGGGCAAGGTGGAAAAATTGCAAGAAGTGCTGGAGGATATGCTCAAATTATGGGTAGAGATGGTAAATATGTCTCTTTAAGACTTCCATCTGGAGAAATGAGATATATCCTTGGGGAGTGCATGGCTACAATTGGAACTATTGGAAATGAAGATTATGCCAATATGGTAATTGGAAAAGCTGGGAGAAACCGCCATAGAGGAATTAGACCTCAAACAAGAGGTTCAGCTATGAACCCAGTAGATCACCCACACGGTGGAGGGGAAGGTAAAACAAATTCTGGTCGTCATCCAGTTACTCCTTGGGGTATGCCAACTAAAGGTTATAAAACTCGTAAGAAAAAAGCTAGTGATAAATTAATTATCTCTAGAAGAAAGAAAAAGTAGGGGGAGTATAGATGCCAAGATCACTAAAAAAAGGACCTTTCATCGATGATCATTTGATGAAAAAAGTTTTAAAAGCTAAAAAGGAAGGATCAAATAAGCCTATTAAAACTTGGTCTAGAAGATCAATGATTTTTCCTGAAATGATTGGTCTTACTATCAATGTTCATAATGGTAGACAATTTGTTCCAGTTTATATTACAGAAAACCATGTTGGTTACAAACTTGGTGAATTTGCACCAACTCGTACATTCAAAGGACACAAAGGTAGTGTTCAAAAGAAGGTAGGTAAATAATGAGTAAAGCAATCTTAAGATATGTAAGAGTCTCTCCGACTAAGGCAAGACTGGTAGCAAGAGAAGTTCAAGGAATGAATGCTGAGCTTGCATTGGCTTCACTTGAATTTATGCCAAATAAAGCTGCAAAAATTATCTCAAAAGTAATAGCTTCTGCTGTTGCAAATGGAGAGTATGAGCCTGATGAGGTTGAAATTGTATCTTGTAGAGTAGATCGTGCATCTTATCTAAAAAGATGGAGACCAAGAGCAAGAGGAATGGCTACAAGAATTCTTAAGCCAACTTCTCACATCTATGTTGAAGTAGCACAAATTTCTGAAAACAAAGAAGAAAAAAAATCTAAAAAAGATACAAAAAAAGCTACTCCAAAAAAAGAGGAAAAAGTAAAAGAGGCAACAAAAAAAGAGTCATCTCCTTCAAGTGAGTCTAAGGACAAAAAGGGTGATGATTTGACCAAAATCAAAGGGATTGGAAAAGTTTATCAAGAAAAGTTGAATTCTGAGGGAATTTATACTTTTGAAGATGTAGCAAATCTAACTCCAGAGCAGATTGAAACAATTGAGAAAAAGTACAAATTTAGAGGGGACTTTAGCCAATCAGTAGCTCACGCTAAAGAGATAATAAGTGGAAAGGAAGCATAGGAATGGGTCAAAAAGTCAATCCAATTGGTCTTAGACTTGGAATTAATAGAAACTGGGAGTCTAGATGGTTTCCTGCAAAAGATAGAGCATCAAACTTTATTGCAGAAGATTATAAAATCAGAAAGTTCTTAAAAAAAGAGCTCTTTTATGCAGGGATTAGCAATATTATTATTGAAAGAACTATTAAAAAGATTAGAATTACAATTGTAACTGCAAGACCTGGTATTATTATCGGGAAAAGAGGTGCAGATATTGAAAAGCTAAAAGCTAAGCTTCAAAAGCTTCTTAAAAAAGATGTAGCAATCAATATCAAAGAGGAAAAAAGACCTCAAGCTTCAGCTCAACTTGTAGCAGAAAATATTGCAACTCAACTTGAAAGAAGAGTAGCTTTTAGAAGAGCTATGAAAAAAGCTATTCATGGCGCTCTAAAATCTGGAGCAAAAGGGATTAAAGTTCAAGTTTCTGGAAGACTTGGTGGAGCTGAAATGGCAAGAAGTGAGTGGTATCTAGAAGGTAGAGTTCCACTTCATACTCTAAGAGCAAAAATTGATTATGGATTTGCTGAAGCACTTACTACTTATGGAAATATTGGAGTAAAGGTTTGGATTTTTAAAGGTGAAGTTCTTCAAAAAGGAATTCAACCAGAACCAAAAGAGCAACCTCGCCGAAAAAAAGAAGAGGGGGTGAATAATAATGTTAATGCCCAAAAGAACTAAATGGAGAAAGCAACAAAAAGGTAGAAATAGAGGAAAAGCTTTTAGAGGAAATAAAATTGAATTTGGCGAGTTTGCAATCAAAGCAATTGAAGCTGGAAGAATTGACTCTCGTCAAATTGAAGCTGCACGTATTGCAATGACAAGAAGAGTAAGCAGAACTGGAAAGACTTGGATTAGAGTTTTTCCTGATAAACCTCTTACTAAAAAACCATTAGAAACTAGGATGGGGAAAGGTAAAGGGAGTGTTGAGAAGTGGGTTATGAATATTAAACCTGGAAGAATTATTTTTGAGATGGCAGGAGTTGAAGAGAAATTAGCAAGAGAAGCTTTGACTTTAGCTTGTCACAAACTCCCTTTCAAGACGAAGATCATCTCTAGAAAGGATAGTAATGAAATATACTGATCTAGAAGGTAAAGATTTAAAAGAATTAGAAGCTCTTCTTAAAGAGAAAAAACAAGAGCTGTTTACTTTGAGAGTAAAATTAAAAACTATGCAATTAACAAATACTAGTGAAATTAGAGCAACTCGCAAAGATATAGCTAGAATCAAGACGGCAATTAACGCTAGAAGATCTAAATAAAGGGTGTAGAAAATGCCAAAAAGAGTAATTTCAGGAACGGTTATAAAAAAAGCCGGTGACAAAACTGCTACTGTATTAGTAGAGAGAAAGGTGCTTCACCCAAGATACCATAAAACTGTAAAAAGATTTAAAAAGTATCTTGTTCATGATGAAAAGAATGAGACAAATGTGGGTGATAAAATAAGTGCTATTGAGTGTAGACCAATCTCAAAGAAAAAAGCATTTAGACTCCTTGAGATAGTAGAAAAAGGAGAAGGCTGATGATTCAGAGTTTTACAAGACTTACTGTCGCTGATAATAGCGGTGCAAAAGAGATTATGTGTATTAAAGTTTTGGGTGGTTCAAAAAGAAGATACGCCTCTGTTGGGGATATTATTGTAGCTTCAGTTAAAAAAGCTCTTCCAAATGGTAGAGTAAAAAAAGGTAAAGTTGTAAAAGCAGTTGTTGTTAGAACAAAAAAAGAGGTTCAAAGAGAAAATGGCTCTTTAATTAGATTTGATGATAACGCAGCTGTAATTATTGACGATAAAAAAGAGCCAATAGGAACTCGTATCTTTGGACCAGTAAGCAGAGAAGTAAGGTATGCTGGTTTTATGAAGATAGTATCCCTAGCTCCGGAGGTGTGGTAATGGCTAAAAAGTTTAAAATTAAAAAAGGCGATACTGTAATGATTATTGCTGGAAACGATAAAGGAAAAACTGGAGAAGTTTTAAAAGTACTTCCTAAAAAAGATGCAGTAATTGTTGCAGGTTGCAAAATCGCTAAAAAAGCTATTAAGCCTAGCGAGACACATAAAGATGGTGGATTTGTAGAAAAAGAGATGCCAATTCACATCTCAAATGTCAAAAAAGTTGAGGGCTAAAAATGAGTAGAATGAAAGAAAAGTATCAATCAATTATACCAGCTCTAAAAGAAGAGCTTGGAATCAAAAATGTAATGCAAATACCAAAATTGGAAAAAATTGTAATTAGTGTTGGAGCCGGACAAGAGGGAAAAGATGCTAAACTTATCCAAAACATGGCAGATACTATTTCTCTAATTGCAGGTCAACATGCAGTAATTACAAAAGCTAAAAAGTCTGTTGCTGGATTTAAAGCAAGAGAAGGAGCTCCAAGTGGGATTAAAGTTACTCTCAGAGGGGAGAGAATGTATAACTTCTTAGATAAATTGATCTCAATTGCTCTTCCAAGAGTAAAAGATTTTCGTGGAGTTCCAAGAAAAGGTTTTGATGGTAGAGGAAATTACAATTTTGGACTTGATGAGCAGTTGATGTTTCCAGAAGTTGTTTATGATAATATTATGAAAACTCACGGAATGAATATTACAATTGTTACAAGTACAGAGGATGATAAAGAGGCATTTGTTCTTTTGGAAAAACTAGGAATGCCGTTTGCTAAAGGGAGAAGATAATGGCAAAAAAGTCTATGATTGCAAAAGCAAAAAGAAAGCCAAAATTTAAAGTTCAAGCTTACACAAGATGCAGTATCTGTGGAAGACCACATTCAGTTTATAGAGATTTTGGAATTTGTAGAATCTGTTTAAGAAAAATGGCCTCTGAAGGTCAAATCCCAGGCATGCGAAAAGCTAGCTGGTAGTTTAAGGAGTAAAAGATGATGACAGACATAATTGCAGATTCTCTTACTCGGATAAGAAATGCTGCGCAAAGAAGATTAGAAACTACTACTCTTTTACACTCAAAAATGATTGAAGCAATCGTTTCTATCCTAAAAGAGAAAGGTTATATTGAAGATTACTCTATTTTAGAGGAAGAAGGAAATAAAAAATTTATCAAAGTAGTCTTAAAATATGATGAAAATGGTAAAAGTGTAATTAATGAAATCAAAAGAATCTCAAAACCTGGGAGAAGAATCTACAAGGGTAAAGATGAGATTAAAAGATTTAAAAATGGTTATGGAACTTTGATTATCTCTACTAGCCAAGGTGTTTTACCAAATGATAAAGCTTACAAAAATGGAACAGGTGGCGAAGTCATCTGTAGTATCTGGTAAGAAGGAGAAGTAATGTCAAGAATTGGAAAACAACCTGTTACTATTCCTTCTGGAATCGAAGTAGAAATAGATGGAACTAAAATTATAGTAAAAAAAGGTAAAGTTCAAAAAGAGCTTGAAACTCATGGAAGAGTAGGTATTGAAGTTAAAGATAATGAAGTTGTATTTAGCAGAGTTGATGAGACTAAACAATCTTCAGCTTACTGGGGAACTTATAGAGCTTTGCTAAATAATATTGTAATTGGACTTGATAAAGGGTTTAAAAAATCTTTAGAAATTAATGGAGTTGGTTACCGTGCAAATGTAAAAGGTAACATTTTAGAACTTCAACTTGGATATTCTCACCCAATTAACTATGAAATTCCAGAAGGGATTGATATTAAGGTTGAAAAGAATATTATCCATGTAAGTGGAGATGATAAACAACAAGTTGGGCAAGTTGCTGCAGTTATTAGAGGATTTAGACCACCTGAACCTTACAAAGGAAAAGGTGTGAAATATGTTGACGAAGTCATCATCAGAAAAGCTGGTAAAGCAGCTGGGAAATAAGGGGTGAGCAGATGTTAAAAAGTATTCAAAAACAGAAAAATAGAATGTATGCTCAAAGAAAAAAAAGAGTTAGAGGTAAGATTAGTGGAACTTCAACTCGCCCAAGAGTAACAGTATTTAGATCAAATAAACACTTTTATGCTCAAGCAATTGATGATACAAAAGGGCATACATTAGCTTATAGTGATGGTAGAAAAATGGGGCTAAAATCAAACAAAGAAGATGCAAAAAAAGTTGCCCAAGATCTAGCTAAAAAGCTTCAAGATCAAAATATAGATACTATTGTCTTTGATAGGAATGGGTATCTTTATCATGGTGTAGTTGCATCTTTTGCTGACGCTCTAAGAGAATCTGGCATCAAGTTTTAAGGAAAGAGTGGAATGGAAAATATCAATAGAGAAGATTTCGAAGAGGTTGTAGTAAATATTGGAAGAGTCACAAAAGTCGTAAAGGGAGGCCGTAGATTTAGATTTACTGCTCTTGTTGTAGTGGGTAATAAAAAAGGAACTGTTGGAGTTGGTTATGGAAAAGCCAAAGAGGTTCCAGATGCGATCAAAAAAGCAATTGATGATGCCTTTAAAAACCTTGTAACAATCAAAGGGATTAAGGGCACAACAATTGCACATGATATTGAACACAAATATAATGCTAGTCGCATAATCTTAAGACCAGCTAGTGAAGGTACCGGAGCAATTGCTGGAGGTGCTGCTCGTCCTGTAATTGAACTTGCTGGAATTAAGGATATAATTGCAAAATCTATTGGGTCAAATAACCCTAATAACCTAGTTAGATGCACTATTGAAGCACTATCTAGAATCAAATCTTAAGGAGCTGTGATGGGTTTGCACAATCTACAACCAGCACCTGGATCTACTCATAAAAGAAAAAGAGTAGGTCGTGGTCAAGGCTCAGGGACTGGGAAAACTGCTGGGCGTGGTCAAAAAGGACAAAAGTCAAGAAGCGGTTATAGTAAAAAAAGAGGTTTTGAAGGTGGACAGCAACCATTAGCAAGAAGACTGCCAAAAATTGGTTTTAGTTCAAGAGTAACAAAACCTTATGTAATTAATATCGAAAAAGTTAAAAAAGTTGCTGAACTTGAAGAGATCACTTTTGAGACAATTAGAAGTGTCCATAAATTTTCAAAAAGTGTCAAAAAAATCAAACTTATAGGTAATGGGGCAAAAGAACTTGCTTCTAAGATTAAGGATGATGCAATAACAACTAGTAGGAAGTAATTATGGGAAATGCTTTAACTCAAAAGATCCTAATTACTCTTGGATTTCTTTTTGCTTATAGAGTTTTAGCATATATCCCAGTCCCAGGTGTTGATCTGGAGGTAATTAAAAGCTTTTTTGAGCAAAACTCCAACAATGCCTTGGGCTTGGCAAATATGTTTAGTGGTAATGCTATAAGTAGAATGAGTATTATCTCTCTTGGAATTATGCCTTACATTACAGCCGCAATTGTAATGGAACTCCTTGCTGCAACTTTCCCAAGCCTTTCTCAAATGAAAAAAGAACGTGATGGAATGCAAAAATATATGCAAATTATCCGTTATGGAACTATTTTTGTAACTATCGTTCAAGCAATTGGAGTATCTTTGGGACTTGCTTCTATGAAAGGAGCAGCAGGGCAAAGTGCAGTAATGATTGATACAACCACTTTTACAGTCTTAGCAGTATTTTCAATGTTAACTGGAACTATGCTTTTGATGTGGTTTGGAGAGCAAATTACTCAAAAAGGAATTGGAAACGGTATTTCTTTGATCATTTTTGCTGGAATTGTCTCAGGAATTCCAACAGCAATCAATAATACAATAAAAGCTGTAAACTCTGGAACTATGAGCTTTTTGGTAGTCTTAGCAATTTTAGCAATCATGATAGCAACAATTTTAGCAATTATTTATGTAGAACTTGGTGAAAGAAGAATTCCAATTAGTTACTCTAGAAAAACTATTATGCAAAATAAACACAAGAGGGTGATGAATTATATCCCAATTAGAGTCAATCTCTCAGGCGTAATTCCTCCAATTTTTGCAAGTGCTGTGTTAATGTTTCCTTTAACTCTACTTCAAACTAGCACAAATAAATATTTAACTGCAATTGCTGATATTTTGCATCCTGGTGGTTTAGTTTATAATGTAATAATGTTTTTGCTTGTAATTTTCTTCTCATTCTTTTATGCATCAATTGCATTTAATGCAAAAGATATTGCAGATAATTTAAAAAGACAAGGTGGATTTATTCCAGGAGTTAGACCGGGAGAGCAAACGGCAAAATTTTTAAATGATGTAGCAAGTCACTTAACTGTCTGGGGATCTTTATATTTGGCAATTATTTCTACTGTACCTTTTATTTTAATAAATAAAATGGGAGCATCTTTTTACTTTGGTGGAACTGCTGTTTTAATTGTTGTTCAAGTTGCACTTGATACTATGAGAAAAATTGAAGCTCAAAGAACAATGGCTCAATATGAGACTTTAGGGCATATAGGTTTATAATGGCAATTGCTCTTAGAAAAAAAGATGAAATAAATAAGCTCCGCAGAGCCGGAGCCATTGTTGGACAGACTTTAGAGTTTTTAAAAGATCAAGTAAAACCTGGAATGAGTTTAAAAGAGGTAGATAGCTTAGGAGAAGAGTTTTTAAGAAAACTTGGAGCTGAGCCCTCTTTTAAAGGACTTTATGGTTTTCCAAGTGCAGTTTGTACCTCTGTAAATGAAGTCATAATTCATGGGATCCCTACTGATTATAAACTCAAAGATGGTGATATTTTAGGTATTGATATTGGAAGCAAAATTGATGGATATTTTGGAGATGCTGCAATTACAATTCCAGTTGGAGAGATCTCTTTAAATGATCAAAAATTGATTGAATGTGCAAAAGATTCTCTTTTTTATGCAATTGAAGCAATTAAAGCTGGAATGAGATTTAAAGAGTTAAGCAAAATTATAGAAGAAAAGATTAAATCTTATGGATTTGTACCTTTAAGAGATTACTGTGGCCATGGAATTGGGAAAAAGCCTCATGAAGAACCAAATGTTTTAAACTATGTAGAAGGCAAAGTAAACCAAGGTCCTAAAATAAAAAATGGAATGGTTTTTTGTATAGAACCAATGGTTGCACAAAAAGATCCACATCCAGTAGTTTTAAATGATAACTGGTCTGTTGTTAGTCAAGATGGTTTAAATGGATCACATTATGAACATCAAGTAGCAATTGTTGATGGAAAAGCTCAAATCTTAACTCTGCCTTAGGGTAGATTTTAGGGGAGTTTTACTCCTCTTTTATGTACCCTAAAAAATTTTTAAGAAGGATTGCAAATTGGCTAAAGATGATGTAATTGAAATTGATGGAAAGGTGATTGAGGCGCTCCCAAATGCAACTTTTAGAGTGGAGTTGGAAAATGGTCATGTAGTGCTTTGTCACATAGCTGGAAAGATGAGAATGCACTATATCAAAATCTTGCCAGGAGATAAAGTAAAAGTTGAACTTACTCCTTACTCTCTTGATAAAGGCAGAATTACTTTTAGATATAAATAATTGCTTGCCAGCAAATTAGCTTACTATGAGACAGGAAGCCACGGATTTATCCGTGGGATGGCTTACTTTGATGATTTTATCTTTTTTGTAAGTTCTTGATATTTCTCTTTTATGATTTGACTATCAAAAGGCACAATGGTTGGAATTTGGAGCTTGATAACTGCATCCAAAGTCTTTTGGCTATCTTCAATAACTTTAAAAAGTTCATCACTTAAAGAGACCGTTTTGAAAGTATTTTTTGCTAATTTTAAATCTTTTAGTGTAATTGCATAACTTTTCTTTAATTGTTGTAATTTTTCTAAAAGATCTTTTTTATATTTTTGTGCAATTTTGTAAGTATACTCTTGTGTAAGAAGATTTTGTTTATAGATTTTTAATCTTTTTGGATCTTTCTCTTTTGAGAGTGCCTCTTTTGTTTTTTCTATCATATTTTTGCTTTGATCTATGATTTTGTCAATATTTGGAATATATTCATTATTGTATTTATTTATAAGTTTTTGCTGGATCCAAGCTACCATTTCGACCAAAACCATATGCATTCCGTAATATTTTTTTGCATACTTCAAATTTTTAGAAGACTCTTGCATAATCTCTGAAAGTTGAGCAGTAATCTCTTTTAAGACTTCCATGATTATTGTCATTTGAATGATATCATCTCCATCTACTCTGCTTAACAAAACATCAATTTGTGCTGGAGTAAGATTTATTCCTACAAATTTTAAATTTTGACTAAGCTTTTTTTTGATTAATTCAATCTCTTTTTTTGCGGCTTCAATTTCAGCTTGAGCCTCTTTTATCTTTTTATCATAACCACTTTTTGTTGTTGCCATAATGCTAGTTTGAGGAGCAATCACTCTTTTTTCTCTATAGATTAAAATCTTTTTTTGCAATTCATCAATTCTTTTTTCAAGAGTTTGTAAGTCTTTTCTATATTTAAAAAGATCTCCATCTAAAATTAATTCTAAAAGGTCATCAAAAATCTCATTTATATCTTTTTGAACATCTCTTTTATCTTCATGAAAAATTGCATGTTCTGGAAGTTTTTCTTTCTCTTTTTCAAGCTTTACAGCTTCATCTAACTTCTTAATAACATCTTCCCAAATATCTTTGATCTCTTTTTTGTAAAGAGCTTTAAAATCTTCTTTTTCTGTTTGATTTTGAGAATGGTTTCCAATTACTACATTAAATTTATTTACTACTGTTTTTGTAACTTTTTCTCCAATTTTTGAAATATTTGTATCAATAATTTTACCAAAAAGAGTACTTTCTGCTTCTGATTGAGTACTTAGGAGCAAAATTGTTAGAAAAATGCTAATTTTTTTCATTTTCTCCCCTTTAAAAAATCCTTTGCAAATTATATCAGCTCTTTTAATAAGAAAATTTAATCTTTTGAACTCTTTTAAAAAGTTTAATATAAAAAATATCTTGTAAATTCAAATTATTTTTTGATAACTTTCATTAATCTATCTATCATCTCTTTTTGAGTTTTTCTATCTCCATGTTCGACTTCAATATTATAATAATTTTGACTCTTTTTTTCCAAAACTATATAGTTTGAGATAGAACAGTCATTAGTTTGAGGAGATACAATTTCATATCTTACATTTAGACCGCTTTTTAGTAAAGCTTTTAATTTTTTTTCTGGAGGATTTGGCAAAGCTCCTGCAATATAAACTAAGCTATCCTCATCTTTTAATCCTCCTCTTTTTCCTCTAAAAATATCTTTATAAGCTGGAAAAGATTTAATTGTTTGAGAAGACTTTAAAATAGAAATTGTTCCTCTTCCACCTCTTCCATCTCCACTAAATCCATCTGCATTGCTATGTAAAGAAAGATAAGGCATACTTTTAGGCTTAAAATAATTTATCACTCTAAAAATGCTATCAGTATAAATTGGAGAGGGCTTACATCTTTTAGTTTTTTTTATAGAAAAGTTTCTATTTGGATCAATATTGTAATTATTTCTTCTTCCCCCAGTTTCAACTGCTAAAAAACCTCCGCCATATTTTAAAGTTGCATAAATTGCACTATCAAAGGCACTATTTTCATTATCATGAGGTAAAAACCAAAAGGGGCCTTTTTTGTGCTTTTTATTAAAAACTAAAATCATCATCCAAGGAATTGAGTGCTCTTTAAAATAGATTGAGTATAAACAAAGATCTTTTAGTGCCTTTTTATTTCTTAAAATATCCAAATTATTCTGGACTCTAGAGAGATTTAGAGGTTGTAAATTTGGAGCAAGATTCATTGGAATTTGACAACTATTATTAGAATACAAAAAATTTAAAAAACCTATTAAAACCAGAAATCTTTTCATGATCTTTTTTCTAAAACAGTTTTAAACTGCTTTATTTCTCCTTTCATTAGGTATATTAAAATATTATACTTTATAATTTTAGGAATTTGATAAAGGAGAGTTGTGTGTATCAAAAACTCCTCACAATTTATGGCAGAAAGCCAGTAATTGAAGCTTTGGAAGATAACTCTTTAGAGATTTTCAAGCTTCATTTAAGTAATTCAAACAAACAGACAAAAGAGATAAAAAAAATACTGTCTTTAGCAAAAAAGAGACAAATTCCAATTATATATTACTCAAAAAGAGAGCTTTCATTTATCTCAAAAAACTCTAAACAAGATCAAGGAGTAGCTCTAGATATAAAAATGAAAAACTTTCTCTTAGAAGAAGAATTTTTGAAAGAGAAGAAAGATTTTAGAGTCTTAGCGGTTGACAAAGTTACAAATCCTCAAAATCTAGGTTTAATTATTCGTTCTGCTACTGCTGGAAACATCGATGCTTTGATAATCTCTCAAGGTTCAGCACCAATTGCTTCTCCTCTTACAATCAAAGCTTCAACTGGAACAATTTTTAAACTTCCAATTATAAAAAGTAAAAATCTTTTAGAAACCTTGAAAAATTTCAAAAAAGAAAATAGTACAATTTTTACACTTAGCTCTCATGCAAAAGAGTCTTATAAAAATATCAATTATCCGCTAAAATCTATTTTTGTTTTAGGAAATGAGACCTTTGGAGTCTCAGAAGAGATAGAAGAAATCTCAGATAAAAAGATTTTAATTCCTATGAATCGAGGAGTTGAATCTTTGAATGTAGCAATGAGTGCTACATTGATAGCTTTTTTAGATTAAAGGAAAAGAATGAGACAAAAAAGTATAACTTTGGCAATGGGAAATGGCGGTGAAGAAAATAGAGATTTAATTGAAAAACTTCTCTTTAAACATTTAGGAAATGAAATTTTAAAAAAAGCTGAAGATGCTTCAACTTTGGAAATTAAAAATAAGATTGCTCTTACAACTGATTCATTTACAATTTCTCCTATATTTTTTGAAGGGGGAGATATTGGAAAACTTAGTATTTGTGGAACTTGCAATGATCTTGCAATGGTCGGAGCAAAACCAAAATATCTTACTCTTAGCCTGATAATTGAAGAAGGCTTTAATTACAGAGATCTTGAAAAGATAGTAAGAAGTATCAAAAAAGAGTTAAAAGAAAATGATGGAGCAATTGTTGTAACAGGAGATACAAAGGTAGTTTCAAAAGGTTCAGTTGATAAGATTTTTATAAATACAACAGGAGTTGGAGAAGTTTTAGTCGATGGAATTAGTGCTTCAAATTTAGAAGTAGGAGATCAAATTATAGTAAGTGGAGATATTGGAAGACATGGAGCTTCAATTTTTGCAATAAGAGAAGGAATTGAACTTGAGAGTAAAATTAAAAGTGATTGTGCTTCTTTGTGGAAAATCGTAAAAGCCCTCTTTGATGCCAAAATTAAGCCAAAAGCTATGAGAGATGCAACAAGAGGAGGAGTTGCAGCAGTACTTAATGAATGGGCAAAAAGTAGCAGTGTTGGAATTGAAATAGAAGAAGATTTAATTCCAGTTAGTGATGAGGTAAAAGGTATTTGTGAAATTTTAGGTTTTGAACCTACTGCTTTGGCAAATGAAGGAAGATTTTTATTAGCAGTGGATAAGAAAGATTCTCAAAAAACTTTAGAAATTTTAAGAAACTTTGAAGAGGCAAAAGAAGCAAATATAATTGGAGAAGTTAGTTCCAACTACAAAGAAAAAGTAATTTTAAAAAGTAGCTGGGGTACTAAAAGATTTTTAGATCTTCCAACAGGAGAGTTGCTTCCTAGAATTTGTTAAGCTCCCTAAGAAAATCTCTTAGGGAATTTGAAATTAATCATCATTTTCATCTGAGTCGTGTTTGTCTTTTTTATCTTTGTCATCTTTATTTTTTTTATCTTTATCTTTGTCTTTGTCGCCTTCTTTTTCTTTACTCTCTTTTTGGTACATCTTATCGGCTTCTGCTTTTGTTTTAAAAAGCCAAATTTTTCCTTCTTTTTTTCCTTCAGTATCATAATTTATTACCAAAAGTTTTTCTCCCTTTTGATAAACTAGACTATAACTCCCATCATCCCAGATAAGTTTATTTCCTTTTAACTCAAAAGAAGAACTCTCGTCTTTTACATCTGGATCTGTTGAAGCTATTACTTTTACATCTATGTTGGATAAATCTTTAGAGAAAGTAACTTGATATTCTGCTTTTAATTCTTCATCTGTTCCTTCGTTTTCTTTTTCTTTTACCGCATAAAAAGTTTTTCCAGCAAGTAATTCTTTCATTTCTGGAGTTAAAGTTTTACTTAAATGTTCAAAAGCTTCATCTTTATCTTTTATATCTCCATCAAAATCTGGAACTTTTTGTCTGACATGAGTTACAACTTCATCTAAATCTTTATCAAGAGCATCATCTTTATGCTCTAAAGTTTTCACAGCTTCTTTTAAAGCTTCTAAAACTTCATCTTTTATCTGAATTCCATTATCTGGATTTCCATCTATATCAAGAGATTGCAAAAATCTTGCAACCGTTAAATTATCTTCAACAATTTTAATACCATCTTTTAGCTCACCTGCTTTGATAGTTCTTAGAGGAACTCCCGCAAGCTCAAAGTTACAATCTTTTCCTTTTTCAAAAGTAAAATTCCCATCTTTTCCTGTAATACCTGTTGTATTTCCGCACTTATACTCCACTCCTGCAACTGGAGAATCAATATAATAGCCTTTGCCAAGCTCAGCAAAACTAGCAGAGCTTCCTCCGCCGCCTCCTCCACATCCACTAAGAAGCCCAGTAATTGAAATTGTTAAAATAGAATAGATAAACTTTTTTCTCATTTATACTCCTTAATAATTTTTTCTGAATTTTACCCCCCTTCTTAAAATAAGCTTAAAAAAATATTTTTTTCTAAAATAGATTTTATAACAAAAAGAAAATTCTAAAAATCTATTTTGTAAGTTTTGATAGAGTTTTTGTTATAATCTTTAAAACTTACAGATACTGGAGTCTTACTTATGAGTTATAATCCTCAAGAGATTGAGAAATATTGGCAAAAAATTTGGGAAGAAGAAGAAGCTTTTGAACCAAAAGATGATTTTTCTCTTCCAAAAAAGTATATCTTAAGCATGTTTCCATATCCAAGCGGAAGAATTCATATGGGACATGTTAGAAATTATACAATCGGTGATGCTTTAGCAAGATATTATAGGAAAAAAGGCTTTAATGTTTTACATCCAATTGGATGGGATGCTTTTGGAATGCCAGCAGAAAATGCAGCAATAAAACACAAACTTCATCCTAAAAAATGGACTTATGAAAATATAGATTATATGAGAAAAGAGTTAAACTCTTTAGGGCTTTCATTTTCCAAAAAAAGGGAATTTGCAACTTGTGATCCACTTTATACAAAGTGGGAGCAAAAATTTATAATTGAGATGTTTAAAAAAGGGCTTTTGTATCGCCAAAAAAGTGTGGTAAATTGGTGTGAGAGTTGTCATACAGTTTTGGCAAATGAGCAAGTTGAAGAGGGAAAATGTTGGAGATGCGGGAATTTAGTAGTTCATAAAAAGATGCCAGGTTATTACATCGATATTTTAAGTTATGCAGATGAACTTTTAGAAGATCTTAAAAAATTAGAAGGAAAATGGCCAACCCAAGTTTTAACTATGCAAAAAAATTGGATTGGAAAGTCCAAAGGTCTAGAGTTTAAATTTGAGCTTACAAAAGAGTCAAAAGAAAAACTTGGAAATAACTTTGATGGATTTGAAGTTTTTACTACAAGAGCTGATACAATCTTTGGAGTAACTTACTCTGCACTTGCTCCAGAACATCAAATTGTAGAGTACCTCATCAAAAATGATCTCTTACCACAAAACACTAAAGAAGCTTTATTAAAAATAATCAATACCAGTGAAAGAGAACGCTCCCAAGCTGAAAAAGAAGGATATTATTTAGGAATTGATGTAATTCATCCTTTGACTAAAGAAAAAATTCCAGTTTGGAGTGCAAATTTTGTCTTGGCAAGTTATGGAGGAGGAGCTGTAATGGCAGTCCCTGCTCATGATGAAAGAGATTTTGAATTTGCAAGCAAATATAATCTTCCTATAAAAAGAGTTATAGAAGGAGGAGATGGAAAACTCCCATTTACTCAAGATGGAATTTTGATAGATTCTGGGGATTTTAGTGGACTCAACTCAAAAGAAGCTAGAAAAAAAATTATAGAGTTTTTTGAAAAAAATGGTCTTGGAAAAGAAAAAACAAACTTCAAACTTAGAAACTGGGGAGTAAGTCGTCAAAGATATTGGGGAGCCCCAATTCCTTTAGTTCATTGTCCAAAATGTGGGCTTGTTCCAGAAAAAGAGGAAAATCTTCCAATAACACTTCCAGATGATGTAGAAATTACAGGTAAAGGAAATCCTCTAGAAAAACATCCTACATGGAAAAATTGTAAATGTCCAGAGTGTGGAGAAGATGCAAAGAGAGAAACTGATACTCTAGATACTTTTATTCAAAGTAGCTGGTATCAATTTAGGTATACAACTGATCCTAAAAAATGGGAGAAAGTAGCTATTGATAAGGAAGATAGCTCTTATTGGATGAGTGTCGATCAATACATTGGTGGAATTGAGCATGCAATTTTGCATCTACTTTATGCTAGATTTTTTACTAAAGTCTTAAGAGATCTTGGATACTGCGATGTAGATGAACCTTTTGAAAGACTTCTAACTCAAGGAATGGTCCTAAAAGATGGAGCTAAAATGAGTAAATCAAAAGGAAATACAGTAGATCCAGATTTTATTGTCTCAAAATATGGAGCTGATACTGCAAGATTATTTATTCTCTTTGCCGCACCTCCTCAAAAAGAGTTAGAATGGAATGATAGCGCAGTAGAAGGTTCTTTTAGATTCTTAAGAAAACTATACTCAAAAAAAGAAAAGGCAACTTTTAAAGAGCTTCCAAAAATAGATCATAACTCTTTGACAAAAAATGAAAAAATAGCAAGAGCAAAAGTTTATGAAGCTCTGAAAAAATCCAAAGATGTATTTGAAAAAAGCTTTGCATTTAATACTTTGATTGCAGCAATCATGGAAGCATTAAATGCTTTGGATAAACAAGATAACCCAAAAATCTGGAGTGAAGGACTCTTTATTTTATTAAATTTACTTGAACCAATTGCTCCTCATATTGCAAGCAGTATGAGTCAAGAACTCTTTGAAAGAAAGAACTTCAAACAAGAGATAAAGATTCCAGAAGAGGTTTTTGAGCAAGATACAATAACTTATGCTATCACAATAAACGGAAAAAGAAGAGCAGAGTTAGAAGTTGAAGTAAATCTTCCAAAAGAAGAGATTATTCAAAGAGCAAAAGAGATAGCTTCAAAATGGTTAAAAGATGCACAAATTATTAAAGAGATTTTAGTTCCAAATAAACTAATAAATTTTGTTATAAAGCCTAAAAAATAGAAGGATTTTTTGTGAAAAGAGTAAGTTTGGGTCTAGTTGGAGTTTTGATACTTGGAGGCTGTGCCGGATATATGCCAGTTGCAAGATATGCTAGAGTAACTCTTCCAGACCCAGTTTATGTTGGAATAAATCTTTCTGGAGAAGAGCCAAGAAACGGAATTTATATCAAAGATGAAATTAGCAAGATGGTAACTGGAAGATTCCATAACCATCTTGTAAAAAATAAAGAACTCTCTGGAAGCCAAATCTATGTTACAAGATACAAAATTAGCTACTCTCCAATAAATTATGATAAAGATGGATTTGTAACTAGATACAAAGTAGATACAAATATGGACCTAAAACTATATACTTCTAAAGGAATCTTGGATAAAAAAGTTTCAGCTAGTGAGGATGTAACTATCCAATCAAGTTCTCTTTTAAATAGTGCCGCAAAAGAAAGAGCAATCAGAGCTTCAATTCAAAAAGCTTTGGATAAATTTGTGGATTTGATAGCAAAAGAAGGAATCAAAGAGAAATAGATGGAAGATTTTTTTAAATTCCTAGAAAAAAAGCCTCTTTATTACAAAAAGATTGATACAAATAGAATTAAAATTGCTTACAATATTTTGAAAAATAAAATCTCCTCTCCTAAAACAGTTCATCTTATTGGAACAAATGGAAAAGGATCTACTGGAAGAGCTTTGGCACACTTGGCATTTAAAGCAAATTTAAATGTTGGACACTACTCTTCTCCTCATATTTTAAATTTTAATGAAAGAATTTGGATTAATGGGAAAAATATAGATAATGAACTTCTACAAAAAAATCACTTAAAGCTTTTAAAGATTCTTGGGAAAAAAATCTCAAATGAACTTAGTTATTTTGAATATACAACTCTTCTTGCTGTTTTAATATTTGAAAAACTAGATCTAATTGTACTTGAAGCTGGACTTGGCGGAGAAATGGATGCTACAACTCAAATAGAAAATAGAATTCTTTCAATAGTTACTCCAATTGGATTTGATCATCAAGAATTTTTAGGAGATTCTATAAAAAAAATAGCTACAACAAAATTAAAAAGTATTCAAAAAGAGGCTCTCCTTGCTCCTCAAAGATATCCAGAAGTTTTAGAAGTTGCAAAAGAACTTTCAAAAAAAAGAAATTTTAAACTCCATCTTTTGGAAAAGTTTGAAGAAAAAAAAGAACAAATAAAAAAAGTAGTTGCAAAAAAAGCTTATCCAGAATTTTTAATCTCCAATTTTGCAGTTGCTACAAAAGCTTTGGATATTTTAGGAATAAAATACTCTCTAAACGATTTAAAGACTTTAGAGATCTTTGGAAGATTTTATAAAATTGCTCCAAATGTAAGAATTGATGTAGGACACAATCTTCTTTCAGCAAAAGCTATTTTTGAAGCAATGGAAGAAAATACTATCTTAATCTACAACTCTTTAAAAGATAAAAATTATCATAAAATTTTAAAACTTCTTAAACCAAAAATAAAAGAGGTAAAAATTATAAAAATCGATACTCCAAGAGCTGTCAAAATAGAAGATTTAAGAAAAAGCTTAGAAGCTCTAGACATTTTATATGAAGATTTTGATGGCAATTTGAATCCAAAAGAAAATTATCTTGTCTTTGGATCGTTTTATACAGTAGAAGCTTTCTTGAAAATGTTAAACTACTCAAGTTAAAATCCCATTAAAAATGTCACTTTAAGGATTCAAAGAGTGAAAAAAATACTCTTTTTATTTGTAATGCTTTTTTTAAATCTCTTTGGAAAAGATGATTTAGATAATTATCTTTCTGTAATTAAAAATGATTATTTTGATTATGAAGAAAAATTAAATTATCTAGAAACTCAAATGTTAAGAAGAAGCTGGATCAATCCAATAATGCTAAATTACTCTTATACTTCAAGCAATCAACCTCTTTTGGAAGATTTGAATCAAGAAAGCTTTAGTATAAATATTAATCAGCCAATATTTAAATCTGGAGGAATAATTTATACAATAAAATATGCAAATAGTGCTCAAATTGCAAAATCTCTTGGAATTTATAAACAAAAAAGAGCATTAATGGTTCAACTTTTGAACACTTTGTATGATTTAAAAAAATTAAAACTTCAAAAAAAACAGTTAAAGTTAATTTTGAAAAATGATAGAATTGATATAAAAAGAAAAAAAGAACAATACTTAGCAGGAGCACTTGATAGCAGTTTTTTAAATCAAGCAATTATAAAACAAAATCAAGATAAAACTAAATTAATTTCTTTAAATCTAGAAGAAGAGAGACTAAAAAGTATTTTTGCCTCAATGAGTGATAAAAATCCAGACAGATTAAAACTTCCAAAATTAAAATTAATAAAAAAACAAGAATACAAAAAATCCCATTTAGATATTGCTTTGGACATGAATGATATTGAAATGAAAGAGTATAACAAAAAACTTACGATTTCAAAATATCTTCCAACTCTCTCTTTAAATGCAAATTATATGAGAACTTCTTCAAATATTCCAAATCCCACTATAAGAGATGATTATAGAAATATTGGAGTTTCAATCTCAATGCCAATAAATATAAATGCTCCAACAGATATTGAAAAAGCAAGGCTTGCACATTTAAAAGCTATTGTAAAACTTCAAGATGATCTGAAAAAAGTAGAAAGCGAGTATGAGTTTATCTTAAAGACAATTAAATTAATTGATAAAAAAATAGCTTTGGCAAGATCTGATGAAAAAATTTATAAAGCACTTCTAAAATCTACAAAAGAACAATTTAAAGCTGGAAATAAAACTAAAGCTGATGTTTTGATGATGAAAAATTCTTTAAAGTCTGCACAGCTTGAGAGAATGATTTATCAAATAGAAAAAGAAAAACAGGTTTTAAAACTTTATGAAAATATCAAAAAAGGAAAATAGGTGAGATTTAGCAATTATATGCATGAGTGGCTTTATGGAGAAGAAGGCTATTATACTATTTTTAGAGATATCGGGAAAAAAGGGGATTTTTATACAGCAGTAAGTAGTAGTAGATTCTTTGGAGCTGCAATTGCTGAAGGAATTTTCAAAGAGATTAAAGCAGAAAAAATCTCAAGGAATGTAAGTTTAATTGAAATTGGAGCTCACAAAGGTTATCTTTTGGCAGATATGATTGAGTGGCTTTATGGAAGAGATAAAAACCTAATTGATACTATGAATTTTGGAATTTTAGAAAGAATGCCACAAATTCAAAAGATTCAAAAAGAGTATCTAAAAAATCGTCTTGGAAATTTAAAAATAGAGTTTTTTTCCTCTTTAGAAGAGATCAAAAAGGAATCTATTGTCTTTATCTCAAATGAAATTTTTGACGCTTTTGAGTGTGAACTTTATAAAGATGGAAAGATAGCTCTTGTAGAAAATCATAAAATTTATTGGGAGAAAGCTCCAAAAGAGATTTTGGAGTTCGCAAAAAAATATTCTCTAAGAACTGGAGAAATTTCTGCTGGATTTGAAGAATTTGCAAAAAAAATTGCAACAACTGCAAAAAAAATAAAATTTATCTCTTTCGATTATGGAGAAAAATATGTAAGAAACGATTTTTCTATTAGAATTTATAAATCACACCAAACTTATCCTCTATTTGATGATGAGGTAGAACTAGGAAATTTTTATAAAAACTCAGATATCACCTATGATGTTAACTTTGCTCACCTAATAGAATCTTTTGAAAAAGCCAATTTTAATCTAAGAGAGTATTCAACCCAAGCAAGGGCTTTGGTTAATTTTGGAATTATAGAAATTTTGGAAGAATTTTATAAATTAGTTCCTTATGAAAAATATCTAAGAGAAGCAGATAAAGTAAAAACTCTTCTTGCTCCAACAATTATGGGAGATAAATTTAAAATGGTTTATTTTGAAAAATAAGAAAAATATTTTCTTTTAATTTTTCTTAGCTACTAAATATTTTTTCTAAAAAAATTCTATTTAAAGTAAATTTAAGTTAAAAACTGATATGATTTCGATATCAAGGTGCATTTATTTTAGTTGTTAAGGCCAAACCTGTCGCGAGGCAGGGACGGAAAGCCACGGGACTCTTTGAGTTAGCCGGGTTGCCTCTGTTAAAGAGTAAAAGCAAAATACTCCTTTTCTTTCTGACACCTTTGGACTTAATAACAAACAGCACTCTTGATTAAATTCAAACAAAACTGTTAAGGCCAAACCTATCGCGAGGTAGGGACGGAAAGCCACGGGACTCTCTGAGTTAGCCGGGTTGCCTCTTTGCTTAGTCAAAGAGTATGAAAGAAGTAAAAATCTTTTTTCATTCCTCCCTATTGATAATCAAAAGTGGCCTAATTTTTTATTAAAGGATTAAAAATGAAAAAGGTAACCACTTTTGTATCTATCATAACTTTGACACTACTGTTTAATGGATGTAATATTCCACAGGAGGGATTTATCAATTCTACTCCAGAAGTCTACTCTTTTGTAGAAACTCCAAAATATTACAGCAAAAGAGTTTCATACCCCATGAAAAGATTTAAGTTTGAAACACAAGTTTTATCAAGTGAAGATGATGCAAAAGAAAATAGCGAAGGAAGAGTTAATATAAAAAGTAGCACACTTGAAATGACTCAAGATGGAGAAGAGTCTCAGCAAATTATAGGAATTAGATTTGCAAATGTCAAAATTCCAAGAAAAGCAAATATTATAAAAGCTTATATAAAATTTACTGCCAAAGCAAGATCTACCGATGTGGCAGATTTGATAATTCAAACAGAAAATAGTACAAATCCTAAAAAATTTAAAGAAGAGTATTTCAATATCACAGATAGACGTCTTTCTAGAAAAAGTATAAACTGGAATCCAGCTCTTTGGGATTTTAAAGGTGAAAGCAAAGAGAATGAAACTACAAATGATCTTAGTGAATTGGTTCAAGATATCGTAAATAAAAGAGGTTGGAAATCAGGAAATGCTATTGTTTTTATAATTACTGGAGAAGGAAATAAAGTAGCAAGCTCTTTTGATGCAGACAAAAATAGTGCTCCAAAATTATACATTGAATATGAAGCTCCTGCTAAAAAAAAGATAATCTTAAATAATTAAAAACTCCTCTTTTGAGGAGTAGACTATCTAGCCTTGAGTCTTTTCTTGTCATCTTTTAAGCTCAATTTTAAAACTCTAACTCTCTATGTTATAATAACCAGCTTATAAAAATATCAAAAGGTTATAAATGAGATTTATCTTACAATTGATAAAAAGATCTATTTGGATTGTGACAATCCTACTTGTAGTTGCATATTTTGCAGTTCCTCCAATTGCAAAATTTTTTGTAGATAGTCGCTATAAAAGTAAATTCTCCACTTACATGCTAAAGAGTGACCAACCAAAACCTCTAAACTTAAACCCAAACGAAAAGATTCTCCATAGAGCTTTGAATTTGGATACATATTTGAGTATCTTAGGCTCAAATATTTGGCATTTTCCAGAACTTGTTTTTGATTATCTTACAACTTTTACAATCTATCCTAATATATCCCATCGAAGTTTTGGACTTTTTGTAGATGGTTCAAAAGCTCCTGTAAATAAAATTTTAGATGATCTTGATGAATTAAATATCACCTCTACTGCAATTAGAGTTTATGTTACTAAAGATTATATAAACTCAAAGGAGTATCAAGAAAATTTAGAACTTGCAAAAAAGCTTCATAGAAGCGGAAGAGATGTGATGTTGGTTTTAGCCCAGCTTTATGAGTCATTTTCTGGAGATCTTTATGGACTTTTGGATCAAATTACTTCTGATTTTGGGAAATATGTAAATTTTTATCAAGCTGGAGAAGCAATCAATAGAGACAAATGGGGAATGATAAATAAAGAGCGTTTTAGCAAATATATAATGGCAATTTATCAAAGTTTAAGTATTAATGATCCAGAAGCAAAAATTGTAGGACCTGGAGTTATAGATTTTGAATGGTACTATACAGTTTATTATTTAAATTTAGCAGATGAATTTATAGATATTCAAGGTGCGCTTTTGTATGTTGATAGAGAAGGAGAACCAGAAAATAGCAGATACGGATTTGACACAATCAAAAAAGTTCATCTTCTAAAAGCTATAAATCCTCATAAGCCTCTTTGGATTACAGAGGTAAACTGGCCAATAAAAAATACAAATCAATATAAACCAACTTCAAGCAAAGAAGCAGTCTCTTTGGAGAAATATAGAGATTACATGCTTAGATATTTGATCGAAATTTTAGCTGATGGGTATGTTGATAGAATCTATTGGTGGCAACTTTATGCAAAAGGATACGGTTTAATTGATCATACTACTGGAAAAAGATATTTAGCTTTTGATGCTTATAAGAAATTGGTTGCTTTAATTAGTTGTTCTCAACTTCTAAAAAAAGAGAATAAGAACGGGAAATATAAATATCTCTTCCAAAAAGAAAATGCTATTATTACTATTCTTTGGCAAAGAGATAATCTTCCACCTTCAAAAACTCCTCCAAATTTAAGATGTAGATCTTTTGATAGTTCTAAAAGAGGATATGTTTTCCAAGTTGGATCTACTCCTATTGTTTGTGGAGATAGATTGTCTTTGGAGTTTATCAATAAGGTTATGAAAAAATGAATCAAGAACAAAAAGTAGATTATTTACTAGTAGGACTTCTAGGACTTTATGTATTTTTACTGTTTTATTATATTGGAGATTATCCAGTCTGGAATAAAGATGAAGGACTTTATGCTGAGACTGTAAGGGAGATGATAGAAAATAATAATTTTTTAGATCCCTTTTATAATTATGAACACAGATGGCAAAAACCAATTTTAATCTATTGGGTATTACTACCTTTTGCATATTTTTTTGGAGCTAGTGCTTTTACAATTAGGCTCTCTTTGGCAATTTTAGGAGTTGCTACATTAATTTTAACTTATCTTTTTGCAAAAAAACTCTTCAAAGATAGAAATATTGCCTTTTTAAGTACGTTTTTACTTGCTTCTTCTACTGGTTTTATAATGCAAACAAGACATATTGTAACTCACCTAATGCTTCTTTTTACCATCATTTTAACATTTTATTTTTTATATGATCTATTAAGAGGCAAGAGAGACAAACTTACAATTATTTTATTTGGTGCAAGTCTTGGAATTGTATTTTTAGCAAAACTTTATGTAGGAGTTGTATTTATTTTAACCACTGGATTTTTACTTGGGATTAAAGAGATTTGGAAGAAGAAGATAAAGTTTTTAAAGGCTTCTATTTTTGGGATTATTCCATTTTTAATTGTAGCAATGCCTTGGTATTTATATATGATAAATAAATATGGAATGGAGTATATAAATTTTCTTTATCATGAATTTTTTGATCGAATTACAATAAGTTATACTGGAAAAGCTACAAAAAATGATCCACTCTTTTATGTTAGAGTCTTTTTTGGACTCTTTGCTCCTTGGTCAATTCCACTGCTTGTAAGTGTAATTATCTTAGGTTATAAAAATACTTTAGAAAAGATAAAATCAATCTCTAAAAATCTTCCACTTTTATTAGTTGTAACTGGTTTTTTTGTTGTTTTAGTAACTCTTTCTATTCCAAAGTCAAAGATCCCAAGTTATCTTCTTTCTTCTCAAGTTTTTGCAGCAATTATGACAGCTTATATTTTTACAAAGGTCAAATTTAATAAGATTTTAAAAAATACATTCTTAACTATCCAAATAATTTTATCTATTGCTTTAATTGCTATTTGGATTTTATATTTTGATTATAAATCTTTTGAATTTTTCTTTGTACTTTTTGTACTTGGTTTTAGCTATCTTCATCCAACTTCAAGTATTAAATGGGGAATTTTTAGGGTAGGAGTTGTTGCTTGGATAGCATATTTTAGTATTGTAGCAAATCTCTATAAAGAGATTGTTCCAACTTTTTTTCCTTTTGATAGATTTGGAGAAAAAATAGCAAAAATAACAGAAGAAAAGAAAATTCCACTTTATACTTACAATAAATTTTTTCAAGCTCTTCCATTTTATGCAAAAACAAAGATGATTTCAATTAATAAAGTTCCAGAGGCAAATGAGTTTTTTTGGATTATCGATCCTAAACAGATGAAAAAACTTGATACCTCAAATTTAGATTGGATGATTTTAGATAAAGGAAAATATTTCAAAGAATCTTATAGCAAACTTTTTAAGATTATAAATATTCAAAAAGGATACATTTCTCCTGAGAAAAGTGGAGATATTTGGCTTCTGTGGGTAAAAAGAAAAAAAGAATAATTTCTTAAGAGAAAAAAATATATTTTTGTTAAAATCACAAAAAATTTGAAAGGTAAAATAAATGGCTAAAGATTATATCTTTACAAGTGAATCAGTAACAGAAGGACATCCAGATAAAATGGCAGATCAAATTAGTGATGCTATTTTAGATTATATTATAGAAAGAGATAAAAGTGCAAGAGTTGCTTGTGAGACAATGCTTAGCAATGGATATTGCATAATTGCTGGAGAGTTAAAAACACACACTTACGCTCCAATGCAAGATATTGCAAGAGAAGTGATCCGTCAAATCGGGTATACTGATGCTAGTTTTGGATTTGATTACAGAAGTGCTGGAGTTTTAAATGGAGTTGGAGAACAAAGTCCAGATATAAATCAAGGAGTTGATCAAGCTTCAGGAGAAATTGGAGCTGGAGATCAAGGTTTGATGTTTGGATATGCTTGTAATGAGACAAAAGAACTTATGCCTCTTCCAATTTCTTTAGCTCATAAAATTACTGCTAAGCTTGCAGAAGTTAGAAAAAATGGAACTTTACCTTATCTTCGTCCTGATGGAAAAGCTCAAGTTAGTGTAAGATATGTTGATGGAAAGCCAGTAGAAGTAAAAACAGTTGTAGTCTCCACTCAACATGCTCCTGAAATTGAACAAAAGCAACTTCATAAAGATATAATTTCTGAAGTAATTGAAGCAGTAATTCCAAAAGAGCTAATCTCAAAAGATATTGTATATCATATAAATCCAACCGGAAGATTTGTAATTGGAGGTCCTCAAGGAGATGCTGGACTTACTGGAAGAAAAATTATAGTAGATACTTACGGAGGAAGTTGTCCTCATGGAGGTGGAGCTTTTAGCGGAAAGGATCCTACAAAAGTTGACAGAAGTGCTGCGTATGCTGCAAGATATGTCGCTAAAAACTTAGTAGCAGCAGGAGTTGCAAAAAAAGTTACAATTCAGCTAGCCTATGCAATAGGAGTAGTTGAGCCAGTCTCAATTATGGTTGATACTCACGGTACTGGAGTGGTAAATGAGAGTAAAATTGAAAAAGCAGTAAGAGATATTTTTGATCTAAGACCAGCTGGAATTATAAAATCTTTAGATCTCTTGCGCCCAATTTATCAAAAAACAGCCTCTTATGGACATTTTGGAAGAGAGCTTGAAGAGTTTACATGGGAAAAAACGGATCGCATAAATGAAATTTGTTCATATCTTGGGCTTTAATAGCTTAATTTAAAGCAATTTTAATAAGCTTTTGATATAGTTTTAGATACAAAAACATAAAGGAGAACCTATGGCGGTATTAATTACTGATATCTGCATTAACTGTGCTGCGTGTATCGATGAGTGTCCAGTTGAAGCTATCGTTGATGAGGATGATAACCCAACTGGTGAGGATTGCTACTATGTATATCCTGACAAGTGTGTAGAGTGTGTAGGTTATCACGATACTCCAGCTTGTGCAGAAGCTTGTCCTACTGAAGGGTGTATTGTTTGGGCAGATTGCGTAGAAGGTATGCCTTGTCGTGAAGATATCTCTGAAGAGGCAAGAGCTAATAGAACTCCAGTAATTGAAGACTAAAATTAGTCAACTTTTTAGTCGCCATTTTGGCGGCTTTTTTGTCCAAGAACTTATCGGCTTCAAAATAGATTAAAAAATATCTTCTTTTTTCATAATTTCTTAATGATTTCAATGGTATTATTGCGACCAAAATTTTATTATAGGACAGATCTATGGAACAAACTCTATCTATCATTAAACCAGACGCAGTAAAAAAGAGTGTAATTGGAAAAATTATTGATCGTTTTGAGAGTAATGGACTTAGAGTTGCTGCAATCAAAAAGGTTCAGCTAACAAAAAAAGATGCTGAAGAGTTTTATGCTATTCATAAAAATAGACCATTTTTTAAAGATTTGGTTGAGTTTATGACAAGTGGGCCTGTTGTTGTAAGTGTACTTGAAGGTGAGAATGCAGTAGCTAAAAATAGAGAATTAATGGGAGCAACTAATCCAAAAGAAGCAGCTCCTGGAACTATTAGAGCAGATTTTGCAGAAAGTATTGATGCAAATGCAGTTCATGGGAGTGATTCTTTGGAAAATGCAAAAATTGAGATTGAATTTTTCTTTGCAAAAAGAGAGATCTTATAATTAAAGAGTCAAAGTGAAAACAGCTTTTTCCAAAATTACTACTTCACCAAAAGAGTTTATCTTTAAAAAAGATAATTTAAAATTGGTATGCAAACTAAAAAGATTAAATAAAAATACAGTCTTTTTAGATGGTGTAATTTTGGGAGAGATTACTCTTTTTTGTGATAGATGCTCAGAAGAGTTTAAGGAGCAGATAAATTGGCCTCTTCAATTAAGATTATCAAATGTAGCAGTAAAAGAGGCAGAAGATTTAGATATAATTGAATTTATCAATTCAGATATAGATTTTGAAACAATTTTAGATAGTGAAGTAGATTCATATAAACTCTCTTATCACTATTGCCAAAAATGCAAAGAGAGTGATGAAGAGTTTGAAAGAGAGTTTTAATTTTTTAGAAAGGATAAAATATGGCAGTACCTAAGAGAAGAAATTCAAAAACAAGAGCGGCAAAAAGAAGAACACACTATAAAGTAAAACTTCCAAGACCAATTAAAGACAGTGATGGAACATGGAGAATGCCTCATAGAATCAATCCTGTTACAGGTGAATATAAGTCTTAATTATGAGAGGCTCAAATCGTCAAATTAAAGTTGCTATCGACGCGATGGGGGGCGATTTTGGTCCAGAACCAATCATTGAGGGTGTAATTCAAGCAATTGAAGAGAGAGATTTTTACCCTATTTTAGTTGGGAGCAAAGATGAGATTTTGTCATTTTTGCCCCAGTACTATTTAGAAAAAGTAGAGATTGTAGAAGCCAATGATGTAATTGATATGAAAGATCAAGCTACAAATGCTCTACGCAGAAAAGAATCTTCAATTTACAAAGCAGTTGAACTTGTAAGAGATAAAAAGGCTGATGCAGTAGTTTCTGCTGGACATAGCGGAGCTACAATGACTTTAGCTACTCTTAGAATCGGAAGACTTCCACATGTCTCAAAACCAGCCCTTGCTACTTTGATGCCAAATATCAATAATACTAAAACTCTTGTTTTAGATGTTGGAGCAGTAGTAGATTGCAAACCTCATAATCTTTTTGAATTTGGAGCAATGGGAATTGCTTATGCTCAAGAAGTAATGGGAATTGAAAAGCCAAGATTAGGACTTTTATCCAATGGTGAAGAAGATAGCAAAGGAAATGAACTTACAAAAGAAGCTTTTAAGCTACTCAAAAAACTGGAAAATTTCAAAGGAAATGTAGAAGGTAGAGATATTTTTAATGGTACAGTAGATGTAGTAGTTACTGATGGATTTACTGGAAATATCCTTCTAAAAACCAGTGAAGGAGTAGCTGATGCAATCTTTACTTTAATGAAACAAGGAATTAGAAAGTCTCTTCCAGCTAAAATTGGTGCACTCTTGATGAAAAAGAAAGTTTTTATGAAACTTAAAAAGCAAGTAGATTATGCAGAATATGGTGGAGCACCTCTGCTTGGGGTTAAAGGGTGTGCTATCGTAAGTCATGGAAGCTCTAACTCCAAAGCAATTAAAAATGCGATTTTTCAAGCAATAAACTTCTCAAGCTCAAATATTAACAGCAAAATAGAAAGTATGTTAATTGCAACCAACTCAAAATAATTTTCAAAAAGCCACTAGATCCATGGTGGCTTTTAGCTATCTCCTTTATAATCTTTAAAGAAATAGATAGCTTTTGTAAGTTTTAGTTTTATCTCTCCTTCTGGAAGCTGATCTACCCACTCTTCTAAAAGTCTAAAATCCCAAGTTTGCGGAATATGGATATTTTTATACTTTTTAGCCCACTCTTTTAGAGAGATTTTTTTCCCTTGAGAGATCTCTTTAAGCACTTTTAACATCTCATATATTGCTAAATCTTCCTTATTATTTTTAAATCTTTTTATAAAGCTTTTTTCTAACTCCTTATCAAATTCTCTATTTTCTACAACTTCTAACTCAAAAAGTGTATGATATACTTGATCATCTGCTGGATTTAATTTGATCGCCATTTTTAAAAGTTCAATTGCAATATCAAACTCTTTTTTATCTATATGAGCATATGCAAGATGGAAATAAGGTCTATAATCTCTTGGATTTACTTCAATTGCCTTTGAATAATATTTTGAAGCTTTTTCATAATCTCCTTTAATAACAGAAAAAAAATCTCCAAGATAAATTAAAGAATCAAGATCTTTTGGATCTATTTCTAAAGCTTTTGAATATGCTTTGTATGCCATGAAATACTCTTTCATATCATTATAAAGCATTCCTAAGTATTTATAAAGTTCTACATTTTTTGGATTTGAATAGATTGCTTTTCTACACATCTTAAGTGCTTTTGAAACTTTGTCAATATGATAATAAGCAAGTCCCATATTGCAATATGCACTATCCCAATGAGGAGAGATTAAAAGTGCTCTTCGATAAAACCAGATTGCATCTTTATACTTTCCTTCATTTGCATAGATTTTTCCAATATTCATATAATAGGTTGCATACTTTTGCATCTTTTCCGTACTAAAAATTGAAGGAGTCAACCCAAAAAGAAAACTTACAATAAGAGAAGTTCCAAGTACAAGTTTCATCTAAAAATCCTATTTATAAAATTTAATTATTTTATCAAAAACTACTAAAGAACGGTTCTAACAACTTAGAATGATTAAGAGAAAATGGATAATTGTTTATATGAAGAAATTATACTAAACTAAAAGCTTAAAAATTTTAATACAAAATAAAGCTTAAATTTATTTTTAAGATTACTTGAAACTATAAGAAATAAAAATATGGCAGAGGGGATGGGATTCGAACCCACGGTAGCTTTCGCTACACACGCGTTCCAGGCGTGCTCCTTCGACCGCTCGGACACCCCTCTAAAAGAAGAAAATATTATATCAAATTTTACTTAATTAAAGAATATAAAAAATTATAAAGCTTTTCTATTTAATATATGTTAAAGTTTTTTGATAAAATCAAATATAAAAGGAGGTTAAAATGAAAAAAATACTTTTTAGCATAATGATTTTGCTTTTGATCGCTGGAGAAATTCAAGCACATATTATTGGAAGTGTTACTAGAGTAAAAGGCTTAGTTCAAGCTGATAGATTAGGAGATGAAGTTAATTTAATATTGGGATCAAATATTGAGAATAAAGATATCATTAGAACTGAAAATAAAAGTTTATTAAGAGCCCAAATGATAGATGGTGGAGTTGTAGTTATTGGAGAAAATAGTGTTTTTGCATTTAAAAAATATAACTTTAGTGACTATTATGATAATGGTCAAATTGGGGCCCACATGAGTCTACGAAAAGGTTTTTTTAGAATCAAAACTGGGCAAATTGGCAAACTAGCACCCAGACATTTTAGAGTAGATACAAAAACTGCTGTAATCGGAATTAGAGGAACAAATTTTTATGCTTTAGTTGATAAAAATCATGAAGAAATAGGAGTCTTAAGAGGAAAGATTTTTGTAGATACAGCAAGCAGAAGATTTTATTTAGATTCAGGAGAAAGAGTTGTAAAAAAAAGAAGAAAATGGCACAAAGAAAAGATTCCTGAAAAGATTTTGTTGGCTTCAAAAGGAGGAGTTTTAAAACTTCAAAGAGCAGTTAGTGGCATTGGGCAGTGTCCAAGAGGTAAGGTTTGGAGCCAATATTTAAAAAAATGTATTTTAGCTCCAGAATCTGATGATTTCTTAGAAGAGCCTAATTTGAATGAGTGTAGAAATCCTTCTATGGTTTTTGATCCAGAGACCCAAAAATGTGTCTGCCCAGCTGGAACTACATGGTCAAAAGTTATGAGAAAGTGTGTAACAAAAGCTCAAAGAGTCGAATATTGTAAGAGAAAATACCCAGGAAGTATTCCAGCTTTGACAGAAAAAGAGTGTGAATGTCCAAAATCAACTTGGTGGAGTAGCAAATATCACAGATGTATTACTCCTACTGAATATTGTAGAAGAGAAATTAGAGGCTCAGTCCCAGTCTTTCTAGAAAGTGGAGAGATTGATTGTGAATGCCCAAAAGGGTATTATCTTGGGAGAAAAACTAGAAAATGTTACAGATATACTCCAAAACCTCATAAAACTTCCAAACCAAAACCTATAAAAAAACCTCATCATCATGTAACAAGAGCTAGAACTAGACCAAAGCCAAGACCAAGACCAACTTCTGCTTGTAGAGCAAGCAGACCTTTGCCAGCACAACACACTTACAGAAGAGAAAGACCAAACTATATTGTTCCAGCTTTAATTGGAGCAGCAATCGTTGGAGGAGCAATTGCAATTCACCATTACAATAAGAAAAAACACAGAAAACATAGACACAGAAGATAACTTCTGAAGAAGCCAAAATTTAAGTTGGCTTCTAGAGAAAATGATATAATAAGCTCTAATTTTTTGCTCTAGGATAAAATAATGATCCAAAAATTTACACCATTAATTATTTTGGGACTTTTTATTCTTGGGACCATTTTTGTTATTTAGGGAATGGAAAAAGCCTCAAAGTTAGCAAATCCCAAAAAGGTAGAAATTAAATTTAAAAAGGAGAGTTTAAGTGTTTAGAAAAAAATTAAAAGAGTATAATTTATCAGAAGAAGAGCTTAACAAGCTTCAGTATGCAATTATCAAAACATCAAAAGGAGAAATAAGAATAAAACTCTTTCCCGATAAAGCTCCAAATACAGTAGCAAATTTTGCTCACCTTGCAAATAGTAAATTTTATGATGGTTTAAAATTTCATAGAGTAATTCCAAACTTTATGGCTCAAGGTGGATGTCCACACTCAAGAGATAATTCTCCACTAACTGGAACTGGAGGTCCAGGCTGGGCTATTAAATGTGAAACTGATAATGGAGTAAAACATAAAAGAGGTGTAATTTCTATGGCTCATGCTGGAAAAGATACAGGAGGAAGCCAATTTTTCATCTGTTTTGTAGATTGTCCACATTTAGATGGAGTCCATACAGTTTTTGGAGCTATTGAAGAAAGTGATAAAGAAAGTTTTAAAGTTTTAGATAGCATTTCTCAAAATGATGAAATAAAATCAATTAGAGTAGTAGAAAAACTCTAAATAAAGGGGGTTGCCCCCTTTGCTTCTTCAATAAATTTACTATTCAGTTGTTAATAAATAGTGTAAAAAGATAAATAAACAGTAAGATTAAAAAAGGTGCAAGTAAAATTAGTGACGGGGCTATTCCCGGACTTGCACTTCATAAAACGAAGTCAGGCTATGTATGGAGATTTAGATATACCTATGGTAAAATTTCACATATATTTGAAATAGTAAACTTTTCCATATTCTAACCTCTCCCCCTTTTCAAACTTAATTAATACTAATCACCACTCAAACATTTCAATAAATTTAATAATCTGAGCTTTCACTTGTTTAGCTACTTTATTTCTTTGAAGTAATTTTGGTTTATAGTTAAGTGTTTTTATTATCTCATCATTTTTTGGAAATTTGCCGCTAAATTCGTATTCTTTAATAAACTCTTTTAATTTTTCAAAATCTGCATTTATTTCTCTTGCCATTGTTTTTAGCTTTTCTTCTTTCTTTTCGTCCCAGAATCTGTCAAATTCTTCTTTTATATTTTCTTTGCTGACTTGTTTTAGGTTGTTGTTAATAAATTCTTCAATAAGTTCTTTTTTCTCTCTTAATTTAATATCCCTATCAAACTGTTTAAGAAGTTCTTCTTTTTTCTTAACATATTCGTCACTCTCAAATAGCGTATCTTCTTTAAGAGACGTTAAAAGATTAATTATGTAATCGTAATTGATTAAATCGCTTCTTATAAGCTCTATCGAAAAATCTATTTCGTTAATTGGCAAATCTCTTTCGGTCTTTGATTCATTGTATATATCCAAATACACACTTATATAATCAAAGAATTCCTCTACATTCACATCCACATCATCAAAGCTAAAATCTACATAAGTTTCAAGTGATGATTTAAGCTTTAAAATTTCCCTGAATGTTTTCACAAACTCAATTTTTTCCTCTTCACTTTTTAGATTTAATACATCAGCAGGGTTTTTAAATTTATCTTTAAACAAAGTCCAAAGTTTTATAAAATCGTCTCTTACTTCTTCATACTCTCTTTTTAGAACTATATCGTTTTTGTCTTTATTGCCAAATAGTTCAAGTGCTTTATCAACGTTCAGCTTCAAATCTCTAAAGGCTACAATATTGCCGTATGGTTTTGAAGAATCAAGCACTCTGTTTGTTCTTGAAAATGCTTGAATGAGTCCGTGATATTTTAGGTTTTTATCAACATATAAGGTATTTAATCTCTTATGATCAAATCCCGTTAAAAGCATTCCTACCACTATTATAATATCGAGTTCATTGTTTTTGATTCGTTTTTGTAGGTCAATGTAGTATCTGTAAAATTCACTTCCGCCAAAATTTGTTTTAAACAGTTTGTTATAATCTTTTATAGCTATTTCAAGCATATCTTTGCTTCTTTTGTCTACTTCTTTTGTATCAGGATCTATGTCTATATCTTCATTTGCTCCGTATGTAAATACTACTCCGACTTTTAAATCGTGATTTTTTTCTTTGAATGCTTCATAATACATCATTGCCATATCTTTGCTTGCAGTTGCAAGGAGGGCGTTGAATTTTTTATGTTTTGTTTTTTTGTCGTGTATTTCTATTATTTTATCTACAATTTTAGAAATTCTATTCTTATCAAGAAGTTGCTCTTCTTTTACATCTTCATCTGTCGTATTAAAATACTCTATCATAAATCCAAGCACATTTCCGTCTGCAATAGCATCAGTTATTACATATCTATGTAAAGTTTTTCCAAATATATCGGCAGTTGTAGTATTATCGATTTTATTCTCTTTAAATATAGGTGTTCCCGTAAATCCAAACATGATAGAATTACGGAAAAACTTCTTAATTTCTGCGTTTGTTTTACCGAACTGATTTCTATGACATTCATCAAAAATCAAAACCACTTTTTTGTCTCTTATATCTTCAAACTCATCTTTTTTTATTGCAAGTGATAGTTTTTGAATGGTTGTAACTATCAGCTTTTTATTTCCTTTTAGTTGTTTTACAAGTGTAGAAGTATTTTCTGTCCCCTCAATTGAAGCGTCAAACTTTTTAAATTCTTTAATTGTTTGAATATCCAAATCTTTCCTATCAACCACAAACATAACTTTGTCAACTTCTGGAATTTTTGAAATTATCTGAGAAGCTTTAAAAGAAGTTAAAGTTTTCCCACTTCCAGTGGTGTGCCAGATGTATCCGCCCTTTTGGTCTTTGAATAGTTTGACTTGTTTTATAATCTTTTCTACTGCATAATATTGATAAGGTCTTAGGATAAACATCTGACTTGTCTCTTCGCTTACTACAACATACTCACCTATAAACTTAGCTAAAAAGCAAGGCTTTAAAAAATTATCACTAAATTCAAATATATTGTGATAAGCACTGTTATCTTCATCACTCCAAGTAAAAGTAAAATTGAAACTTAGCTTTGGATTATTCGCAAAATAACGGGTTTGTATTTTATTAGAGATTATAAACATCTGGATATATTCAAAAAGTGTTTCGGTGTAGCTTTCAAGA
>Ga0256843_1000024_pt1 | contig 126981 bp, 118 predicted proteins | sample AlvinellametaG_FD_191572 | JGI IMG/M metagenome (GOLD analysis project Ga0256843, IMG submission 191572) | Pompeii worm associated microbial communities from hydrothermal vent at the East Pacific Rise, Pacific Ocean - Alvinella | ecosystem: Host-associated > Annelida > Integument >... | reverse complement strand
TCTTCTAAAAAGGCTAGTAATTGAAAGTATTTTTTATTTTTAGTTAAATAATAACTAAAATAGTTTTTATCTTTTGGATCCAAACCACTTTCTGTATATTCTATTGTCTCTAATACATTTTTTCATATATATCATTGATATGCTATTACTTCATCTCATGATTTCACATCTACTTTATCATCTGGAATTGGTAGATCTTTTTTTGTTCTATATAGCTCTAGTGCATCACTCATTGATTTTAATTGTGATATTCTATTTGTATCTCTAGTACTAGCTAAATATCAACTAAAACTTACAAATCATATTGTAGCTAGAATTGCTAGTATTGTAATTACTACTACTAGTTCTACTAGTGTAAATGCTTTTATTCCTTTTTTCATAAAAAAATGGGTTAATTGTTAAAAACTAAGTAACAATCCCATTATATCAAAAAAAAAAAAAACAAAAGTTTTTTTTCATTTTTTATATCCCCAGTCATAACTGTGTATCTTGAATATTTTGAGAGATAGTATTTTCAGATTTTAAAAATAATTCTATAATTTCTAAATCATATTTTATATTATGTCAGATAATTAAAATATCTAATTCAAATAGTTTACTTAAAAAATCTTTTAATTTAGAATCAGAAACTTTATTTCAATTATGTCATCTATTTATATAAAAAATATTATCATCATTTAAATAAATACTTATTCAAACAAGTTCAGCTTCCATAATATTTAGAGAAGTAGTTTCAGTATCAAAAGCTATTTGTGGGAAATTTTTTAACAAATTAAATAGATTCTCTAATTTTTTATCATCATCAATAATTTTAACATCAACTCATAAATCTTCCCATTTTTTCAATTTTGGTGCTTCTTCTCAGAGTAAACTATTAAATTCTAATTCTCTAAATAGAGTTGTAATTTCAGGAGTTATATATTCCTCTGGAGTAAATTTATATTTTTCCAAATCAAAATCTGGCAAATCAACATTTAGTTCTATAGTTGCTAATTTTTTAGATAAAAAAGCATTTTCTCTAGAATTTTCTAATTTTTCAAGATTTTTTCACTTAAATACTTTTTTTGAATCATCATTTAACTCCTCAAAGTTTCATGAATCAAATACTTTATAAATTTCTTCAATACTTCACAATTCATTTAAAAGTGTAACTGCTTTTTTTGGACCAAATCAATCAATACCAGGAATATTATCAGCTTTATCTCAGACAATAGCTAAATAATCAATAATTAATTCTGGTTTAACTCAGAATTTTTCTACTGTTTGTTCTATACCAAATTTCTTTTTTTTCATTGTATCATAAATACAAACATTTTTTGAAACTAGACTATATAAATCTTTATCTCAAGTTAAAACATCAACTTCATAATCACAATTTTTCATATTACTAGAACAATATTTGTTAGCCAAAGTTCAAATAACATCATCAGCTTCAAATCATTCAATTTCAATAATTGGAACTCACATTTTTTTTACCATATCAGAAATAATAGGCATCTGACTTCTCAGATTATCAGGCATTTTATCTCTTGTAGCTTTATAATTTTCATCCAAATCATGTCTAAAATTCTTTCATTTAGCATCTTTTACAAAAATTAAATAATCAGGATTTTCATATTTCATTTGTACCAAGAAAAATCTAGCTATTCAAAAAATAGCATTTACATACTCCCCTTTCTTAGTCACCATCTCAGGAACTCAATAAAACATCCTATAAATAAAACTATTTGCATCTATTAAATAAATTTTTTTCATGTTTTCAATATTTTAAAATAACATTTTTATTCTACTCTTAAAATTTAAAAATCAAAAAATAAATTTTACAAAACTTATATTTTTTATATACTCATAATATGAAAAATATTTTTAAATTAATTTTTAGTTTTATATTATTATTTCTATTTTCTTGAAATAATGTATTTTCTAATTTAGAAATTCCTGACTTTAATTATGAGTTACAAAGACCTAGTTATATAATTGAAGAAACTAAAAATAATTATATTTGTGATAAAAATAAAGAAGAATGTAAAGTTAATTTTAAATTAGTTGATGAAAACAAAAAAGATATTTCTAGTAAGTTTAAGTGTGAAATAATTACAGATTTTGATTTACCACATTTTAGTAATAATTGTAATCCTACAACTATTATTATTCCAGAAAATACTGAACAAAAAATTAAATTTAAAATTTATGAGAAAGATTATTTAGATAATTTTAAAGAAAAAGAAATTATTATTAATAATATTTTTAAAAAAGAAGATTTCAATTTTAATTATGAGTTACAAAGTCCAAGTTATGTAAATAAAATAGATGATAATACACTAGAATGTGATTCAGACAAAGATGAATGCAAAATAAATTTTAAATTTTTAACTCTTGATAATAAAGATATTTCTAGTAAATATGAATGTGAAATTAAAGCAGATTTTGATTTGCCAGATTTTAATAATAAATGTAATCCAACTACTATTACTATTCCAGAAAATTCAGATCAAGCAATAAAAATAAAATTATTTGAAGTAAATAATCCTGAAAATTATATAGAAAAAGAAATTTTTATAGATAATACTATAGCTCATTATTTAGCACAGACAAAGATATCAGTTCAATGAAGAGAGAGTAAATATAAAAAAATATGATATTCAAGTATGGAGTGTTTAACTTATGATAAATGTAGTGTAAATTTTACTTCTTGAAAAAGTGATTCTCAAACATATTACAAATGGATTTTTTGAAATTGAGAAAAATACTACTGATATAACCCTAAATCTCAAAAGTTTTGACCTTGATTCTATAGAATTAAATTAATAACTTCAAATAAGTATTGAAATAGAAAAGTAGAAATATATAGACTTCATGTAAGACAATTATTAAGAAAAACTGAAATTAAGGAATTAAAAAATAATCTAGAAAAAATAGTAAAATTTAGAGAGACTGCTTTTTTAGAATTAGATAAAAGAACAAAAATTACTAAAATATTAAAAAAATCTCAGAAAAAAATTACTAAAAATTTAGAAATAAAAAACATTAAAAAACAATTAACTATAAAAAAAATATTTTGAGAACCTAAAAAGATTAAAATAACTAAAGAAAGAAATAAAAAAACTCTCTCTGCCTTTCAGACATCTCTCTTTTTAAAAGAGAAAGAAAATAAAAGTAAAGAAAGATTACTTAAAAAGAATATAAAATTAAATATTTCCTTTCAAAAAAAGAATTTAAAAATAAGTTGAGTAACTTTCCCAGAATCAAAAGTAGAAATAAAAATTTGAAAACAAGTTTTTAATAAAATTAGTTTATCAGATTGAAAATATGTTTTTAAAATAAACACTTTAAAACCTTGAAAATATAAAATACAGGCCTCAGTTTATGATAATAAATGAATTCTAATTGCAAGAAAGCAATCAAGAGAAAAAATAATAACAAAAAAATACATTAATAAAATAAATGAGTATAAATACAAAAAATATTTAAGTTATATTAAAAAGAAAAGAAAAAAATATAAATCTAAATATAAAAAATACAAAATTTCAATCTTATGACCTCCTAAGAAAGAAATAAAGATAAATAAATTTAGTCTTAAAATATTTGCAATAAATACCTTAATTACTATACTATCTCTAATATTAACTAGTATTATATTAATTAGAAAAAAAATAATTTAAAAAATATGACTACAAACAAAACATGTGATGAAAATGAAGTATTCATTAGAGATAAATTTTGGTATGATATCCAAAATAGTCCTAAAAAATATGCTCATATAATAATGATTGCAACTAAACCAGATATAATTAAACAAGCTCCTTTATATTTAGAATTAAAAAATAGATGAGAATTAGTAGTTCTAGTTCATACTGGACAACACTATGATTACAATTTAAGCAAATGAGTATTAGCAGAATTTTGAATGGATGTTGATATTAATTTAAATATTTCATGAAAATTACATAAAAAATATAGTTTGATTATTGAAAGACTTTGAGATTTTTTACTAGAGCTTTCTAATGATTATAAAAAAATTCCAGTTCCTTATGTTCATTGAGATACACTAACAGCTACTACAGCTGATAAAGCTGCATTTTTGAATAAATTTGCTGTTGTTCATGTAGAAGCATGAATCAGAACTTATACTCCAAATAAAGAATTTTATCACAAATTATTTACTAAATATTCTGATTGAAAATTTGATTGGGATGAATATTATAAATCATTACAAAAAGATGATGTATTTGAACTTGGAAGTATAGAGCCATTTCCAGAACAATTTGACACAAGGTGAATTGAACCAAGTACAGGTTTTTTTGCAGCCCCTGTTAAGTTTAATAAAAAAACTTTAATTGATGAGTGATTTGGTGAAAAATATATTAAAGTTGTTTGAAATACAATTGCTGATGCTATTGAAATTTCTAAGAAAAAAATTCCTAATTCAACTGCTTTTAAAAAATTCCCTAATATGAAAGGAAAACCTTTTATATTTATAACAGTTCATAGAAGAGAAAATACAGAAGAGAAAGAAAGATTTTTAGCAATCTATAATTGAATAAAAAAATTGATAGAAGATTGAATTTATGTATGTTTCTTATGACTATATGCTTCAGAATTTGCAATAGATAAATACTGATTAAGATCAGATATTGAAAAATTAAAAAAGAAATATTCTAAAAATTTTGCATATTGACCAGCATTAGCTCATCATGCTGAAGTAATTGATATGATAAGTGTTGCAGGAGCAGTTGTTACAGATTCTGGTTCAATGCAAGAAGAAGCAAATATTGTTTGAACTCCTTGTGTTACTTTAAGATTTGGTAGTGATAGATCAGAAACAATTTTGGACTGAGCAAATATTATAGCACCTCCAGTTAATGCAAAATTAATTGCTGAAATTACGAAATGAGCTATTTGAAATAAAAAAATGATGAGAAAAGAACATTTATATTGAAATAATGTTTCTGAAAAAATTGTTGATGAAGTTTTAAAACATTTGAAGAAAGATTGAAAATTATTTAGACTAGATCATGAAAGATTAGAAGTAGAAAAATTCTTTGATTGGAAAATATAAAAAAATCCCATTTGGGATTTTTTTTATTTACTTAAAGCATTTAATCTTTTCAATACAGTTGGATGAGAATAGTGAAAAAATTCATAAGCAGGATGAGGTTGTAAGTTTGATAAATTATTTCTTGATAATTTGATTAATGCTGATTTTAATTTTTCAGCGTCATAATTTTCTTTTGCAAAGCTATCTGCTTCATATTCATTTTTTCTAGACATGATTGAAGAAAAAGTTCAAAGAATTATTGAAATTGGAGTAAATAATATTCCAAAAGCTAAAACTCAAACATGGAAACTTCCCTCATTTGCTCAAAGAGCTTGAGATATTTCAGGATATTTTAAAGCTATTCATAAAATAAATAACATTATTCAAGTTTGAATTATTGAAAAAGCAAGCATCTGAAGAGTATGTTTTCTTTTATAATGCCCTATTTCATGAGCTAAAACAGCTACTAATTCTTCAACACTTAAATCTTTAATTAATGTATCATATAAGACAATTCTTTTTTTAGGCCCAAATCCAGAAAAATAAGCATTTGCTTTTGAACTTCTTTTACTTCAGTCAATTACAAAAATATTGTCTAATTTGAATCAAACTTTATTAGCAAAATTCTGAATTCAAGTTCTTAATTCTCATTCTTCAAGAGGAGTTTGCTTATTGAATAATGGTACAATTAAACTTGAATAAAACATCATCATAAATACTGAGAAAAAAGTTACAACTCCCCAAGCATAAATCCAAAAATTATTAGGATCTAAATTATATAACCAAATAATTATTGATAAAATTGCTCAACCAATTACTAAACTTAAGAAAAAGCTTTTTATAGTATCTAGCCAAAACAATTTTTTTGTCATTTTATTAAATCAAAACTTTTCTTCAATTACAAAAGTAGAATAATAACTAATTGGTATTGAAATTATAGAATTTACAACAGAAATTATTCAGAAAAAATATAAAGATTGTAAAAATGTACTATCAGTCCATGATTTTACCAAATTATCTAACCATCAAAATCAACCAAATATTAACATTAATAACATTATAGTAAAACTAAAAATTCCAGTTTTAGATGAAAAAGCATGTTTAGTTTTTTCATATTTCATAGATTTAGAATATTTCTCTTCATCATAAATATCTTTTAATTCTTCTGGAAGTTTAGTTCCCCATTTAGTTGTATTTAAATAATCTAGAGTTTTTGAAAAAATAAATTCTCAAACATATAATGCAATAATTATATAAAAAATAGTTTCTACTGTCATTTTTTTATTTTTTTAATTTTAAAATTTTTTCATCATTTAATTCTTCTCCATTTAATTTAATAATTATATTTGGATTAGGATTATTTATTTTTAATTTAGTTTTTAGTTGTTCTAAATTAATATAATATTTTTTATTTTGTAAACTTTCTAATTCTCAATTATTTTTAGTTTTTTCAAATAATATTCAAGTGAAAAAAGCTAGTATAATTAAAATTGTAGAAATTATTAATAAAATATTATTTTTAGGGTGAACACAAGGTTCACCCCTACAGTTTTTTGTAGGGGCAGTACCTTGTGTCTGCCCTATTTTTTGTTTTCATTCTGTTGAAGCCATGCTTTATAAGTATTTTTTAATAAATTAGCAACAGTTAATCTTCATACTCAACCTGGAACTGGAGTAATTAAATTTCAATTTTCATTAATTTCTTCAAAATGAGCATCTCCAAATATTTTTCAATCAATAATTGTAAATCAAACATCTATAACTATTGTTTTATCATTTATATTTTCTAGTTTTAATAATCAAGGTTGTCCAGCTGCACAAACTACTATATCAGCAGTTTTTGTATATTTTGAAATATCTGGAGTTTTTGAATTACAACTAACAACGGTTGCTCAAGCATTTATTAACATTGCTGTTATTGGCTTTCCGACAATATTACTTCTTCATATAACTACAACCTCTTTTCATGCTAATTCAACATCTAATTCATCAAAAATTCACATAACTCAATATGGTGTACAAGGAGCAAATCCAGTTTCATCTCAAACTAAAATTTTACCTTGATTTTCTGGATGAAATCAATCAACATCTTTTTTTGGTGAAATAGCATTCAATATTTTTGTAGAATCTATATGTTTAGGAAGAGGTAATTGAACAATATATCAGCTAATATTTTTATCATTATTCCAATTTTCTAAAAATTGTAATAATTCTTTTTCAGAAACATTTTCATCAAATTGTTTTAATTCAAAATTCATTCAAATATAACTAGCCCATTTCTTTTTTTGCTTAATATATCTTAAACTAGCAGAATTATCTCAAACTAAAATTGCTCAAAGAGTTGGCTTATTTCACTTTATTTTAGAAATATTCTCTTTAAGTCAATCATATATTTTACTAGCAATTATTTTTCAATCTATAATCATTTATTTTATTTAATTTATATTCTCTCTACTCTACTTCCCTCTCTTGCATCAACTATTTTCCAACCTTTTTCAGTCAATTCATCTCTTATTTTATCTGCTGTTTCAAAATCTTTTTCTGATTTTGCATTTTGTCTTTTTTCAAAAAGTTCTGTAATTTCTACTGGAGTTTCATCACTACTTTCTTCTAAAACTGAAAAATCCATAATTCCAAAAACTTCATCTAGTTGTTCATACATATCTAGTATTGATTCTAATTCTTCTCTACTTAAAGTTTTTTCTACAATTCCTGAATTAACAAATTTATTAAATGAGTAAAAAAGTGCTAAAGCTTCAGGTATATTAAAATCATCTTCAAGTGAAGAAATAAAATCTTGCATTAATCCTTGCATATTTTCTCTAAATTCTCTTGAAACTCCTTTCTCTTCAGTTAAAGGAATATTTCTTGAAACTGTTTTTAAAGTTTCATCAACTTTATTTAGTGTATTAAAATTTGCTTCCAATTTTTCAAAACTTAAATCAACTCAATCTCTATATTTACAGTTTATGAAATTTAATCTAACTGCTCTGTATAATAAATTCTTATCAATTTCTGAAAATTTTTCTTCTAAATCTTTCATTGTATAAAAATTTCAAAGTGATTTAGACATTTTTTTTCAATCTACCATTAAATGTCAGTGGTGAACCCAATATTTAGAAAAAGTTTTTCTTGTACAGCTTTCTGTTTGAGCAATTTCATTTTGGTGGTGTGGAAAAACTAAATCTACTCCTCACATATGAATATCAATTTGTGGTCAAAAATGTTTCATAGCACAAGCAGAACATTCAATATGCCAACCTGGTCTTCATTTTAAAACTACTTTTTTATCTCAGCTTTCAAATTCTTCTTCCCAAAAATTTTCTCAATCAGCTTCTTTATTATATGCTTTCCATAAAACAAAATCTCAAAAATTTTCTTTATCATATTCATCATTATTGATTCTAGCATTTTCTTTTAAACCTTTTAAATCAATATTTGCTAGTTTTCAATACTTTTTAAATTTAGAAATTTTATAATAAATACTGTTATCATCTGCAATATAAGCAAAACCTCTTCTTAACATTGTATTTATCATTCTAACCATTTCTGGAATAATGTTTGAAATTGCTTCAATATTATCAGCTGGATGAATTCTTAATTTTTCTAAATCTTCAAAAAATAAATCTGTATATTTTTGAGTAAAATCTCATAACTTTTCTCAAGATTTTTGACTATCTCTAATAGTTTTATCATCAATATCTGTAATATTCATTGTTGTTTCAACTGGATAACCTAAAAATTTTAATGTTCTAACAACAATATCATTCCCTGTATAAGTTTTTAGATTTCCAATATGAGCATTATTATAAACTGTTGGCCCACAAAAATAAACCTTTACTTTATCTTGTTTTAAAGGTTTAAATTCTTCTTTTTCTTTTGTAAGTGTATTATATATTTTCATTATTTATTTTTTTTATTATTATTTTTCTTTTTCTTTTTTGGTCAATTAAGAACTCTATCTGAAACTTTTGCTGGTTCAGCATAATTAATTACATCATCATTAACTTTAACATTTGGTCATTTTTTACACATTCACATACACATAGATTCTTCTATTTCAATATGTTTCAAATCAAACCTTTCTATATCTCATTTAAGCCTTTTAACTATATATTCTGCAAAATTACTTTTACAAGTCTTTCACATACATACTTGTACTTTTATTTTTTTTTCTTTCATTTATTTTTTATTAAAAATATTTTAGTTATTCTATTTAAAATAGCTATTTTTACAAATTTATTTATAAAAAAAGATTTACAAAAATACTAAAAAAAATATAATAGAAGTGTAAATTTTTTACATCTTATTTATTAAACTTATTATTATGAATAATTTTTTAGAGAAAATTGGTCTTTCAACTGATTTAATTTTGAAAGTATTAATTGCAGTTGCTATAGTTATTTGAGTTTTTATTCTTGCAAGAATAATTGCAAATTTAGTTGGTAAATTGGTATGAAAAGCTAAATTTATTAAAAAAGCTTTTAAAATTATTGATGTAAAATTAGATATGGAATATATTTGAAATATTATTTCAAAAATACTATATTATGTATTATTATTAGTTGGTGTAGTTGGTGCTCTTGCATATGCAGATGTTATTTGAAAAGATGCTTTAACAAATTTAATTGATAATTATTTAATTAATTTTCTTAATGCTGCTGGATTAACATTAGTTGCTTGGTTTTTAGCTGTTTTAGCAAAAGCTTGAATTACAAAATGAGCTAAATCAATTAAATTAGATAAAAAATTAAGTGAAGAAAAATGAGAAGTTTCTCTTTCTGAAACAGCTGGAACAATTGGTTATTGGGCAGTAATATTATATTTCATTACTCCTATATTAGAAAAATTATGACAAGATGAATTAGTTGCACCTATAAAAAATATTATAACTAATATTACAGATTTTATACCACAATTAATATGAGCAGCTCTAATTTTTGCAATAAGTTATTTTGTAGCAAAAATTTTAAGACAAATAATTGCAAGTGTATTATCTTGAATTGGTTTTGATAAAGTTTTAAAAAATATTGGATTAAGTAATATTGAAGCTAAAACAACTCCCTCTAAAATAGTAGGAACTATTGTATTTGTTTATATCTTATTACTTGCTTGAGTTGAAGCAGCTAATTCAATTGGTTTTGCATGAATTTCAAATATAATAAATAATATTATAGTTTTTGCTACTAATATATTAGTATGAGTTGTTATTCTTTGAATTGGTATGTATATTGCAAATTTAGTTGCAGATATGATAAAAACAACTTCTAAATCTAAAATACTTCCTCTTGTTGCTAAAACTGCAATCATTGTATTAACTTGATTTATGTGACTTAAACAAATGTGAATTGGTTGAGAAATAATTGATCAAGCTTTTACATTAATATTATGAGCAATTGCTGTTGCTTTTGCATTAGCTGTATGACTTGGTTCTAAGGAAATAGCGTGACAAGAAGTTAAAAAGATTATTGAAAATATGAAAAAATAACTCTCTTTGTCTTTCATACATCTCTCTCTTTACAAGAGAAAGAAAAAAATGTATAAAAAAATAGCAAAAAACATTTGCTATTTTTTTTTATTATATATAATACTTTTGTTCTAAAGAAATAGAGCAAATGCCAGGCTAGCTCAGGGGTAGAGCAGAGGACTGAAAATCCTTGTGTCGCAAGTTCAAATCTCGCGCTTGGCACCATTTAAAAATAAGAAAACTCACTAATTTATTAGTGAGTTTTTTAGTGTTCTTAAAAATATTTGACATATAAATTAAAATATGATTTAATAATTACATATTTTAATTTTAATAAATAAGTATGAATAAAATATTATCTTGAGTTTTAGGTTTTATTATAAGTTTAAGTTTGGCAACTGTTACATATGCAATGGTTTTTAATATATCTTTTACAGATGATGGAACTAAACAAATAGTTACTATAGAATCTTGAAAATCTATAGTTTTTAGTTTATCTAAAAAAATTGATTCAATTAATTTCAATAAAGATTCTGGTTTTACTATTAGAACTTTGGAAGGTTGAAAATGGATAGACATGACAGATAATGTTTCTGATTATACTCCAATGAAAGGTTATATGATTAGAAATATTTCTGAATGAAATCTTATTATAACTATGAATTTGAAAAATATAATAGATATTAATGATACTATCTTTCAAAAAACTCTAAAAGCAGGTTGGAATTTAGTTTGACCAGCATACAAAAATGACAAATCAGGTTTAGTAGAAAATATTGATGCATTTGGTAATTCTAACTATTCACATATTGCAGATTTTACTGGTAATGGGTTTTATTTTTCAGGTGAAGTTATTATTATAGATTGAAAAGTAAAAGAAAATAATTTAGATATAAGGAATAAAAATGAATTAGCTAATGTTCAGTTTGTAGAATGATTAGCTTATGCTGTTTTTGTAAGTAATGATACAGTTATTCCTGGTAGTCAAAAATTAACTTCAGAACAAATTATTTCTTGAGAAACCAATATATCTAATGAAAGTACTATTTCTTGAGAAGTTAATATTTCTTGAGAGAGTAATGTAAATCAATGTGATTATATATCACAATCAATGTGATTATGTACTTGTGGTGATATCCAAAATGCTTTATGAATTTGTGATGAACAAATTATTTCTTGAGAAACTAATATATCTAATGAAAGTACTATTTCTTGAGAAGTTAATATTTCTTGAGAATCAAACATTTCTTTAACATGAAGTACTGAATAATTTATATTAATAATTAAAAATGCAAAAAATGAAATTTATAAAAAAAATAATTGCAATATTATTAATAGCTTTATTAAGTATTGCTAATGTAATTGCATCAGGAATTCCTGATGAACCTATGATAATTTATGGTAATGTATCTGGAAATTATGAAAATAATTTAAAAATTTATGATTGAAATAATAATTTATTAAAAGAAATTATTATTAAATCTTGAAAATATTGAACTAATAAGACCTTTAGTTCTGATAAAATAAAATTAAATACTTTTAATTGAGAATTAAAATTTAAAATCTGAAATAAAACTGCAAAAATTTCAAAATGAGAAATTAGTATTTGTAATAATTTTGCTATTTTTCAAAAATGATTAATTTGTCAATATAATTTATCATTCCAAACAAATAGTTGAAATAATCAAAATAATATTAATTCCTGAGAAATAAATTCTAATTCTAAAAAACATTCATCTGGTTGAAAATCTAAAATAAGTTCAAAAAAATATAATTTGTGAAAATTAAAAATTAGTAATTCTATAATAGAAAAAGATAAAAAACAAAATATAATCAAAAAAATTAATATAAATAATATTACAAAAAAAGAAACTAATATAAATATTAAAAAGTTTAATATAAAAAAAATAGATATTAAAAAATATAATTGAAAAAAATTTATAAATTCAAAATTAAAAATAAAATCTAAAACATATATTAAAAATTTAAGAAATTTTAATAAAAAAATAAAAATTGAAGAAAATGTATTATGATTTAAATTAATTAAGATAAAATGAGATACGGAATATAATAAAAAAGTAGATTATTATAAAAAGAAAATTATTAAAGATATAAAACTAAATTGAATAAGAGAAAGCCTTTTAAAACACTTGAATAAAATGAGTATAACATACTGAATTAATAAATATAATGATATTGATTGAGAAACTAAAAATTTTTATAATGAACTTTTAGCTGAAGATATTAATAATTTCTTATTTAAAATGGTAAAATTAAAACAAAAAGATGAAATAATTAATAAAACCTTAGAAAGAAGAAGATTAGAAGAATTGAAAAATAAAATAAAATAGAAAATGAAGTTTCATTTTCTATTTTATTTTTGGAATTTTATTATATTCAAGCATATATTTTGCAATATCAGCAAAAATATAAGCACTAGTTAAACCTCAATAGTTATTTGTTCTTGGTCTAACTAATTTTACAATTATAACAAATTGTGGATCTTGAGCAGGTCAAAATCAAGCAAAAGAAGCATTAGTAGCTCATGGCATATTTCAATCTTCATATCATCATTTATATGCAATTTGTGAAGTTCAAGTTTTTCATGCAAGTAAATATCACTCAACCTTTCAAGTTTTAGCAACTCATTTTTCAACAGAATCCACTAAAACATCTATCATTGTTTTTGAAGTTTCTTCTGATATGACTCTTCTTATAATTTCTTTTCAAAAAGTTATTATATTATTATCTCAAAAATCAATCTTATCTACAATTTGTGGTCTTAATATTAATCATCAGTTGGCTAATGCAGAATAAGCAACAGCCATTTGAATTTGATTAACATTTATCCCTAATCAATATGAAGTTGTATATAATTGTGCATTTGACCATTTTTGATAATTTTTAAGTTCAAGTGAAACTTCTCAGTCAAGTGATATTTCAGTTGGTTTTCAAAAACCAAAATCAAGTAAATAATTATATAAAAGTGCTTTTCATACCTTTTGAATAATTCTTACCATTCATACATTACATGAATAATTTAGTGCATGTGAAAATGTATGATAACCTCTACATTTTTTTGAGATATCTGAAATTGGGAATTGATCAATTTTAATTGGTCAATTATTTTGATAATATGTATTTCTTGTTATTTCCCCTGAGTCAATTCATATAGCCATTGTTATAGCTTTCATAATTGAACCCGGCTCATATATATCAGATATTACTCAATTTCTATAAACTCAAGCTCAAAAATCATTTTTATATTTATATTTTTTAAGTGCATAATTTCATAATTCTTCTCTAGTAGCTTTTCTTAATAAGATTTTTTTTCAATTAAAAACATATTCTTTTCATTTTATTTTATCTTCTACAAATACTCATTTTCATATTAATTCATTAGATGGATCTTTATATTTTTTATAATTAACTCTTTCTAATTCATATACTTCTCATGGTTCATTTGGATCAAATGTAGGATAATTAGCCATAGCTATTATTTTACCATCTTTAGGATTCATAATAACTACACTTCATTTATTTGCCCTATATTTTTTAACTCAAGATTCCAAAATTTCTTCAACTTTTTTTTGAACATTTCTATCAATAGTAGTATATAAAACTGCTCATTCTCTTTCTATAAATCATTTTTGTAAATCAATAGGATTAATAACTCTTCATTTTATATCTTTTCTAATTACAATTTCTTTTGCTTCTCATTTTAAAATTTCATCAAAATATCATTCTAATCAATAATGTCATTTCCCTTCTTTATCAACAAATCAAAGTACCTGAGAAGCTGTTTGGTTCTCTGGATAAAATCTATGAGGATGAGGTGATAATTGAATAAAAGTCGATATTGCAGCCTCTTTTTTTATATATCATTTTTTAATTGCATTTTTTTCATCTTTTAAAAAGTCTTGAATTTCAGATGAAGTTTCAATTGATATTTTTTTAAGTAAAGAAATATATTTTCTTTCTCTTAGTTTCATATAAGAAATTAAATTTTCTTCTGGAAATGAGATTATTGGAGATAGTTTTGCAGCAGTTAATTTTTTATTAGAAATTTGAGTTGGATCAAAATAAAGTCATTTTTCATAAATATATAATCCAGGTAATTTTAAAGATTCTATATCAGAAATTTGTTTTTTATTTAGTTCTTCAGTTATTAAAAGACTTGTTATATATTTTTGAGATATTTTATAAATTAACTGTTTCTCAATTATTTTTTTTATTTCAGTTTTTTCTGGAATAAAATTATCTATTTCAGTTTTTTTAAGAAATTTTAAAATATTATCTCTACATTCATTTGCTGTTTTCTTTTCACATATTTCTTTATATATCACATCTGTTAAAAATCAAATTAGCTTTCTTTTATCTCATGGTTGAGTTGGATCAATAGCTAAATCATTAAGGTTTACAGTAGTTGAAAGGGTTGTTGGTTTTTTATTTCATGAAAAAATTGTTCATCTTGTTATTGGAATTTTTACTTCTAAAATTTGTTGAAAATCTGCTTTTTCTTTATAAAAATCATGATCTGTAATTGTATATGTGAAAATAGTTTTTATAATTATCAAAAAAGCTACAAAAAAAATACCAAAAATAAAATAGTGCCTTGGATATTTATCAAAAATATTAAAATATTTTTCTAAAATATTTTTTTTCTTTTTAAAATTAAATTTACTAAATTTCATTATTTATTTTAATAATTTACTAAAACTTTCAGGTATAGAATTTCCTCATTCTATTTTTAATAATTTTTCTTCTAATTTTTTTTCAGTTTCATCATCACATTTTTCTAATATTTCTTCTTTTAGATTATCTAAAATTATTCAAGAAATATTTCTATTTTTAATAACTTTTTTAGCTGATAATAAACTTTCATCATAAGTTCAAACACATTCAAAAGGTTTATAATTTTCCAATCAAATTAATTCTCTAAAAGTTTTTTCTAAAGAAATTTTCTCAAATAAATTTTCTCAGAAAATATTTATTAATTCTTTTTCTTCTAAAAAAGGTGATAAAATTAAAAATACAAAACTACATTTTTCACATTCACAACACCATAATTTTTTTTGTTTTTCTTTTGTAATTACAAAATTTCTATTACAACTACTAAAATCTTTAAAAAACTTATTTTGTTCAGAAAAAATAGAAGCTATTTTATATTCATACATTCATCTCAAAAGAGAAAAATAATTAATTCATTTTGAAATATAATTGTGTAAATATTTATTCAAATCCATCTCAAATTCCAAACTTTTTGAATATTGATGATTTATTTTTAGTCATTTCCAAATAGTATTATTCTCACTTGCAGATTTTTCATTACTCAAAATAATATTTGAATATCAGTATAAATAACTAACCACAAATGTTACAAAAGCAATAATTCAAGTTATTGGAACATGTCCATTATAATAACCTTCTTCATTTAGTTTAAATAAATTTTTTGATAATTGTCTTTTAACTAACAAAATTTCTTTTTCAGATATTTTAGCTGTATTTTCTTTTATTGAATCATTCTTTCAAAATACAAATAAATCAAATTTTTTTCATCATAACTCACCCCTAGCCCCTCTCTTTTCAATAGAGGGAGAACTTGATAATAAACTATAACTTACAATAGAATCCTTCCCTCCTCACCACAAAAGTAAATCTTTTGATTCAACAAAATTAGCTGAACTTTCTATATAATTATTTTTAATAGTTAATTCTTCTAAAATTCAAATACTTCAAGCATTTGTAAAATTAATTAATTCACTAAAATTTATATCATTTTTTATAAAAAATTCTCAAAGTCAGTTTTTATAAAATTTCTTCCAGAAAGTAATTTGGTCATCATCCAGAAAACCAGATTTAACTTCTAATATTTTAGTAGGAAAAAGTTTATAATAACTAATTCACAAAGCAATATGTAAATTGAATAAAAAGTTATTTAAAATAATTTTATTTCATAAATTGATTTTACAAGCAGAAAAATCATCACTACTAAAATCTATAATCTCCTCAAATATTTCATTTCAATTATCAAAACTATAGAAAAAGCTAGCTTTTAATGACACATCATCAAAGCTATAACTTTCAAATATAAATTTTTCAAATTTTCTCATTAATTTTTATAAGTTTCTAATAAAAATATTATATTTAAAAACTCTTTTTTCACAAAAAAAAATAAGATGTAATTCTTATTTTTGTAAATCTGTCTTTATGTTAATTTATTATTAATATATTTTTTGAAATTGTTAAGATATTCCTTCAAATATAATGATATTATCAAAAATCTTAAATATTTCTTTGCAAAATATAAAAAATATCATATAATACCTTTTGTAATTGTTTCTGGTGTATTTTCTGGAGCAATTAGCAAATATCTTATTATTAAAAATACTTATTACTATGGCAGTAACAAAAGAAGACAAAAAAGCACTAGTTGCTAAGTTTGGTGGAGCAGATAAGAACACTGGTTCAGCTCCTGTTCAAGTTGCAATTTTAACAGCTGAAATTGAAAACTTAAAAAATCATTTAGAAACTCATAAAAAAGATAACCACTCAAGAAGAGGTATTCTAGCTATGGTTGCTAAAAGAAGAAAAATGTTGGCTTATATAAAAAGAAAAGAACCTACTAAATATGCAGAATTAATTGCAGAATTAGGCCTTAGAAAATAAAAACTTAAAAAACTATTCACAATTTGAATAGTTTTTTTTATTATTTTTTGATAAAAAATAATATTTCATTAAAATAAAATCAATTAAAAATAAATTAATAAAAAATGACTACTCCAGAAATAAATTTATATTCAGATTGATGAGCTAATCCTAATCCTTGAAGAGCAGGATATTGAATTGTTATGGAGTTTAAATGAAAAAAGAAAGAATTTTATCAATGATTTGTAAAATCTACTAATAATAGAATGGAATTATCTTGAGTAATAAATTGATTAAAAAAATTGAAACAAAAATCAAAAGTAAATATTTTTACTGATTCTCAATATACAATAAATTGAATTGAAAAATGATGGGCTGAAAAATGGAAAGCTAATAATTGGATTAGAACCTGAAATGAAAAAGCAATAAATTATGATTTATGGGAACAATTATTAACTGAAGTTTCAAAACATAATATTAAATTTAATTGGGTAAAATGACATAATGGACATCCTGAAAATGAAAGATGTGATGAATTAGCAACACTTGCTATGACAATGGATAATTTATTAGAAGATGAATTTTATATGGAAAATTATGATTCTAAAAATAATATAGAAAACAAAATAGGGTGAATACAAGATTTACCCCTACAAAAATCAAAAAATACTAATAAAATTTCAAAGGAGTGAGATATTTGCTGAAAATGTAATACACCAGTGATTAAAAAAATTCCAAAAAAGAAAAAATTAAAACCTGATCAAAAATACTACTATGAATATTTTTTTTCTTGTCTTTGATGTAAAACTATATATATGCCTAATGAAGCAAAAAGAGAGATTAAATAATCTCTCTTTTTTTAACTTTTAATTTCCAAAATATTTTTACTTATTAAATTATCTCAAAGTTTTAAAGCTATTCTATCAACTAATCTATCAACCAATAAATAATCTCAATCAAGTATTTCTACTAATAAAATTATTTCCTTATTTCATGAAGCAGATTTTTTTTGTGTAATTTCTTCAATATTAATTTTCATATTAAATAATACCTGAGTAATTCAATTAAGTACTCAAATTGAATCTGATACTTCAAATCAAAGTTTTACAAATATTGAATCTAACTTCTCTCATTCAATATATGCAGGAAGCAACCTATCCTTATTAACATTTTTTATAACATCACAATCAATTCTATGAATATTTATTATTCATTTAGAGTTTATGTGTCATACAATATTTTTTGGAATTTTTCTTTTACAACAACTTGCTAATTTATATTTAACATCTTTATCACCTCAAACTACTATTCTTTTTACTTTTTCCTTTTTATCTAATAATTTATTTTCTTCATATTTTTCTTTACTAATTGTTCTTTTTTTAGCTAAATCTTCTCATTTATGAGTTTTTAAAATTCTTCTAATTAAACTTGAAGGAGTAATTGAAAAATTTCATACTTGTTCTAATAAAGCTAATCTTTCTTCTATTTTATATGCTGTTCAATCTATTATTTTTAATAAACTTAAATCTTTATCCAAAGTTCATAATCAACTTTTTTCCAAAAATTTATTCATAACTTCTCTACCTCTTTCTCTATGAGAATCTTTATCTTCTTTTTTAAGAAAATTTCTAATTCTAGATTTAGCTTTTGATGTTTTTACAAATGATAACCAAAATGGATTTGGATTCCTATTTTTATCAATTATAATTTCAATCACATCTCAATTATGTAATTCTTTATCAAGTGGATATACTTTTCAATTAGCTTTTGCTATAGAAATATGATCACCTAAATCAGAATGTAAACTATATGCAAAATCTATAGCAGTTGAACCTGATGGAAGATTAATAGAATCTCATTTTGGAGTAAAAACAAAAATTCTATCACTAAATATATCAATTTTAAGAGAGGAAATAAAATCAGTATTTTCTAAACTTTCTGTAATTTCCTTTAAATCCTTAACCCAATTTATATCATTAGCAACTTTACTTCATTTTTCTTTATATTCAAAATGCGCAGCAACTCATATTTCAGCATATTCCATCATTTCATTAGTTTTAATCTGAATTTCTGCTGGTTGTCTTTTATTTTTATTAAGTAAACCTACAATTGTAGTATGCAGTGCTCTATATCAATTTGGTTTAGGTAAAGCAATATAATCTTTAAATCTACTAGGTAATGGTGACCATTTATTATGTAATAAACCTAGGGTTTTATAACATTCTTCTACATTATTTACAACAATTCTAATGCCAAAAATATCATACAAAGATTTAGCATCACTTAATCATTTTTTCTGAATTTTTTTATAAATAGAATAAATTGATTTTACTCTATAATCAATTTTATAATTTTTAATCCCTTCTTTATTTAATAGTTCTCTAATATCTGTTTCAGCTTCTTTTAAAAATAATTTACTTCCCTCTCTTAAATCTTTTAATTCTTTTTTTAATTTTAAATATTCTTTTTTATTTAATATTTTAAAACATTCCTCTTCCAAAGTATTTTTAATACCAAAAAGTCATAATCTATCAGCTATAGGAGCAAATATATTTAATGTTTCAGTTGCAATTTTTATTTGTTTTTCTCTTTTTGGATGAAATTTAAGAGTTTTCATATTATGAATTCTATCACTAAGCTTAATAAAAATTACTCTTAAATCTTCAGCCATAGCAATAAACATTTTTCTTAAACTTCAAATATCTCTATCTTCTCAAGTATATCTAACCTTAGATAATTTTTCCATTCAAGAACATAAAAATGATACATCCTTTCAAAAATGCTCCTCAATTTCCTCAAGTGTTTTAGGAGTATCTTCTACAACATCATGTAATAAACATGCCTGAATTGTATGAATATCTGGATGAAGAGAAAGAAGAATTTCAGTTGCTTCAACTGGATGAATTATATAAGGATCTCAGGATAATCTCATTTGCCCCTCATGAGCATCTCTTGCATATATATATGCCTTATTTATTTCTTTTTCTATAAAATCTTTGTCTAAATTATTTAAGTGTTTTCAAGCTTTTTTTATAATATGCTCTACTTTCTTATCAATTTTACTATAATTTACTTTATTTTCTTCTAGCATATTTTATTTTTATAAAAATATTTATTATTTTAGTATAATAAAAAACACAAAAAAGTCTACTAGTTTTTTATAAAAAGCCTTTACATATTTAAGTAAATTACTATTATATATTTATTATTCTTAAAAATACAAAATATGAGAAATTTGAAAAACAATGCTTTTACATTAGTTGAACTACTAGTTGTAATTACAATTCTATCTATTATTTCAGTTGTAGCTTACCAAAACTTTGGTGGAGCTGTTGATAAAGCTGTAAATGGTAGAAAAATAAGTGATGTTTCTACAATAGAAACAGCATTACAACAATATAAAGCTGATAAAAATTATTTTCCATCTACAGATATTGAATCTACAACTAATTTATGGTGATATAAAGATACTGATGCTCAACCTTCAAATACTATAAAGATTGAACCTCAAGATTTAGAAGTTAAAAAAATTATTGATACTGATACTACATGAGGTTGAAAAGTTTTAAATAGTGATTGAGATCAAATCTGATCAAAATGAACAATTTCACAAAAAACTTTATGAAAAAAATATCTTACTAAAGATTTATATGATCCTGAATTAGGTGATTTAATTGAAAAAGATACTAATACAAAATTTATTGAAAAAGGGGTTGGTAGATATATTTATGCAATTTATAAAAAAGGTTCTGCTAATTTAAGATGAAATGATTATAATATTGCATATACTCTTAAAAAAGATAATAGTGATAAATATATTGCAAAAATATCTGGTTCTTATGATAAAGAATCTTGTTATGAAAATGCTAATAAATGTCCTGACTCATTAATAGGTTCATGAACTGGTTCTACAAGAGAAGTCTTAAAAGATTGAGAAGAACAAAAATTAAATGCTTCTTGATTAATAGATACAACAATGACTAATCAATGAATTCCATATGCTGTTACTGATTTTGCTCAATAAAAAAATATTTCCTAAAAAGGAAATATTTTTTTATTATTACATTTTTTCTGGCATTTCAATTCATAATAATTCAAAAGCTTCTTTTAAAATTTTTGCAAAACTATCAACTAAAATTAATTTTAGTTTTTTATTTTCTTCATCTTCTTCATCTTTTACTGAAACATTATTATAAAAATTTGAAAATGATTTTGTTAAATCATAAGCATATTCTGATATAATATGAGGATAATTATTTTGTACTGATTTTTCTAAAATATTATTAAAATTCATAATTTTCTTAGCTAAATCAATTTCAGAATCTGAATTAAAACTTGCATTATGTAGAGATACCCCTTGTTGGTATCCTGTATTATTTTCTGATTTTTCATCAGGGCACCCACAAGGGGTGCACCCTACAAAATTTTCTTTCTCTAAAATTCTTCTAGCTCTAACATAAGCATATTGAATATAAGGTCCTGAATTTCCTTCAAAACTCATAAATTCATCCCAATCAAAGATAATATCTGATTCTCTATTTTTCTTTAAATATCAATATTTAATAGCTCAAATTCATATTTTTTTAGAAAGCTCTTTTAATTCTTGTCACTTTATATCATCCCTTTTATCTAAAATAATTTTTTCTGCTCTAATTTCTGCTTCATCTAAAAGTGCTTCAAGTTTTATTATTCTACCTTTTCTAGTAGACATTGCTCAGTCCTTCAAACTAATAAAACCATTAAAAGCATGAAATAATTCTATATTTTTTACCCAACCAGCCTTTTTAGCTATTTCAAAAGTTTGCCTTAAATGAAGTTGTTGTCTTGAATCAACAAAATAAACAATTTTTTCTAAATCCCAGTTAGTAACTCTATATTTTACAGCAGCTAAATCTGAAGCTAGATATCCATGAGTTCAATCTCTTTTTTGTAAAATACAAGAAGATAATTTATCTTCATCTGGAAAAACTACTCAAACAGAACCATCTTCATTTTGAGTTGCAATTCTCTTTTCTATAAGTTCTTTAACTATATCTTTCATAGAAAATTCTAAATCAGGATAATCTTCCATTTTTGGTAAATTAAGACCTTCATAAAAACTTTCTCAAATATTAAAATCAGGTTTAATATTCATTCTTCAAAGTTGAACATTCATAGCCAAAATACTTTCTTTTGTAAATTTTGCCCAAAGTTTTATAGAATCCTTATCTCAGCTAGATAATTTTTTAAATTCATTTCTTATTTGTTCTTCTAAAGTTTCATCTTTTTCTGCTTCTGTAGTGATTTTTATATATAATTCTAATAAATGTTCTACAGCATTTTCTTTTAATTTATTTTCATCTCCCCAATTTTTGAAAGCTAAAATTAGTTTACCAAAAATTATTCCCCAGTCTCAGATATGAGAATCAGAAATTACATTATATCATAATTTTTTATAAACATTAATCATTGTTTGACCTTGATTTGGTGTACACATATGTCCAATGTGCATAGGTTTTCAGACATTTGCTCAGATATAATCTATATAAATAGTTTTATTTTGTAGGGGTGAACCTTGTGTTCACCCTGATTTACTTTCTACATATTCTAAAAATTTTTCTGAAAAAGAATTTTTATTAATTTTTATATTTAAATATGGTCAAGCAATACTTGAAGATTCAATTAAACTTTCTGATTTTAATAATTCTGAGATATCTCAAGCAATTTGAGCTGGATTTTTCTTTAAATCTCTAGCCAATAAAAAACAACCAAAAGCATAATCTCATAATTCTTTTTTTGGTGGATTTTCTAATTTTATATCAGATATTTCAATATTATAATTATCTTTAATTACTTTTTTCAGTAAATCTATTATTTCTTGTTTCATTTATTTTTATTATTTTTAATTTAGCTGATTATATAAGAAAAAGTTAAATTTTCAAATTAACTTTTTTTATACATCCACAAATCTGCTCAAGTTTCTGATTTTTTTCATTCTACTTTTATAAATCATAAATCTGTAAAATAATCTTCTCTTTTTGAATAAGCAAATGTTACATTATTTTTTTCTTTTATTTTTTCTCATAAAATTGGTCATATTCATCAACCTATCCTAGATGCAAACAGATTTTCTAATAATTGTCATTCTATTTTCTCTCAATTTATTTCTACCTCATAATCTCATAAATAATATCATCCTAAAATAGTTCAATCAATTTCATAAACATTATATTTTTTTGCTATTTCTTCAATTTTATCATCTTTTTTCCTTTTCCATTCTCAAGATATTATTTTTTCTTTATAAATTTGATAAAAAATTTCTTTATTCTTTAGTTTCTTAAATTCTGCTTTTTCTAAATCTACAAACATAGTTCAAGCACCTAATCATTCTAGTTCTGCTTTCAATCATCTTATAGGAGATAATGTAACCTTAGATATTCACTCTTTTAACAATTTTAAGACTCATTTTAATTTTTTACTAGTATTAGAATCAACAATATTTTCCTTTAAGATTTCTTCTAATTTTTCTTTTGATACAAATTCAATGATTCTTCATTTTTCATTTCTAAATTCTATGCTATTTTCCAAAAGTAATATATTTCTTATATTATCTTTTACTTCATCTATTTTATAATTTTTATCAAAAATATATTTTTTATTTTCTGATAAATATTTATAAACAATATTTCAATTTTTATCCAATAAAGTAAAATCAATATTATTTCATTTTAAAAAATTTATGTAATCAAAAAAATCATCTTTTTCTTTTTCATTTTCAAAATCTTCAGAATATTGAATAATTATTTCTCACTGTTGATAAATTTCTAAATATGGATTTATATTTTTCATATTATATTTAATTATATATTTTTAAGATATTTTACTATATTATGTTTTTAAACACAAAAAAACTTACTGAGATATTCTCAGCAAGTTTTTATCTAAATATTATTAAAATATCAAAACAAAGACCTTATGAGAATTTCTCAACAAGTCTTCTTCTTCTGATAATTGAAATATTATTTAACATTTTTTTCTAATTTATATTTATTTAACTATTTATATAGTAGTTTTTTCTAACTTTTTGTCAAAAGTTTTTAATATTTTAGTCTAGATATATCAATTCATTTTTGTTCTAAAAGTCTGATTATTACTCTTTTATCTGGTCATACCCTCATTCATTTTCACATACAAATCCAATCAATTGCTTTAGCTCATCTTTTTTCTCATCAAATTTTTTTTTCTAATACTTTTTCAATTTGAATTGTATTTTCAGGGTCATTTTTTAAAATGATTTCTATACTTTTTAAAAAATTATCATCTAGTCTACTAATATGCCCTGAGCACATTTTTTCATAAATATATCAAGATAATGGATTTCTAGATATAAATGAGTCTGTATTTAATAAATGTTTTGTTAAATCATCTTCATAAAGTCTAAAACCTAATTCATCTAGTATTTTACATTCAAACTCTAAAGCTCATTTTACAATATCTTTAGCATTTGGGGTATCTAGTACATCTGTAACATCTTGATTAGTACCTTCTTTTACAACCTCTACTCATGCTCCTCCTCATATTCATTCTCAACTAGTTTCTTCCTCCATTAATCTACTATCTCAAGAAAAATCTCTCATATTTATTTTATAATTATTTTGTAAAAGTGGAAATATACTACAATAATTATCTATAAAGTCAAATCTTTTTTACTTTCAAATAAATCCTTCTACTTTTTCAACTATATTTTCTACTGTAAAACCAAATTTTTTAAATAATTCATTAGCCTTTCAGCTTGCTCAGAAAGTTTGCATTGAGATAACTTCATCACAATATTTATATAATTCTAATCCTCTACTTGCTTCAATTCAAATTATTTTTGTATTTTTATCAAAAATAGAATTTATATAATTTTCTTCTTGTTCTAATAATAAATCAAAGCAAGGCATACTTATAATATTTACTGAGATTCAATTTTTTTCTAAATTTTCTGCTGATTTAATAATTAATTCTAATTCACTTCAACTAGCTAGTAAAGTAACTTTTGGATTTTCTGATTTTTTGTATAAATATGCTCAATTTTCTACTCAACCAATTATTGGATTATATTTATAATTTTCTAAATTTTGTCTTGAACAAATAAAACTACATGGAGAATTTAAACTCAATGCAACTTTCCAAGATTCTACATTTTCAAAAGCTGTTGCTGGTCTGAAATTATAAAAATTTGGTAAAGCTCTAAATTGAGATAATTGTTCAATTGGTTGGTGAGTTGGTCAATCTTCTCAAACTCAAATTGAATCGTGTGTCCAAATAAAATAATGTCTAATATTAGCTAGAGCAGCTATTCTTGCACTTGCTTTTAGGTAATCTGAAAATACAAAAAATGTTGCAGAAAAAGGAATAAAAAGTCCATAAAGTGCTATTGCATTTGTGATTGCAGCCATTGCATGTTCTCTGATTCCAAAATAAATATTTTTTCAGTTTGGAAATATTCATTTTCAAATTAATTCTGTTTTATTTGAAGGAGATAAATCAGCACTTCATCCAATAAATCAAGAAATTGATTCAGAAATTGCATTCATAATTTTTCAATTTGAATTTCTAGTTGCTACTGAATCTGTATCAGAAAAATCTGGCCATTTTATTTTTGAAAAATCAGGATTTTGTAATTTATTTAATAAATTATTATCTATATTTTTATCTAAATTTAAATAATTATTTTTTCTAAATTCTTTCAAAACTTCATCATCAACATAAAAAGTTTTTTCTGGATCAAGTCATGCTTTTTCTTTACTTATTTTTATTTCATCTTCTCAAAGTGGAGCTCAATGAGTTGAAGCAGTCCCCTCTTTATTAACACTTCATTTCCCTATTTTAGTTTCAGCAATAATCAAAAATGGTCTGTCAGACATTTTTCACAAAGTTAAAGCTTTATCTATTTCTTCAAAATTATGTCAATCAATAGTTATTACATTCCAATTTTGTGCTAAAAATCTTTGTTCTATATTTTCATTCCAAGCCAAGCCAGTGTTTCATTCAATTGTAATTTTATTTGAATCATAAATCATAATTAAATTATCTAATTTTTGATGTCCAGCTAAACTACAAGCTTCATAACTCATTCATTCTTGCAAATCTCAATCACCACAAAAACAGTAAACTTTGTGATCAATATTCTCTTCTCAAAGTAAATTCTGAGCATATTTTGAAGCCATAGAAAATCAAACAGCATTTGCAACTCATTGTCATAAAGGACCTGTTGTTATTTCAATTCAAGGAACTTCTCAGTATTCTGGATGTCCTGGAGTTTTACTTCAAAGTTGTCTAAAATTTTTCAAATCATCAAGTGAAATATCATATCAAGTTAAATGCAAAAAAGAGTAAATCAAACTTGAGGCATGACCTCAACTAAAAACTAATCTATCTCTATTTAGCCATTTTGGATTTTCTGGATTATGTTTTAAATGTTTTGATAAAACAGTAATAATATCAGATAATCACATTGCAACTCAAGGATGTCCAGAATTAGCTTTTTGAACCATATCTACAGACAAAAATTTAAGAGTGTCTGATTGTTTTTGTAGTAATTTTGTATTCATAATTTTATTTTAAATATCAGTAATTTTAATTTTTCATTTCAAACTTCATATTCAAGCTAAAGCTATAATTTGATTAACATTTTGTTTTTCTATAATTTTTTTAGCAATAGCATTTATTGTTGCTCAAGAATCAATAACATCATCAATTAATAAAATATTAGCATTCTTTTTTTCTATATTTCATACTTTAAAACTGTTACAAGCATTTTTAATTCTTCAATCTAAATCAAAAATCTTTTTTTGTTCCATATAAGTATTTTCTTTAGAAATTTCTAATATCTCTATATTATTTCCAGCTATGTTTTTAATAAAATACTCTTTTATTATATTCATAATTTGAATTTTTCTATTTTTATTAGAACTTTCTAGAAATCAAATATAATCAAATTTATAAAACTTATTTAGTTCTAAAAATTTTAAATATAAATTTAATACAAAATAATCAATTGCCCAAATATTAGATTCTTCTTTAGCCAAAAACATATAATATGAAGATAGACTTTTACTTTTATAAGCAAAATTATAATTTTCTAAAACAAAAACATGATTTATAATTTTACTGTCTGGAAAATTTTTATGTATTTTTGTAGTAATTCAAAATAATCAAAAAGTATTTTGTTTTTTTCTATTTTCAACCTTATTAAAGCTATTAAATATATTATTTATCATATATTTATTAAATTTTAACCTTTTATATCAATTAAAACCTAAAAACTTTTCTCAATTTTCATCCTTATGATAAAAATATTTTTCTAATAATTTTATTTCTTTTTTATTCATAATTTATATTTTTACAAAAAGCTATTTCTAATAATATAAGAATAGCTTCTAAACTAAACTGATAGTATAATTTTTATATTTTTTGTCAAAAAAATGATTAATTTTTATTTTGTAAAAATTCTTTTAATTCATTATTTTTTTTATTATAATCAATAATTATTTTCTTAATTGCTAAAAATTTTCTTTCTTCATCAGAAAAATTTTCATTTATAATATTAATTTCAAACTCAGAAAAAAATACTTTAAATAATTTATAATAAGGATTCTGTTTGTTATTTTTACTTTTTTTCCTATATTTTTCTTCATTAAAAACTAATCAAGAAATTAATGACTGTGTTCACTCAATTGATTCTTCTGAATTTAATAATTTTTCATATAATCCTTTATAATCAAAATTAACATTTGTTCTACTTACAATTTTATTGATAAGTAAATTATTTTTTTCTCTAGTTTTAATAGAATTTTCTAATGATAAATAATGAACTGCTTCTTCTAATTTTGCAGAAAAATTATTATGAAATTCAAGTGATAAACTATTTAAAAAATCTAATGGAGATAAACCTTTAGATTCTTTACTAGAATTCATATTTAATAATGCTGATCGTAAACTCATCTATTTGCTTTATATAAAAATATATAAAATTATTATAATATATAATTTATAATTTTACAAATAAAAAAAATTATTATAATAAATATATTAATTATTAATAATAAAAAATATGGCTAAAGATTATGGAGATGATATTGATTGGGATAATTGGGAATATGATGAAAATGATGATGGTACTGGAAGTTCTTCTTCTCAAAATAATGATGAAGAAGAAACATTAGTTTTTAAAGATGCTAACTGAGTAATTTTAAAATGATGAGAAACAGTTGCTGCAATTAAAGATTTGCCAGTAAAAGGTGGAAAAGATATTAAAAGATGAGATAAATTTAAAAATATTAAATTAACAGATGAAGAAGGTTTAATTGAATCATGAAAAATGGTTTTAAAAACTGAATTCTTTAAAAAAATATAAAATAAAATAACATAACCCTAAATGACTATGTTGATTTATTAAATTTTCATACAAATTAACAGAATGCTTTAGCTTTCTGTTTTTTTATATCTTTTTTTGTTTATTTTTAACAAATATGTTAATATAGATATATTAATAAATAAACTAAAAAATATGTGAAAAATAATTAAAAAAACAGTAGATAAAATTACTTTGAATAAAGAAAAATTTTCTCTAACTATGAAGTGAGAATTTAAAATTGAATTTGCTTCAGATTCATTTTGACCCTATAAATATAAATTTGAAAGAACAGATTGTTATTTTAATGATGGTCTTGAAGATAGATGAACAGCTATTTTTCCATTAAAAAATAAACAATTTGATAATACAGAAATATTTCTAGAAACTGATGATATAATTATTGCTGTTTGAGAAAGATGAGGATTAATGTGAGAAGAAAAATCTTTTATAGATATGATAAATATCAAAACTGAAAAAAAATATAGACTTTTTACTGAGGAAGTAAATCTAATTTATAATACAAAAAACTCTATAATAATTAATACTAAAGAATCTGAAACATGAGAATTTAAAACTTTCGAATTAGATTCTAAAACAATGAAAAATATATCTGAAAAAGAAGAAGAATTACAAACATTTTTCAAATCAGTTTATAATATTTCTGAAAACAAATGGTATTTATTAGATTTTACAATCTGAGATACTTCTGAAACTGATGAAGAATTAAAATATCAAAAAGGTTATTTTAATCTTAAAAAAGCTTGAATTTCTTGAATACCAAAAACTTTTGATAGAAAACAATTTATAGTAAAAACTGATTCTGGAAAAATTGATATTTGGGAAGAAAGTAAAAAATAAAATGCACAATATTTCAACAATTTACAGATTTTATACTCCATTTTTGGATATAGATAATGAGAAAAACAATTTAACTTGAGTGATAAAAAAAATAGAAAAATCACTTGTTTTTGATTGAATAAATTTTGAAAGAAAAACTGAAGAATTAGATAAATATTATAAAACAACTTTAAATTTTAGTGAAAATATGTGAAAAATTGATTTTTATTATATAAAATCTTTAAAAGAAGAACAATATTTTCTTCCAATTTTTAAGATGGACATTTATTTAAATAAGAAATTTTTATTAAATAATGTCACAAAAAAAAGAGCAATTTCATTCTTAAATAATATTTATGAATGTTTTGATTGATTAACAGAAAAAGAATATTTGATAGATTTAGATAATAATTTATTTTATAAAGATTGATTTTTAAGTTTTAAAAAATATCCAAATCATGATTTTAGAGATTTAGAAGACATTAGAAAAAAATTTGAATCAAGATGATGAGTAAAATTATTAGAAAACTTTATTATAAATTTACAAAATTGAGATTTTATATTAACAAAACAGAATTCAAAAAAATATCATAGTTTTTACTGAATGCTTTTATATTTTCTTTATTTAGTTTATATAATGCATTTAAATATTGTAAAAACTAGTAAAACAGTCAAAGAACTTGAAGATTTATGAAATAAATTAGAAAATAACTGACATTTAATTCTAATGAAAAACAGACTTAAAATAGTTGATGAACTAAATTTAGTTACATACAAAAACTACAAAGAAAAACTAGAAATATTTTTTAATTTATTGAGATAATGAAAACAAAAATAAAATTAAATGCAGATAAATTTTTATATTATTTAAAATTATTGAAACTTGTAAATTTTAGAAATAATCAGAATTATGTTTTAAATAAAAGAATAAAAAAAAAGAGTTATTCAATATGCTTACAATAGTAATAAGTGAATTTATTGAATGTATGATTTAAGTAATAATAAATTAAAAAGTAAATTAGATATTCAAGAAACAGCATATATTAATAATAGTTACATATTTAAAATAAATTTGTATTTATATTTTTATTTTATTCTTATATTCTTAATTCAAGCTATTTGGGTTCTATTTGGTTCATGAACATTTACAAAGACAACTACTATTATGTGAAAAACTACTTCTAAAACAATAATATTAGATAATTTAAGTTTAATTAATAGATTTTATGAACTTTGGTTTATTTTTTTAATTCCATTTCTGATTTTTTTAATATTTTTATGAATTATCTATTATAGAAAAAAATTTTATAAAAATCATATAGTTTTTATTCATAAGATTAAAGATAATAAAATTTATTTACATAGATATAAATAATAAAATAATGAAGAATAAAATAACAAAATTAATAATTTTAGTAATAATTTATTTATTATTAAAACACTACATTCCATATTGAGATAAGATAGTTTATCCAATAACTTTACTTGTAACTTTCTTACATGAATTTGGGCATAGTTTCTTTGCCTTAATAAGTTGAGGAAGTGTAAAATCAGTTCAAATAAATAGTAATTGAAGTTGATATGCAATAACAGCTTGATGAATAAGGAACCTAGTTTTGATGTGATGATATATTTGAAGTGCAATTTTTTGAAATATACTATTATATATTTGATTTAAAAACAAAAAATTATCAGAAAAAATTATTTATTTTCTTGCTTGATTAATGATTTTTGTAGCAATATTTTGGTTTAATTCAATATTCTCAAGTATTATACTAATATTACTTTCTGGATGATTATTTGCATTAGCTAAATATACTAGTTATGATAGCCTAATTTTGCAATTTATAGGGATTTCTAGTATTATATACATAATAGAAGATTTTAATATCTGACCAAGCTCAGACCTTGAAAAATTTTCAACTTTTCTTCCAACTTCAGTTTGGATGATAATTTGGTTAATATTAGTAATAATTATTACTTGATATAATCTTAAATTAATTTTAAAAAAATAATGAAGATAAGATTAAATACATCACCCAAATCACAAAATCAAACTATTTTAAAAAATAGTAATTTTTTGAATAATCAAAATTATACATTTTGAAAAAAATTAAAAAAATTAATATATTTATGATTATTCAGTTCAGTTAATAAAAAAAACCTAATTTGATTTAATGAAGAAATAGAATATTTAAAAATTGAAACAAAAAAAATAAAAGAAATAAAAAGATGGAATATATATTTTTTTGTTTATATTTTTGGATTTAGCTTAATTTATTTAATATTATTTTTATTTTTTTTACCATTTTTTGTTTTATGAAATATATTTAATATAATTATATTAAAAGATATTCCAACAATTATATTTTTTATATTAATTTGATTATATATTTATTGATTTTTTTCTAAAAATAAGCTAAATTTTAAAAATTATGCTGTATTATATGACAAAAATTATATTCATATTCTAAAAGAGTAAGCTAGATTTTTAGTTCATTTTATCATTTAAAAAAATAATGAAAACAAAATTTAAAACATTGACTAAATCAAAGAATAAATTTATTTTAGAAAATAATAATTTTTTGAATAATCAAAATTATGTGATAAATTCTAAGATAAGGAAACATAAATTATACTTAATAAATAAGACTTTTACTTGAAAGATATTTCTGAAAGTTTGAGTAAATATAATTCATAGTTCAAAACTTATCTATGGTTTAAAAGAATTTTTTCCATTTATTGCTTGATATTTACTATTTATGACTGCTTTTATTTTAATTATTTTATCAGGTCAAAATGATTCTTGAATTATATGATGAATAATTTTTATTAATGTTTGGTTTTTACTTGCTATATATTGATTTTTTAAAAATTGAACAAAAAGAAATTATAAATATAAGCTATATAAAGATAAAGATTATTATATAATAAACAAATATTATCCTAAAAAATACAAAGTATAAAAAAAGTAAGCTAAAAAATTTTTAGCTTACTTTTTCTTTCCATTTTTCATATACTGACATATCAATCATTTTTACTGAACTTGTTGTGTCTTTTATTGCTTGCTCTAATATTTTCATATTTAAAACATGTTTATCTAAATTTTTATTTAGTTTTTCAAAATCAATTTTTCAGTTATTACCTTCTAATAGATTTACTATTTCTAAAATTCATTGACTAGCATCTCTTGATGCTTCTTTTACTATATTTTCTATATCAGCAGCTACATATCACTCTGTTAATTCAGCTAATTTATTATAATCTAGTTTTGAATGTGGTCTATCAAATTTTTCTATAAAAACTTTGAATAGAGCTTTTCTGGTTTCAAAATCAGCTACTCATAAATATATTTTTTTATCTAGTCTACCACTTCTTAAAAGTGCTGAATCAAGATGATCTGGTCTATTTGTAGCAGCTATAACTATTAAATTTGGTGCTTCTTCAGCTAATTTATTAAATTCTTGTAAGAATTGACTAACTTCTTCTGCTTTATTTGCATCAACTCTGTTAGTTCTACTAGAAACAAGAGAATCAATTTCGTCTAAAAATAGAATTATTGGTCATTTTTCTGATGCTTTTTTTGCTGCATCAAAAAGTGCTTTTATGTTTTGTGTTGTTTGATGCATATATGAACTTCATAAATCTCACATTGATTTATTAATAAATCATGCTCACAATTCTTGTGCTAATTTCTTAGCCAAAAAAGTTTTACCTGTTCCTGGAGGACCATACATTAAAAGTCCAGTTGGTATACTTACTTTTAATTTTTCATAAGCATTATGAAGTTTTTTATATAATTCCTCTTTTTCTGAGAGGTTTTCATCTTTCTCAAGTTTTTCAACTAAAAACTTAAATTTAAGAGGATTTATAAAACTTTCTTTTAATTCTTGTTTTAAATCTTCAAGCCCTGCAATTCATAAAAATCAATATGTTTTAGGATTTTTATTTTCAAAATATTGTATATCAACTTTTAAATCGGATTTTTCATCTGAAGATTTAGTTGTTTTTTGTTCAGTTTGTGAAGTTGAAGATTTCAAATTATTTCATACTTCCCTAATTTCTTGAGTATCAAAACTCTTTTCAAAATTTTTCATCAATTCTCAAGCCTTTTCTAGTCAATCATTTTTTGTATTATTTAAATAATCTAAAGATTTTTTACTTGTTTCTAAAGCTTGTTTAAATTCTGTTGTATTAGTTAATGCATCAAAAAAATTCTCAAATCAATTATTTTTTGGATTATATGTCATTTTTATTTTATTAAAATTTAATTGTTTAAAGTATAGCAGATTTTTAAATAAAAACAAAAAACTTTCTAAAATATTAGAAAGTTTTAAAATTTAATTTGGAGGTACCAACGGGATTCGAACCCGTGTAAACGGTGTTGCAGACCGGTGTATAACCACTTTACTATGGTACCAAATTTAGCAAAAAGTTATTTGCTAAATGATTATATGCTTTTTTAATTTAAATCAAATTTTTTTAACTACATTTAAATGTAGCAATCATTTTTTCATATTTAGTTGTATCAACAACATCTACAGGAATTGCTACAGTAATAAAGAATGCCTTTTTATTTTTGCACACATAAGCTGTTTGTAAAAATTTAATAGTTGGTGTTTCTACTGAATATTTTGCATCAAAAATATAAAGCATTGATTTTTCTCAATCTTCAAAAGTAAATTCTTTTGCTGAATGCTTAAAATAATTTATATATTCATTTTCAGCTCAAACATTATTTGTAATAGAATAATCTTTTGAAGTTGTAAAACTTTCTAATTCTTGAGAAAGAATAATTAAATTATTAGCAAAACCATTTTTTGTTTCTGATGAAGTTATTGCAAGCTCTAATTCACCATTATTTGGATTTGGAACAACATCTTTTTTATCAGTAATTACATTCCATGCAGCAGGTATTTTTATAGAAAAATCTTCTCATGGATAATTTCTTAGTCATGTCTTTTGTGTTGTTTCAGTATTTTCTTCCATATTTTTATTTGTTTCTATTGTATCTGATCAACAAGAAAATAATAAAAGACTAGTGAACATTATTATAAATATTTTTTTAAACATTTTTTATTTTTAAATTATATTAGATAAAGTTTTAGAATCTACTAAAAAAGGAATTGAGAAAATTAATAAAATAATAAATAATAAAATTAATATAATAATTGAAATAATTTTATTAATTTTTTCTCAAAATTTTGTTTTTATAGAATAATAAGTTATTAACAATAATGAAACTATAAATCATACATATAGAATAGGTAATATATTTATAAGAAAATTGTTATCAGGAAAATTTGAAAAAAGAAAATAATCTAAAAAAAATAATAATCACATTACAATAAAAAGTAACTTTGAACTTTTAAATCTTTTTGTTATTAATTTGTTAGAATTTCAAAAATCTTTCTTTAAAATATCTTTTAAGCTCATATTCTCTTGATTTTTTTTAGTTTTAAAATATAGTAGTCTCAAATATAATTTTAAGTATAATAAAAAATGAGCATTACACAAGAACAAATGGAAAATATTATTAAAAATCTTTCTAAATTGCCTGATGTTGACCCAAAAATGTTTGATGATACAGCCAAAATTATTGAACATATGGAAATTTTACAAGAACTTGATACTACTTGAGTTAAAGCAACTGTTTCTGTTTCAGATTTTTCTGCAATTTTGAGAAAAGATATTGAAAAAAGAGATATTGAAGCCACTGAAACTCTAGCTTGTACAAATCATAAAATAATTGCTAACCAAATAGCAATACCTAGTATAATGTAATATTTTTCAATGATTAAAAAATTAAAATTAATAAATTTTAGGAACTTTCAAAATAGAGAGTTTTTTTTTAGTGAAAATAAAAATTATATTATTTGAGAAAATTGAAAATGAAAAACTAATATATTAGAAGCTTTAAGTTTATTAACTTGAAATTCTATAACAGGTATTTCATTTGAAAACTTAGTAAAAAATAAAGAAAATTTTTTTCATACAGAAATTGAAAATTTTAAAGAAAGTAATTTAGTAATTTTTTATGATAAGGAAAACAATAAGAAAAAATATTCTATAAATAAAAAAACTACAACTAAAAAGAAATTTTGAGAAATATCTTTAAAAAGTGTTATTTTTTCTCCTATAACTATGAATATGTTTGTTCTTTGACCAAGCTTAAGAAGAGATTTTCTAGATTCTATTCTTCTTTCTTCTTATCCAGAATATGATAAAATATTAAAAAATTACAAAAAATCTCTTCTAAATAGAAATAAAGTTTTAAAAAATATTTCAAAAAATAAATCAGATATTTCAGAAATAACTTTTTGGGATAATGATTTTATAAAAAAAACTGTTTTAGTATATGAATATAGAGAAAAAATAATTAATTTCTTAAAAATAAATTCTAGCAAATTAATTAATAGTTTTTGATGAAAAATAGAAAAAATAGATTTTAACTATACTTCTAAAATAAATAATTTTAAAAATATAGAAAATACTATTAAAAAATATTTGAGAGAAAATATCCAAAAAGATATAATACTAAAAACTACTAGTATATGACCTCATAGAGATGATTTTGACTTAATTATAGATTGAAATATATCTTTAGTTGATTTTGCAAGTAGATGAGAAACAAAAACCACAATTCTGTGACTAAAAAATTTAGAAATTCAATTTATTGAAGAAAAAACTGCCAGAAAACCTATACTAATAATTGATGATTTATTATCAGAACTTGATGAAAAACATAAAAATATTTTTATAAATTCTATTGAATGATATCAAACCTTTATTAGCTGAATAAGACTAGAAATAGAAAGAGAATGAACAATAATTGAATTATAGTTCATTTTTTTATACATCAAATGTTAAAAACTGTAGATTGTTAAAAAAAAGTCAAAAAAAAATGTGCAAAAGTTAAAAAAAAGATTATAGTATAGATAATATTTTATTATTTACTATTTACAAAATGATACTAAAAATTCTTAAAGTTTTTTTGGCTATAACAGTTTTTACTAATATTAGTATTGCTTTTGCAGCTGAATTACATCATTATGAAGTTACAGTAAGTCCTGAAAAAGTTGCTGTATGAGAAGCAGTAGATTTAACAATTGAAGCTGTTGATAAGGATAATAATGTTATTAGTGATTATGAATGAACTGTATTAATTTTTTCAGAAAGTGATAAAAAAGCAGATTTTCCTAAAGCTATTGAGGATAGTAGTTATGATTTTAAAAAATCAGATGAATGAAGTGTTAAATTTGAAAATGCTGTTAAATTTACAAAACCTTGAAAACATGATATTCATGTATATGATTTAAATGATCAAACAGATAGTGTCTTTGGACTTGCTGAAGTTGAAGTAACTGAATCAGAAATTGTGCAAAATGTAAAAATAGAAATACTTACACCACCAACAGGTACTACTATTGGTACAAAAAAAATAAATATTTCATGAAAATCTCAAAAAAATCATCAAATAAAAATAGTAATAAATAATAAAGAGGAAATTTTAACTACTACTAATCGTGATTGAATATTTGAAAAAGAAATTGACTCTCTAGAAAATTGAGAAAATTCAATTCAAGCATTTATATTAAATTCTGATTGAGATGAAATTTGAAAATCTGAAGAAATATTAATAAAATCTGATTCAACACTTCCTGTTTTAAATAAAGTTATATTTTCACCAAAATGAGAAGTAGAAGTAAATTCAGAAATGACTATTGAAGTTTATGCAACAAAATGATTAGATAAAGTTTCATTTATATTAAATGAATGAGAAAATATATTAAATGAAGAAAAAGAATGAGTTTATAAATGAGAATTTTTAGCTCCTAAAAAAGAATGAGAATATAAAATAGATATTATACTTAAAAATGAACTTGGTTCAAAAGTAGAAAAAAAAGCAGCTGAAACATTAATTACAATTCCAGAAACTAATGTTGCTACTAAACCAGATAAATTAAAAAAAGATAAATGTAAAAATTGAGATTATTCTTGAGATGTCTTTGATTGAAAATGTTGAGAAAAACCTGCAGATTATCAAGCTCCAATAGATTTATGAATCAGAAATTTAAAAATAGTTGAATTAAAAACAAAATCAGTTTTGACTTGGGATAATTTAGATGATGCAATTAAATATGAAGTTTATAAAAAAGTTGCTTGAGATAAATTAGAATTAATTGATACAGTTACAAAACCTAAATATGAAATAGCTATAACTTGAGATGAAATAAAATATGAATATTTTGCAGTAAAAGCTATTTGAAAAAAAGAATTTCTAGATACTGAAGATGAAACAAAAAAAATAAAAAAAGAAATGCAATGAGATTTATCAGAAGCTGTTAAAATACAAACTTGACCAAAAGAAATAATAATTGTATTACTTGCATTATTATTATGATTTGGAATATTCTTTATTTGAAGAAGAAAGGCATAAAAAAATAAGAAATTTAAAATTTCTTATTTTTTTATGCTTCAAATTTAAAATCAGATCTATTACTTAAAGTAATTTGAGGAAAAGGTATTCTAATTCAATATTGTTTAAAAGCTAGGTTAATAGTTTCAGTTACATTTGATTTTGTAACAAAATATTCTCATTTACTACTTATCCAAAATCTCAAACTTAAATTAATTGAACTTTCATTAAAATTAGTAATTATAACATTTGCTTCTGGAGTTTTTAAAATTCAAGGGAAATTATTAATTACTTGTAACATAACTTTTTTAGCTTTTACAATATCTGTATCAAAATCAACTCAAATATTTACTTCAATTCTTCTTTTATCATTCATATGATAATTTTCTACTTCATTTTCTAAAAATTTAACATTTGGAATATAAAAAACTACTCAATCAAATTGTTTAACTTCAGTGAATAATGAATTAATCTTAACTATATTCCCTGTTTTCTCTCAAATCTTTATTAGATCTCAATTATGATATGATCATTGTGTTACCATAATAATTCAACCAATAAAATTAGAAAGAAATATTTTAAGAGTAAATCAAAGTCAAAATCAGAAACCTCATAAAAATATTCACATATCAACTCCTAATATTCAAAGAGTAACTGTAAATCAAATTGTTAAAATAGATATATTTACTGTTCTAGTTATAACTCATGATAATTCAACTTTATTTCAATCTGTATCATTTTTCTCAATAAATCATGCAATTTTTGTTGAAAGGATTTTTGATATAACAAAAGTTATAATAATAGCAACTACTGCAAAAATTATATTTAATAACATTTCAAAACTAAATATTTTTAATAATATATTAGCATTATCAGATGTTTTTTCAAGTTCATTATTTCAAACTTCTAAAGCACAAACATTAGTAATAGTAGTAAGCATTATTAATAATGCATAAAATATTTTTTTCATAAAAAAGATATAAGTTAATAATATAAAAATATTTTAACATATATCTTTTTATTTAGCAAAAAAATGAACTATTTTAATCTAAAATTATAATTATCTGAAACATATCTTCATTTTATAAAACTCATACATGTTACAATATTATTATGCCAATTATCTGGACTTGATGCATATATAGGTTTTGTATCATCTAAATTTCAATATCTACTTAATAATTTAATTTCATTATATTGACTTAAATATTTATTATTAAATGTTTTTGTCATTGCTCTTATTCAATCTCATGCAGAATTAAATGTCATAGTATCTCATGAATCAGTATTTCATACATTACCAACATTAAAAGGTGTTTTTAAATTTCTTCATAATCCAGTTTCTGCTAATCAAACACACATAAGGAAAGTAGGATCAATTTTTGCTTCAAGTCATTCTTCTATCCAAGCTGACCAGTTTTTGAAAGGTCACTTAGCATAATTTTGAAGAAAGTTTTTTTGCCTTTCTATTTCATTATTTCATTCAATTTTGAAAGTTCTATTTTTTCTATTTGATTTTAAAATTCAAGTATATTCTTCTCATTTCTCTACTTTATAATCTAATTTAAATTTAGAAAAATAAATAGAAGGTAGATTTTCTGGTTTTAATCTTGCAATATTAAGAAACTTTAATGGATCTTTTAGTTTTTTATCTTCAAATACTTCAAAATGTAGATGAGGTCAACTTGTCATTGGTCAAGCTCATTTAGTTCAAGGAGTTCATCATGTTTTTGCAAAAACTTCTCATTTTTTTACAATTTGCATCTCATCAACCATAACACTGCTTAAATGACCATAAACTGTAATAATTCAATTTGAATGCTTTAAAGCTACAAAAGAATATCATTTAGATGTTGGCTTTTTTGAATATATCACATATCAGTCAGCTGGAGCTTTTATATCAGTTCATTGTTTTGCACGAATATCTAGAGCATCATGATCTTCACCAAATAAAGCAATATATCAACTATCATGGAAAAAAGTTGAAATTCATTTTGTAGGTTCAACTGGCCATTTCAAAATATTTCAAGCATCATCTCTATCAAATCATTTTAATTGAGATTCAATATATATAATAGAATTTAATCATCTACATTTCTCAGACAAATTTAAATTCTTAGAATCCTCTTTTGAAAAATCAACATAATAACATCATTCACTTTTTAAAAGTTCTTTTTTATTTTCTCTAAATGCAGCTCTTGCTAAGAATTCTTTTGTTTTGATTTTTTTCTCAGTTTCTAATTTATCAGAAATAAATTTAGTATAAATTTGTTGTTTTCATTTAGATATTTTAAGTAATTTTTCCTTAAATTCTTTTTTTTGCTTCATTAATCATTTTTGTATAATTAATTGTTTTCTTAATTTTTTACTTTCTAATTCAGATTTTTTTAAAGAAAGTTGTTCAATATATAAATTGTTAATATAAGCTTTATGTTTATCTATAAGTCTTTTTCAAGCAACTTGTATGATTCATTTGAAATTTAATTCATTCAAAACTGCTCAAATATCTTCTCATGAAAAGAAAATTGCTTTTAAATTATCAACTTCTCAATCCTTAAAAACATAATTTCATTTCTTATAAAGATAAACAATATATTTATATAAAATTTCTTTATTTTCCTTAATTTTTTTCTTCAAAATCTCAATTGCTTTTGTCTTCTTACTAATTGTTTTTTGTAAATAAATAATCTGATTATTTATTTTAATAGTTTCAACTTTAATATTTTCTATTTCCTTATCAATTGTTTTAATAGAATCAGTTAAATTAGCAATTTTATTAGTAACTTTTATGTTTTCTTTCTCTAAAAATTCTCTTTTTTCTTGTACTTTTTCTCTAATTGATTTATATAACTCATATTTTCTAGATGAATCAAAAATTTCTCTAGCTTTTTCATCCAAAAAAGGTTTATCACTTTCAAATAATAATTTGTATTCTTGTTTTTTAAAATTTCTTAAAACAATTCATTTAGTCTTAGTAGAAACTGCAAAAACATAAAAATTTCATAATAGTAAAAATATTATGAAAAATGATAAAACTCTTTTAAAAATAAAACTCAATTTCTAATTATTATAAAATATTATTCTTTTACCTATTATAACAGAAAAATATAAGATTCAAAATAAAATCAAAAAAAATCTATTGACTAATTATGCATATATATTTTGAATTAAAAGTTCAAGAAAAACTAATAAAATAAATAATAAAAAAGCTGAAAAATAAATAGGTACACCTATATTTTCAAAATATGCTAATCAAATAAAATACAAAGATATAAAAGTTCATTGTCTAAAACTTGAACTAATATGATGAATTAATACTTGTCATCTATAATGTATTTTTTTTATAAAATATAAAATTAAAGTAAAAAAAGTAGAAATAAATAAGTAAAATGATATTAAAAATCAAAATAAAATAATATTGTTAGAATTAAAAGGATCAATATAATTCAATATTAAAAAAATTATAATTGAGGATATTATAAGTACTAATAATAGTATTAGAATTAATAAATTTTTCATTTTTTATTTAAGTTAAATTAAATTAATTTTCATTTTTTTCTTATTTTTTCAATATTAATACATTTTCCATTACTTTCATCAATTTCAACCAATACTCAATTCATAATATAATTATGATCAAGTGATTGCTCAATTTTTCATTTATTTATTCAAGTAAGAAATCTTTTTCTAAGTGATCAATAATTTGAACCAATTATAGATTTTTGTGCTCAAACCATTCAAACATCAGACAATAAACCTGTTCATAATTCTGATATATTTTCATCATTAGTTTGTATATGAGTATGAGTTCAAAAAATAAAACTTACTCTTCAGTCTAAGAATTCTTGTAATCAATATCATTCTGAAGCAACTTCTTTATGAAAATCAATAATTATTCAATTTAATTTTCATTCTTTATTTTCAATTTTTTTTAAAATAGCATCTGCTTTTAAAAATGGATTATACACATTATCCCTTAAAAAAGTTTCAGAAAGAAGGTTTAGAACTAATAACCTTTTTCAATTTTTCTCTAAAATTTCATAACCCTTTCAAGGAATTCTATAAAAATCTGATTCATAATAATTAGCTGGTCTAATTAATTTACAATCCTTTCTTTCTAAATATGGTAGTAAATTTTTTTCATTATCAAAAAAATGATCACCTGATGTAAATAAATCTACTCAAATATCATGAATTTCTTTCATATGTTTTTCTATAGGTCACCTTCAAGAACTTACATTCTCTCAATTAACTATGACAAAATCTGGACTATATTCTCTTTTTAAAGAATCCATTTCTTTTATAAGTGCTTTTCTTCAGATTCTTCAGAATAAATCACCAAAAATTAAAATTTTCATATTTTTTTATTATCTATTATTTTATTTCTCTTATGTAAAATTTTGCCATAACTAAATCAAAAATTCAAAATATAAAGATAAAGTAAAACAAAGTAAGTATTAAGTATATTGTACTATTATTATTGAATTTATCAACTAATTCTTCTTTTTCAAAATTTCATAATTTTTTTTCTAAAAAGATAAAATCAATTTTTTCTTTTTCAGTGATATTATCTTTTAAATTTATTTTATTATTTAATTCAATATAATATCAAATATTTTCAGTATTAAATTTTGAAAGCTGGTAATAATAATTAAAAGGAAAAAGTATTGCATAAAATATAACAAATATCAGTAATAGCTTAAATATTTTAATTATTTTTCATGTTTTTTTAAATGACTTTTTAAGTATTTTTAAAGCAGTTTTTTTCTCATTCTCTAATAAAATATAATATGAAAAATAAACTTTATATAAAAAATAAAAAATAACTATGAAATAAAGTATTCAAAATATAAAAGAAATTATTGAAAATAAATTATTACCTGATTTTAATAATAAAGTATAGGTATTTTCTATTCATCAAAAAGAAAAAATTAAAATTCAAAATAAAAATATAAAAAATAAACTTATTAATAATAAAGCTAAAAGAATAATACATCCTAATTGTATATTTTTAACTATCAGTTTAACATTAAAATAATTTTTAATTTTAAATTTCATTTTTTTTCATTCAATATAATTTAATGATAATTTTGCAAATAAAAATTTTAAATTAAATACACTAAAATATAAAAATATAAAAAATAATAATCCTCTAAATAAATCTATATAAAATGAATTAATATTAGAATTGAAATATAATATAATTAAACCAACTAGTACAAAAGGTACAATAACTAGAAATCAAATAATAATTGAAGAAAATATTATCAATATTTTTGAAAAAATAAAATGAAAGATATTTTTATATACAAAAAATAATGATTTAAATATTTCTTTTAGTAGATCTAACATTACTATTTAATTAATTATTAAAATTCTAAAACATTTTATTTTAAAATTAATAAATTGCAAAATATTTTTTTTGTATAAAATAATAGTTAGTTTAATAAATAATAATAAAATAATGAAATATATACTTATTTTAATTGCACTTTTCCTTACAATAATTAATGTTAGTGCACAAAATACTGAAATAGATAAACAAATAAAAGAAATAAATAATATAAATTCTGAGTCAAAAATTAATAAAAATATAAAAATATGAGAAGAATTAATAATTAATTTAAAAGATAAAGAAGTAGAACTTTCTAAAAAATACAATTCTAGAATTGATTTTGAATGGAGTTTAGCCTGAAACACAATTAAAAAATGATCTATTTATAGTAAAAAATTTGAAAAATATTGAAATAAGGAATTATCACTAAATATATATAGTTTTGATAAATGATGAAAAAAATTAATTGAAAATAAATTATTTAATCTATTTATTTATAAAGATATTAATTATTTAATTATTGATAATAAAAATATAAAAAAAGAAAAACTTGATTTATATATTGAGAAAGCATCTAATGAATGAATATTTGTAAAACAAATTCTTAATAGTAATGAAAAAGAATTAAAAAAAGAAAATATATTAAATAAAATTGATACTGCTTTATCAAATAACCAAAATAAATGAACTTATATTACAGTGTGGTGAAATAAAAACTTTATTTTTTCAATTATTTCTAAAATAAATAAAGAAGTAAATGAAACATGATATAAGAAAAAAATTAATTTAGTTCTAGTTTCACCTTTTAATACTGATGTTCTTAATAAATATATTACCAATTTTGTATCAAATAAATTATGGATAGATAATATATTATTATTACCTGAATCTTCAAAAACACAAATATGGGAAAATCCAGATAATATAGAAAAATTAGAAAATAGTCTTAGAATAAAAGAATATGAATATATAAATATAAATAAAAATTCAAAAATTTCTGAAGTATTATTTATTTCTAAATTTATTAATTCCCTTTCTAATAATTGATTTTCAAATAGTTATATTTATTTAATCATAATAATACCATTCCTATTTACCTGAATTAGTGTATTTAAGCATTTAGTATGATTAACACCAATTGGAATAATTATACCAATTACACTTACCTTACTTATTTTTCAAATATGATTAATTGTTACATCAATAATATTTTTTAGTTTAGTTCTAATTAATCTTTTATTATGAAAAATAACTAATAAATATACTCTTCTCTATACACCTAAAATAAGTTTTATTATAATAATAAATTTAGTATTAATAATGTTATTATTAGATATTTTATTTATGTATAATTTAGTAAATATTAACATAACTGATACACTATTTATTATATTATTTATTATAATATCAGAAAGATTTATCACAGTAGTATTATCAAAAGAATTAAATGAGTATAAATATAATTTATTGAATACAATATTATTTTCATTAATTTCATACTTAATATTAAGTATTTCTTTTGTACAAACAGTGATACTAGCATATCCAGAAATAATTTTAGCTTTAATACCAATAAATTTTATTATTTGAAAATTTACTTGATTAAGAATTACAGAATACTTTAGATTTAAAGAAATAATCAAAAGTATTGAAGAAGAATAAAAAAAATAACTAATTGATTAGTTATTTTTTTATTCTTTAAAAAGAATTTCTATTTCTCTTTCATTATCAATATTTGTTTTTTCAATATTAATATATATATCTGCTTTATAATATTTTTCAATAATATCTGGCCATTCTATTAAAATTACTCATGTATTATTATCTAATATTTCTTCTCATCAAATTGCGAAAAATTCATCATAATTTTTTAATCTATATAAATCAAAATGATAATTATTTCAATATTTATTATAATATGTATAAGTTGGAGAAGTAATTGAATCCTTTATATTTAATAAGTGAGAAAGAATATGCTTTGATAAAGTAGTCTTTCCTGATCATAAATCACCTTTTAAAAAGATTATTTTTGGCTTAGATAAGTCTAATTTAATTTTTTTTATATCTAAAAGATTATATTTTTTCATTTTTTTTAACTTTTTTAATTATAATATTTGCAATAATATAATTTTTATATTACAATGATAGTATATTAACTTTTAATAAAAACAAAATAAATATGGAAACATTAATAAAAATTACAAAAAGAGAAGAAGGAGATATTCTAATCTTTACATTTGCAGGTGAATTAGATGAAACAAATGCAGATAATACATTTAAAGATATTTATGAACAAATTGGTTCATTTGAAAATAAAAAAATTATTTTTAACATGTCAGAATTAAAATATCTAAATTCTAAATCTATTGGTTATATTGCAGATGTTTTCTCAAACATTGAGGACAATGAATGAGAAATGTATATTTCTAATTGTGATGAAGGTGTTAAAGATGTACTAGAATTAGTATGAATTACAACAATTATACCAACAGTTGATACAGAAGAAGAAGCACTTTCTGAATTAAAATAAAAACTTAAATAACTTATATATAGTTATTTTTTTTATTTTAAATATTTCTTACAAGCCCAAGCTATTTTTCAATTATTTTTAATATTTTTAGAATTTAATACTTCTATTTGAAAACAACCATATTTATTAGTTGGAGTTAATTGTTTAATTTTATCTCAATAAAACACAATTCATAATTTTTTATCAAAAGTTGAATTATTTAACTTTAAAGATTTAACTCAAACTTTATAAGTTTTATTAATTTCTTTAATATTTTTATAATAATCTTTTGCTACAATTTTATATTTTTCTAATTTTTTAGTTTTTCATTCCATATAATATTCACATGTCCAAGCTATTTTTCAATTATTTCTTACATCTTTTGAAGAAATAACTTTTACTTTAAAACAACCATACTTATTAGTATCAGTTAATTGTTCTAATTCATCACCTCTATATGCAGTATATAATCTTTTTGTAAAATAAGCATTATTTAAAAATACAGATTTTACAGCTACTTTTTGTATATTTTTTTTATTTGTATCAATTCAATTTGAGTCTATAAGACTATCAACCTTCTTAATTAAATCTTCATCAACTACTCATGTATTAGTTTCTTCTTCTATATCTTTATCATCAGAATCAAAACTGAAAAAATCTTTAATATCTTGAATAAAACTTCAAGTACTTGATTCTAAACTTTTAGTATCTTCTATTTCATTAGTTTCTTCAATATCATCTATTTTTTCAATTTTTAATTCAACTTCTTCAATTTCTTTAATTTTATCTTCTAAATCTATATCTTCAATATTAATATTAGAAACTAAATTATTAGTTTCATTAGTATTTTCTACTATTTTTTTAGTTTCTAGTGTGAAAAAATCTCTTACACTTTGAATAAAACTACCTGTATTACTATTAATAATAGCTTCTCAAGAAACAACTTTCATATTTGTTTCATCAGATACAATTTTAATTTCTTCTTCAATAACACTCTCAGTATTAGCTAAATTAATAACAGTTCAAGTATTTGTTTTTAATTCATTAGTTTTAACATTATTTTGACTAGAAATCAAATATAACATAAAAACAAAGAATATAATTAATAATATCCAACCTAAATTTCTAATAATAAATTTCATAATTATTTTTTTAATAAATATTGCCTAATTGACATGTAATACTTTTATTTATAATTAATTATATTATTAATGCAAATCTTTTTTCAATGTTTTTTCCTTTAAAATAGAGTAAAAACTATATTATATTATAATAAATAATCAAAAATAACATATTTATATTCATTTTTACTTAAATAAAAAAACAATAATTAATATATTGTTTTATTTATATTTATTAAGAAAGTTAAGTGCATCAAGTGGAGTTAAAGAATTTATATTTAATTTTTCTAATTCTTTTTCAATATTAGATTTCTTTATAACTTCTTTTATAATAACTTTTTCATTATTATTTCAGAAATCTCATATACTAAGTTGATGAATATTTGATTTTTCAAGATTTAAAAGCATATTTTTTGCTTCATTAATAACACTTTCTGATATTCATGCTAATTTAGCAACCTCTATTCAGTAACTTTTTTTCATTCATCCAGGAATAATTTTTCTTAGAAAAATTAAATTTTCATCATTTTCTCAAACAGCAACTGAAAAATTTGCAACTCATTTTAAAGATTTAGATTCATCAATTAACTCATGATAATGTGTTGCAAAAAGTGTCTTTGCTTTAATTTTATCATGATTTTCTTTCAATATTGCCCAAGCTAAACTCATTCAATCAAAAGTAGATGTTCATCTACCAACTTCATCAATTATTACAAAACTATCTTTTGTTGAATTATTTAAAATATTTGCTACTTCTTGCATTTCAACCATAAAAGTTGATTGTCATAAATACAAATTATCAGTAGCTCATACTCTTGAAAAAAGCTTATCAATTAATGGTATATCTCAACTACTAGCAGGAATAAAACTTCAAATATGAGATAATAAAACTATTAAAGCATTTTGTCTTAAAAAAGTAGATTTACCTCACATATTAGGTCAAGTGATAGTATGAATATAAGTTTTATTATCTAATTCTAAATCATTACTTATAAAATCCTTTTCAATTTCTTCTATTATTGGATGCCTTCAGTTTTTAATATTTAATTTATATTTTCCTGAGACTTTTGGTTTTGAGTAATTATTTTTATATGCTACTTCTGATAAAGCAGTTCAAAAATCAATATATCAAGATTTCTTTGAAATTTTTTTTATTTCATTAAAATTCTTTAAAATTTCATCTCTAATATTCAGAAAAATATTATATTCTAATTCAGATAAAATTCATTCAGCATTCATTAAATCTTTTTCAAAATCTTTAAGTTCAGGTGTTATAAATCTTGAAGCATTAATTAAACTCTGTTTATGCACAAAATAATCTGGAATTTCACTTATTTGAGATTTTGAAATTTCTATAAAATATCAACTTGCATTAGTATACTTAATCTTTAATTTTGAAATTCAAGATTCATCAATTAATTTTGACTGATAATTAGTTAGCCAATCTTTTGAATTTTTAATAATATTTCTGTATTTATCAACTTGATCATCATATCAATCATTTATTATTCAACCAGAAGTAAGTGTATTTAATCAATCTTCTTTAAGTGCTGAATCAATTATATTTATAATATCTAATATTTTTTGCATAATTTAAATTATTTACTTGAAAATATCTTATTTTCCTATATTCTATACAAAATAAAAAAAATCACAAATTATAAAATAATTTATCTAAAAAATAATGATAAAAATAAAAAAGGAAGATTCAATTGTTGATATTCTAAAAAAAATAAGTAAATCAAAGTCTGAAGAAATAATTCTAGACTTCCCTTTTTGACACCCTGTTTTACATAACCACTTATCATTAAAAATAATACAAACAAAAACAAGAAATAAAAAATTATCAATAATTTCAAATGATAAAACTGCTAAAAAAATTGCAAAAATTCTAGGAATCAAATTTCTAAAAAATAAAAAAAATAAAAGTGAAGAAGATATAACAACTCAAGATATTTTAAAACATAATTTTACATTTTTAGAATATGCAAAATTTGAAATAAAGTTATTTTTACAAAAGATTAATTTTTTTGTAAAATGAAATATTAAATCAAATAAAAAAATTAATAGTATTTTTTATTTTAAAAATAAATATTGAGAATCAAATAAAAACATTATTTTTTATTTTATATTAATATTAACTTTAATATTTTTACTATTATTATATATATATTATATTGCTATAAATAAAACTTATATCACAATATATCCAGAAATAAATCTAAATGCAAAATCAAAAAATTTTACATTTATAGAAAAAAATAATGATAATGAAAAAGAAAATTATTATTACATTAATAATAAAATCTATATAAATAAAATATCTAAAAAAATTACATTAAATAAAAAAATAGCAACCTCTTGAATTAAACAAAAAAAAGAAAATTTATCAAAATGAAAGGCTATATTTTATAATTATCTACCTGAAAAAATTTATTTATTAAAAAATACAACATTAGAAAATAAAGAATGAGTTCAATTTTACTTACCAGAAAGTATAAATATTCCATCTTCAAATATAAGTAACTGAAAAATAATCCCCTGAGAAAAAGAGGTATTACTTTATTGAAAAATAAAATTATTAAATTGAGATTATTCTTGATTAAAAACTAATATATGAACTTGAGTATTATTAACTATTCCAAAATTAGGAGAAAATAAAACAAAAATTTTTGCAAAATCAATTACTAAATTTAATTGATGATCAAATAAATTTACAAACTTTCTTACAAAAAAAGATATAGAAAATGCAAGAATATTAATGAAAGATACATTAAAAGAAACTGCAATAACTAAAATAAAAAAAGATATAGAAAAAAATAATAAGCAAAATAGCATTCAAGTAGATTTATTACCTATTGATAATATTTTTAAATTTACAAATTTAAAAATAAATATACCTGAACATTTGAAAATATGAGATGAAATAAAAGATTTCAATATTTCCTGAGAAATAGAAATCACTTCTTATACATATAACAAACAAGCTGTAATCTCATTATTAAAAAATTCAATAAATAATAATTTAATAAAAGATTATCAAAAAATTATATCTATTGATGATAATAGCTTAAGAATTGCACATATAATTAAAAGAAATGATTTAAAAAAAATAAATTGAAAATATTTTTATTCTCAAAAATCAAATCAACCATTAATCATAAAGGCAACAACTGAAATAGAATATTATCTATCAAAAAAATTTGAAAATAAAAATAGTAACTTCATACAACAAATAAAACATCAAATAGCATGAAAAAACATAGAAGAAGCTGAAAAAATTTTAACAAATAAATCAGAAATTAATGATGTAAAAATAAGAATACAACCATTTTTTATAAAGAAAATTTCAACATTACCAGAAAATATTGAAATAATAATTGAAGAATAAAATATAATTAACCTAATAATAATGTCTGAAGAAATACTAAAAAGATATAAAATAAGGGCAAAAAAAGCCTTATGACAAAATTTCTTAATTAATGAAGGAATAATTAATAATATAGCTAATATTATAGACACTACTGATAAAAACATTATTGAAGTATGACCTTGATATTGAGCACTAACAGAAAAATTATTAAAACAAGATCTAGAAAGTTTAACTTTAATAGAACTTGATTCTGATATGATTGAAATTTTAGAAAATAGAATTCTACTATGAGAATTAGAAAGTTCTAACACTAATTTTGAAATAAAAAATTTAGATGTTTTAAAATTTATTCCAGAATTTACTAAATATTCTGTAATAGCTAATATCCCCTATTATATTACATCCCCTATTTTAACTCATTTTTTATATAAATTAGAAAATAAACCTGATGAAATGGTTATACTTATGCAAAAAGATGTTTGAGATAAAATACTTGATATTTTTAAAGAAAAAAAACCTAAATCAAGTGTGATATGACTAATGATGGCTAAAAAAACTTTTGTAACTGAAGAATTATTTGTAGCAAAAGAAAATTTTGTACCAGCACCAAAAGTAGAATCAAGTGTATTAAAATTTGTAAGTCATAATAATTTCAAAAATATAGATGATAATAATTTCTTAAGAATAATAAAAATATGATTTTCATCTGCTAGAAAAAAAATGATAAAAAATTTAATTAATTGATGATTTAAAAAAGAAAAAATTCTTCAAATATATGAAGAATTAAATATTGATGAATGAGCAAGAGCTGAAAGTATTTGAATTAAAAAATGGTGTAGTATAGTAGAAAAATTATAAAATATAGTTTAAAAATACAAAATAAAATATACATAAAATAAAAAATAAAATATATTTATCTTTTTTTTGAGACAAAAATAAAGTTATTAATAAAAATAAATAATTTATTATAAAATAAAACAAAAATATAGTAAATAAAAAAATATTATTTTTATCTATATTAATAAAATCATTCACTAATATATATATATAATTTCAATAATTATTATAAAATATTTCTGGTAATATTAATGATTGTTTAAAGAAAATTAAAAAATTTGATATGTCTGATTTTCACATTGATTGAACTCAAAATAAAAAAACTTTTTCATTATCAAGAAATCAATTTAATTTTAGTAAACCAATTAATCAAAAAAATATTCATACAATTAAACTTAAAATAAATTTCATTACTAATTATTAAAATATAATATATTATATTATATATAACTTATTATAAAATCAAATTTTTTAAAATTTACTTTTTAAATTAAATTACTATAATCACATAAAATAAAATTAACTACCATTAAATGAACTTAGATAAAATTAGAAATTTCTGTATTATTGCACATATTGATCACTGAAAATCTACACTAGCTGATAGATTGCTTGAAATCACTTGAACAATAGACAAAAGAGATATGAAGCATGGACAAATGCTTGATACTATGGAACTTGAACAAGAAAGAGGTATTACAATTAAACTACAACCAGTTAGAATGAATTGGAAAGGTTATGAGTTAAATATTATTGATACTCCATGACATGTTGACTTTCAATATGAAGTTTCAAGAAGTTTGGCTTCTGTAGAATGAGCTTTACTTATAGTTGATGCAGCACAATGAATTGAAGCTCAAACTTTAAGTAATGTTTATATGGCAATTGAAAATGATTTAGATATCATTCCTGTAATTAATAAAATAGATCTCCCTGCTGCTGATGTAGAAAAAGTAACAGAAGAAATAGTAAATCTTATAGGTTGTGACCCAAGTGAAATAATTCCTATTTCTGCTAAAACTGGTCAAAATGTTGAGGCTGTTTTAGAAGCTGTTATTGAAAGAGTAGATTCTCCAAGAATTTATTCTGATAAAAATCCTGATAATGATGAACTAAAAGCACTTGTTTTTGATTCTCAATATGATCCATATAGATGAGTTGTAAGTTATGTAAAAGTTTTTCAATGAGAAATTAAAAAATGAGATACTTGTCATTTTTTAAATACTGATAAAAAAATAGAAGCACTTGATGTTGGGCATTTTGCACCTAGTTACACAAGTGATGATAAAATTTGATTAGGTTCTGTGTGATATGTAGTAACTGGTTTAAAAACTATTCAGGATGCAAAAGTTTGAGATACTCTTTGGAAACCTGAAAATGTTTCTTGACCAAAAGCAAAACCAGAAGATGCTAAAGCTATTGAAGGTTTTGGAGAAGTTACACCATTTATTTATGCTGGTATTTTTGCAATGGATTCTAGTGAATATCCATTATTAAAAGATGCAATTGAAAAATTAGTTTTAAATGATTCAGCTTTAGCTGTTGAAAGTTCAGTAAGTCCAGCACTTGGACATTGATACAGATGTGGATTTTTATGATTATTACATTTAGATATTGTAAAAGAAAGATTACTTAGAGAATTTCAAATGGATGTAATTATGACTTCTCCTCAAGTAACATATAGAGTTTTACTTTTATGAGATAAATTATCAGAATATTCAAGATATAGTGCAGAACTAATAAAAGATGAAAAATGACAAAAATGTACTAGAATTTTAGTTTCAAATCCAGAAGACTTACCTGCTCAATGAAGATATTTACATATTGAAGAACCAATTGCAAAAGTAGAAATCATTACTCCACAAGAATATATTTGAAATTTAATGCAATTATCTCAAGAAAGAAGATGAATTTTCCTAAATCAACAATTTATTGATAGTGATAGAGTTATGTTAACTTATGAACTTCCAATGAATGAACTAATTTGAGATTTCTATGATGAAATAAAATCATTATCTAGTTGATATGCTAGTCTTAATTATGAATTCCTTAAATATAATAAAGATGATTTAGTTAAATTAGAAGTAGTTATTGCTGATGAAAAAGTTGATGCTCTAGCTTTTATATGTCATAGAGATCAAGCAAGAATGCTAGGTTGAAAAATTTGTGCAAACTTAAAAGAATCTATTCCTAAAGCACTTTTTACAATCAAAATTCAAGCAGTAGTTTGAGTAGATGTTGTATGAAGAGAAAATATTTCAGCTATGAGAAAAGATGTTACAGCAAAATTATATGGTTGAGATGTTTCAAGAAAAAAGAAACTTTTGCAAAAACAAGCAAAAGGTAAGAAAAAAATGAAACAATTCTGAAAAGTAAGTCTTCCCTCTGAAGCATTTGTAAATTTATTAAAAAAGTAAAAAATCTAAAAATAATATTTCACAAAAAAGTCAAGAACAAAATTCTTGACTTTTTTTATGTGTTTATGATAAGCTATATATGTATTTAAAAAAATAATTTAATAACTAACAAAAAAATACTATTATGTTAAAATATTTAATGAAAGCTTATGTTATGAGTGTAGCAAGTTATCATGAAACACCAGGTTGAGCTGTTGAAGAACAAAAAGAAAACAAATTAAAAGATTTATCAAATTATGATGAATTAACATCTGAATTATTAACAACTCAACAAAAATTAATTTCAGAACCATGAAATAAAGAATTAAAAGAAATTTTAAATAAAATATTGACAGAAAGGACTGCAGAAGAAGAAAGATTAAAATCATTATATAATCCAGAACTTGTTTCAAAATTTACTTCTGAAGAATTACAAAATTATGCTAATAAATTAAATGAATTTCAAAATATTAGATTAGCTAGAATAGAGGCACAAAAAGATAGAAATGAGAGATTAGCTAAAATAAATGAAGATGATAATATAAAATTAGCAAATTGAGAAGATAGTTTAAAAAGTTTTATAATTAATGAAGAAAATTTAGCACAAGAACAACCTAAAGAAAAAACAGATAAAACAAAACCTTTAGAAGAAAAAGATATTAACTTTTTAAATAAAAAAGATAATTATCTTCCATGAAGTGCATATAAAGAATGATATATTCATAAATTAACAAAAAATGAAGTAATTAAAGTTCTAGATTGAAAAAATATAAAAGATTTTCAAAAAGAAAATAATTTAAAAGATGACTGAATAATTGGAGGTAAAACATATTTAGCTATAATCAAAGCATTAAAAATAGAGAAATGACAAAAATAGATTTTAAAATCTATTTTTTTTTGTTTTATTTATTTAATTATGTTATACTTTATTTAAATATAATAAATAATAATTTATATAATGTCTGAAAAATTTGAAATACAAAATAAATTAACTGAAAATGAAAATTATTTAATATGAGAATGATTTAATAAAGTAAAAAATCAGTTATTAAATGAATTAACTAAAAAACTTAAAACTGAAAAAGATATAAATAAAAAATTACTATTAAAAGAATATATAAATAATACTAAATTATTAACTTCAGAAATAATATTTTTTTCTCATAAAGAAAATAAAGTTAATGCAAAAAATCATTTAAAAGATTGAAAATCTTACAAAATTACAATATATAAAAAAAATTTAGACTATCAAACAAAACTATGATTAGATATGTTATTATATCATGAATTAGAACATTATATATGAAGAGATAAACAATGAAAAATAAATATAGATAATAATACAAGAGAATTAAATGCTAAAATATTAAGTTTTAAATATTTTATGCTAAGTAATAAATATGACTTATCAATAAACTGAATTAGTGAATTATTTAAAAAAATTAAAAGAGAAATATTTTCTAATAAAAATAAATGAAAATATAATTTATTTTCACAATCAGAAGAAACTGAACTATTTTGGATATATGAAAAATTTAAAAATAATAAGGAAGTTTTACTAAACTATTTAATAATTTTAGTAAAATTAGATGAATTAAAAAAAGAAACAAAAAATGTATAAAAAATCTTCAAAAAAAGTTTGCAATAGCAGGCTTTTTTTATATAATCTCTTTGCTTTGAAAAAAGTAATAATATGGTACCTGTAGTTCAATTGGTAGAGCGACAGACTGTGACTCTGTTTGTTGAGGGTTCGAGTCCCTTCAGGTACCCCATTTTTAAAAATTGAATAGTGAAAATTTATAAGCCTTAATTGGATTATAAAAAATAAATTTTTACTACATAATTTTTAAAAGAATTTTGCTCTAAATATATTGAAACAAAAGCCTTGTAAAATATATATTTATATTAAAGATTCTACTAGCAGTTGAAATACTGCCTTATTTTTAATTCTTAATTATAATTTGATGTCAGATCAAAAAGACTTAGCTTTGTTTGAAGAGCTATTTGAAAAATCTCCAGAAATTAAATATCCAAAAATTGGAGAAGTTATTGTTTCTACTGTTGAAAAAGTTGAAAAAGGTAATGTATTAGTTAATGTTAATAATCAATTTTCAGGACTTATTGTTAAAAAAGAAGTAGGTAATACTATTGATTCTAGTACTTTAGAAAAAGGTCAAGTAATTGATGTTATGGTATTAGGTGATTCTATAGAAAAAGGTTTGTTAATTCTTTCATTAAAAAGAGCTAATCAAATTAAAAACCTATCTAATCTTGCTAAATACAATGAATCTGAAGAAGTTATTACTGTTAGACCAACTGAAGCTAATAAATGAGGTTTATTAGTAGATATTGATGGTTTAAAAGGGTTTATTCCAGTTTCTCAATTAACTCCAGTTCACTACCCTAGAGTAGAAGGTGCTGATCCAGAAAAAATTCTTGCTCACTTAGAAGGATTAATTGGTGTTGAATTTAAAGTTAGAGTTATTAATGTTGATGAAGATGGTAAAAAAATTATCTTCTCTGAAAAAGCTGCTATTGCAGAAGCTAGAGGTAAAGCATTAGAAACTTTAAAAGAAGGAGATATTGTTGAATGAGTTGTTTCAGGTATTCTTTCTTATGGTTTATTTGTAACTTTTGAAGGTTTAGAAGGTTTAGTTCATGTTTCTGAAATTGATTGGGGACATGTTACAGATCCATCAAAATTTGCTAAAGTTGGAATGAAAGTTAAAGTTAAAGTTATTGGACTTGAATCTGAAAAGATTTCTCTTTCTATTAAAAGACTTAAAGAAAATCCTTGGGATGTTCTTGCTAAAAAATACAAATTAAATGATGTTGTTGAAGCTCCAATTTCAAGAATCTCTCAATTTGGTGCATTTATGGATTTAGATGGTGGTATTCAAGGACTAATTCATTTATCTGAAATTTCTCATGGAGTTGTTAAAGATATTAGAGATTTTGTTAAAGTTGGTGAAATGGTTAAAGCTAAAATCATTAACTTTGAACCTAAGAAGAAAAGAATTGGTTTATCTTTAAAAGCTTTACAAGAAGCTCCAAAAGGTGCTAAAAAACCAGCTCCTAAAAAAGCTCCAGCTAAAAAAGAAGATGAAGAAGTAAAAACAGAAAAAAAAGCTCCAGCTAAAAAAGCTGCTCCTAAAAAAGAAGAAGCTAAAACAGAAGAAAAATAAAAATCATTAAAATATATTTGGGAAGCCTAATTTTTTATTAGGCACAGATATATTTATTTAAAGATATATAAAAAATATCTTGCTTATTAAAATAATTAAACAAAAATGGAAAAAAAAGTATTAAACTCTATGTTTGAAAATTTATTACATATTGGTAATAAAGCAAATCACTGGAATCCTAAAATGAAAGAATATATTTATGGTTCAACTAATGGTGTTCATGTTATTAATTTAGTTAAAACTGTATCTAAATTAGATGAAGTTAAAAAAGAACTTTCTGAATTAGCTAAACAAGGAAAAAAAGTTTTATTTGTTTCTACAAAATTACAAGCTAGAGAAGCTTTTGCTAAATTAGCTGAAGAAACTAATAATTTCTATGTAAATGAAAAATGGGTTCCTGGTCTTTTGACTAATCTTAAAACTATGAGAGCTAGAATTTCTACTTATATAGCTTTAATTAAAGAATCTACTTCTGGAGCTTTAGATGTTTTACCTAAAAAAGAAAAAGCTACTAAATTATTAGAACTAGAAAAATTAGATAGAGCTTTTAAAGGGTTAAAAGAAATGAAAAGATTACCAGATGTAATTTTTGTTGTTGATGCTGCTTATGAAATTCAAGCTGTTAAAGAAGCTAATTCTTTAAATTTACCAGTTTATGCTATGGCTAGTACTAATTCTAATCCTGACTTATTAACTAATTTAATTCCTGCTAATACTAATTCAGTAAAATCTATTGAATATATTGCTAATGAATTAAAATCAGTTGTTAAATCTTCTGGTACACCAGCTAAAAAAGGTAACTTCAAAAAATTTGATGATAAAAAAGCACCAGCTAAAAAAGCTCCTGCTAAAGTAGAAAAAAAAGAAGAAGCTAAAAAAGAAGAAAAATAGTTTTTACAAAAAGGAATTAATATTTAATATATTAATATTAATTCTATAACTTTTTTAAATATGCCTGAAAACAATAAAGATAATTTTAAATATGCTATATGTTATATACCTTTAATTGCTATTTTTTTGTATTTTACTGAAAAAAATACTAGTGAAGAATATAAAAAACATATTAAATATTGAATAATGCTATTTGCAATTTTTGCTATTAGTACAACTATTTTAAATATACTATGGTTAACATGGTTTTCTAAATTAATATTTTTATCTTATATTTGAATATCATTTTTTTTATGATATAAGGCATATAGTTGAGAAAAAGTTGATGTAGAAATATTAAATGATATTTCTGAAAAGATTGAAAATAAAAAATAAAATAAATTTAATTTATAATTTTGTTAAATATGGCAATTACAGCTGCTCAAGTTAAAGAACTTAGAGAAAGAACAGGTATTGGTATGATGGAATGTAAAAAAGCATTAACAGCTACTGATGGTAACATGGATAAAGCAATTGAAGAATTAAGAAAAAAAGGTTTAGCTAAAGCTGCTAAAAAAGCTGATAGAGAAACTTTAGAAGGTTGAATAAAAATTATTACTAATGGAGGAAAAGCTTCAGTAGTATCAATTAGTTGTGAAACTGACTTTCTTGCAAATTCTGATAAATTCAAAAATATGTTAAACAATATTGCTGAATATTTAGCAGAAAATGGAGAGGATTCAAAAGAAGCTGCTCAAGAAATAATTAATTCTGATTATGCTTTAGAATTAGGAGAAAATTTACAAATTCAAGAATATAAAAATTTTGAAGGATGAATTACTGCTGGTTATGTTCATTCAAATGGAAAATTAGCTGCATTAATTGTTGCTAAAGAAGGTACAGATGAAGAAAAAGCTAAACAAGTTGCTATGCATGTTACTGCTGCTAATCCAGAATTTCTATCTGCTTCAGATATTTCAGAAGAAACTGTAGAAAAAGAAAAATCTCTTCAATTAGAAATTATGAAAAATGATGAAAAAATGGCTAATAAACCTGAACAAGTTTTATTAAAAATTATTGAAGGAAAAATGGGAAAATTTAAATCTCAAATTTCTCTACTAGAACAAGAATTTGTTATGGATCCAAGTAAAAAAGTTAAAGATTTTATTGGTGAAGATAATATTACAGCATTTTATAGATTTGCTATATAAAAAATTAAAGAGCTTCTGCTCTTTAATAAAGTCCCATAGTTTAACGGTTAAAACCCAGGATTCCAAATCCTGTACTCAAAGTTCGATTCTTTGTGGGACTGCCATTTTAAAAAACAATAAAAAACTTATTTTTTAATAGAAAATAAGTTTTTTTTAATAAAATATAATTATGAATTTAGTAGATACATATATAGAAGATGAGTTACAAAAAATTATATCTAAAATTCTTGAAGTTCACTGAGAAGATTTTAATTTTTATGAAGTAGAAGAAATTTGTCAGGATTTCTTAGATGATATTCCTGCCAAAATAAAAGATATCACAAAAATAAAAAGGTTAAAAAAATATGTAAATAAAGAGTTTGAATTAGATAATTTAGATAATAAAGTAGAGTCTACAAGGGTGCATACCCTACAAGATAATTCACAATATTCTCTTGAAAATATTCCAAAATATTTATTTGAATGAAAAACAAAAATTCAGTCAGGATTAATTAATATTATTGATTTAAAAGCTAATATTTGATTAACTGAACTTTTTGATTGATTAAATTTAAAAGTGAATAAAACAGATAAAATAGCACTTATTTGAAAAAATGGATGTTGAAAAACAACTTTACTTAAATTAATTATATGAAAAAATATTAATTTAATGGAACTAGATTGAGATATTAAATTAGCAACTGGTTTAAAAATTTGATATCTATCTCAAGATTTATTCTGGGAATCAGAAAAAAATACTCTTCAAGAAGAAATGATGAAAGTTTTTCCTGAAATAACAAAAAAAGTTGAAGAATTAGAAAAGCTAAATTCTGATGAAGATTATGAAAAAATTCAAGAATTAACTCAGTTTTTATTAGATAATGATTGATTTAAAAAATATGAATTACAAAAAAATATTTTAAAATACTTTGGTTTTAATGAAGATAAAATGAAACAAAATGTTTTAAGTCTTTCTGGTTGAGAACAAACAAAAGTTCAAATAGCAAAGTTTTTAATAAAACAAGTAGATTTATTAATTCTTGATGAACCAACAAACCATTTAGATATTGAAGGAATTATTTTTCTTGAAAAATTCTGTCAAAATTGGAAAAAAGCAATAATTTCAATTTCTCATGATAAAAGATTTATAGATAATTCTAGTGAAAAAATTTGTGAAATTTATCAACATAAAATAACTAATTATGTATGAAAATATTCTGATTATGAAAAACAAAAACAAGCAATTTATGATAAACAATTAAAAGATTTTAAAGATCAAAAGAAAATAATAGATGAAGAAGAAGCATATATTAATAGATTTAGAGCAAATTCTGCAAAGGCATCTGCTATTCAGTCAAGAATAAAAGCATTAGATAAAGTAATTAGATTAAAAGAGCCTGAGAATGATAAGAAAGCTAGTTTTATAAATATCTCAGCTTCAAGAAGACTACCAGAAATCATAATGAAATTAAGATGAGTTGAAGTATGATATAGTGAAAAACTTATAACACTTCCAGATGAAGTTGATGTTTTAAAAACTGATAAAATTTGAATAATTTGAGCAAACTGAACTTGAAAAACTACACTTTTAAAAACTATTTTATGAGATTTAAAAGCATTCTCTTGAGAATCTATGATTAATGAAACAGTTAAAATTTGATCTTTTGCCCAAATACTTGATGAACTTGATTTAGAAAATTCAATTATAAAAGAATTATCTGAAAATTTAGACCAACAACAAGAAGTAAGAAAAATTTTATGATGATTATTAATTACTTGAGAAAAAGTAAATCAGACCATCTCTTCCCTTTCAGGTTGAGAAAGAGCAAAAGTCTGACTAACAAAAATGCTTTTACAAAAACCTGATATAATCATAATGGATGAACCAACAAATCATCTTGATTTACATTCTAAAGAAATTATTAAAACAATGTTAAATTGATTTGATTGAATGACTTTAATTGTTTCTCACGATAGAGATTTACTTGAAAATGTATCTAATAAGATTTGGTTAATTAGAGATAAGAAATTAGAAATTTATGATGAAGTAGAAAAAGGTATTTGAGAAATTTATTAGAAAAAAGCTAGTTTTTATTAGCTTTTTTTTGATTTATAAATAAAATATAAATCAAATAAATAAATTTATAATTATAAAATTATGAGAAATGATATAGTCCATTTTTGAGCTGATGAACAACATTATGAAATTAGAGAAATTGTTGAAGTTGCTTATCAAATTCAAAAAATTACAAACAAAGATATTATTTGGGAAAATATTTGAGATCCTGTTGTAAAAGGAGAATCTATTCCTAATTGGTTAAAAAGTATTGTAACTAAATGAGTACAAGAAGATATTACCTATGCCTATTCTCCATCAAAATGAGTTACTGCAACTAGAGAATATTTAGCACAAAATAATGATAAAATTACATCAGAAGATATAATATTTTTTAATGGATTATGAGAAGCTATAAATAAGATTTATGGTTATTTAAATAGAACTTCAAGAGTTTTATGACCTAATCCTGCTTACCCAACTCATTCATCTTCAGAAGCTACTCATGCTTGAGATTTTCACCTTACTTATGATTTAGACCCAACTAATTGATGGAATCCAAACCTAGAAGAAATTGAAAATAAAGTTAAATATAATCCAAGTATTTCAGCAATTTTAGTTATAAATCCAGATAACCCAACTGGAGCAGTTTTTTCAAGAGAAACTTTAGAATGAATTATTAAAATAGCAAAAAAATATGGTTTATTTGTTATTTTTGATGAAATTTATGAAAAATTAACTTTTGATCAAAAAGATCATATTTTACTAAAAGATATTATTTGAGATGTTTGCTGAATTGCAATGAAATGACTTAGTAAAGAGGTCCCTTGGCCAGGTTCAAGATGTGGTTGGATTGAAGTTTACAATCAAGATAAAGATGAAAATTTTGCAAAATATATAAATTCTGTTTTCTTTTCTAAAATGCTTGAAGTTTGTTCTACTACATTACCTCAATCAGTTTTACCTGCAATCTATGAAGCACCTGAATTTACACAATATTTAAAAGAAAGAATTTCTAAATATTCAAGAAATGCTAATATTGCAGTTGAAATTCTATGAAAAGTTCCTGAATTAACAATTATTAAACCAAAATGAGCATATTATTTAACTGTTTTATTTGATGAATTTAAAATTTTAAATAATTTCAATCATTTAATAAAAGATAAGAATTTAGAAGAATTCATTACTCAAATATCAATTTGAAAAAAAATAGATAAGAAATTCTGCTATTATTTACTAGCAGAAAAATCAATATGTACAGTTCCCTTAAGTGGTTTTAATTCAAAATTACCATGATTTAGAATGACACTACTTGAAAATGATGAAACAAAGTTTAGAAAAATTCTAGAAGATATAGTTGAAGTTTTTAAACAAATAAAAAAATAATTTACTAATTTTTAGTAAATTATTTTTTTTCTTCTCATAAATTATAATAAATTTCATCCTTAAATAATTCAAAATCTTGCCATATATCATCAATATTCATAACTAATTTATTATCTGGATTATGTATTCAAGCTTCAATATAATATTTATTACTAATTAATCTTAAAAATTTAATTTTAATACTTTTTGCTTGCTCTAAAGAAATATTTATTATCCTATATAAATTTTTGTTTATACAATCTCATAATTCTCAATCTCAAATATCATATTTATATAAATTTCAAATATCAAAATTATAAATTCATCATTTTAATAAAACAATATTTCCATTTTTATCTACTATATTATAATATGCTAAAAATGTTTTTATGGCCTCATCTTTTACATGTCATATTATTTTTCAATCAATTTTTATTATATAAAAATTTTTATTTCAAAATTTTAAATAATTATAAGTATCAGCTTCAAATCATTCACAAGCTTCTATAGAATCTTTATTTCATTCTTTTGAAAATTCAATATCATATTTTTTTATTCAAAAATCATTATTTTCATTAAAACTATATAAAGAATTTTTTATTAAATAAGTTAAATTATTTTTATATTTATATAAATTTTCTTCTGTTAAATAAGGTAAGAATTTTTCTAATTCTTCTTCTTTAACAAATAATAAATATTTAATATATGATAAATATTCTTTTGTAATATTTGGAATTTGTTTCTTTATTAAATATAAATTTTTATAAAATTGTTTTAATTCAATATTATTTTTTATTTTATCATAAGTAATATTATTTTTTAATAAAGCTAAAAATTCTACTAAATCATTTAGATTATTTATAGAAATTTTTTCTTTAATTTTTCTAATATATTTATAATATTTTCTTATATCTTCTGATATCTTAGCTTCAAATATAAAATCTATATTTGTAAAATCATATATAATATTTTTTAAAATTTCTAAATCCAAAAGATTAATTATATCTATAATAGAAATAAATTTAATTTCTTCTGATTTTAAAGAACCATTTATTTCATAAGATTTATATATTCATTCTTTAATCAAATAATCAATTTTTTTGTTATACTCTCAAATTTCTAAATATTTTTTATCCCATAATAACTTTCTTCATTCATAAGAATGAGTATTTCTTATTAAATCAAAATAATTTTTTTTATTTCAAGTTAAAGAAAGTTCTTTAATATCATCATCAAATTTGAAAATTCTAGTAAATATTTTTCTTTCCTCTTCTTTTAATCATTCTATATTAGAATAATTAAATAATTTACTTTTTATAACAGTATTCTTAATTTCTTCTTTTACTTCTTCAAAAATTTCTAGAAAATTTTTATTAATATCAATACCTGATTTTTCTGCATAACTTAAAATAGAAGATTTATATTCCTTCATATTTTTATATCAGAAAAATGTTTCTTCAAAATTATTCAATATTTTATGATTATTTATATTCTATATTATTTTAACATAAATAAATTATAAATACAAAAAAATCTACTAAAATATTTTAGTAGATTTTTAAATAATATTCTTTATTATTTAGTTAATAAATAATAAAATATAGCTCTATATTTATTTCTGTTTGAAGAACCCATTTTTTCACATACTGCTTTTGCATCAGCCATAGAAACTTTTAATCCTAATTTTTCAATAACTGAGCTTGATAATACTCTTTCTAATTCAGCTTCATCACTACAAGCAACTGTTTCAGAATCTTGATTAAAGATAGAAGGTCATAATAAACCTGTAATTTTTTCTAATAAATCTAGGTCTGGATTAGCATCAAATTTTTTAATTTCTTCACTATATAATGCAATTTTTTCTACTTTTGTAGCCATAATATTTTTATTATTAAATTAAAGTAATATCATTATAATACTTTTCTAATAAAAAACAAAAATAAATTTTTAATATTAAAATAAAATCATATAATTAACTCTAATAAATTTAATACACAAATATGTTAACACAAATACAAAAAACTAAAATAAAAAATAATTTATCATGAAAAAATTTAATTTTGTTTTTTATATGGGTAATAATTTTTAGTTTAATAAATTTCTATTTTAATGATTTAAAAACCGTAGGTTTTTGATTCCTACATTATGAAAATTATATAAAAATTCCATATATTGTTTTTTGAATTATAAATGCTTTACTTATTGGTTTAAGTATAAATTTATTAATTGATAAAATGAAAGAAATCAAATCAATTAATCCTGGTGCATGAATTTTATCAATGATATGAACATTCTTTGCTTTACTTACTTGAGCTTGTCCTGGTTGTATTGCTTGAATATTTCCTGTTTTTGTATGAATATTTGGTTCTAATATATCAATGTATAGTTTACCATTACACTGAACAGAACTACAAATACTTTCTTTTGTATTCTTAATTATTTGAATATACTATTTAAGTCTTGATATGACTTGTAAAATTAAACTTAAAACAAAAATTATGCATAAAAATAAATTTATCTCAATAATAATTCTTGCAATTATTTGAACATTAGATGCAGCTTATTTAACATATTCTGCATATCTATCAAAAGCACAAACAAAAGTTTTTGGTTGAGGATGAGATTTATGATTTGCATGTGATGTAAATTCAACTTTTTCTTGTTCATCAGTCTTTAATGAAAACTTTGCTTGGATTATGTGAATACCTTTTTCATGAATTGCTTTAGCAATTTATCCAATTTTAGTAATAATTGCTATTTTAGGATTAAAATGAAAAATGAAAAAATCATTAAAAACACTTTTAATTATGTCAATTTTATGATTAATTTTTAATCTATATATTATTGCTAATGAATATGTTGTATGAGTTTATTGCTTGCTGTGCCTTCTTTGTACAGCTATAATAATTTCAATTTGAACTTTAAGTATAATATGAATAAAAAATGATAAATAAATTTATAGAAGCTACAAAAAATATTTTGGAGAAAAATTTGAAAATACTTGAAAAACCTTTTTGTGAAAAAAAGATAGTTTTAGTTTATGATACAGACTCAAAATTATCTAAAATATTATGAGAATCTTATGCTGACAATATAAAAAGTTACAATAATCTAAATACTGAAATTATTATTTTTTGAGAAATTGAAAAAGAAATTTTAAAAGAAAAATTAATGAATTTAGAAGCTGATTCAACAGTTGTATTAGTGCAATCAACAAATTTTAGATTAGATGATTTTAGACTTAGATTAAATTTAAAAAATCAATGAGTTTGATGTATAGAACATAATCATTTAGCCTATATTAGGGATTCTGAAATAGCAAATTATGCTAATGCAATAGAATATAGGACACCATATTATGTTGAATTATCTAATAAATTAAAAGAAAAATTTGATAAAGCAGATGAACTTATAGTTGTTTCAAAAAATTGAGAAAAACTTATATGTAAAGGTGGTTTTGAAAACATGAAACAAAATACTTGAGATTTTTGAGAAAGGATAAGAGCTGGTAGTTTTCCTATTTGAGAAAATTTTACTGAAAATAAAAATTTTGAAAAAGTTAATTGAAAATTAGCAATAAGAGCATACCCGAATATGTTATTTGAAGTTATTATGTGAGATATCTTTACAGTTGAAATAAAAGAAAGTAGAATTGTTTGATATTCAGAAAATACTCCAAAATGATTTATAGAATTAGTTGAAAAAATAAAATCTTCAGAAGACTGAGAATGTTTTGTAAGAGAATTAGGTTTTGGATTAAACCTCTGAATTACTTGGGATAAAACTTTGAATGATGTGAATGCTTGTGAAAGAATAGCTGGTTTTCATATGTCTATGTGAAAAAAACATCAAATTTATAGAAAGAAATTCCATAGAAAAATTATGCAAAGATTTCATATAGATATTTTTTCAGATGTTGATTATATATTATTAGATTGAGAAAAAATTTTTGAAGAAGAAAATTTTATAATATAAACTAATTTAGCTATTATTTGCTAAATTAGTTTATTTATGATAAAATTTATTTAATATAGCTTATAATAAATAAAAATGGAGTCAAAAAAATTATATGAATGAATAAGAATAATCAAAAATGAAATTTCTGAATTATTAAAAAATAGCAATAAAAATATAATAATTTTAATTGCATGATGATCGGCTTCTTGAAAAACAAGTTTAATTGCAAAAAGAATATTAAATAAATATAAAGAAGATGCATTATTACTTTCTATGGATAATTATTATATAGGAGGTGATTTTGTTAAAAAAAATAATTTAACTTTTGATGAACCTGCAGCTCTTGATCTTGAATTATTCAAAAACCATCTTGAAAAATTAAAATCATGAAAATCAATAAATTCCCCAATATATGATTTTAAAAAATCTGAAAGAACTTCAAAAATACAAAAAATTAAGCCAAATAAAATAATTATAGTAGAATGACTTTTTGCATTAGAAAAAGATATTGCAAAACTTGGAGACTACAAAATATTTGTAGATTTATGAACACATTGAAGAGTTTTAAGAAGAATTTTTAGAGATATAGATAGAACTTGAGATAGTGCTAAAAATATATTAAAATATTTCTCACAAGTTGTTGAACCAAAAAATACTGAACATATTGAACCAACTAAAGAAAGTGCTGATATAATAATAGAAAATAGATATATTCCTTTTGTTGAATCAAGGAATTCTAAAGTAAAAGAAACTCAAATAAAATACAAAGTTAATAATCTAGATTTTAATAGTATTGCTCAATATATTAATAAATTAGGTTGATTTTATGTTTGAGAACTTGTAGAAACAGATTATTTTCTTTCTAAAAAATGAGAAGATTTAAAAATTTCTGATGAAATAATGAGAATTAGAAATGTATGATTTTGAAAATATCTATTAAGTTATAGATGACCAAAAGTAAAATCAAAAGATTATGAAAAAAGATACTGAATTAATTTTTTTATAGATTTTGAAATACTTAAAGCTTTTAAGAATATTTACTGAGATTTCAAACAAGTTTTAACTAAAAAAAGACAAAACTATTTTTTAAAATGAATGATAGTTTCACTAGATTTATTTGAAAATTGAGAACAATATATTGATTTTAGATTTGAAGAATGAGAAGAAGCAAATAAAAATATGAAAAATTTTCTTAAAATATTAAATATAGATTTAGAAACTTGAATTAAAAAATCATATTTTGAAATAATAAAATAAAAAAATAGAATTTATAATAAATTCTATTTTTTTATTTTAATAAATCCTCAGTCTCTCACCATTTTTTTAAATCCTCCCAAAAATCTGGATAAGTTTTAGCTACACAGTCAGGATTTAGAATCTTTATTTTTTCTTTATATTTTTCTTTCAAATAGCTTTCTAAAATTCAGAAAGTCATTGCTATTCTATGGTCATTATAAGTTTCTATTTTAATTTTAGAAAAAAATGTTGATTTTTTTCACTTATATTCTCAGATAATAATACTATTTTCATCACTTTCAACTTCTACTCATAATTTCCTTAATTCATCTCTCATTGCATCAATTCTTTTGCATTCTTTTAGATTAAGAGTTTTTAATCCAGTAATTTTAGTTTTTCAAGGTAAAAATATTGCTAAACTCATAAAACTCATAGATATATCAGGCATATCTTCAAAATTAATTTCTTTTAATTCTGATAAATTTACTTTTTCTATTCCTCAAGCTTTTAAAATAGTTTTTTTTCAATCACTTTCACAAAGTAATCAAAAATATTTTTGTAAAATATCAAGATATTTATAATCTCATTGTTTTGTATCTTTTCATAAATTAATAATTTCTATTCTTCATCAATGTAAAACTATATAATTTGCAATATAACTTAAAGCTGAAGCATCTCATTCAATATTAATTTTTCTATTAAATTTCTCCTGGCTTTTTTCTAATATTTTAAAACTTTTATAATCATTATTTTCAACTTCTATTCAAAATTTTGCTAATTCAAAAATTGTCATATCAATATATGGCTTACTAACCAAATCTCAAATAACCTCAATTTCCAAACCTCATTTTATATAACCTCAAATATTCATTAGAGCAGTAAAAAACTGGCTTGAAACAGTTCAATCCATCTCAACTACATTAGATGTAACTAAAGAACTTTTAACAATAACTGGAGGTAATTTATTGTCTCTAGCTTCAATATCTATTCACATTTGTTTTATTCAATCAACCAAAGCTTCTAAAGGTCTTTCCATAAGTCTTTCTTCTCCAGTAAAAGTAACTTTTCAAGATTGTAATAAACAAGCCAAAGCTGGAAGAAATCTCATACAAGTTCCAGATTGTCCCAAATATATTTCAACTTCTCCACAATTTAAGTTTTTCACTCATCATTCTATTACAACTCTTGTTCAATTATCCTCAATTTTTATCCCAAAATCCCTCAAGGCATTTATCATAAACCTAGTATCATCACTCACCAAAATTCAATCCAAAATAGTTTTTCACTCAGATAAACTAGCAAGAATTAAATCTCTATTAGTAATTGATTTAGATCATGGAAGTATTAGTGTTTTCATAGGAAGGTTTGGTTAGATTATCTTTTAGTAATTCTTTTCAATGCAACAATTAAGTGCCAAAATAATATTCAATAAATAGTTTTATATAAAACTAATCAAAAAATTTCTATTGAATTATATTCTATTCAATTTTCTTTAAAATATAATGGATTTAATAAATTAAAAAATACTTTAAATGCTGAAAAATTATCTATTTTTAAAGAAAAAAATAAAAATAGAAAAAAAGTTAAAGAAAATGTAATTAATAAATTTCAAGTAAATTTTTCAATACTTTTTTCAAAGAATCATTTTTCTTTACTTGTAGTAAACAATAAAATTATAAATGTAAATACAATTCATAAAATAAATATTAAATCTCAATAAAAATTTCATAAAACTATATTTGTGTAAGGAACTTTTTCAATTCATAAAGATGTTGAAACTGCATCAAAAATTGTTGCTGATATTGAGATAAAAAAAAGCAATTGTAAAGGTTTTAGCCAATTATTTCAAAATTCACTTATTGTATATCAAAATGCTAAAGTTATCTTTTCTCATATTTTCTTTGCATCTTTTCAAACAAAACCTTTATTGTACAAACTTTTAAATATTTTTCTAAATCATCATTTTTTTATACTTAAACTCTTCATATAATACTCCATTTCTTTTTCAAAAAATTTATTTGCTTCTGTTTTATTTCAATTTTTTTCCATCACAAATTTTAATTGCCTATAATTATCTTTCATTTTTTTGTAAGATAATTTTTTCTTTAGCAATTCATAATTATCTGGAAAATCTACTCAGTTAAATATACAATCATTTAAGTTTGTGTTTTCTAAATAAAGTTTTTTAATTTCTACTCAATTAAAAATAGTTTTTCATAGATTTATATTAGAAAAATTAGCTTTCTTAAATATTACATCTGAAAATGTAAAATCATCTGGTATTTGTGGAGATTGCATAAATTCAATATAATCAATTTCTATATTATAGAAATCAAAAAATCATTTTTCTTCTTTGTTAAAAATTCTTCATAACATAATATATTTAATATTTTCTTTTTTCTTAATTGCTCAAATAGAAAGCTCTTTTAAATCAAGAATATCTAAAAACTCAAATTTATTAATCTTGTTTACTTGAATTTTAATACTATTAAAATTTTTTATATATGAAAAAAGTAAATCATTAATCTCATTTTTTTTATCAATATAAACTTGTCAATTTCAAATAAGATTGTTAAATTTAATCTCTCATTTTGTATTATTTAATAACTTATTTCAATAAAAAGAAAGTATATTGTTAATTGTAATTCATAAAAAAGTTAAATTTTCATATATTATATCTCTGAAAGTTGTTATTCAGTTAAATTCACAATTTAAAGAAGTTGTTAAATTAGAAGAATTATAAAAACTTAAATTTTTAACTTTTATAGAATCAATATCAAAAAATCATAAAAATTTACAATTTTTGAAATTCATATATTCAATTATATTCTCATTTAATCTATCAGAAAAAGAAAAATTATTTTCAAAAATACAATTTGTAAAATCAACTTTTTTTATATTTTTTAAAATACATTCATTAAAGACAAAACCTCATTTAAAAATACAATTATCAAATTTAATATTTTTCTCTATATCTCATAACTCAAAATCTTCATTAAAAATTTTATCAATATATAATTCTTCATTCATAATTATTTTTTAGCATTATCAATCAAATATAAATCCATCAAAACTAGTGCAACCATAGATTCTACTATTGGAACAACTCTTGGTAAAATACAGGGATCATGTCTTCATTTCATTTGAAAATCTACACTATTTCAGTCTTTATCTACTGTTTTTTGTGGTTTATAAATACTTGAAGTAGGTTTTACAGCTATTCTAAAAATTATATCTTCTCCTGTTGTTATTCCTCATAAAATTCAGGCATAATTATTGTTTGGTGATTTTATATTTCAGTTATTATTTTCAAATCATTGATTGTAACTATTCCCTGTTAGATTTACTACATCAAAACCTGCACCATATTCAAAACCTTGAACTGCTCATATTGAAAGCATTGCATCAGCTAATCTTGCTTTTATTTTTCAAAAAACTGGTTCTCATAAATTTTTAAGTGGATTTTTGATTGTACATTCTAAAATCCCTCAGATTGTATCTCACTCACTAGCAATTTTTTCAATTAATTCTACCATTTTTGGAGCAATTTCTTTGTCTGCTGTTCTAATTGTATTTTCCTCAATAATATTTAAATCAATATTTTTTGCTATAAATTCTCAAACTTGTTTTGTGTAACCAAAAATTTCAGTTCCAAATTTTTTCTTTAAAAAATCTTTAGCCAAAGCTCAAGCTAGTACTCTTGAAGTTGTTTCTCTAGCTGAGCTTCTTCCTCCTCCTCTATAATCTCTAATTCAATATTTTTGATGATAAGTTAAATCAGCATGATTTGGTCTAAATAAATCCTTTACATTATCATAATCTTTAGATTTTTGGTTTTGGTTATAAATAATTATCATTATTGGATGACCAGTTGTTTTTCACTCAAAAACTCAAGAAACTATTTCAAAAGTTTCTGGTTCTTTCCTTTGGCTTACAAGTCTTGATTGCCCTGTTTTTCTTCTATCAATTTCTGATTTTATAAATTCTTCATCAACTTCAAATCCTGCAGGAAATCAATCAATAGTTACTCAAACAGCTTTTCAATGACTTTCTCAAAAAGTTGTAATTTTCAATAATTTTCAAAATGTATTCATAATATATATTATTTTAAATCTTATATTTTCTATAATTCTATTATATAAAAATATAAGATTTATTCAATTTTATTTAAAATCTAAAAAAAATAGTAAAGTAAATTTACTATTTTTTGTTTAAAAATTTTTCCCTATAAAATCTTTTGTAACATTATCAAAATGATTATCATATACTCATAATAAATCTTTTGTAGTTTCTGGATTATCTAAAATTTTATTAAATAATTCTATTGTCTTATTATATATTTCACTAATTTCTTCACATTTTTTTTCTTTTTCTATCTCTGTTAATTCATTTTGTTTAATTAAATAAATTATAAATTTATTTATAATAACCATAGAATAATTTCTAATAAAATGACTTAATAAAATTAGTTCTCATTCATCTAAACCTTTAATATTTGATAAAATATTAAAAAAAATTTTCTCAAAATCATCTTTTAATTCTTTGTCTCTAATATATTCTTTACATATATTTATTCACATGATAATATTTATTTAAAATAATATAATAATTTTTTATACTTAATAATAAATATTTTTTATATTGCAAGTTTTATTTAAACTTTATTTCATTTCTACAGAATCTTCTTTTTCTCAAGTATTAATATTACTTTTTATTAATTTATCATCACTTATAGAATATACACTATCACCTATCCATAAAGCTCTTTTAATAAAAGATTTTCTATAATTCCATTGTTTACTAGCAATATATTCTCATACAGTTGAATCTGCATAACAATATTTTGGTACATATCTTTGTATAACTGGTGGACAATAAGTTGAACCATCAATTAATTTTGTACATTCTTGTTCAACTGGTTCTGGTGTAGAATATTTTGTACATTCTTTTAATCTTTCTTCTTCAATATTAGTATAATCTATATGAGTAATTCTATATTTTTCAGATATTCCAGAATCTTTATCAATTTCCAAAGTTACTAAACCTTGGAAAAAATCTTTATTTCTATAATAATCTTTTGATTTAGTATCTGTTGTAAATTTTGTATAAAGAGTTACTGGAAGAAATAATAAATTTTTATTTGCATTCCACATAAACATTCTTGGATTTCTAGTTGCTTCAGAATTACTTCATGCATCTCATAAAATTTTAGAATACTGTTGTTTTACAATTATTCATTTATAATCTCAAGATTCACACTTTTTCTTCTCATCATCAGACAAATTAGAATCTCAACATTTTTTATCATAATTTATTTCATATAAATCAACTTTTAATCATCCATTTCTAGTTGCTCCATAATTAGTTTCATAAGTATCTTTTCCTAACCCTATTAAATGATTAGAATCATAAGGATGTAGATATTCAGAATATCCTGGAATTTTTAATTCTCATAAAATTTTAGGATTTTTTTGGTCAGCTAAATCAATAGCATAAAGTGGATCTACTTGTTTAAAAGTTACAAGAAATAATTTATCTCACATAAATCTAGAAGATTTAAAATTTTCCTTTTCTCAAAGATTTTTCAAATTAGAATATAGATTTAAATTTTTATCTAAAATATATAAATCAGTATGTTGTTCTCTAGTTCAATTCCAATTATTAATTGAAGTTATAATTCTAAATTTACCATCTTTTTCATCCATTGAATATTGATTTAATGGTCTTCAAGGCAAAATTGTAGAATCTTGATAATTTAAATTATTTGAATTAATATTCATTTTATGAAGCAATGTATTATTTGTTCATCCATAATAAAAAGGCATAATACAATAAGCTCCAGCTGGACATTTATAATTCTGAGATTGGTAAATATTTTCTGTTAAATATAGATTATCTAAACTCATATAAATTTCAGAATTACTTCAAGCTATTACTTTTGTTTTAACTTCTTCACTAGAATCTTCAACATTAATTATAGAAATAATATTATAACTTGGATTAAAACTGATTTTCTTTAATGTTTCTGCATCAGGTAGAGAATATTCAATATCTGAACATTTAGCCAAATTACCTGCTTTAATATTAAAAGGTAAATCCTTTCATTTTATTTTTAAATTTTGAGATTCTTCATCAGTAGTTCTAGAAAGCTCTAATTTTTTAGGGATAATATTATTAACATTAATTTTAATATCATTTACTGATTTAAAATTATAATATGGTATACTAAAATTATTATTAGAAATTATATAAAGATATTTACCAATTTTTCTTGATTTTCTTAAATTACCATCATTTACATATAATTTTTCTAATTTTGGTGTAGTTTTAGAAGTAATATCATAAACTATTGTATAAGTTTTTGTATTTCTATTAATATAATAACCTCTACTAGCATAATTTGTATTAGAATAACCTGAAGCTAATATAATTAATTTATTATCTCCTAAATACATAACTGGATTATAGAAACTTTTTGGAAGAGCTATTTTTTTCAAAACTTTAACATTATCAGTATTATATCATTCAATGATATAAATTAGCTTTTGAGTAGCATTATAATAATAAACATATTTTCAGTCTGTTTTTACAATATCTGATTCATCAACTCAATCTACTTGATTATTTGTCTTTGAAAAATCATTACTTCAAGCACTACTAGTATTTGAAACTGTTTTTGTTTCTATAACAGAATCAGAAATCATATTAACTCATTCATCAACAGCAATATCTAAACTAGAATTTTTATACATAATAGGATATCATCTACTATATTTAGATTTATTATTTTCATAATAATCTTTAATATATTTTCACATAACAGCTTCTAAATTTTCACAACTATTAAAAGTTTTTAATTTAAAATCAACATTCAATTCAGTAATTTTTGATTCATCTATTTTATCTATAATAGATGTATCTATATCACTAGCATTTACTGAAAAAATAGTCAGTAATATAGTAATAATTAATAATAGTATTTTTTTCATAATAATTTAGTTAATAATTATAATACTTTATACAATTTAATAATAATCTTTTTGAGATTAAAATCAAAAGTTTAATTTGATTATTTGGTGAAGAAAATAAGGCTTTAATTTTTTCCCTTCACATATTTACTAAAACAAAAAATTATAATAAAAGTGACAAAAAAATTAATTTTTATCACATTTATTATTTATAAAATCATCTAGACTACATTCTAATTCTCAATAACTACAAATATTGTTTAATATTTTTCAGTTTTTATTATTACAAAATTCTTCAAATTCTAAAAATTCAGGTATAATAGTTCATAAATCTATACTTTGTAATGACTCATCAATATTATCAGAAATTGTACTTTCAGATAATTCATTATTTATTATAAGATCTTCTTCTATAATATTTTGTTGAATATCTTGATCTCATAAAATATCTATTATTTTAGTGTTTTCATTAATTTTTTCTATTTTATAATTAAAATCTCATCATTTATCTGTAATAAATAAGTTATTTCAATAAAAATTAAAAAATCAAAAAACAGCAAAAGCTCAAATAAAAAGAGGTAATAATATTTTTAAAAAATTAATTTTTGGTTTTTCAAATATATTTTTATTTGTCTTTTTTAAACTAAAAAATCATGGTTTTGCTATATTAACTTTTTTATTTTTAGTGTTTTTTAATTTAGCATAACTAGTAACTTCAAGTTTATTTTTTAAAGACTTCTTAAAATTTTCATCCATTTTTATATCTGGATTAATACTCTTCATTATTTCTATAATTTCTTCTATTTTTTTCATTATATCATTATTAGAATTAATAAAATTGCCAAATTTGTATTTATATTTTTTAAAACTCTAGAAACTATTTTTTTACAATTATCAACACTTTTTCCTGTAATTTCTGCTATCTCTTTGTAACTTAAATCATTCCAAATTCTCATAATCAATATTTCTCTTTGTTCATCTTTTATAGATAATAAAAATTCTTTTACTTCCTCTAATTTATCTTTATTATCTATTTTAGCTCAAAAATTCTCTTCTATTCAAATACTAAAAATTTCTTCTATATCTATCTTTTCTTTATATTTAGAATAAAAATCTTTTACTAAATTATAAGCAATTGTATAAATCCAAGATTTCAAAGCTGATTCAAATCTTGGCTCAAATTTTTCTAAATTAGACAGGCATTTAAAAAAAGTTTCACTTAAAATATCTTCAGCAATTTCTTTTGAAGATACTTTTAAATAAATAAATTTATATAAAGATTCAGAGTATTTTTCAAATATTTTTCAAAAACTTTGAGTATCTCAACTTTTGAATTTTTCTACTAATTCTATGTCTGTCATATTCTATTAAACAAAAAAATAAATCTTTAGTGACATTTTTATTTCTCTACTACAAAATAAACTCTTTCACTTTCATCATTAATTTCCCCAAAATGAAAATCTTCTAAATGTTTTATTTTAAATCAAATATTTTTTAATTCTTTTTTAATATCTTCAACTGGAAAAGAAATTTCTTTTATTTCTTCTTCTATTAATTTAAAATTATTTTCTCAAATATTTACAAACATTTTAATAAGCCATTTATAATATTGTTCTTCTTTAAACATCTCTAAACAAATAGTATCCTTTCAAATATTAAAAAATCATCTAAAATCTCTTGTTATATTTTCAAATTCAAAAGTAGTTAAAATATCAAAAATTAAAATACCTCACTTTTTTAAATGTTTATAAGCATTTTTAAAAAACTTTTGCCAATCCTCCCAACTTTTTAAATGACACACTGAATTATAATTACACAAAACTACATCAAATTGTTTTTCTAAATCTATTGTAGTCATATCTCAAACAATAAATTTTTCTTCTGATATTTTTTGTGCTTTTTCTATCATTTCTTCACTTAAATCCACTCAAAAAACATTATATCATTTTTTTTCTAATTCCCTTGCTATAACTCCAGTACCACAAGCAAATTCTAAAATTTCAATGTTTTCTTTTTTTTCTAAATTATTTTCAATTAACTCATCAATAAAAAATACTTCTCATTCTAAATCATATCACTCTCATCTTATTATTTCATCATAATAATCTACAAATTTATTATATGTATTTAATTTTCTTTTCATAATATTTTATTTAAAATTAAATTTTAAAATAGTCATTTTTAACTATATATAATTATTTTCTAAAATGATACTGAATCCAAGAAAATAAATCTTTTGATACTGAAAAAAATCTATTACTAATTTCTTTAGAATTAGAAATAATTAATATTTTTTCAAATTTATCAACTAATTTTTCTCTATAAAAGTTTAAATTCAATAATTCTCTATCATCTAATTTATCTAATTTTATAATAAGTATTTTTTTATTAATATTTCAAATTTCTATAGATTTTATATCTGATAAATTTATTTCAAATATATCATCCATTACATATTTAAAATTTAAAAGAATATTATCTTTTAAAAATACAATATTTTCATCTAAATCACTAGTTATTTCACAAAATCACATAAATTGTTCATTATCTTGTAATTGTGAAATAAAAATACTATTGCCTATTCACATAATTTATTTTTATTAATTATTTATACCAACTTTCATAATAATTTGAATTTGCATTCCAAACCCAAAATCAACTTGCTTTATTATCATATATTGCTTTTGTTTGAAGTTTGAATTTATTATCATAATAAGGAGTTGAATTTTTACACCGAGTACAAGAAAATCATTGTAACCAAAGTCTTATTTGTTTTTTTTGCAAAGGGCTAAAGCCCTCTGTTGATAAACTATTTTTTTTATTATATATTTCAATTTTTTTATAACTATTTTTTAATGCATCAGTAAGAACTTCATATGGTTGATTATCTGGATATTTAAAACCCAAAAATCAATTCCCATAATGTGAAGGATAAGTCATTGGTGCAACATAATCAAAGTTTTCTAAAAATCATTCTAAACTTTGTCATATTGTATTCAAATCTCAATTAGTTACAAGTCAAAATACATCTGCTGACAAAACTATTTTTGAATGTTTCTTTTTTAATTCACTAGCTATATATTTTCAAAATTTATTTATAATTTTAATTTTTCAATTAATTTTATCTTTTTTTAGTTCATCATCAGAGAAAGGTGCATATATTTGATTAATTTTTCAATCACTTGGAAACCTTACATAATCAAAATTAATTTCATCAAACCCCATTTTATAAGCTTCACTAGCTATATTTAAATTATAATCCCAAACTTCTTTATTTCAAGCATCTAAATATTTATTCCCTGCGTAATCTGACCAAGTTTTATTTTTATTCCAGATCCATTTATAAGCTAAATCTGGTCTATTTTTAGTTAATAAATTATCTTTAAAAACTACTATTCTAGCAATTATATAAATATTATTTTTATGTAAAATATTTATTATTTCTGATATATTTTTTATTTTATTATCTGAAGTAGGTTTTATTTTTGAAAAATTATTATCATCAATTTTAAAACTAACATATCAATCTACTTCTTTAATATCAATAACTACAGAATTAATAGAAGTATTTTTAGCAATTTTAAGTAAATTATTAAACTTTTTTTCATCAATTATTCAAAAAGCAGAATAATAAAGTGATTCTACAATATCTGGAGTTTTTATATGAATATCTTTTTCTATTTTCTCTTTCTTTTTTTCTACTATCTCTTTATTTTTCACTACATTTTTCAAAGGGCTAAAGCTCTCTGTTGACAATTTTTCTATATTTTCTATATTTTTACAAGAAAATAATAAAGCTAAACTAATTAAAATAACAATTATTTTTTTCACTCCTTTTTTTATTAATATTTAAAACCCACTTTGTAAATCAAGCATTTTTTTATAAATTCAGTTTTTTTCAACCAATTCTTTATGATTACCTGATTCAACAACTTTTCAATTTTCTAAAACAAATATTTCTCATGCATTTTTTACAGTTTGTAATCTATGAGCAATAATTATAACTGTTCTTCATTTAAATAAATTATTTAGTGATTTTGTAATTTGTTCTTCTGAAAAAGAATCTAGAGCTGAAGTAGGTTCATCAAGAATAATTATTTTTGGATCTTTTAGAAATATTTTAGCAATAGCTAATCTTTGTCTTTGTCCTCAACTTAGTCTAATTCATTTTTCTCAAATTTCAGTATTTACTCAATCCTCTAAATCATAAATAAATTCACATTTAGCCTTTTTAATGGCATCATCAATATTTTTTTTATCTATTTTTTTGTTTGAACCATACATCAAATTTTCTAAAATAGTTCAATCAAAAACACTTGGTTCTTGAGTTAAATATCAAATATTTTTATAATAACTTTTTAATTTTATTTCATTTAATTTTTGTTCATCAACTATTATATTTCAAGAATCTGGCTTAATATAACCAGAAATTAGTTTTACCAAAGTTGATTTTCAACTACCACTATTCCCTACTAAAGCTGATATTTTTCAACCTCTTATATTTAAACTAAAATCTTTAAAAATCTGAGTTTTTTGAGTATATCAAAAATTAATTTCTTTTAATTCTATATTTCATTTTTTATACTCAAATTTTTTTCAAGTTTCATATCATTTTATATCAGATGTTTCATCAAAGAAATCCCATAATTTTTCAATTTTTGTGAAATCATTAGTTAATTCTGAATAAAAAATCATTGAATTAATAATTGTCTGATTCATCAAAGTCAAAACTCAAAACATAGCTACAAATAAAGATATACTATATTCTCAGTTTATTACTCCATATCATAAATACAAAAACATTAATATTCTTACAGTATTTATAAAAATAGATGGGATATAATAAAAATAATAATTTGGTGTAGCTATATTAATATTTTGTTTTAATATTTCATTATTTATAACATTTACTTTTTTTATTTCAGATTTTATTTTTCAAGTCTGTAATATTTCAAATTTAGACATTATAATCTTAACAAGATTTCAAGTATATTGATTCCAAATATCTTGTCTTTTTCTTCTGAAGAACCTTGATTTTTTATTGAAATATTCTCATATAAAATGCATAAGAATATACAAAATAATAAAAATAACTGAAAGCCAAATATTTATAAGTGAAATTGTATAAATTGTAAAAATTAAAGCAAAAACTATCTTAATAGAGTGTTCTAATACTTTATTTAAAAGCAATGCCCACACATCCATTCAGGTTCAAATAATAGATATTAGTTTTCAAGTTCCTACTTTTTCAGTTTGTGTATTTGATAATTTTACAAAATTATTAAGGTATTTAGTATGTATTATTTCCCTAAATGCAGAAACATTAATTGCAAAAGACCAATTTCTAATAAGATACATTGAAATATAATTGAAAATCAGAAAACAAGAATAAAAGATAATTGTATTAACAAATAAATCTTGATTTTTTTCTTCTATTGTTGAAGCTATTTTTTGAGCAAAATAAATATGAACAATTGGAAAAAATCCCCAAAAACTATAGAAAATAACAGATTTTAAAGTTATTTTTTTGTTTTGAAAATAAGGTTTTATAAATCTTTTAATAGTTTCTGAAAATGTTCTTTCTTTATTCATAATTATTCTTTAAATTCCTAAACTCCAATAATTTAATTTCTCATCATTTTTTACTAAATTCCAACCTGTTTTTTTATAATATTTATTAAAATTTGAATTTATAAAACAAGTTAAATCAAAATTCTTATATCAAGTTTTTTTAAGCATCTTTCCTATTAATCATTTTCATCTAATCTTTTCAGCCAAGGCAAATTGATAAACTGAAACTCAAATATTATCTTTTCTTGGATAAAATCTTAAAGCTCAAACTATTCTAATTCCTTCTTTTAAAACTATCATTTGTTTTCTTTTAACTGCTGCTGCAATTCAAAATGGACATAAAAACTCTCAATTTACAATTCAATCATTTTCTTCATCTAAATATAATTTAAAAAATAATTGTAAACTTTTTATTTCAGATTCTTCAGCTATTTTTAGTATTAATTTCATTTTATTATATTTTAACAACTCAAATTTTCTCCTCAAATTCTCAGTATTTTATTTTATAATGAGTCAAAATACCAACCATAGCAGCATTATCCATACAATATAAATTACTAACTGGAAAAATAAATTCCATATTATGTTTTTTTGCTAATCTAGTAATTTCTTCCTTCAATCTATTATTTGCACTTACTCATCAAGCCAACATAACAGTTTTTACTCATTTTTGCAAAGCTACCTGAACTAATTTATAGGCTAAAACTTCAATAACTGCCTCTTGAAATTCATAACTTATTTCTATTTTATCTTGTAGGGAAAGCAGGCCTGCATTCCCTACTCTTTTATCTACTTCCCTTTTTACTGCACTTTTAAGTCCAGAAAAAGAAAAATCAGCTTCTTTTTTCACTAACCAAACTCTTGGAAAAAGTGGTTTTTTATTTTGTAGGGACACCCCTTGTGGGTGTCCTGATTCAGGGTACCCACAAGGAATACACCCTACATTTTTAAATTCTTCAGCTAATTTACTAATAATTGGTCCACCTGGATATTCCAAACCCATCATTTTTGCAACTTTATCAAAAGCTTCACCAGAAGAGTCATCAGTAGTTGAACCAACTTTTTCCAAATCCCACATATTTTTCATAGAATAAATATCATTATGTCCACCAGAAACAGTCAGGCAAATAAGTGGAAATTTAACAAAACTCTCTTCTCTCTCTAAAAAATTTGAAAAAACATGAGCTTGAATATGATTTATAGGAATTATAGGAATTTGCAAAACAGTAGAAATAGTTGAAGCAACTGTAGTTCCAGTAAGTAAACTAGGTAATAATCAAGGATTGGTAGTCACTCAAATATAATTAATATCTTCTAACTTTAGTTTAGTTTTATCCAAAACATTTTCAAGCACTCAGAAAATAGCATTTGCATGCTCCCTTGCAGCCACCTCAGGCACAACTCCACCAGTAATATTATGAATTTTTATCTGACTAGCAGTATCCATAGCCAACAACTTATCATCCTCAAAAATGGCAATACTAGTATCATCACAACTAGTCTCAAAAGCTAAAATCTTCATTTATTTTTTTTAAATTTATATTTACTATATTCTAATAAATATTTACTTTTTAGCAAGTTATAGGCACAAAAAAAGTGATAAAAATTATCACACACAAATAATTTGCTAAATATTTTAATTCCATACAATCAACCTCACCTGGGCAAGGTATTATAATTGTACAGCAAAACCTATTTTTGCTATTAAAATACAATTTTAAGTGTTTTAAAAAGCCTCCTTTAACTTAATAAAGGAGGCTTTTAAATTATATTATACATAAAATTAAATAGAAGTTAAGTAATATAATTTGACATAACAAATAAAAAGAATAGTATGCTTTTACAAATTTATATAAAAAAACTTGCAGTTATTATTATTAAATGATAAATTATATTACTTAATATATAACCCCCTTAATAATTATGTGATCAATATCATAAATGGAATGAATAAATAAAGTAGTAAAGTCTGTTTTCTGATGATGGGTTAGTTTAATATCATTACTCATCTGATTAATTGGGCTTTTTTTTGTTTTTATGAAAGATACTATATCTGTTATTATAGCCTTATCTTTCTTTTGTTTTATTTTATTTTTAGCTTTATTCTATATAGTTTCTACTTTATATAAAATATCAAATGTCAAATCTTGAAAGAAATGATATAATACAAAAGCTTTTTTTATAAAATTTGAGCAAATAAATGACAATAAAATTATTTATGAAAGTTATAAAAATATTCAAGTAACTGCTCCAATATTAACTGAAGCAAAATGGTGATTTAGTTGGAGTGGTACTCATCTTCCAAAAATTGAATCTGATTTACAAAAAGTAGAAAATATAATAGAAAAAAATTGAAACTATGATTCTGCTATATTAAAATTTGAAAAACCTGTAAACTGGAATAATAGTACAATACTACACTTCAGAGCTGAATGTGATGATTCTGATAAAAAATCTCTTCCTTATTCATCTGCTTTAACAGAAACAAAAACTGACATAATAGTTTTTAGAGTAATTTTAAGAAATAAAAATTCAGATTATTCAGTAAATTGAAAAATATCTAAATTGAAAAAATGAGCACCTGAACATAAAAAAGAATTATTAAAAGAGATACCATTTGATAAGGAAACTAAATCTTATGAATATACAGTGACCAACCCTGAAAATGACTATTATTATATATTATCTTGGAATAAATAAAAAATACTAATTATTATGAAATATAACTTTCTTAAAAAATTAGTATTTTTTTATTTCATTTATAAAAAAATAATTATACATAAAAAAAGCACCACAAAAAAGTGATACCTGTGTTCTCTTAAAATTCCCAACTACCATTCATAGCAGAACTTTGACTATAGTTTACAACTGTTGATTCAAAGAAATTTCATTTCTCTGAGTTGTTGTCTTGAAGTCTGTCTAAATGTTTGTATGGATTCTTTGTTACTTCTGGATAAAGTGGTGCAATATTTAGCATATTTAGTCTTTCATTTGCTAGCCATTTAGTATAATTTTCTATATTTTCATGACCCATTCAAATAATTGATTTACCTAAAATATGTTTTGACCATTTTATTTCTTGGTCAACTGCTACTCACATCATACTTACTAGCATTTTTTCATCATAAACATCTGGAAATTCTGCTTTTATTTCTTTTATAATATTTGCAAAAATAGTTACATGAGTTAATTCATCTCTTCTAATATATGAAATCATTCTATCTGTTGCAACCATTTTTCATTGGTCAGCTAGTGTGTCAAAAAATGCAAAACCATTGTAGAAATAAATACTTTCTAGTAAAAAGTTTCAGATTATTCATTTAAAAAAACTTTTATCTGTAGGATTATCAATAAATTCTTGATAAATTCATCCTATAAATTCATTTCTTTCTAATAAATGTTTATCTGTTCTCCAGAAATAATAAATTTCATCTCTGTCTTTTGGTTCAACTACAGTTTCCAAAATTGTTGCATAAGATTGAGAGTGGATTGCTTCTTGATAAGCTTGAATTGATAAAATCAAATTTACCTCTGGAGCAGTTATATAATCATTAAAATTTGGTAAATTTACAGTTTGAATTGAATCAAGAAATATCAAAAATGATAAAATTCATTTATATGCTCTTTGTTCATCTTTACTTAATGCTGAATTTAATTGAACAGCATCATCTCAAAGTCCTGATACTTTTTCTGGTACCCAAAAATTTCCTACCATTACTTGATAAAGAGATTTTGCCCAAGAATATTTTGTAGCATTTAATTGAAATAACCCAGTTGTATTTCATTTTATTATTGTTCTATTTTGAACTTCATCATCTCATTTTGGATTAAAAATAAGATTTGCTTTTAATTCACTCATTTTTTATTTTTTTTATTTTTTTATAAAATATTACTATCTAATTTTTTTAATAAATTTAATAATGTATTTTGAGCATTACAAGCTCCTTCTGGTATTATATAATTATTTGTTAATTCTCTTAATTTTTCAAAAACTTCATCAGTAACATCATTACTATATTCAATATTTTTTACTAAATCATTTATTTCTATATATTCTCCATGTTCTGGTCAATGAACTTCTGCAACTTTATTTGCAAAAAATTGCATTTGTTCTAATTCTTTTGTATTTAACATTTTTTTATTTTTTTAATTATCCATGAATAAGAGCAGGAAGACATCCTACACAAACAAATTTAGCTTCTCAATCTTTTTCTATTACTACAAGAGCTTTGTCATGTGAAATATTTTCACACATAAAACATTTATTTTCCATAATATTTTATTATTAATCATTAAAAACCTTATATTCCTCTCTCTTTGGGAGAGGCTAGATGAGGGCTAGCCACTACAACTATCACAACTTTCTTTCATTTCCATACTCATAGATCTAACATAATATACTGTTTTGATTCATGATTTATGAGCTCTCATATAATATTCATATAGTTCTCTTGGAGAAACATTAGCTGGATTAATCATCCATTCAAATGAAACACTTTGGTCAATCCATTTGTAAACTACTGCAACCATATCAATTACATCTTTCATATCAAGATTTGTATATTCTTTATAATACCAGAAATTTTCTTGAGTTAGATTTGGAGCAACATTTACTGAAGGAGCAATTGCATTTGTTTCTACAAAATATTTTTTATAAATAGGTAGAATTGAAGCAGTTGTTCAAACAACTAAAGAAGTTGAAGTATTTGGAGCAGGAGCAAGATGATAAGCAAATCTCATTCAATCTTCTTTAATTTTTCAAATTAATTTAGCCCATTTATCTCACATTTTAGAATTTTCTTTGAACCATTTTTCATCTTTTCCTAAAATTATTCATTTAGACCATTCACTTCATTCATAAACTCAATAAGTTCATCTTTCTTTTGCTAAACAATTAGATGCTTTAAAAGTATAATAAGAATAAAGTTCAAATAATTTATCTGTTTCATCTCTTGCTTCTTGTGTATCATAAGATAGTTTATTTACAGCTAAATATTCAGCTAAACCTAAGAATCAAATTCAAACAGATCTATATTTTTTAGCAGTGATTTCAACTTCTTTTACTGGATAAAAGTTAAGAGTAATTACATTATCTAATATTCTTGCCACAATTGGCATCATATTTTTAATATCTTCTTTTTTATTAACTCTAGCAATATTAATTGAAGCTAAATTACAAACTACATTATCACCTGGTTCATATTTAATTACAATTTTACCATCTTCTAACTCTTCTTCTATAAATTTAGAAGTACTAGTATTTTGACAAATTTCCACACAAAGCTGAGTAGAATAAACATTACCTGCATGTTTATTTGGATTTAATCTATTAACTGTATCTCTGAAAAATGCATAAGGCATACCAGTTTCAACAGCAACTTTCATATAAGTTTTGAATAAATCTTTTGCATTTACTGTCTTTTTTAAAACAAGTTTATCATTACTTTCACATTCAACATAAAATTCTTCAAATTCTTCACAAAAATGATCTTGTAATTTTTTACCTGTTAAATCTTCTATTTCTTTTGGATCAAAAAGTGTCCAATCTTCATTATTTGCAACTCTTTCCATAAATAAATCTGGAAAAGTAACTGCTGGGAAAACATCAAAAGCTTTACTTCTAATATCACCAGTTTCTGTTTGTAATTCTAAAAAATCATATATATCTCTATGAAAAACATCAAGTGTAACTGAAATAGCTCATGCTCTTGCTCAAAGTTGATTAACAGCAACTGCTGTATCATTTATAACTTTAATCCAAGGATTAACTCAACCTGCTGCTCATTTCACTCCTCTAATTGTACCTCATTTAGATCTAATATTTCCAAGATAAACTCAAATTCATCCACCATATTTAGAAACTTGAGCCATATTCTCAATATTATGATAAATTGCTCTTAAGTCATCATCTAAATTAAATTTAAAACAACTTGAAAGTTGGTGAAAATTTGTTCTAGCATTAAGTAAAGTTGGAGTTGGAAGACTTACTTTTCAAGTAGCACAAGCATCATAAACCTTTTTAGCAAATGCTAGTCTATTTTCTTTCTTCTCAGGCATAGCAAGAAATAAAGCTACAGACATATACATTTCTTGAGGTAATTCATGAACAATTTTATTAGGATTCAATAGATATCTTTTTCTATACATCATCATTGTTGTATAGTTGTAATCAAAATCATAATCTTTATTCAAATATTTTCCTGCTTCTAAAATTTCATCTTCTGTATAGTAATCAAAAAAATCTTTAGAATATAATCATTTATCTATATAATCTTTAAAAAGAGTTAAATAATGTTTAGCTTCATAGATTTTTTTAATATCCATTTTTCTATTATTTGAAGCTTCTTTATACAAATCAATTAATGCTAACCTACCAGCAATAAACTGCCAAGAAGTATTTTCTACAGATATTAAATCAATAGCAGATTTAATCATCATTTTAGTAATATCAGAAGTTTTCATTCCCTCAACAATATACTTTTTTAATGATTCTTCTAAAACTTCAAATTTACAAACTCTAGCTAATTTATAACTTACTCTTTTATAAGTTTCTTTAACTTTATTCATATCAAAATCTTGTTTTTCTCAAGTTGTTTTAATAATTTTTAAAGTTTTCTTTTCTAATTTCTTTTCAACTTTTTCTTTTGCTTTCTCTCTTTCTTTTTGTTTTTCTGATCTATAAATAATAAAATGCTTCATAACATCAAAAAATTCTTCTTTCATCAAAACTATTTCAACTTCATCTTGTATTTCTTCTATTTTAATTAATTCTTTTTCATCTTTTTTAATTAATTTTTTTTCTAATCTATCTATAATTTTATCAGTAACATCTTCTACAAAAGATAAATCAATTCTACCCACAGAAGTAGCCGCTTTTTCTATTACATTTTCAATTCTAGTTCTATCAAAAGGAACTAAATCACCTGTTCTTGTTTTTATAAATTTTATAGCCATTTCAATTTAATTTAGTTTCTAAAAATTATTGCAATAATAATATAGAAAGAAGTATACAAATTTTTTAAAATTATGCTACAATTTTTAGAACAAGGCGTTAATAAAATATATACAAATTGTTAATAAACTAATAAACATCTTCTAATATAAATAAATATGTATTTTTAACATTTGTTAATACAATAAATTATAAAAAAATCAATTAAAATAGTTTTTCACAAAATCGTTAAAAACTATTTTAAAATGGTTAACATAATATTTATTGTTTTTAACACTAAAAAAACAATAATTTTAAATTATTGTTTTTTTATTTTTTCTTAATATCTACTTCCTCCTGAACTTCTTGAAGAAGAGCTAGAACTTCTGTTTCCTCTATATTGTCCTCCAGAACCTCCACTACTTCTTCTGTCTGAATTTCCTCTGTATCATCCACCACTTCTAGAATTTGAACCTCTGTATCATCCTCTAGAACCACCTGATTTTCATCCTCTATATCATCCACTTCTTCCTCATCCATAACCTCCACTTCTTCAACCTCCAGAACTTCTATTTTCTTTAGCTTGAACAACTAATGGTCTAGTAGAATTAGCATCTTTGAAATGTTTCATAATAAGAGCTGCTTCTTTTTCAGGAACATTCATATATGAAAATTTATCTAAAACTTTTTCATTTGAATGTTTATTTAATTTAACACCTGTTTGAGTTTCTAAAAATTCTTTCAAATCAGCAGGAGTATTTAAATTATCTAATTTACCTCTAGCAATAAAAAGTCTTACTTCACCATTAGCAGCAACACCTCTTCCTCAAGTTGAAGTTAAATCTCTGTAATTATCTTTATTAAATTCATTTTTATAAAGTTTTTTAAGTACAGCAGAAACTACATCTTCAGCAGAACCTAAAGCTAAAAGTTCTTTAGCCATATCATGATAATCTTCTAATTCACCTAATTCAATGAAATTTCTAGTTTTTTCTAAAGCTCTTTGTTTTTTAATTTCAATTAACTCATCAACTTTTGGTAAGTCATGTTTATCAATTCTTTTTTTGATAATATTTTCAATATAGAAAAGTTTTCTTTTATCAGCTCTTGAAACAAATGATATAGCAATACCATCTTTCCCTGCTCTTCAAGTTCTACCAATTCTATGAGTATATGTTTCTGGATTATCAGGAAGAGAATAATTCACAACATGTGTTAAATCTGGAACATCAATTCATCTAGCAGCAACATCAGTAGCAACTAAAATTTTAACATCCCCCTTTTTAAATTTATTAAGAGTTCTTTCTCTTTGTTTTTGATCAACATCACCATGAATTGCAACAGATTTATAACCTTTAGCAATTAAATTAGAATTAACCTCATCAACATCAATTTTTCTTTGACAGAAAATAATTGCATAAAAATTCTCTGGTTTTTCAATTTCAATAACTCTACAAAGAGCTTCAAATTTATGATGATTATCAACAGAATAATATTTTTGAATAATATTAGTATTTGTTAATTCTTTAGATTTAACAGATACTAAATCATAATCTCCCATATATTTTTTTGCAATATTCAAAATTTCTTTTGGCATTGTAGCAGAAAAAAGTAAAAATTTCTTTTTTTCTGGAGTAGTTTGTAAGATTTCATCAATTTCTTCTTTAAATCCAACATTTAACATTTCATCAGCTTCATCTAAAACAAAATAATCAATTTTAGAAATATCTAATCTTTTTTTAGCTAAATGGTCTTTAATTCTTCAAGGAGTACCAATAATAATTTGAGGTTTTCTTCTTAAAGCTGCTATTTCAGTATTGTATGATTGTCCACCATATAATAAACTCATTGAAAATTTCTTTTTTAAAGCAAATGATTTTAATTCATTAGCAATTTGTATAGCTAACTCTCTAGTTGGAGTCATAATAATCGATTGAGTTTGTTGAAGGCTTGGATCAAGTCTATCAAGTAAAGGTAACCCAAATGCAGCTGTTTTACCTGTACCAGTAGCTGCTTGTCCAACAATATCTTTATCCCCATTTAACAATAATGGAATAACTCCTGCTTGGATAGGAGAAGGTGTTTCATAACCTTTTTGCGCAATTGCTTCTAATAATTCAGGGCTTAAACCTAAATCTTTGAAGCTTAGTTCAACGTTTGTCATATTTTTGTTTTTTGTTTAATTATAAAAATACTGATGCAGTATAAACAAGAAAAATAAAAAAGCAAAACTTAATTAATATAAGTTTTACTTTTGTCAATGATATTTTTTTTATTTCCAAGAGATAGCATCAACTGGACAAGCACCTATTGAATCATCAACTCCTTTTCCTTCATAATTATCACATTTAATAACTACACTTAATCCATTATCATCTAATTCAAAAACTTCAGGAGAAATAGCTACACAAGCTGAACAACCAATACAAGTTTCATTAACATGAGGAGTTTTAATTCCTGCAGCTTGTAATTCTTTTCTTTGTTCTTCTGTTAATAAAGACATATTTTTTTATTTAATAATTAATATATGAGCATTTTATCTATTTTTTTTATTTGTCAAAATTTTAGTCTATTTTATCTAATTCTTCTTCTAACCTTTGTAAATCATCAAATTTTATTTTTAATATTTCAAATAATGTTTTTTGTTTTGTAGAATAATTATCATCAAAATAAGATTCAAGTTCTAAGCTAGATTTTATAATATTTAAATCTGAATTTTCTCTTCAAACAATACTTCAAGAAGAAATACATTGTGGAGAATTATTTTTACAAAAAATAGTTCAATGTGATAATGAATCTGATATTGCATTCATTTGTAATGCTATCTCAAATTTTTCTGTTCAAGCTACATTAACTTTTAAAATTTTTCTATTTTTAAATAATTCTTCATCTGGGAAAATATCTAAATTTCTAGGAACAATATCAATATTTTTAAAATATTTTGAATATCATTCAGTAAAACATTTTTCAAAAAACATTATAATAAATTCTGCTATTTCAGGATAACTTACCCCACTACTTCAATATCTCAAATAAATAGTAAATCTTAAACTATTTTTATCAATTCATAATTCATCTGCTATTTTCTTATCTTCTTCTGAAAATCATTTTTCTTGATGATTTAAAATTCTTTTTTGATTTTCTTTTATTTCTTTTTCATTATATTTTTTAGAATTATGAGGTACTATATCTCAAAAAACATCATCTATTTTTTCTGACATAATTGAATATAAATTTTTATTTGGCTCTTCATCCATTTTTTTAATAAGTTCATCAAAAACTTTACTTCAATTTGATCTTGAATTAAATAAGTAGTGTTCTAAATTCATTAAACCAAGCACTTCTTTTGGAAAATTCTTTTTTTCTTTTTCTAATCTACTAAATAAATTTTGATAAATTCAATCTGGAATATAAATATTTTTAGTTTTATTAATAATATTAATAAGTTTTTTTATATCAGAAAAATTAATTTTATCAGAAAATAAATTTAATATTTCTTCTTTTGTATATGTATTGACAATTAAATCTAAAAAATCATCCAAATAATAATTTGATATTGAAATAAAATTTTTATTATCTCAAAGTTTTTTTGAATATATTTTTTCAATAATTCTTAAAATAACCTGTTTTTGTTCTTCTTGAACAGGTTTTAATCAATTTAAAAAAGATTCTGTCTTTTTTCATTCTGGTGATGTAGTAAATTTCATTGTTTTCATAAATAAATATTAACATAAAAATACTTATTAAACAAATATTTGTTTTAATTCGCAAAATCTCCATAATTAGATATATTAGGATTATAATGGGGAAATATTTGCAAAATATATAATTATATAGTAATATGTTCTTATAAAGATTTGCAAAATATTTTTTTTCTATAAAATTGAGCCACATTTATAAAATTGCCCTTGTTTTTCTCCATAATTATATGGATTGGAAAGATTTATATTCTAAAAAACTTTATGATAAAAAGTTTATTAAAAATAATTTTCACAACTTTAATAATTTTTGCTCTTTTTTGAGCCAATAATTATACTTTTTGAGCAAGCACTCAAAAATATCAATACTTATCATTATACCCCCTTTCTTCAAGCTATGATGTTAAAAAATTTCAAGAGTTTTTCAAGGCATTAAAAATATATAAAGGTGAAATAGATTGAATCTATTCTAATATAAAACCTGATATAGTTACATTTCAATTGAAATATGGAATAATTAAATCAGAAAATGAAGATTGAGCTGGTTATATTTGACCAAAAACATACAAGTTTTTTGAAGATAAACTTTGAGATAAATTTAATAGAGTATATGATAAATTTTTTAAATTAGAAGAAATAAAAGCTTGAGTTAATAGATGTTTTATTGTTTCAGCATATTACTCTCCACTAAAATGACAAAAAAGATATGCAACAAAAAGTTATTCTTGAGATATTAGATTAAACTGAAATGGAACTCATTGAGCATCAGGTGTTGCTGTTCACCCTTGATTTATAGCTGCTCCATCAAGTTATAAATTTTGAACTAAAATACAACTTGAATGATTATGAATTTGAGTAGTTGAAGATAGATGAGGAGCAATTGTGAAGGCTTGAGTTAGATGACATGAATGTGATAGATTAGATATATGGATGTGATATTGAGATGAATGATTAAATAGAGCTCTAAAATGGTGAAAGAAAAAAGTTGAATGAAAAATCTTAGATAATGATACAGAAATAACTATTGAATTTCCTAGTGAATATAGAGAATATTTAGCAAAAAAAATATCTCCTGAAACAATTGAAAAAGATATTAAATATATGCAAGAACTTTTTGCAAAAGCAAAAATATATTCTTGAAAAATAGATTGAAAATACTGAAATTTTAAAAATTCTATAATTGATTTTCAAGTAAAAAATAAGATAATTAAGGATAAAAATGATTATGCAGCTTGATATATTGGTAATAAAACAATAACAAAATTAGAAGAAATATATCCTCATGTTTTTATTATTGTTAGAAGAGAAGATGTTAAAAATAAAAAAATAATAAAATCTGATAAAAAAGTTACTCAAAATAAAACTTGAACAATACCAGTAAAAACAAGTATTTCAAAAAATAAAAATATTGTAACTACAAAAGATAAAGTTACAGAGAAAATCTTACAAAAATATAAAATAACATTAAAAACAAAACAGCAAGTTGATGTTTTTAATCAAAAAATAAACTCATATTTTGATAAAAAGATATGAAATAATAAATTAAAAATTAAAACAGCTAAAAATAGATTAAAAAAGAAATTAGATAAAATTATCAAAAAGACTAGAAATATAAAAACAAAGTCTAAATTAACCTATTTAAAAAATATTATTAAATAAATGTCAAAGAAAAAAGTCTTTCTAAAAAGACTTTTTTTAGTTTTTCAGTTTTATATATAGTACAATATTTCTATATTAATAAATAAAAACAAAAATAAATGACTAAGAAAATTATTACTATTTTAACAATACTAACAATATTTTTTTCTATCTTATCAAATAAGGCTTATTCAGCAACACAGAAAAAGTATTTTAGAGTAACTGCATATTATTCACCATTACCTAATCAAACTCACTATATAAAATGAGATTATGTTAGAGAAATTAGAATGAACTGAAGATGAATAAGATGAGCATCTGGTAAAAAAGTTTTTTCTTGAATGTTAGCTGCTCCAAGTATTTATTCATTTGGTACAAAAATTAAGTTAAAATGATTAGGAATAGCAGAAGTTGCTGATAGATGAGGAGCAATTGTAAAAGCTTGAGAAAGAAGTTTTAAGCATGATAGAATTGATATATGGTGTGGTTATTGAGAAGAAGGCCTACAAAGAGCAATGTTCTGGTGAAATAGAGTAATAGAATGAGAAATTGTTCCAAGAAATTCTAAAGTTAACTTAAATATAAAAAATATTCCTGCTCCAAAATGGACAATATACCATGCAATTAAAAATCCTGATTTTATTAAAACATGAAGTGTGAAAAATGAAATATATTTAAGTTCAAAAGTACAAAAAAATAATCAAACAAAAATTAAAGATGATATCTTTAATTGACCAATTAAGAACTCTGAACAAGTAAAAATTCTACAAGAAAAATTAATTGAAATGGATTTATATTCTAAAGAAATAGATTGAAATTATTCTAGCATTAAAGAAATTATCCTAAAATTTCAATTAGATAATAATGTAATTAGTAAAGATACTGATATCTGAGCTGGTAATTTTTGACCAAAAACAAGAAAAACCTTTAAGGAAAAATACACTTCTTTTATAAAGAAAAAAGAAGAAGAAAAATTAAGAAAAATTGAACTAGAAAAAAAAGAAAAAAAAGCAAGATTAGAAGCTACAAACAGGATAAATAATATTTGAAAAATAAAATTTTGAGATATTTCATATGATGTAAGAGTATGTCAAAAAATATTAAATGAAGTATGATATTTTAAATATAAAGATACAGCTATATTCTGAGAAAAAACAAGACAATCAATTATTAATTATCAACTTGATAAAAAATTAATAGAAAATGAAAATATTTATTGAGCTGGAATTTTTTGACCAAAGACAAGAAAATCTTTAATAGAAGATTTAACTAAAAAAAGTTTAGAAAAATAAAATCTTTCTAAACTTTTTTATTGCATATTTATTTTTTTCACAAAATCAAGAAAATTATCATCTGGAGCAACTTGATTTAAAATTTCCTTTCAACATTTTTGGCATTTATGCTTTATCATATTTCATTTATTTTTTTTATGATCAATTCAAATTGGTTTCATAAGTCAAAAACATTCTGATAATCTATCTCAAGGAAAGTCTTTATCTAAATGTTTTGAATAAAGACAACTTGGACAATGATTTCTAGCAGAGCCAGTAGGATGTTTATTAATTTCTTCTCAGCAATTTTCACAAGAAAATCACTCATTTATCATAGTAAATTTTTTAACTTTCTGAATATTTTTTTCACTGCACATAATTTTTTTTTAATACTAAAATTTGCTTTTTTCTAAAAAAATGATAATATATCCACACAAAGTCCTAGAAGATTTAATCTTGTGTAGGATCCACCCATTTATCCAAATGGGCAATAAGTAATAATTTAAAACAAAATTTGTTTTAAATTATTTTTTATTTCTATAAATTCATCAGTATCAATTTTTCATATTCTCTCAATAAATCTTTTTTTATCTAAAATTTTAACCTGAGAAAGAGTTATATAAGAATCTTTCTCAAAATATTTTTTATCTAGTTTAAAATAAAATTTATTTTCATCTTTTCAAACAGTTGTCATTGTTGCAACAAAAACTACACTTCAAACTATTTTAATAACCAAAACTGGTCTTGTGAATAAATCTCCTTTTCAAAAAGATTCATATCAAATATTTTTTCACAAATAAACATTCCAAACTTCCCTACTATTCACATAAAATTTTTTTCTCTCCTCCTCATCAACATTTATCTTCACCTCATTCCACTTATTAAATTTTTCTTTAGACATAGTTTTTATTAATTATTTTTTCATAAAATTCTTTTTCAGTAAAAAGCAAAAATTAAAGATAAACATATGAAAATTAAATATATTGGAAATAACCATTCTTCAATATTCCATTTTTTTATAACAATCAAACCTGATAAATTTGCTATTAATCAAGCAAAAAATGGAAAAACAGTTTCTGTTTCTGGATATTTATACATTTTAATTAATATTGGTATTGCTGCAAGAAAATCAGCTAATATTCAAAATATTATTCCTAATAATGGGTTATTTGTTGATAGCCACAATATTAATGCTAAAATTGCAAAAAATAAACAAAAATAATCTAATTTTTTTAATTCCCAATAACTATTTTTATTTATAAAAGATGAAATAAAAATTAATAATGGAATAAAACCTGCCATAAATACAGGTAATATATTCCAACTTAATCATCCAGAAAAATACATTGCAAAACTTCATATCAAAGGTGCTGCTGCCCAAATTCACCAAGTTACTTTATTTGGTTTAGTCTTTCATTTTAAAGTATCTTTGATATAAATTATTCCTCAAAAAGCATTTATAACTGCTGTGAAAATTACTATATAATATAATTCCATATTTTTTTATTTTTTATTAAATATTCCTCAGCTGGTCAACAGAGGTTTTTAACCCTTTGCATGACTTTTTAAATTTTATTTTAATTCTAAAATTATATTTAATTTTTCACCTCCAATTTCCTTAATAATTTCTAATACTGAAACTATAGATTGCAATGACCTTTTTAAATTTAGTAAATCTCTTGGTAAAGCTCTATTCAAAGCAAGTCTATTTAAAATAGTATCAATATCTGAAACATATTTTAGATATCATTGTACTTTATCAAGCAATACTGGATTTTCTAAAAATTCCTCTATCATATCTTGTCTTTTTTCTATTTCTTTAATATCTTGAAGTGGCTTAATTATTTGTTCTCTTAAAAATCTAGTTCAAGCAGCTGTTTTTGTTTTATTTAAAACTCAAAATAATGTTCAAATAGTTGATGATTTAGTAGAAAAATTATAGATTAAATCAAGATTTTTAATTGTTGATTCATCAATATCCATATAATCTGAAAAACTATCAAAACTTATTTTATTTAAAAATTCAAATTCAGATTTTTGATTTTCCTTTAAATATTCAAGTAAAAGTGCTGATGATTTTATTGCTAATTCCCTATTTTCTAAATTAAATCATTCTAAATTTTTAACTCAAAAATGCTTTAATAAAGTGTCTTTTGGTTTTTTATTTGCTTCAAAAAAGAAAATATTTAATGAATATTTTTTAGTTAAAACATCCTTTATTTCTATATTATTAAAAAGACTTTTATCCAAAATAACTTCTTTTGGTGACAATTTATATAATTCAGCTTTTAATTTTTCAAAATCACTAAATTCTCAAGTTGTCCACTTATTAGTAGCTAAATCTAGAAAACTTATTCCAAATCTATTTTTATTTTCAGAAATTGATAAAATTAAATTTTGAATAACTCATGCATCTTCATAGTTTTCTCATTCTAAAGATAGAGTTGAAGGAGTAACTACTCTTTGAACTTCTCTTTTTACAATTCATTTAGCTTTTGGATCAGATACTTGTTCAGCAATTGCAACTTTATAACCAGCTTTTACTAATTGAGGTAAATATTTTTCTTTAGCATGATATGGTATTCCAGCCAAAGGAATTGGATTAGCAGCATTTTTGTTTCTTGAAGTCACAGCAATTCATAAAACTCTATGAGCTATATTAGCATCTTCATCAAACATTTCATAAAAATCTCACATTCTAAAAAACAAGATACAATCTTGATATTGCTCTTTTATTTCATAAAATTGAATCATTCCAGGAGTTAAATTTTCTTTATCTATCATATTTTATATTTAAAAAATATTTCTTCTTTTTAATCTAGCAAATTGTGGTTTTTTATGTATTTCTCTTGAAATACTAAGCAATATTCAAAGAGCTATCATAAGTGTTAAAAGTGAAGATCAACCATAACTAACAAAAGGCAAAGTAATTCAAGTAAGAGGCATAATATTAAGATTTACACCTATATTAATAAATGCCTGAGTAATAAACCAAGTTGAAATTCAAGCTGCCACTAATTTAGCAAATAAATCTTGAACTTTAGAATAAATATAAAATCATCTATAAGCAATAAATAAATATAAACTAAGTATTATTGAAGCTCAAATAAAACCTAACTCTTCAATAATTACTGAAAAAATAAAATCTCATTGAACTTCTGGTAAATATCAAAATTTCTGTATTGAATTTCAAAATCATAATCAAGTAGCTCCTCAACTTCAAATTGTAATAAGAGCTTGTTTTGTTTGATAAGTCTTATCACTATTCACTTTTGTTCTATCAAATAAATTTTTTGAATCTTCTAAAAAATAATCAATTCTTTCTGTAATATAACTCAAACTATTTCTATCTGCTTTTGTTTCATATTTACCAGCAGAATAAATTCAGAATGCTCATATAAATCAAACTAAAGCCAAAACTGTTAAGTATCTAACATTAGCTCAAGCCAAAAAAAACATAACAAAAGCAATTGGAGTTATAACTAAAACTGTTCCAAAATCTGGTTGTGCTCAAACAATTATTACAAAAACTAATAAAATTCATAAAAAAGGTAAAAATCATTGTTTAAAAGTTCTAATTTTTTTTATATTTTTTTTAAAAAAATAAGCTAAAAATAAAATTAATGAAATTTTTAATAACTCAGTTGGCTGTATATTAAAAGGTAATAATGGAATATCAATCCACCCCTTTGCTCATTTATAAGTTGCTCAAAAGAAATGAACATATCATAAAAGTAGTGTTGTAATTCCTAAAAAAACTCCTGATAATTTTTCAAAATATTTATATGGAATTTTTACTACCAATGTTAATAAAGCAAAACCAGTAATAACATGAATCACATTTCTTTTTACATAAAAATAATTATAAGGATCTTCTATTAATCACATAAAAACCTGCATAGAAGTTATTTTATATGAAGAATAAATTGAAACAGAACTAATCATAATCATACCAAATATAATCAAAAAAGCCACAGCAAAGAAAAGTGGATAATCTATAGTTGTATTTGGTTTTTTAGACATATTTTTATTTAGAATAAAATATTATTTAATTCTGCTAACTTTAGATAATTTGTTCAAGTTAGTTGTATTAAAAAAGAAATTAGGAAAATAATTATTATATAAATAATTATTGGTGCAAATTCAATTGGTCAAATAGTTGTTGGGATTTTACTTTTTATAGTCTTATAAAGTGGTTCCATAATATCTGAAATAAATTTTGGTCTAAAATTTATTCAAATTAATGGTAACCAAGAAAGTATTATATCTATAAATAATATATTTTTTAATATTATTAATATAATAACTAAGACTGAAAAGAATATTGTCATATTTTTTATTTTATCATTAAATTACAAGCTTCAATAGCTGCTGCTTCTTCTGCTTTTTTCTTACTTGATCATTTTCAAACTCAAATTTGTTTTTCTCACATAAATATAGCAACTTCAAAATTTTTATTATGATCAGGTCCACTTTCAGCTAAAACACTATATTTAGGAGTTATTTCATAATTTGCTTGAACAAATTCTTGAATTGCTGATTTTGCATCTTTAAATAATTTTTTTTCTAAAATATTAGAAATACTTGTTTTATAAAGGTTATCAATAATAAAATCTTGTGCTGTTTTAAAACCTAAATCAAGATAAATTGCTCAAATAACTGATTCAACTGTATTAGCTAAAATATAATCATTATCTGCTCACCCTGTTTTTCTTTCTCAGTTCCCTAATATTAAATATTCATTAAATCAAAGTTTTTTTGAAATAATAGCAAGATTTCTTCATCTAACCAAAGCTGATCTAATATCTGTTAATTCTCATTCTGTTTTTTCTGGATACTCTTTATACAATCTATCAGTTATAACTAATTCCAAAACTGCATCTCCTAAAAATTCAAGTCTTTCATTATGTTCTGGAGCAAAATCAGGTCTTTCATTAACTACTGATCTATGAATAAAAGCTAAAATATATAATTCTATATTTTTAAATTCTATTTTTAAATCACTAATAAATTTAGAATATTTTTCAATATAATTTGGATTTTTTGTTGCTTGTCTAGTAACTACCATTTAGTATAATTTATAAATTATTTTTACTAAAATATAATATAGTTTTTTTCTTTTTTGTAAACAAAAAAAGTAGTAAAATTTTACTACTTTTTTAAAATACTTACACCAAAGTTTCAATCAAAATTATCTAATTCTTTTTTGATACTATCCAAATCTTTATAAAGTTTATTCATAACTCAATTAACAATTCTTTTACTTGATTCATCTCAGTAAATTTTAGACATTTCAATAGCCTCATTCATAGAGACTTTTGCAGGAATTTCTTCTTGTAAATAAAGCATCTCAGTTGCTCAAATAAAAATTGGAATGATATAATGATTTCACATTGATTCAATCTTAAATTTTGGAGCTAATATAGAAATAATTTTTAATAAATATGCTTCTTTTTCTAATATCAAAGAATACATTTCATTTAAATAATCATTATCTAAATCAAAATCAAAAACCTCATTATAAAAAGTTTCATCAAAATCACTATCAACTTTATTAAAAGTTGCAGCATATATTTTTTGATAAAGAAATTTTCTAGTTTTTTTTCTATTAGTTGTTTTCACTGTTTTATTTCCAGCTACAACTGTTTTATCTTCAGACATTTCTATATAATTTTAAGGAACATAAGAAAAAACAGGATGAACACTCAGGTTCACCCCTACAATATTGTAGGGGCAGACCTTTGTGTCTGCCCTGTTTATTTATTTAGAATTTTTATATTCTAGTAGTAGTTTGTTTTTTTACTTTTTTAGCAATAACTTGTCTACCTTTATACATACCATTTTCATCAGCAAAATGAGCTAACCCATTTCCTTCAGCATTTAACATAACTCTATTTTTTAATTTAAGAGCAGTTAATTTCATCCAGTTAGTAGTTCTTGTTTTACTTCTTGATTTAGAATGTTTTTTCTTTGGACCAAAAGCCATAATCTTTATATTAGTAATTAAATTTTACAAGAGGGAGTTTATAGTTTTTTTTTATAAATGCAAATTTTTTTTTGAAGTTTTTAACATTATTTTATTTACTTAACTCTTTATTTAATTCATCAGTTTCTTTAGCTGTTAAAACTTTCATATTTTCTAATTTTGTTTTAGCTTTATCAAATGATTTTCTTTCAGCTTCTGCTTCTAATTTAATTTGTTCTCTAAAAGCTTCTATAGAATCAAAATGATTTTTTAACTTAGTAACATTTTCAATAAATACAGTTGTAGATAATACTGGTTTAGAAGACATTTCTTCAGCTTTTTGACTAGAAGATATTGCTTTATCAGTTAAATCACTAGACATTTTATCAATTGTAGACCCCATTACTTCCATAGCAGCCATTGAAGCATCAATTGCTTTTTGACTAGAAGTTTCAATGATAGCTGTTGATAATAATACTTTAAAAATTGGTCTAGAAGAATTCATAGCTAATGATAATTTATTAGCTGAATCAAGTCTCATTAATAATCTTTTTCTAGCCATTTCTAAATTACCAATCAAAACTACTAAATTTCATTGAAAAAATTCTACATTTCTTAAAAACATTGCTAATTTTTCTTTTTCTTTTTCATCAGTTGTTTCTTCTAATTTCTTTTTAAATTCTTCTGTTTTCTTTGAAACATAATCTTTATAAGCAATTACTTTTCCAAGATTAGCATCAATTCCATCTAAAAATTCTTTTTGCATATCAATTGAAGTATTTACAGAATTGTATGCTGTATCAAATCCAGAAAAAATTACATTAATTTTTCATTCAATACCTTTCATATTAAAACTTGCTTCATCAAATTTTGAATCCAAACTTTTAACCAATCCACCAAGTAAAGGAATTGATTTAAAAAATTTCATTACATTACCATCATTATCAATAATATCAGAATAAACTTCTTGAACTTCTCAATTCATAACTTTTAATTCATCTGAAACCTTCATAATTGGATCAGCATCAATTACTTTAGCAGTCTTAGATATAATATCATCTAATGGAGCAGTAATCTTTTCACCAATACTTCTAAAATCTTCAGCTTCTCTAAAAGCAGCTTCTATTTCAGCTGTATCTGAAGCTGATATTTGAGTAGTTTCTACTTCTTGTTTTTCAAGAATTAATTTATTAATTTCTTCAACTTCTTTTGTTCTAGTTTTTGTAGTCATTTTTTATTAGTTAGTTATTAAACAAGATTAGTTTAGCACGTTTTGATTTTTTTGCAAAATAAAAAGATATATTTTTATATATCTTTTTTATCCATCATAACTTTACAAATATTTATTTCATTCCGTTCTACTTCCTGTCATTCTTCTAAACACTTTGATTTCACATTTTTCAAAAATTCAAAACCATTTGGAAAATATTTTATTAAAATATCTTTAATATGTTTTAAGTTAGAAAATTCTACAGTTTTCATAATTCAAGCTAAATCAAGTTGATCACTTTCATATAATTTTAATAAATGACTATCTATAGTCTGTTTTTTAAAACCAGATATTTCTACTATTTCATCCACTGTTTTTCAAGAATTAAATAATTCAAGTGTTTTTTTATAATTTCAAGATTTAGATTTCTTTGTTTTAGTTCAAGTTTTTGAAGAACTAGTTTTTTCTAATTTTGGCTTATATTTCATATGAATATACTGTTGTAATTCCCTATTTTTTTCTTTTATATATTGCTCTTTATATAGAGAACTTTCTCATAATTCAGTTAATCAAATAACTGGATATTTTCATTCTGATTTAAATAAAAATTTATTTTCAATTAATGATTCAATTACAGCTTTAACTAAATCTTTTTTATAATCTTCCAAAGCTCAGTAAAAATCTGATTCATCTAAATGAGCATCTAGTAATTTTCTTTCTTCACTTCAAGTTAACATTCCTGCAAACATAACCACTCAAAATCTTTCATCAAATTCCTTTATAACATCAAGTACAATTCAAAAAACTGAAAGAGGAACTAAATCAACAATTTCTCAAGAAGCAAACTTTTTAGAATCAATACAAAAATCACAACTTCAACAGTTATCACTAAGTTTTGCTAAATCATCTTCATCTCCAAAATATTCTAAAATAAATCTTTTTCTACAATGTGGATAGAAAAGCATCTTTTTAATTTGTTCTAATTTGAAATATGCTTCATCTTCTAACTTTAATTGATGTTTCCAATCTATCATCAAATGAGAGTGTTCTCTTTTTTCTTGAATTAAAGTTACTCACCTACCTCTAAAATCTCAACTATCTTCTACTCATTTTTTCAAAATTCAATATTTTTCTAAAATTTTTAAAATAGTTCAAACTTTCATTGCATTATTAATATTGCTTTCAGATGCCATTACAAATTGAGTTTTTAAAATTTCTTTTGTTCATAAAGAATGTAAATAATCATAAAAGTCCAAAATTTCTTGTTTTGGTGGATAAGTGTTTTCTATAAAAAATTCTTGAATTTTTGTATCTCAATAACTGGCCAAAACTATTCAATAAGACATTTTTCAATCTCTTCCAGCCCTTCAAACTTCTTGATAATAATTTTCTATACTTCAAGGTAGGTTATAATGAATTACAAATCTGATATCCTTTTTATCAATTCACATCCCAAAAGCATTAGTTGCAACTACTACTTTATATTCATCATTCATAAATTTATTTTGCATATCCTCTCTAATATCAGCACTCATTGCTCCAGTATATTTTCCTGCTTTTACTCCATTTTCTATTAAAAAATCATAAACTTCATCAACAGCTTTTCTACTTGAACAATAAATAATTCAACTTCAAGGAGTTTTTGCTAAAATTTCAAAAACTTTTTCTTTTTTTTCATCTTTTTTAGAAATTTCTCTTACAACCAAAATAATATTTTTTCTATCAAACCCTGAAGTAAACATTTTAATATTACCTAGTCCTAATCTCTCAACAATATCTTTTTTTACTTTTTGTGTAGCAGTAGCAGTTAACCCCATTACAGGAAAATTATTAGTTTTCAATAAATCATTGATAAAATCTTTAACTCTCATATAACTTGGCCTAAAATCATGCCCCCATTGACTAATACAATGAGCTTCATCAATAGCTATAAGTGAAATTTTTATATTTTGTAAAACCCTTAAAAAATTACCTGAATTAAGTCTTTCAGGAGCAATATATAAAAATTTAATGCTTCAATTATTTTTAGAAATTTCATTCAAAATATTTTGCTGAGTGGAAAAATCAATAGTAGAATTTATAAGTTCTGCACTAATTCATCTTTCTTTCAAAGCATCAACCTGATCTTTCATCAAAGAAATAAGAGGAGAAATAACTATTGTAAGTCATTCTCTCATTAGTCCAGGAAGTTGATAAGTCAAAGATTTACCTCAACCAGTTGGCATAAAAACAAGAGTATTATTTCCCTCTACTACACTTTTTACAACTTCTTTTTGTGAAAATCTAAAATCATCAAATCAGAAATATTTTTTTAAATTTTTTTGATATATATCCATCTTTTTTTTTGTTTAATTTTATTAAATATATAAAAAAAGAGTCTAAAAGCAAATAAAAAAAGATATATTATTTATATAATACATCTTTTTACCATCTTTTAAAACTTGGACAAGCTTGATGAACATCAATTATTGAAAATCATTTATGATTAATTGCTTCTTTAATCAATTCTTTAAGTTCTACAAATTTAATAGAATCTGCATATTTTGCAAATTTACAACCTGCTGATTTTGCAATTTCTATTGGATCAAAAGGTTCACTTGTATTCCCTTCTGGAGTAGTTTTTGTTACTGCTCAAATTGGAGTAGTTGGACTTGCTTGACCAGTAGTTAGAGCATAATTTTCATTATCCATAACTATATAAGTTATATCTAAATCTCTTTTACAAGCATGAATAAAATGCCCCATACCAATACCAAATCAATCACCATCACCTCACATAGCCATAACTGTAAGTTCAGGTTTAGCCATTTTTACACCAGTTGCAAAAGGTAATGCTCTTCAATGAAGAGTTTCAGCAGCATATCAATCAATATATTGACTAGCTTTACCAGCACAACCAACTCCAGAAACAACCACTCTTTGATGGCTTTCTATTCCTAATTCTTTAAAGGCATTTTTTATAGCCATAATTATCAAAGTGTCTCCACAACCTGGACACCACTGAATATTTGTTAATCAACTTCTCATATTTTTTTGGTTATTTTACTAATTCATTAAAATCTTCTATATAAAATGGGAATAAATCATATTTTCTTAAATTACTTATTTTTAATCAGTCAATATATTTAAGCCCTAGTTCTTTTGTGATGTAGTTTTCTATTTGACCAGAATAATTACTTTCTACAAAAACAACTTCTTCTAATTTTGCTATTTCATCTCTTAATCTTTCATCAATTGGTTTTAAAAATTTAACAATTATTAAACCATATTCAGGATTATTTTTAACAAAATATTCAGCTGTATATCTTGTAAATCAAGCTATAACTAACATTTTTTTAGCTGTAGGATTTATTATTTCAAATCAACTTAGACCTTCTTTTTTGTAGAAATCTTCTAATTTTTTAAATCTTTTTTCAGTAAATTTTTGTTTTAATTCAGTGTCTTCAGTTGTTGCTCAAAATTCATCATGTTCATAACTTGTTGCTATAAAATCTCAATTTTTAGTTCAAACTACTACTCTTGGAGAAATTCAGCTTTCAGTTAATTCATATCTTTTATAATCTTCTGGTGGATTTTCTAAAATCACCCCTCTTTCAACTGGAGCTGCTGAAAAATCTCAGTGAGTTGCATGCATTTCTGCTGCTTGTTTATCAGTAAGCATAATTACTGGATTTTGATATTTATCAGCAAAATTTAGTGATAATCATCCAAAATAATAAGATTCTTCTAAATTACTTGGATACATTACAATATGCTCAAAATCACCAAAAGTTGGGTTTAGAGCAAAGTTAATATCTCATTGTTCTTGATAAGTTGGAGTACCTGTTGATGGCCCTGCTCTTTGAGCTAAAACTGCAACTATTGGAAATTCTGCCTGAACAGCAAAACTAAGTGCTTCAGTCATAAGTGCAAAACCTCAACCTGAAGTTGCAACCATTGCTCTAGCTCCTGTAAAACTTGCTCAAATAGCAGAATTAGCAACTGCAATTTCATCTTCAGCTTGTAGGAATGGAACTGTTCCATCTTTTATAACTTCAGTTAAAACTGTTGAAGCTGGAGTCATTGGATAAGCAGAAAAATATTCTAATTCACTTGCTATTGCTCAATCAGCAATTGCTTTATTTCCATAACAAAGAGTTTTTGGTTCTCAAACTTTTTCTATTTTATAATCTTTTGAAGTTTCAACATCATAAGTTTTATAAATATTTTCTATAACTGCCTTATTATAATTTACTACAACATCTCATTTTCTAGCAAAAACTTTTTCTATTTTTCATAAAATAATATCTAAATCAATATTTAAATATTTAGATAAAATTCAAAGAAGATAAGTATTATCATATTTATCAGCAATTTCTAAATCTAGAACATTAAATCATTCTAATTTCTCAGCTGATTTTTCTGACCATTTTTTATTTACAATAATAGTAGCTCAAGGAACTAAACTAGGAATAGCTTTTTCTAAAGATTCAGAATTAAAAGCCAAAACCATATCAACTTTCTTAGTTAAAAATAGTTCATTTGAATCAGAAATACTAACATCAAAAAAGTTTACTCAACCTTTTATTCTTGATTCATATTCAATATCTGTAATCATATCATAACCAAGCTCAGCAAAAAGCCCAGCAACTATATCAACTGTAGAGTTTACTCAAGCCCCAGCAGCACCTGTTATTCTTATATTTAAATGCATTTTTTTCTTGTTAAAATTATTCTATTATAAGTATATAAGTTTTTGTTTTTTTTCAAATAAAAAAATCCTATTTTTTTAGGATTTTATCTTTTAATATATGTTCACATATAATATGCCATAATATCTTTAATTGGTCTAATATCAGAGTAAGGAACAGTACTTAAACCTGAAAATGCAATGTTTGGTTTATTATTATTAGTTTGATCAAGCCAATCATAAATACAAAAAGTTGAACTTTTATCTTCTTTTGAAGGTCATCTGTTAGCTAAAATACAATCAGTTAAACAATTTACACATTTACTAGATTTAATTTTTCAGGCAACAATATCAATAATTCATTTAAATATCTTTGTTCTTCATGGAAAACCAACAGTACTATCAAAAACTAAATGAGTTGGTGTATCATTATTATTTAAAAATTCATCAAATTCTTTTACAAATTTCATTGAATTACCATAATTTCTAATCATTTTATTAATTTCATCTAAATCTCAGTTAAACTTTTCTTGTAAAAATTGATTAACTAAATTATACATTTTTTGCTCTTCCTCATTTAATTCTTCCACTTCTTCATTATAGAAATCTTTATAAATAATTTTAAAGATATAATCTTTTAAAAGATTTATTTTTTCACTAGTTATTTCAAAATCTTCATCTGATTCTTTTAAATTCTTATTCAGGTATTTTAAAATAAGTCTATTTGATTTTTTAATTTGCTTTTTAAATTTATCATATTCATTATCAATAAATTCTTCATATTTTATATCTTCCTCAGTTTTTGGTCATAAGTGATTTCAAGCTATTAATCTTTTTTTAAAAATATCTCATTTTCAATTAACTGCTTCTTCTGATACAGCAACACTTGTTCCAATTTGTATTCAATCAAATCATAATTCCAATGCTTTTTTAACTTCTTTATTTGAATCAACTCATCAAGCAGCAAAAATTGGTGGAACTCTTTTTCAAGCTTTTTCAAATCTTGCCTTTATTTTTGGTAATTGTTTATACTTATCAGTTCATTTCATTTTTATAACATGTCCACCTGCTTTATGTCAATCCTCAAAAATATAATAATCATAATCAAAATCTTTTACTGCTCTATCCATTGAAATTAATAATCAATAAGCAGGGATTTCATATCCTATATTTTCTTCCTCTAAATCAGAATAAAATTCCTTTAAAAATTCTTTTGGATTTTTATCTGGATTTCAAGCAGCTGTTGTAACATAATCAATTCAACAAAGTGATGCTATTTTTAAAGTAGCAATATATGAACTTGTTTTATACATTGCATTTAATCATACAGTATTTCACTTATTTTTTAAATTTTTAACCTCTCTATATATTGCTATTAAATCCATCATTCTAGTATACTTTTCATTTCATAATTCTCAATTAAATCCTGTATTTCTTTTTTGTTCCTCTCAATCTTTTACTAATTCATTACATACAAAAAAATGTTTATTCAAAAAATCTTTTGTTAATCATAATTCATTTTCAAATATTTTTGTAAATTCTTCTTCTACTATTAAATTTTGTTCTTTATTTTTTTTATCATAAAAACCCTCAAAATTATCTTCAAAATAATAAAATCCAATTCATATAGAAGAAAGATGCCCTCAAAATCAAATATCATTCATTGCTTGAACCATATCTCTAGAAGAAACATTAGTTCACATTCATCAATTAATAATTCAAGAAATTTTAATCTCTTTTTCTTCTCAATTTGGTTGTTTGATTTTTAATATAGTATCTTTATAATTTTTTCAAAAAGATTCTTTAATATTTTCTAAACTAAAAAAATCTTTTTCTTCTTCATCAAATATATTTCAATCTTTTACTTCATTAGTATAATCTTCTATATTTCAATATGGATTTTGTCACTTTTCTAATTCAATTGTGTTTAATTTAATTTTTTCATCTAAATATCTAGGAACTTCACTCATAATTTTAATTTAAAAAAATAATAACTAAATTATAATTATTATTTTAAATAGTCAAGTATTATTTAACTTCTCAAGTTCATACATTTATTTCTACTTTGTTTTTATCAATAATGCCTTGTAAATCTACTGGAGTAGTTTCATTATTTATTTGATATACTTCTGATTCTGATGGTGTAGTTAGTATTAAAATACCTGTTCATACAACTGAAACTAATATTCATAATAAACCTAGTATAGCAAAAACTTTTACCATTTTATTTTTTTTCATTTTTTTTAATTTTAAAAAATATATAAATTATGCTTATAATTTATATATTTTTCTTATTTAATCAAATTATTTTTATTTAAAATAATATTTTCATGTTATTAAATTATAACTAATACTTGTAATTTTTTGTGAATTTGATAGTTCCAAATATTGTTTTTTTATCTCAGGTATTTTTAAAAATATTTCATTAATTTTTTCTTTAAATTCAGATAAGTCAATTTTTCATCTAAATTTAAAATTAACTCATGGGAATATATATTTTTCATCTGTAGAAGATTTCTTAATATATGGATTCATACTTATGTTATAAAAATAATGTTTATCATCTTCTAATTTATAATCTGAATTAAAAATTGCTCAGTATTTTACTTTTTTTCAATTAACATCAATATCTAAATTTATATTAGCATCATTAATTTGAATAATAAATATTTTTCAAGTTTTTCTTTCAACATCTAAATTAGAATATTTAATATCTAACAAATTTCTAATATTTCTAAATTCTCATTTATTTCACAATAATTTTGCATTTTTAAAAGTTTGAATAATTTCATCATCATTGTTTGTATTTTCTTTATCTCAATTATATTCCTCAATATTTTTATCATTTGAAATAAAAAATGTATTTATAAAAAAGTTTTTAAAATTAAATTTGTTTTTATCTTCATTCTTTGCTTTTTTATACAATTCTTCATATTTTTCTTTTTCATTATCTAAATCATAACTTGTTGATTCAAGTTGATTATAAAATCATCTTTCTCTTGCATTTACATACATTCAATTATTTTTATAAACAATATTTTGAATAATATTTCAAGAATATGGGAATAAATCAAAAGAAAAATCATAACCATTTATAGATATATTATTTATTTTATAATAATCCTGTTCAACAATTAAATCAATAGTTGATAAATTTATTCAATAAAAATTATTTATAAAACTAATAAATTTATCTTTTGATAAACTTTCATCATCATCTTCATATACTTGAATATCTGATATAATTTTATTTACTTTAGAATATTTCTTTGTATATAATGAATAATTATATAAAGCATCTGTATATTCTTTTAAATTATTTCTAAACTTTTCATATTTTATAATATATTTATTATAAAGACTTGGTTTTTCTTCTAAATATTTTTTAGCTTTTAAATATTTATTAAAAATTATTTCAATTGATTTCTTAATTTCTTCAATATTTTCTAATCACTGCTTATTTTTTAATAATAATAATTCTTGAGAATTTCTTTCATCTTCAAAATATCTTTTTTTGAAACTTAATGAAATTTGATCTATTAAATTTATATTAGATACTACATTAGATAAAAAATTATCTTTTTCTTCAATTCTAATATTTTCATCAATATTCTGAGTATAAGAAATAAATCATTTTAATAATATATCAAAATATTTTTGCTCTATATCCAAATTAGCAAAATTTGAAATTAAAATATTTTGTTTAAATAAGATATAATATTCCTTATCTAATAAACTTAAATCCTTATTTTCAATATTCAATACTGATAAATTTAAAAACTTTGTAAAATCTCAAAGATAATTATATCTATCAACATCTTTTATTAATTTAATCTTTCTTGTATCATTTATTTTAAATACTTTAGAAATCAATAAATCATATCTATCTTGTATTAAATCTGATTTATCTGATAAATCATAAGAAACAAGAAAAAATATTTCTTTAATAAACTCTTTCATTTTAAAATATTCATCTTCATTAATATTTTTTATTAATCTTAAATTTTCTAATATTTTATTAATATCTTTAATATCTCATATATTTAATAAATCAATAAGTAATTTTAAAGTTATATTTTTATAATATATAGTTTTCTTTCTATCATTGTAAAATATAGAAAAGTATTTTTCTATATAATCAGAAGATTCAATATTTAAGAAATTTTGATTTTTTAAAATATTAAGTTCTTTAGAATAATTTTTTTGTTTATCTAAAATATCCTTTAATGAAATTTTAAAAAAGTTTAGATCATCTTTTTTTATAAAAACAATTTTATTTTGAGATAAAAAATCAATAAAATTTTGATTAAAATATTTTAATGTTCCTAATTGAGATACTCTTAAGCTATCAACTTGCTCTTCTTTTATAAACCTATAAGGCCTAAAAGAAAAATACATATGTGGATAAAGATATATTTTAGCTCATTGTTTATTAATATCTTCATTTATAAAATCTATTTCTGCTTTATTATTAAAAGAAACTATTGTTTTATATTTTTCATTATTATTAATGTAAACCATTCCTCAACCATTTAACAGAACATTATTAGTTCACATTTTTATAATAATTTTTGAAAAAACATCTCTTGAATCAATAAAATAAACTCAAGTTCCAACAGATATAGTATTTTTTTCTACAGTATAATCTTTATTTTTTGAATAAATAGTAGTATAAAAACTAACTTTATCAGAAATAGCTCAACTAAAAGTTTTTTCTCATATTTCAGAAATATTAAATTCTGGTGTATTAATTTCTTTTTTATCTCCTGAAAAAAAGGTATAAAAACTAAGTATTAGGAAAAAGGCTGCAAATAGAAAGCCAAGTATTATTTTTGAAACAATATTATTCATTTTTTATATTTATGATTTAATTTTATATTATTTTAACATAAATAATATTTTTTTGCAAAAAAATAAATAGAGACTTTTCTCTATTTATCACTATTAAATAAAATATTAAATTTCTTTATAATTTCTTTATTTTTTATTATTATTCACATTTCTCTATTTTCATCTAAACTTGAAGCTGAAAAATTTTCACTTCATAAAAATAAATACTTATTATCTACTAAAACTGCTTTTGAATGCATTTTTAATTTTTTATTAATTTTTAATACAGATATATTATTAATAATATTATTTTCAATATATTCTTTATAACCAAAATCTGACATAATAATTTCTATTTTTACTTTATTTTTAGCTTTTTTCTCTAATAAATTTAGAACTCTTTTATCTTTCAAATATGGAATATAAATTTTAATATTTTCTTTTGCTGAGTCTATTAAATTTTCTATTTTTAATCTTGAATATTCAGGAGAAATAACTAAATTATCATCATAAAAAGTAACTTTCTCTCAAATAAAATCTTTTTCAAAAATTTCAGAAAAAGCTGAAACAATATTAATATCCTTAGAAAAAATAAATAAATCTCTATTATATTTAAAATTACTTGCAGTAAAATTCCCCGTTGAAATAATTAATTCTAAATTATCTATTAAAATAATTTTTGAATGATTTAAGGTATAATTTTTAGCATTTGACCAAACAATATTTATTCAATTTTCTTCATATTCTTTGAAATATTTTGCATTTATACTTTTAGCTAAATAAGGAGAATGTTCCAAAATAATTTTAACATCAACTCACCTTTTTTTAGCATTAAATAAAGCTAATTTGATTTTCCTCTCAGTTAACATATATACTTCTATATAAACTGATTCTTTTGCTTTATTTATTTTATGAACAATATTACCTAATACTTCTTTTGAAGGTGTATAATAAAACTCTGTTTTTTCTAATTTTCTAATTTTATCTAGACTAAAACCTTCTAATTTTCCAGAAATTATTCTTTCTTGCTTTATAATATCTTGTTTTTTTTCTAAATTAGAAAAAAAGTCTTCTCAATAAAAATATGAGAAAACTCAAAAAAAGATTATTATAAAAAAGAATGTGGCAATATTTTTTAACATATTTTTATAAAAAGAAATATTAAAAACCTAAACTTTTATATAATTTAATTTTTCTAGTAATTTTTTGTATTTCTCTATTTTTTTCTTCTACTGTTTCTCATTTAATATCTTTTATTCATCATTCTATATCAATCATATGTTTTTTTATCTTTTCTTCTAATTCCATTTTTTTCTTTTCATCATCAGAAGAAAAGTATTCTATAACTAATATTTTTCATTCTTTATCTAATTTTTTAATTTTTTCCTTAATTTGATTTCAATTTGTATTTATAAGATTATATTCTTTTTCTTTAACATCTTCAGTTTTATTTAAACAAGAAGATAATCCTAATATTAAAACTAAAAGTATTAGTATATTTTTAAGTATTTTCATTTTTATTGGTTTTTAATAAATTATATTTCTTATCCAAATATCTTTTCAAATATTCATTTATGATTATTCACATTTAATTTTTTTTCTTTAGCAATTTCAAGATATAATTCTTTTTCTTTTTTACTAAGTTTTTTAGGAATTTTAATTGAAATATTTATATGTAAATCTCATTTTGTATCATAATTTACATCTTTTACTCAATCTCAAGTAAATTTTAAAACTGTTCAATGGCTTGTTCAACTTGGTATTTCTATTTTTCTTTTTCAAATAACTGGAATAGAAACTTCCTTAGTTGTTCATAAAACAGCTTCAACTACTTCAATTTCTAAATCATAATACAAATTTATTCAATCTCTAACTAAACCTTTTTCTTCTAATTTTACTCTAAATCTTAGATATAAATCACCTGATTGTTTTGTTCAAATTCAATCATTTCATTCTCAAGTCATTTTTATAATCATTGCATCATCAATCCCTGCTGGAATATCAATTTCTTTATCTACTCTTGTACTAGTTCTTTTTCTTCAATGACAAATATTACAAACTTTCTCAAAAGTTTCTCCAGTTCAATTACATTCATCACAAGCTCCAGTTTGTTGAATTACACCAAACATTGATTGTTTAGTATAAGTTTTATAACCACTTCAATTACATCATTCACAAGATTTTTTGCCATTTCATCCTTCTCATTTGCACTCTGTACATCCTGTCATTTTATCAAAAGAAATTTTTTGTTTTCCTCAATAAATAGAAGTTTTTAAATCAATAGTAATTGCTTCTTCTATATCTTCTCATCTTTGAACTCCAGATTTTTTTTGTCTAGTTCTTGAACCTCCTCAACCAAAGAAATCTGAAAAAATATCTCCTAAATCTACATCTACTCATCAAAAACCTCATCCAAATCATCCTCATCCAAAACCACCAGTTCAACCAGTTGTTCAAAAAGTATCATATTGTTGTCTTTTTTTATCATCAGACAATGTTTGATATGCTTCATTTATTTCTTTAAATTTTGCTTCTGCATCTTTATCTCCTGAATTTCTATCAGGATGATATTTCATAGCTAATTTTCTATAAGCCTTTTTTATTTCAATTTTTGTAGCTGTTTTTTCTATTTCTAAAACACTATATAAATCCATTTATCTTCAATTAAAATATAAATTTTATGCTCCAATTTATAACTATTTTTTGAAAAATTGCAAAATATTTTACAAATTTCTTTTTATTAATTTTATAACTATTCAATGACTATTAATTAATCAAGTTTGTGTAGATACATCTCAAAAATCTAAATAAATATTACTAACTTCTGATTTATTTATTATAACTGATTCATAACTTGACTTCCAAATAAATAAGGATTTATCTTTTTCTAATAATTTTGTTTTTAAATTCTTATAATCAATATCTCCTAAATATGAACTACTTGGTAAAAATATTTCTATATTTTTATCTATTTTTTTCATTTTATTCACTAATAATAGAATATGATTAATAAAAATATCTTCTGATTTATCTCAATAAATTTTATCTAAAACAAAAATATATTTTTCTCATTTTTTATATAAAAAAACTGCTTGATCTGAAATACTTTTTTCTTCTCATTTAACACTAGAAATTATTAAAAATCTATCATCATCTAAAAAACTTAAATTTGTATCATTAAAAATAACTTTTCTTATACAAGATAAACATCATCTTATATTTGGTATTATTTTATCAAAATCAGAAGTAAACAATGATTCTATTTCTCTTTTTTCAACATTTTTAAAAAGAAAATCATATAAAAAATTCATTTTAATTTTTAATTTATTATCATCTATACAATCAATTTTTTTTTGTTTTCAATAAAGTTTAATATATAAAGATTTAAATCTTCTTTTTATTTCTTCTATATATTCTTTTCTTTGTCATTTTTTTATATTATTAATATTTCAAACAAAGTCTATAAATTCTATAATTGAAGATATATTTTTAAATATATCTTGAAGTTTTTTAACTTCTTTAATATTAAAATCTTTTATATTAAAACTTACTTTTATTTTCTCCAAAATTTTAATATCTTCATCTGATAATTTTTTATTTTTTTCTAATTCATTAAATTTATTTGTTAAAATCTTTCATATTTTTTTGGGATACAAATAAATTAATTGAATCATTTTTAATCAATTTTCATTATATAATTCTTCAATCAATAAATTTCAAGAATACATTTGTAAATCAAATAAATATTCATCATTAAAATTATTAGAAATATTTACAAATTTTTCCTCAATTTTTATTATTTCATAATCTTTTTCATTTAAATCATTTTTTATTGTACTACTTTTTATTTTATCAAAAATATTTTTCAAATATATATAAAATTTTATATCATCATAATTTAAATAATCTATATAATCATCTAAATCTCAATCTCATTTTAGAAAATAATTTAACTTATTATTTAATTTTAAAATAAGAATAAATAATATTAGATTCTTATTTAAAGGATTATTTCAATTTATATTTGCACAATAAATCAAATGATTTATTACTGTTTTTATTTGATTTTCATCTAATTCATCAGGGAAACTTTTTATAAAAAAATTCTCTTTTACATAAGAAATTAAATTATCTAAAAATAAATCTTTATATTTTTTAAAAATTTCAATTCAATTATTTTTTGAAGGATCAATTTCATTATATATTTTTAATAAAATTTGCTCAAAATCGTTAATTTTTCAACATCATTCTTTTAAAACAATACTAAAATACATATGAAAAAAATCTAAAAATTCTTCTAAAAAATATTTAGTTTCTTTTTTATCTAACAAAGTTGTTATTTCTAAAATTGAATCTGAATAATTTATCTTGTCATTTTTTTCAATATCCTTATCATAGCTAAAATCACTAATTTTAGTTATGAATGTATTTTTATCTAATAAAGATATTTTATATTTTTTAAATAAAGTATTTTGTATAATTAATAAAAATTCACATTTATTTTCTCAAATAAGATTTGAATTTCAAATATTTTTATAACTAATTAAATCAATTAAATTATTATAAAATGTAAAAACATCATATTTAAAAACAAAATCTCAATTTTTATCTTTTCAAGCTAATTCCATTATATTAAAACCAAATTTTTCTCTTAAATAGTTAAATTCATCATTCAAATTAACAATATCTGAATTTTCAATATATTCTGTAAAATCTATTCAATTTTCTCATAAAAAAATTAAAAGTCATCTTTCTTCCAGATTAGAAAAAGAAAAAATCTCATTATCAATAATCTTTTCTCTAACTAGATCTCATAAAAACCATTCTTTTGTAAAAATTTTTTTTGCATCTTGAGTTAATCATTCAAGACTTTCATCCAAAATAAAAAGTGGATCAGTATTATTCATATACTCTATAAAATTTTTCTTATTTATGTAGAACCAGTCATCAACATTATAATTTTTTAATGATTCTATAAAGTATCACATTTTTATTCAATGTGGATTAGATAAAATATTTTCTTTATTATTTACAAAAAGAGCTTCATTAAATCATTTTAAATCTTTAAGTTCTAAAAGAGTAAAAAAAACTTCTTCACTATAAAAATTAACAATATTTTTTAAAGTATTGTTATTATTAGGTTTTAATTTATTTTCAGAAAATGTATTTTCTTCTATAGTCATTAATTAGTTTTTATTTTATATATAATAATGATTTTTATCTAAAAAGCAAATTTATTTAAAAACACTTTTTAACACCAAAAAAAACTTATGATTGATTTAATATAAAAAATAATTAAATTATATATTATAAAAATTAATTCTAACAAATAAATTATGAAATTTACTATTGATACACATTTATTAAAAGAAGCATTGAGTATTGTTAATCATGCTACTGCAAGTATTACTACTACTCCTATTTTAGAAAGTATTTTGATAAAAGTTAATTATGAAAATATAGTTTTTACTTCAAATAATTTGGAGATGGCTATTGAATATAGTATTAGTGAAGGAATTAGTGATTTAGTTGAAGGTGCTTTTTGTGTTCCTTCTAAACTTTTTACTAGTTATATTTCTCTAGTACAAGATAATACTATTAGTTTGGAATTGATAAATAATAATAGTATTGAGTTAAAATCTGAAAGCTGAGATGTTAAAATCAAATGAGTTGATGCATCTGATTTTCCTGTAATTCCTTGAGTAAAAGAAGAAACAAGTTTAACTTTGAAATGAAATGTTGTAAAAAAAGCTATTGAAAAAACTCTTTTCTCTTCTGCTGAATGAAATATTAGACCTACATTAGCTTGAATTTATGTAAATATTGATGGTGATGAAGCTAGATTTGCTTCAACTGATAGTTTTAGATTATCAGAATATAAAACAAAACTAGACACAACTATTACAAATTCATTTTCTCAAATTATTCCTAGTAGAACAACTAATGAACTAAAAAGTATTTTATCAGATGATGATGAAGTAAAAATAATTTCATGAGATAATCAAATTGCTTTTATTTTTGGAAATACAAAATTTTATTCAAGATTACTAAATGGAAGATTCCCTGATTATACAACTTTCTTTCCTGAAATTCATTCTACAAAATCTGAAATAAATAGAGTTGAATTAATTCAAGCTCTTAGAAAGATTAATCTAATTTCAAAAGAAAATAATTATTCTATCAAAATGATTTTTGATGCAGAAAACTGAATTATTTTAGAAACAAATGAAACTCAAATTGGTGAATGAGAAGTTAGGTTAGTATGAGTAGTTGAATGAGAAAATGCACAAATCTGAATAAACTCAACTTACTTTTTAGAAGTATTATGAGTAATTGATACAACACATATTTCAATTCAATTTGAAAATCCTCTTGCACCAATATTAATAACTCCATTAATTGACCCTGATAAGAAACAGAAAATTGCTGAATTTAGACATATTATAATGCCTTTGAAAATATAAGAGGAGAACTTTAATAACTCTTTTGTCCGTTGGACATTTACTCTTTTCAAGAGCAAAGTGTACTAATATTCAGAAAAATTGTACAGTGTAGCCCCTTGCTCTTGTAAAGAGTAAGGATTCAGTAAAGAGTTATAAAATGTAAAAATTCCTTATGAAAAAAATAAATCTATTTGAGGCTTTTTCTTGAATATGAAGTCAACATAGAGCCTTAGAAAATATTTGATTTAAAGTAAAATCTGTTTGAATAAGTGATTGGTATATTGATGCTATTATTGCTTATTGAGTAGAATATTTATGAATAAAATGAAAAAAAATTGATAGAACAGAAACTATCAATTTTTTAAAGTGATTTAGTTTAAGTAGAGATTCTAAAAAACCTCTTAAAACTTTCTGATGAATCAATGAAGAAAAATTATCAATTCTAGAACAAGTTATTAAAAAATTCTGAAATTTAGATATTAGACATATTGAATGAAAAGATTTATTAGATAAAGAAATTGATTTATTTACTTATTCTTTTCCTTGTCAAGATATTTCTCAACAATGAAAAAAAGCTGGTTTTAGTAAATGACAAAAATCAAGAAGTTGATTATTATGGGAAATAGAAAGAATTTTACAAGAAATTAAAGAACTTGATAAATCAAAATTACCAAAAGTTTTAATGATGGAAAATGTTAAAGCTATTTTAAATAGAGAATTTTCTGAAGATTTAAATTGATGGATAGAAGAACTTGAAAAATTATGATATAAATCAACAAAACCATTTATAGTAAATTCAAGTGATGTATGAAGCCCTCAAAATAGATCTAGAGTTTTTATGGTTAGTAAATTAGATGAAAATATAGATGAATTTCCAGAACAAAAATTAGAGAAAAAGGCAAAATTATGAGATATTCTGCAAAAAGATGAAAATAGAGAAAAACTAAATAAATCAAAATATTCTTGATTTAAAATTTTAGAAAATAAAAAAGAAAATTCTGTAAAAAAAGCAATTTTAGAATGATATACTACTTTCAATTCAGAAAATTATGTTTATTATAAAAACTGACTAGCTCCAACTATTACAGCTTCATGAGCTCAATCAAGAATAAAATTTTTCTGAGAAAATGATGAAGTTTTATTTCTAAATTCTTTGGAACATTTATTACTACAAAATTTTCCAAAAAGTTTTTATAATAAGCTTAAAAAATTAGATTTCACAGATACAAAAATAAAATTTTTAGCTTGAAATTCAATAAATGTAGCAGTTTTAGAAAAAATATTTTCTTTTTATTTAAAATAAAATTATGTCAAAATATATCAAAATAGTCTGAAATATAACAGAAGAAATGGAAGTAAATAACTCTGCTTCTGTTTGAAAAAAAGATACTACTAATCTAGTAATAGACAATAATTTATTTATAAATATTCTGGATTATTGGACTAATTTAATGAAAATCTATTTTGAAATTCCATGAGGTGAATATGATAAAATGTGAGTAGATTTAATTTATGAAAGCCATAAAAAAAATTCTAGAATTTTGATAGATATAAAAACTCAAGCAAATATTTCTACTTGATTAAACCTTTATTTAAGAGAATTTAGTGAAGAAAAATTAAAAAATAGAAATTATATAATTTTTAATAAAACAGATAAAAAATTATTCTGAAAAATTTATTTTCTATCTGCTGATTTAATTAATTTACTATTCAAAAATTCAGAATTTATAGAATTTTTAAAAGAAATAGAAATATTTAAAGATTTAACTCAAAAGTATATAGAATCTGATGAAAATCTAAAAAATAATTTTATTAAATTAAAACAAAAATTTAATAATAAAATAATAAAAATTGATGAAGAAATTTTAGAAATAAAATTTTTACCAGCAAGAAAAGATAAAAACTGAATAATTTGAAACACAAGTTTTAAGGAGAATATAAAAATAGAAATTAAAGCATAAAATAAATTTGCTTTTTTTAAAAAAATAAGTTTAATATTTTTAGTATTATTTAAAAATAAAACATATTATGAAAAATTTTATAAAAACTTCTCTTTTATCAATTCCTTTAATTACATGAACTGTTTCAGCAAAAGATATAAGTATAGATGAATTCAAAGACAAAATTGCACAAAATTTAGCTATAACTGAGTGTAAATATAATACCTGAAAACATGAGATAGATTTATCTGAAAATAATCCTTTTTCAATAGGTCAAAATGAAGATGCTATATTAGTAGCATATAATGTTTTAAAAATAGATATGAAAAAACAATGAGATAATTATGATTTTTTTCCTAAAGATTTTGAAATTAATTTTGATATAAAAAACAAATCACAATTACAACAAAATTATTGAGTAGATACATTAGATGAATTAGCAGAAAAATCAAATGAAAATAAATATGATATTAATGAATTATTTTTAAAGAAAACAAAAGATTGTAAAAAAGTTTTTAAAAAAAATAAAAAAGAACATACAAATAAAAAGAAAAAATGATTAACAAAAAGAGTTTTTAATTATTTATGAAAAAAAGTTGTTGATAAAATTACTGAATAAAATCTATTAAAACACAATAAAAATTTATTGTGTTTTTTCTTGCTTTTTCCCTATTTTTTCATATTATAAATGCATAATATAAATTAATATTAAATTATGATAAATCAAACTCAAAAAATTTCAAAAAGTGAAATAATGCAAAAAATATATTCAAGAAAAAATGAAGAAACTATTTCTTTTGAAAATGCTTATTTAAAAGGTAAAAAGTTTATTAATAAACTTTGAAGAAATGTATAATATTGAAATTAAAAAATCTGTTTTAGAAGATTTGAATGAAATTTCTGATTATATTTTTAGGTTTTCATTTAGTCAAGAAACAGCAAATAAAATTTATGATGAAATAATGGGAAAAATTTTATCCCTAAAAATTTTTCCATACATGTTCCCTGTTTTTGAAAATGAATTTAGAGTTATGACTGTTAGAAAAAAATATAGAGTTTTCTATAAAATTAATGAAAATCAAAAAACTGTAATCATTGAATATATATTCTGAAGTGAAGAAAATTATCAAAATTTAATTCATTAAAACACAATAAAAATTTATTGTGTTTTTTCTTGCTTTTTCCCTATTTTTTCATATAGTATTGCTATTAATTTAAAAATAAAATAATTAAAAAATGAAAGTTTCTTATAATACATTAAAAAAATATATTCCAAATATTAAATCAGCTGAAGAAGTAGCTCAAGATTTGATTATGCATACAGCTGAGGTTGAAGAAATTGTATATGAAGGTGCTAGTTTTGATAATATTGTTGTTTGAGAAATAAAAGAAATAAATGCTCATCCAGATGCTGATAAATTAAAAGTTTGTTCTGTGAATATTTGAGAAGAAAATACTCAAATTGTTTGTGGTGGAACAAATCTTGAACTATGACAAAAAGTTGCAGTTGCTAAATTATGAGCAGTTGTTTCTTGGCATTGAACAGAAACTATTGAAATGAAAAAAACAAAAATCAGATGAGTAGAAAGTTTAGGTATGATTTGTGCTTCTGAAGAAATTTGATTAAAAAATGAATTTCCAGCAGAAAGCTGAACTGAAATATTAGATTTATCTAATTTAGATGTAAAAGCTTGAGATAAATTATCTGAAATTTTGAAAAAAGATGATTGTTTTTTAGATATTGATAATAAAGCAATAAATCATAGACCTGATTTATTTTCTCATGTTTGAATAATGAGAGAAATTTGTGCAATTAACTGAGAAAAATTTGATTTTGAATTTGAAAATAAAGATTTTTCTGGTTTATGAGAACTAGATTTAGAAAATACAATTCCAGAAGCTGTAAGAAGATATATGTGAATAAAAGTTTCTTGAGTAGAAAATTCAAAAACTCCAGAATATATTAAACAAGTAATTTCAAGTCACTGAATTGATTCAAAAGGATTATTAATTGATATTACAAACTATTCTCTTTATCTTTATGGACAGCCAACTCATATTTTTGATGCTGATAAAGTAGAATGAAAAATTACTATCAGATTTGCAAAACAAGATGAAACATTTTTAGCTTTAGATGATAAAGAATATAAACTTTCAAGTGAAGATATTGTAATTGCTGATGAGGTAAAAGTTTTAGCTTTAGGTTGAGTTATTTGAGGAAAAGAAAGTTCAGTTTCTGATACTACAAAAAATATTATTATAGAATCCGCTAATTTTGATCAAGCAATTTTAAGAAAAACTTGAAAGACTCTTGGTTTAAGAACTGATGCTTTAAATGTTTTTGAAAAAGATTTACTTCCAGAAATGTGTAGTAGATGAGCTAGTTTAATAATTTCAGAATTAGAAAAAGAATTTCCTGAATTAAAAATTGAAAATATTAAAGATTGTTATGAAAATAAACAAGAAAAAGTTGAAATTGAATATGATATAAATTTTGTAAATAATTTAATTTGAAAAGAATATTCTAAAGAAACTTGTGATAAAATTTTAACTAATTTATGAATTAATATAAATTGAGAAAAATTAGAAATTCCATTTTGGAGAAAAGAATTAAATTATAAAGCTGATATTGCTGAAGAAATAGCTAGAATTGATTGATTTGATAATATTGAAACTACTCCACCTTCAATTAATATGTGAGCAATTTCTCAATCAAATACTTATAGAATTAAGAATGACACAAGAAGTTTTTTCTCTTCAAAAGGTTTTTATGATATGTATAACTACTCTTTTGTAAATGAAGATTTAATGCAAAAATTAGAATGAAATTGTGATGATTTAGTTCCACTAAAAAATGCACTTTCAGCTGACTTAACTCATATGAAATGAAGTTTAGTTCCTAATTTAATGAATTCTTTACAAGAAAATATTAGAGAAAATAAAGACTTAAAACTATTTGAAATAGAAAAAGTTTTTAAATTAAATTGAGATGAAATTTCTGAAAATTATGAAGTAGCAAGTGTAATTACAAGTAATGCTGAAATTCCATACTATGAAATGCAAAATATAGTTTCTGATTATTTAAAAACAATTTGAGTATTTAATTTTTCTTTTGATACAACTGATAATTTTCCAAGTTATGCTCATCCTTGAAGAGTAGCTAGTATTATTGTTAGAGGTCAAGAAGTTGGTTTTGTTTGAGAAGTTCATCCTGAAATTTCAAAAAGGTTTGATGTAAAATCAAGAGTTGCATTTTTCTTTATAAATATTGATAAAATATTAGATTGAACTTACCAAATAGTTAAAGCAACTGAAATTTCACAATTTCAAATGAATAATTTTGACCTAAATTTTGTTGTAGATAAATCAGTTAAATGAAAAAATATTGCAACTACTATAAAAGCTGCTGATAAAAATTTAATTAAAAAAGTTGAATTATTTGATATATTTGAAAGTGAAGAAAAATTACCTGGAAAAAGAAGTTTATCTTTCAAAATTTATATTCAATCAGATGAAGGGACTCTTGATGATAAAGTTAAAAATAATTTAATTGAAGAAATTAAGAAAAAAGTTGAGAAAAAAGGTTGAGAATTGAGATAAATATCACATAAAGTATATTATATTAGACAAAAATATTTTTTCTTATATAATATCAGCAAATTATTAAAAAATAATAAAAAAAATGACTACAAAAAAAGATTCTAAAAAAGTAAAATTAACAGATGAGGATTTAAAAAATATTGATAAACTTATTGAAGAAGTTGATTTAGATTCTCTAAAAATAGAAGATAAAGATTCTAAAAATGAAAAAAATTCAATAATATGAGAATCCTCTAAAAAAGATTCTAAAGGTTCTAAAATACCAATAGATAGAGAAGATGATAAAAGAAGAATATGAAAATGAATTCAGTCTTTTATTGATGTAAAAGTTCCTGAAAAAATTCTTGAATGAATGAATGAAGAAGTTCAAGCTTTAATGAAAAAATGAAAAGTTGAATGACAAGTTACTCAAGATGAATTAATGTCAGCTATTCCTAATGCTGAAGAAGATATTGACCTTCTTGATGATATCTTCAAAAGATTCATGGAATTAAAAATTGATATTGTTGATAATTTAGAAAAAGATAATCTTTTTAGTTCAACTGATTCAGCTTCTAAAAAAGCAAAAACTAAAAATGATATTTCTCTTTCTGAAATTTCAAATGATTCAATTAGAATGTATTTAAATGAAATATGAAGAGTAGAGCTATTAAGTTGAGAAGAAGAAATTGCTCTTTGAAAAAGAATTAGAGCTTGAGATATGGAAGCAAGAAAGGCTCTTGCTGCTGCCAATCTAAGATTAGTTGTTTCTATTTCAAAGAAATATATGTGAAGAGGTCTTGGATTACTTGATCTTATTCAAGAATGAAATGTTGGACTTTTTAGAGCTGTTGATAAATTTGATCCTGATAAAGGTTTTAAATTTTCAACTTATGCAACTTGGTGGATAAGACAATGAGTAACTAGAGCTGTTGCTGACCAAGCTAGAACAATTAGAGTTCCAGTTCATATGGTTGAAACAATTAATAAATTTACTCATACTTTCAGAAGATTAACTCAAGAATTAACAAGAGAACCATTAATGGAAGAACTTGCTCAAGAGCTTGAAATGGATATTAGAAAAGTTAGACAAATAATGAGAATTTCTCAAGATATTCTTAGTCTTGATGCTCCAGTTGGTTCAGAAGAAGATACTTCTTTGTGAAATTTTATTGAAGATGATAAAACTCCAGGTCCAGATCAACAAACAAATATGAATTTATTAAAAACAAATCTATATAAAATGCTTGATTTTCTTACTCCTAGAGAAAGAAAAATTATCATAATGAGATTTGGTCTTGATGGTTGAGATGTCCATACTCTAGAAGAAGTTGGTAGAGAATTTTGAGTTACAAGAGAAAGAATTAGACAAATTGAAGCTAAAACTCTTGAAAAACTAAAAGATCATCCAAATGCTGATAAAATTAAATTTTTCTAAAAACTAAATAAAAAAAATAATATAATTTATAAATTATATTATTTTTTTTATTGGAATTAATTTTTCTCAATCAAACATAACTACATTAGTAATTTTTTCTCAGTCATATAAAAAGTAATTTTTATTAATTTCTAAATTAAATTTTCTTAATCTTTCAAGTCAGTTATTTAATCTAATAAAATCTTGTTTATTAATTTCTCAATTATTATAGTTTCAATTTTTATCTACTTCTAAAAAATATCTTTTATCAAATATTTCTTTTACATCTAAATTTGTATTTAAATTTATTTCTTCTAATTTAATAGATTGTTCTAAATTTAATTTAGCAATTTTTGTTCTTCTCAAATCAACTAAATATCATCATGTTTTTAATTCTTCTCATAAATCTCTGGCAATACTTCTAATATAAGTTCCTGCACTAACTTCTATTTCTACTTTCAAATCTGGGTAATTATAATTTAGAATATTTATATTAAATATTTCTATTTTTTTTGATTTTATTTCAAAATCCTTTCATTTTCTAGCTAAATCATATGCTCTTTTTCAATCTATTTTAACAGCTGAAAATTTTGGTGGAGTTTGTCCTATAATTCAAGTAAAATTATTTTTTAAAACTTCTTCTATTTTTTCTTCTGATAAATTTTCTTTAAAATATTCTTGTTTTTCTTCTGATAAAAATTCAATTTCTTCTGCTAAATCAAAACTTGGTGTTGTTCAGTTTAATCTAATAGTTGTTATATAAGTTTTTCTATCTTTTTCTAAATATGGAATTAACTTTGTATAATTCCCTGTTGCAACTAAAACTAAACCTGTAGCTAGTGGATCTAGCGTTCAAGTATGTCACATTTTTTTAATTTTAATTTTTCTTCTTAAATCTCTAATTATATCAAAACTAGTGATTTTTAAAGGCTTATCTATTAAATAAAAGTTTTCCATAAAAATTTTTAATAAAATAAATCTCCCTAAAATAGGGAGAAGAATTAATAACTATAACTATCTACTGAATTTGTCCATTTTGGTTTAGTTGAAATATACTCTCAATTTTCCTTTATAACTGGATGAGTAAAACTAAAATTTGATAAATTAAAATATCAAAAATCAATCAAAACTTTTCATACAATTTTATCTTTTGCTATATAATTATCTCTAGTTGTTGTACCACAGCTATAATCAAAACATGATCTTGAATCACTTGAATGATTTCTATTATCTCACATTACAAAAAATTTTCATTCAGGAATATTATATATAACTGAATCACTTTGAGTTTTTGTATTTCAATAATTTTCTTTATTTAAATATTTTTCATCCATTTTAACAAACTCTTTTTCTCAAATCTTTTTTAAAAAAACTTCTCCTCATTCTATTTTTAATTGTTCTCAAGGTAATCAAATAACTCTTTTTATAAAGTATTCTTTATTTTTATCAACTTCTGGTCTTAGAACTACTACATCTCACCTTTTAATATCCTGTTCTTTTAATCCTCAAAATTCTTGAGTAGAAAATCTATCAACTAAAATAAATTCTTTATCATAATAAGAACTATACATTGATTGACCATTAATTATAAAAATAGAAACTAAATATATAGTTACAATTTTTACTATTACTACAATAATTATTAAATCTTTAAAAAAATCTATAATTTCCTTAGTTAAATTATTTTCTTCTTCCTTTTTATCTGACATTTTTTTTGTTTTATTTTTTAATACTATGAAATTATATCTTTTTTTTATAAAAAACAAGATATTTTTAAAATTTAATTAATTCTCAGTTTAGCTCATAAGAATCTTGTTCTAAAGTTTTTTTAGAAATAACTATTACATTTGGAATTCATAATAATTCAGCATCTCACATTTTTTGTCCAAAACCAATTTTTCTTCACATTCTATCATCTAAAATAATTTCTGATTTATCTAGTTTTAATTTTTCTATTAATTCATAAGCCTTTTCTATATTTTCTTCTCAAATTACAGCAATGTAATATTTAACTGGAGCAATATTTTCTGGCCATTTAATTCCTTTTTCAGTTGCATATTTTTCAGCAACAAGTCACATTGCCCTACTTACTCAAATACCATAACACCCCATCAATGGAGTTTGCATTTTATTATCTTCTCCTAAATATTGTACTCCAAATGCTTTTGTAAACTTTGTTTCAAGTGGGAAAATATTTCAAATTTCTGAAGCTTTAAATACTTCATAAATTTCTCAAGTTTCAGGATTTTTATCTCAAATCTTTGCATCTTTAAAATCATAAAATTTTTGAGGTAATTCTAAATCTTTTCAAAAATTTATATTAATTGTATGAAAACCAGTTTTATTTGTTCAAGTTTCAAAATTTGTTAATCATTCAATTGAATCATCTAAATAAATATCAACATTTTCTGGTAAATTAATTATTCAAGCATAACCAATTTCAGCACCAGTTATTTCTTTTACTTTTTCTTCTGAAGCAAAAACTAAACTAGTTGTTCAAAGAATTTTTTGTAATTTTAAAGTATTTATTTCATAATCTCATCTAACTGAAGCTACTATAAACTTCCCTTCAGCAGTTTCAAAAAATAAAGTTTTTGTAGTTTTTTCTTTTGGAACTCATAAAAATTTTTCTAGAGCCTCAACTCAAATAATATCACTTGAATGCTTTATATCTTTTTTTTCTAATAATTCACTATCAGCTACATTTTCTTTCCCTACTTTTACTGGAGTAATTTCTTGATTATAACAAATTCAAGTTTTATTATCTTTATAAATAACATCTTCTCAAATATCTATTTTTACTTGAAATTCATGAGAAAATTTTTCTGTAAAAGTTCATCAATCAGCAAGAGCTATAATTGTATCTTCTCACAAACCTATTCTTTTGAAAATATTTAAATAAACCTCTTTCATTCATTCATAATATTTTTCAAAATCTTCATTGCTTAAGTGAAAAGAATAAGCATCTTTCATCAAAAATTCTCTTCATCTTAATATTCAAGATTTTGCTCTTTTTTCATTTCTGAATTTATTTTGAATTTGATAAACACTTGTTGGTAAATCTTTGTATGATTGAATAAATTCTCACACTAAAGGTGTAACTATTTCTTCATGAGTTGAATTAAGTCCATATTCTTTATTATTAGCAGCTGGAACATGAAAAAATACATCAATAGAATCCCATCTTCCTGTTTTATCCCAAAGCTCTTTTGGAGACAAAGCTGGCATAAGAGTTTCAGCAACTCCATAATTATCCATTTCTTCCCTAACAATATTTTCTATTTTTCTTAAAACTTTTAACCCTAAAGTTGTATAAGTATAAACTCAAGCCATAGTTTGTCTTATAAATCCTGCTTGAAGTAAAATTCAAGTTGATTTATTATCACTCCCATTTGGTACAGTCTTTTGTGTTTTAAATGGAAAATTACTTAATTTTATCATTTTTATTTTTTATTAATTATTCTTATTTATTATACATATTTTTTAAAAAAATCTAGTTCTATTGGTTCTTTTTATTCTATTAGGAAAAAAAAATGTAATAAAGCTGATAATAAAAAGAAAAACAAGTTATTTTCATATTAGTAACTTGTTTTTTTGTGCATAAAAAAAGAGAAAATGTTAAAATTAGT
>Ga0256843_1000023_pt1 | contig 127540 bp, 121 predicted proteins | sample AlvinellametaG_FD_191572 | JGI IMG/M metagenome (GOLD analysis project Ga0256843, IMG submission 191572) | Pompeii worm associated microbial communities from hydrothermal vent at the East Pacific Rise, Pacific Ocean - Alvinella | ecosystem: Host-associated > Annelida > Integument >... | reverse complement strand
TGCGGGGTATTAATGTCCGCTTTTTTTATACCCTCATTCTGGTCTTATCGGCTCTAACAGTTGTGGTTGCTATCAAGGTAGTAGGATTAATCTTGGTTATTGCCCTACTCACCATCCCTGTCTATATTGCCGAGAAGCTCTCCAATACCCTCTACATGATGATGATTTTATCAGGAATTTTCTCCTCGATTTTTACCTTAATTGGATTGGGATTCTCCTATAGTTTCGATGTTGCATCAGGAGCTTCAATCATTCTGGTTTCTGCTTTTTCACTCTTTTTGTTTCTCTTTATTAATAAATTAAGATTACTTTAAAATTAAGTATAAAGTGCTATAATTTGGCTTAATTTATAGCACAAGGTTTTTATTAAATGAGACAAAGATTCAAGAGCATACTTTTAACTATTTTTATGATGAGCAACCTCTCTTTTGCGAGCAACACCGATGGAATTACTAGCCTCTATGAGTTTGTTGGTGTGCAAGTAGGAGCAACAGACTACGATGGAGTAACTGCTCCAACTGTAGGCGTTAAATATGGTCAACAGAACCGACTCTGGAGAACTGCCATCTCCTATAACTTTTCACAAAACTCCGATGATACTTTTCACTCTCTTATTGTACAAGTAGACCGAGGCGTTCTTACTGAACTCTTTGTAGAATACCCTTTTAAACCCTATGTTGGTTTCTCTCTGGGCGTTTTACAGCATGACAACAGCCATCATCGTATTAGTCCAGATCGAGGCTACCTTTATGGTCTAAATGGAGGCATCAACTATGTACTCAACAATGAATTAGATGTTGACTTTGGTTACCGCTATCTTCGTACCGACCAATTAGAGTATATCGATGAGATCAGTAACTTTACACTCTCTTTGCACTACTATTTTGATTAGAGATTTGGGTATAATACGCCCCATCTCAACTAATTTGGAGTAACGCTTGTCACTTTTTTCGTATGAAACCATCAAAAAGATTCTCTTTCGGTTCGATCCCGAAACTGCTCATAGCATTGCAGGATTAGGGCTTCGAGCCCTCCCTTATGCCCCCATGATTCTTAAAGCCCTTAAACGTCACTACTTTGTTAGCGACAAATCCCTACGTCAAGAGATTTTGGGCATTACCTTTCAAAACCCTGTAGGGCTTGCTGCAGGATTTGACAAAAATGGTGAATACATCACCGCTACCCCTACCCTTGGATTTGGGTATACCGAAATCGGAACCATCACCCCAAAACCCCAATCAGGAAACCCAAAACCCCGCCTCTTTCGTCTCAAAGAGGATCGCTCGATCCAAAATGCCATGGGGTTCAATAACCGTGGTGCTAACTATATGGTCAAACAGCTCGATAAGCTCTACTTTTTGGACTACCCCATCGGGATCAATATTGGCAAAAACAAAGTCACCCCCGAAGAGAGTGCATTAGAGGATTATGAAAGCCTACTCAATACCTTTAAAGCGTACGGGGACTACATTGTTATTAATATCTCCTCTCCCAATACCCCTGGTTTAAGAGATTTACAAAATGAACAGTTTATTACTGACCTCTTTACCATGGCAAAAGAGATCACCAATCAACCCATCTTCTTAAAGATCGCTCCAGATATGGAGGCAGAAGATGCCATTACACTGTGTACCACCGCTGTTAATGCTGGTGCTGCGGGGATTATTGCAACCAATACTACCATTGACTATAGTCTAACCCCCCGTGCCAAAGATTTTGGTGGTATCTCAGGAGCACTGCTACGCGAGAAATCTTACCAACTCTTTAGAGCCTTAGGTGAAGCCCTACACGATAAGACCATCCTAATCTCTGTAGGGGGTATCGAAGATGCAGATGATGCCTACCGACGAATTAAAGCAGGTGCCTCTTTGATTCAGGTCTACTCTATGCTGATCTATAATGGACCAAAGATGATAAAAGAGATCAACCAAGGAATCATTGAACTGCTCAAAGCAGATGGTTATGAGCATATCTCTCAAGCCATTGGTGCAGAGTGGAAAAAATAATTCCAAAAGACAGATCCCAAGATCTGTCTTGAAATTATAACTTCTTCTCCTTTTTTATAAGTAACCTAACTTATCTACTATAATAATTATTTATACAAAAACCAAAAAATCATCTAAAAAAACAATCTTATTGAGTATAATGGGCATAAAAACAAGGAAAAAAGATGATCAAACTATCTCAAACACTTCTACTTAGCTCTCTACTTGTTGGTAGCACCCTTTATGCTAAAGATACTCAAAAAGCACCCTTTAAGACTGTCTGGCAAAAGATCTATGGTGGAGACGAAGATGATATAGCCCATGGAGTGGTAATGTTGGAAAATGGTGACAATGCCATTATTGGAGCGTGCAAATCCTACGATGCCCAACGCAGTGATATCTGTATCACCCGCATCAATCCCGAGGGAGAGACCGTATGGCGAAAACTGATCCATGGTGATAAAGAGGATCGTGGTATGGCAATTAGCCGTGCTAAGGATGGGAATTTACTTATTCTTGGCTCTGGAAAATCCTTTAACCATAATGGTGACCGCGATCTCTATGTTGCTAAACTCTCACTCGATGGAGAGATCCTTTGGCAACACGCCTACGGAGGTGATCGAGATGAGTTTGCAGGAGGAATCGCAGGAACCAACGATGGTGGTGTACTTATTGTTGGTTCAAGTGAATCCTATGATAAAAAAGGATATAAAGATATTCTGGTTATTCGTCTAGATAAAGAGGGACACACCCTCTCCCAAAAGACCATTGGAGGGAAAAGAGACGAAGAGGCAAAAGCCCTCACACGCACAGCTGATGGAAACTTTATGATGGTTGGCTCACGGGAAGTTGACCGAGCGGGAGATTCAGACTTTTTTCTACTCAAACTCAATCAAAATGGAGAGAAGATCTGGGCAAGAACCCTAGGAGAGGAGAATCATGATGTACTCAATGCTGTTACCCCTACACCTGATGGTGGCATTGTTGCTACAGGCTCCACCCGATCCTTTGGTAGTGAACAGACCGATCTTTCGGTAATGTATTTTGACAAAACAGGCAAGCTTATCTGGCATAAGATCTACGGCTATGAGTACTATGATGAAGGCAATGCTGTCACCATGACCAAAGATGGTGGATTCATGATTGCAGGTGTAACCAATTCGATGGGAAAAGGGGATTATGATATCTACATTATTGCACTTAATCGCAAAGGGTCACTCATCTGGTCAAAACTCTACGGTAATCGAGACAAAGATATCGCCCATGCCATTACCCGAACAAGTGATGGTGGGGTATTGGTTGTAGGTGAGAGCGATAGTTACAGTAGAAGCAAAAACTTTTATATGATAAAATTAAAATAACTTATTTAATATCATTGCTATAAAATAATGATATAATATTACTATAAATTATATAAGGAAAATTAGAAGCATGAAAATAATGATTCAGAAAATTGCAATATCCAGTGTGGTATTGCTCTTATTAAGCCAAATCGCTACGGCTGAGCCTACCCACAAAGTAGAGAAAAAAATCACCATCGCAGAGATGGAGTTACAACTAGCAAAACTTGGAGCAGAAATTGCAAAAGAGAAAGTAGTACTCTACCAAAAAGAGGCTCTACTTTATGAAATGAAGCTTGATCTTATGCGAAAGAAAAAAGAGGTTACAACAAACTAACCTCTCCTCCTCTCTAAAGACGCTATCTTCTAGCGTCTTTGTCTTTTTTATTTAAATACTTTTGTACAATCTTTTATCATCGCACCTGGAACGGTGGCAATGGTCATAAACTGTGACATTTTAAGCTTTGGATACATAATCGAGATATAAAACTTAGGCTCAAGCATCTTGGCTTCACCATCTTCGATCAAGACAGGATAAGGCAACATTGCAGCATTATTGGTTCCGATACGCTGGGTAAACTTATTGGTTCGTTTTCCAAGTTGCACACCAATAAGGGTCGATCCATTATCCAACTTCTGAACAAAAAGCACACGCTTATTGTTTTTAATCTTCTCTAACAGATCATCGCCACGTGCAATAACCTCCATGTCTCCATAAAAGGGCATACCACTCATAAACTGATACTTTGGCAATAGTTGATACTTAAGATCATCATCCGAATTCTTAAGCCCCTTAAAGGCTCCTCGAAGATCCTCTAAAACCTTTTTAGCCTTCTCCTCATCAAAATCCTCTTGTAAAAACGCTTTGAGCATATAGATGGGATTGGTAATACTGATCTGATTCTCTTTTTTGTTAATCAACACACGCAATGAGGCAGCAAAACCTCTATTTTTTTTACTTGCCATACTTGTTAACGCTTTGTTGGTAAAGACCACTGAGATCAGGTCACCCTTTTTATCTACTTTTGGTGTTGCCAAGACAGTAAATCCTGCACCCTCTAAGGCTTTGATTACCTCCTCTTTACTCATCAGCTCTCCACGAAGATACGCTGAAATTCGTCCTGCATTGACCTCACCCACTTTGGCATTGGCATCGATCTTTTTGGGTTCAATCTTTTTACCATATCGAGGTCCTGTATATCCAGGGGGAACACGTTTAGAGAACTTAATGCTACGATCATCAAGATGATCTACTGGCTGATTATTGATTGAGAGCTTGACCACCTCTGGTACCTTTGGTGGTTCAGGAATATTAATATGTACAACTCCACGATCCTCTTTGATAGGTGCAGTGGTTGTGGCGTTGGAACTTTTTTCCTCTTCTTTAGACGTTGTAATGGCTTTCTCTTCTGCTTTTGGGGTACTCTTTTTAGTCTCCTCTTTAGGCTCTTGGGTCATTGTTTTTGCAACCTTTTCTAAAGATACCGCAATTGCTGAAGGATTAAACTTGGGCTGAGGGGTCTCTTTGAGAGGGTTAACATTGGTTACCGCTTTCATGCCAAATGCGGTTAAAATCTCTGGAATCTCTCGATCGAGTTTCTCAACAAGGGCAATTCGCTTGGGATCTTTGATCTGCAAACCATCCTTAACATTCACAAGTTTTGGCATACCAATCACAAGCTTATTGCTATCTTTTGGAAGATACATATACATGGTACAGGGGGCAAAGAGTCCTGCATCGGGTCGTGCACCTTTGTTGTCAAACATGTTGTAGGAGTACTTTAAATGACACAAAGAGTATGCCCAGAAGAGATCAAACTCCTCAAGCATCTCTTCACCATTATCGGTATCTTTAAAGTCATGAAAACCAGCTATTAGATACTCTTTGTTAATAAATGCCATCTCAAAACTGTTTTGGAACTCCTCTATAAACTCATCAAGATCCTCAGGACGCTCAAAGGTATACTCAAAATTCAACATCCCATCTTTGGATTTAACAAAAGGGACATACGATTTGGTTTTGACTCCAAACTCCTTATCCATTAGGGCATCAAGAGGTTTAAAAGAGTCAATAAACTTCTGACGCACCTCACTATCGGTAACGCCAACAATATCCAGCATCGCTTCGGGTGTAAGGTGCCCCACATGGGTTGTGTTCTCTTCAAGCTTTTTATAAATCAACATATTAAATGGTGAAAAACCTGCTAGGCGAGGATCGATATTAAACAGAGGCATCACGTTATCATCATTCACCACAGGCAAAAAACTCAAGACATCCAGTGTCGTGGATCCATACTTGGTCTTATATTGGTCATTAACACGATGGTGTGGATCGGCTAGATTAAAGCCAATGCTCTTAAGCTTATTCTCCACTAACGCATTGTACTCTTTTTCGGCATTCCCTTCTAATGAATAGAAGACCGCCAAATTTTTAGCTCCCTCTGCCATAAGCAGAGACGGCACAAAAAATATCATGCTTACAAACAGTAAAAATATTTTCATTGCTTTTCCTTAGATTGTAGTATTAGAATTATAATAACGTTAATTTATAGAAAGTGTGATTTTAAATTATAGATTTTTATTATAAAAGAGAAGAAAGCTACCAAAGGTGACTGGTAGCTTTATTATAAGATGTAAGGGAATCTTGACTATTTAACCTCTTTGGTTGCATCGGCTGCATCTGTAGAGACATCTTTTGTTGCATCCGCTGCATCATTAGAGACCGTCTTAGTGGCATCATTGGCATCATCAGAGACATCTTTGACCGAATCTCGTGTATCATTGGATACGGTTTTAACAGAGTCTCGTGTATCATTCGAGACAGTTTTGGTCGCATCATTAACATCTTTAGAGACCGCAACGGCTGAATCTTTCATATCTTTAGAGGCAATGGTGGTACTATCTTTTAGATCCTTAGTGGTATTGGTAATGGAATCTTTGGTATCCTCCGCTAGCTCTACGGTTGCATCTCGTGTATCTTTAGAGGTAGAGACTTCGGCTGTTTTTAAATCATCAGAGACTTTGACCGCACTATCTTTAACATCAGCACTCACATTGGTGACGGTTCGCTCGGCACTCTTAGAGGTCTCAACAGCACCATCTTTCATGGCAGTTACAGAGTCTTTGGCATCTTTACTCATGCTAATGGCGGCCTCTTTCATGTCTTTAAACATATCTCCAAAACTAAAATCTGCCGAGGCAGTGGTAATCATTGCCGCAGCGACACTACTTATTATTACGATCTTTTTCATTGTGTTTGTCCTTTTTAACATTTTTAATAAAAAAAGCATATCAAGTGGTATACTAAAAAATGCTTAAATAATATAAGAACTATAAATCAACATTAATAGATTTTATAAATGTAACTTAAGCAGGTGATGAAGATCAAAAAAAATGAGAAAGAAGATGACTAAAAGTCATTATCTCCGATAAAGCTTAAAATAGCTTTATCTGGAGTATCTAAATAGCCTATACTATTTACTATCGGTGGTAACCTCTTTGGTTGCATCATTGGCATTATCTGAAACATCTTTAACCGAATCACGGGTATCATTCGAGACCGTTTTGGTGGCATCATTGGCATCATCAGAGACATCTTTGACCGAATCTCGTGTATCATTGGATACGGTTTTAACAGAGTCTCGTGTATCATTCGAGACAGTTTTGGTCGCATCATTAACATCTTTAGAGACCGCAATAGCAGAATCTTTCATATCTTTAGAGGCAATGGTGGTACTATCTTTTAGATCCTTAGTGGTATTGGTAATGGAATCTTTGGTATCCTCAGCTAGCTCTACGGTTGCATCTCGTGTATCTTTTGATGTTGCCACTTCGGCTGTTTTTAAATCATCAGAGACTTTGACCGCACTATCTTTAACATCAGCACTCACATTGGTGACGGTTCGCTCGGCACTCTTAGAGGTCTCAACAGCACCATCTTTCATAGCAGTTACAGAGTCTTTGGCATCTTTACTCATGCTAACAGCTGCCTCTTTCATGTCTTTAAACATATCTCCAAAACTAAAATCTGCCGAGGCAGTGGTAATCATTGCCGCAACTACGGCACTCATCATTACAATTCTTTTCATTTCTATCCTTTAACTTTTTTTATAAACCAATCTTAGCAACATATATTTGAAATATTACTTAATCAATATAAAAAATAATAATAATTTAACTTCATGTTTATCAATGAAACTTACTTGATTAAAGTTATTTTGTTACAATAATAACACTAAACTACATTATTAAGGAATGAAAATATGAAAAAATTGCTACTGATCCCAATCTTTGCTTCTACCTTCGCTTCAGCCGAGGGCTACACCCAAGCAGATCGAATCCTAGACATGCAAGCCATGGCACAAGCGATGCAAGATATTCAATCGGGCTTCTTTTATAACAACATCGATATCGTAAAAGACGGGGTTAAAGTCCTCTCTACCACAATCGAGAAGGTTCGTCCTATTGACGCAGAAGTCAACAATAAAGATATCTATGAGCAGTGGCTCAACAATGATCTTAAAATGACCAATAAGATCCGAAAAAAGATCAAAAACAAATCCAAAGATCTCGAAGAGCGATTTGAAAGTGGAGATGCGGTTCAAGCCCTTCAAGCCTACAGTAAAATCACCCAACAGTGCCTAAAATGCCACGTTCGACTCCGAAAATGGTAAACGAGTGTTAGGTTGATATGAAAAAACTATTAATTGTAACGTTTTTACTCATCAGCTCACTGAGTGCCAACGATATTATCCTTACGGGTACAGTCGTCTCCGATGGACAGAAGATGATTGGTAGCCGTTACATGGGATATGTCAAAAAGGTCTATGTGAAGCTTGGTGACAAGGTAAAACGAGAAGATGACCTCTACGAGATGGAATCAGCTGAGTTTGACATTATGAAATCTCAAGCGGATTTAATGCTTGAACAGGCAAAGATTGTGGTCGAGTTCTGGCGAAAACGGCTAGAGAACATCAACAAAAAAAAGAATCGTCTCAAGCATGATCGCAAGATCCCCATGACCGATCTTGATGACCTCGAAGCACAAGCAGAAAATGTAACTGCCATGCTTGAGTCTGCTCAGGTGATGGTAGAACAAGCCTCCATCAAAGCCAAACAACTTGCCACAGTCTACAACTACCTCAAGATGAAGGCCCCCTCCGATGGGGTTGTGGTACAGAAAAATATCAAAGTAGGAGACATGGTAATGCCAGGGATGCTCACCATTATGCTAGTCGACACTGAGAGTTTAGAGATAGAGGTCTCTGTTTCAGAAAGTATCATCTCAAAAGTCAAAGTTGGTCAACACCTACCTGTTGAGATCCCATCGATCAAATATAAAACCATGGGTATCATCAAAGCCGTTATCCCCGATGCCAACCCTATGACCCACAAGATCAAAATCCGTATTGACTTTGACCGAGGAGAAGAGAATATCTTCCCTGGAATGTATGCCAAAGTCAGCCTCAAAGAGTAGAGAGCCTTAGGCTCTTCTACTCAAAAATTATTGCTCTGACAACATCTTGACCAAAGAGCTTTTGGGTAATTCTCTATAATAAAAAATTAAAAGATATTAAATAGTATCATAAGTTATTCTACAAATAAATAATACAGTAATACTATACTTTATCATTTATCCTTCCTCAGAGAAATCATAAAATTTTATGCTAGAATAGCAGATCATAAAAACCTAAAGGATTTAAAAAATGAACAAAATTTTACTCACCGCAGCCGCTGCAACACTGATGAGCTCTACCCTCTTTGCTGGAAATGTTGGATGTGGACTCGGAAATCAAGTTATTAAAAATCAAGACTCTGTCTTAATGCAAGTTTTTGCCGTAACGACCAATGGAACCTCAGGTAATCAAACATTTGGTATTACCTCGGGAACATCGGGGTGTGCAAAACCTGCAAAATTTGTCTCCAATGACCAAGCAGTAGCATTTGTCGAAAAAAATATGGATGCCTTAGCCATGGATATCTCTAATGGTCAAGGAGAGTCTCTCGATACACTTGCTACTCTACTTAAGGTTCAAGACAAAGCTGATTTTGCAAGTAAACTTCAAAACAACTTCTCAACCATCTACTCTAGTGCCGACGTTAGCTCTGCAGAAGTTATCGAAAAGATTGTAACTGTAGCCAGCTAAGTCATGCTCTCTTGCGTACAAAAAGGAAGTACAAAATTTCTTTTTGTACTGCTTCTACTCTCCTCACTTCTCTGTGCCACAAGCATACCTACCACTCTACTTAATCAGATTCAGAGCCAACAACTCTATCAGAGTAAAGTCTGGAAAAAACTCATGCACTATCGCCAAGGGGAGAGCGAAATTGACGATCCTCGATTTTTTTTCTCTACTCAGGGTAAAAAAGACCTTAAAGCAGAGCTGATTGCGACCATTGAACACCTTATTAACGATAAGAGTGATGATGAGAACTCAACACAATGTATCTACCCTTCAAGAACAGCTTGGATAGTCGAGCAACTGCCTCAACTTAACGACCATATATCTCATCCAAAATGTACTAAACTACACCATGATATCCAGACCCTTAATGCCAAGCAGATCACCCTTATTCTTGCCTCTGCACACATCAACTCTCCAGCTTCAGCATTTGGTCATACCTTTTTACGAGTCGATGCCAACCCCGATACACCCCTGCTCTCTTATGCCATCAATTATGCGGCACAGACCAATGAGGATAATGGGTTTATCTATGCTTATCAAGGTCTTTTTGGAGGATACCATGGTCTCTATTCGGTTGAACCTTATACTAAAAAGCTCAAAACCTATAGCGACCTAGAACAGCGTGATGTCTGGGAGTACCCCTTAGAACTTACCCAAGAGGAGATAGATCGATTAATCTTGCATGTTATGGAGCTACAACACTTCTATGCAGACTATTTTTTCCTTAAAGAGAACTGCTCTTATAACCTACTCTGGCTTCTTGAAGTTGCTAAACCCAACCTAGAATTAACCTCTAAGTTTACCATTAAAGCGATCCCTATCGATACCCTTCGTGCCATCGATCAAAGTAACCTTATCAAAGAGACCCTCTATCGTCCCTCTAAACGTAAAAAAATTCTAGCACTTACCCAAGAGCTTCAAGATGAACCACTTGCCATTGAGTTTGCCACAAGCCAAGAGCAGAATCTATCTACAATAGCATTACTCTCTCCTACTAAAAGAGCCAAAGCACTAGAACTTGCAAGCCAACTTCTACAAGTACGCCATGCTAAAGGGGAGCTCGATCAAAAAAAGTATCAACACTCCTTTCTTAAACTTCTTCGTGCACGAAGCCAACTTGGAAAAGTACCCCATCAAGCCATCAGCCCTCCTACACCACCACGAGAAGGACATGACTCGACTCGATTAAGTTTAAGCTATGGAAAAGAGCAAGAGTTTGAAGCAAGAGTAAAGATCGCCTATCACGATGTCTATGATAATGAAGCAGGGTATATCTCGGGAGCCTATATCAATTTTTTAGATACTGCTATCGACTATAACAATCAAAAACTCACCCTCAAAGAGCTTAATCTACTCGATATCCGATCTTATGCAATCCAAGAGGGGATCTTTCATCCCATCTCTTGGCAGGTTGCAACAGGGACAAAACGCCTCTTTAACCAAGAACTCAATGCCTATCTTCAAGCGGGAGCAGGTATAACACTCGGTCAAGATCAACTCTTTGGGTATCTAATGCTTACTCCAACCCTCTACTACCGCCACGATGAACAACTCTCCATGGCGACTCAAATGGGGATGGTCTATAACCCCTCTTCAAAATTAAAAGTTGCCATTCTTGGTAAAAAAGAGTGGTTTAACAAAGCAATAAGCTACCAAGAGCTCACCCCTTTTATAACTTACTCTATACAGAAACAGGTCGCTCTTAATCTAAAATATCGCTACCAAGAGCAGAGCAATATGCCCTCAAGAGAGGATCTGATCCTCTCGTGCTTTTTCTACTTTTAACTTAAAGAGGTTACAGCCTCTTTTAGAATACGTGGAAGTATCATTTTGGCTAAAGCAACATTTCCATCATGGGCAAAAATAGCAAAGACATGTAGATGCAGAGCCGACTCTTCACCTGAACATGCCATCAAGATCTTGGCTCGCTCGGTGGTAATCTCCATAATCTCTGTTTTTCCCAATGAGAGTTTCTTTGAAAGTGAGTGTGAGCTTCGAAACACATCATTAAAAATAACAGCAGTCTCCTCTAGATTAATCTTATCATCCGATTTATTAAAGAGCAGTAACTCCCCTGTATACTGACTAATCCCCACACCAAGATAACCATTAATCTGCTTGATGTCATCAAAAATAGACTCATTTATCATCAAATAACCTTTTTAAATTGATTATGATCTTAAAATCACAAAAAAATTATATCATAAATTAACTTGATTAAATAGATAAAATTATTTAATAATATTTTAACCTAATTTATATTACTATTTGCCAAATCTTGTGAGGATGGTACCCTATAATGAGAAAAGAGAAAATACTAAGCCCTGTTGATATCATTGTCTCGCAATCAGACCTCAATGGTTTTATTATCTACGCCAACCCTATCTTTTATAAAATTGCAGGCTATGACTATGGTGAACTGCTAGGGAAAAACCATAATATTATCCGAGATCCAGAGATGCCTAAAGTAATCTTTAAACACCTCTGGGAGGCATTGCACAACAAGCAAGCAATCTACTGTTTTATTAAAAATCGCTCTAAAGATCAAGGATTTTACTGGGTCTATGCCTATATTCGCCCCTCATTTAACCCCGATGGGAGCATGCGAAACTACATCTCTACACGTCGTGCCATCTCTCCTAAGGCTCGTGCCATTATCCAACCTCTCTATAAAAACCTTTTAGACCTAGAGAAGACTCAAGGAGTGGATGCCTCAGAGGAGTACTATCGACGATTTATCCACGCCAATCAATACCATGCGACATCGCACAATGAAGTCATTCAAAACATTCAATTCTAACACAGGAGAAGCACGCATGAATATCGACAAACTCACACAAGATATCCAACATATCCACGGCTACATGGGGCTAGCCATACTTAATAAAACAGGAGAAATTATCCACATCGATGAACATCAAACCATCGATATTGCCTTTTCGGCAAGCCTCTTTAACGATACCTTCCGACTACTCAATGAGGCATCTTTAGATATTGGACTCAGCCCACTTGTGCACCTTGAGACCCAAACTGATAAAGGGATGGTCTTTTTGCTCTATGCCAATCAAGATCAGACCATCTTTACCATTTTTGATAGCAACAGCAATATCTCTTTGGCAAAAATCATCTTGGCACAGTCGCTAAAAAAGGTCACAGATCATGTTTAGTCTGCTCAAAAAAATCTTTCATGATCCCGATCGAGAAAGCATTACAATCTTTGAAAAATCAACCAACCTACGCTACGAAGCCTCTCTTTTCCCCTCTCTCTCGGTACTGACCATTACCAAGACAACGCTAAAAAACCTTCACCCCTTTGCCAAGTTTCAAAACCTTAAAATTGTCAACCTCTCCCACAACCAGATCAACAGTATTGAACCACTCAAAGAGCTCAAAAAACTCCAAATTATCGATCTACGATTTAATCAACTCTCAAGCTTACCCGCATGGCTATTTGAACATCCTCAACCTCTACGTTGGTCACGTGAATATCCCGAACAAAAAGGGATCTTTCTCGAAGGAAATCCACTCCCTAAAAAAATTATAAAACGATTACAGAAACAACAAAAAAGAGCAACTACTGAGCACTCTCCTATTATCACACCACCACCAACTTCTAATCCACTCCCACCCCCTGAACGGCTCTTTCCACTCAAGACACAACATCTACTAATCGTCTCTCCTCACAAAAGCCGATCAGAATTTTTAACCAACTTTAGCGAAGGAGAAGATGCCATTGTTCATCCCCATAATCAGATCCGACTCAATCTCGATTGGCTCTATTACGACAAAGAGGAGAATCTCTTGCTAGAATCCCATACACCTCAGACGGTGAACTATCTACTGGTTATTCTTCAGAAACAAGGGTGCTGTATTCGCCCACATATCTTATCCATGATACAAGAACGCTACCCACGAAGTAAAATTTTTCTGGTTATGGAACAAAAAGAGGGAGATATTCAAGAGAAGATAGCGTTTTTTAAATCCTACGATCAACAACACAATATTGTGCATATTTTTCATGCACACGATCAATCAAGTTACCAAAAGATCAAAGATGAGATCTTTTATTATCTGGAAAAGTCCAACGAGGTTAACTCCCTCTGGCGTATCAACTGGCTAGAACTAAAAGCCCAACTCGAATCACGCCCCAATCGCCATATTACCCAAGAGGAGTATCGCCAGTTGAGTAAAGAGCATCAGATATCCTCTGAACTAAGCCAGATGCTCTGGGAATACTTTATTCGTATCGGTACCCTCCAACAAGAGGATATCGCCATCGAAGCTATCGCTTAAAGACCAGATAGAACTTTTCGACCTCATCCCCATAGATGGCGATGGGCTTTTTTCGCACAAGCTTGAGGTTGGAGAGTTTTTGAATCTTAGAGACGGTATGATAGTACTGCATAATCTCATCTTGTGACTTCTCAAAACAACCTTCTTGGTTCTGCTCAAAGAGGGTAAAATCCATATAGTAAATCCCCTCTTCTTCTTCGTAATCACTGTCAATGGTCACAAAGCGATCACCACCATCTTTAATAAATGAACCTGCTGCTACGACCTTAAAGGCGTAAAGGGTATTGATATCAAAAATAAAATATCCCCCCTTCTCTAACCGCTCCTCAATACAGCGTAAAAAGCGTCTTAACTGCTTATCGTCTAGATAGTTCACCATATCAAAAATAGCCGTAATAACATCGTACTTTTCTTCTAGCTTGCACAGATCAATGCACTGAGCCTTTAAGCCTTTGGCTTGGGTAAGCTCTACCATCACAGGGCTTAGATCTATCCCCATCGCATCGACATTGGGATAACGTCGCTTCACCTCAGCCAAAAATCCACCTGAACCACACCCAACATCAAGTAGACGCTTAAACTCAAGTCCATCAAGGGTCTCGTAGTAGTGCTCATTAAGAATCGGGGTTACCTCATCGACTCCTAAGAGATCTTCGACTTTGGCATAAAGATCCAACGCACTAGACACGACGTTGTACCACCTCGTTGATCTTCTCATACAGTGAGAGTACCTCATCTTTTTTGGCATAGTAGGCATTTTTATTGGCAATCAGATGCACCGAAGAGTCCATAATGTCCTCGGCAACTTTGAGCCCATTCTCTTTCATGGTGGCACCTGTCTCGACAATATCTACAATGGCATCTGCAAGCCCCACAAGTGGTGCCAACTCAATCGATCCATAGAGCTTAATGATCTCAACCCCTACTGCCTTTTGGGCAAAGTACTTCTCGGTAATGTTAACCATCTTGGTAGCAATTTTTATATTGGGCTTACTCCAGTCGAGTTCATCTTCGTTTTTGATCCCAATGGAGACCTTACACTTGCCCATCTGCATATCTAGAAGCTTAATAATATCCAGCTCCTTTTCGACAATCACATCCAGACCGACCACACCAATATCTGCTGCACCATACTCTACATACGTTGGAACATCTTGATTTCGAACATTCAAAAATCGAAAATCTCCCACCTCCATAATAAGCTCACGCCCTTCAAACTTAAACTCTCCACCAAATATTTCGGCAAAGATTGCCAGTGTCTCTTCGGCAATTCTCCCCTTTGGGAGTGCTACTGTTAACATGCTATTCCTTAGATCAAATTAGTGACGCGATTATACCATATCATCTTAAAGCTCTCTATGTTAAAATATTTGATGAAGTTTTTTATTATGACCCTAACCCTAACGATATCTCTACTTCTTGCAGAGGAACGCTCTTTTTTTATTGCACACAGTAATGATCTGATCTTTGGGGTGGATCGTGACTACTCAACAGGTACCGAGATTGGTATACGTTTAGGAGATAACCACTTTTCGCTCTATCAAGATATCTATACACCCGATAACAAACAGACCCCACGTCCCATTAATGGGGAACGTCCCTATGCAGGCTGGCTTGCAGTAAAAGCACAACATGACTATCGGCTTTATAACCAACCCAGCTATCTTGCCCTATCTCTTGGAACCACAGGCAAACGCAGTCAAGCCCAAGAGGTGCAACGGCTCTTTCATCGGATCATAAATAATGATGAGATCCAAGGATGGGAGAGCCAACACCCCAATACCTATGGTTATATTTTAGAGCTCTACAATCGCTATGAACTCCCCTATCTAAGCCCCTATTCTCACCTTACACTGGGCAATATCTCTCGATATTGGGAGCTAGGGGTTCATCGCACCTACAAGTTTAACCAATGGCACCATCACATTGAACTCTGGGGTGAGCTATCAGAGCGGTATGTCCAGAAAAATCTCTTTTTAGAAGCCGATCGCTACGGCTATAGTGTCTCAAAAAAGGATTGGGTAGGCATTGCCAACATCGGCATAATATTTTCTCTTGGAGAGTATGGTATTTCGGCTTCTATCACGGGGCTAACTCCCGAATACACCACACAAAATAACCCCTCAGGATATGGAACCCTTAGGCTATCTCACCCCTTTTAGAGCATTTTTCATCCCCTCAAAGATCAATCGCTCATCAAAGTGGGCATCATTAAAAAAACGTGCCAAAAGTTCGCCATCACCACCTGAAATATAAAGGGGCATTTTGACTCGATGACGATCAATCAACGCCTGAATGGATCCTAGTATCCCAAAGCTGATCCCATCTTGGGTCGATCGCGGAAGTGACTTAAGTGAAACGTTGGTATTAAGTTCACTCTCTAAAGCAGGAGAGATTGCCCCATAGGCTCCTAAATAAGCACGCAATCCTGGTAATAAAAATCCCCCCCGATAAGTGCCATTTTCTACCAGATCTACCGTAATGGCAGATCCTGCACTCACAAAGACTCCCCGCTCTTTAGAGAGACAGAGGGCTTTTCGATCAACTCCCATGGTATCATAGCTGTTTGGTAGATGAATCAACGAGGAGATATCCTCCCAATTTGAACAGGCTTGAACGCTATCACGAAGCTGATGGTTGACACTGATATACTTAAGGGCTTCTGTGCCATACTGTGCCATCGCCTCTTGATGATTAAGGTGGATTACCTCTTGACCATTATAGATGTGCATTCGGGTATTACCAATATCTGCAAACAACATGCTACACCTTTACCCGAGACTCCAGTGCCCGTCCAAGTGAGAGCAGATCGATATTCTCCAACTCCACACCTGTTGGAACTCCTTGAGCAATTTTTGTAAAGATCAGATCCAACCCCTCTAGCTTATCTTCAATATAGAGAATCATCGCATCGGTTGCCAAAGAGGGAGGAAAAGCAAAAATCACCTCTTCAACCCCACTGACCGCCTCTTTGAGGTGATACTCATCTAGATCACTAAGCTCTGTAACAATATAGTACAGCCCCTGATACTGTCCACTCTCTTCGATGGTTAAAATATCTTTAGCACTCTGCACAATACAGAGTTTACGCTCATCCCGATACTCATCTGAACAGATACTACAGAGCTCATCTTCACTCATATTATGGCACTTACGGCAACGCCCTATACGTTTAACCGCCTCTTCAATGGCGTGTGAGAGCTTCATGCCGATAAAACTGTTCTCCATCACCAGATGGTATGCCATTTTGATGGCGGTTTTTCTTCCGATGCTGGGCATCTCCTCAAAGGCACTCACCAAATTCTCAAATGCCTCAATCTTATGCTTTCTCATACAATATAATCAGAAACCTTTGAGCTATTGACCACGCTTTTAATAAACGCAACCACCTTTAGATGCTCAGGATGCGTGGCATACGCCTCTAGCCCCTCGGGGTCATCAAACTCTGTGTAGATGCTCAGATCCATGGCTCGCTCTTCGGTTGAGAAGTTGATTCCAACCTCCATTTTTCGTAGTGTTGGTACGGTATTGATAAGATCCTCCAACATCACTTTAGCTTTAGCGATATTTAACTTTTTGTTCTCTTCTTTAAAATCAAACATGACAATATGTTTTACCATAATAATGATTCCCTTTTTAGATTATAAAATATCGGGATTATATCAAAAATATGATAGAATTCGCCCAATTTACTATTTGGAGATAATTTAATGACAGAACTTGACTACTATGAAGCTTTGGAAGTTAGCCGAGACTGTACGGGAGCTGAGCTTAAAAAAGCATACCGCAAACTTGCAATGAAATACCATCCCGATCGAAACCCTGGGGATGCCGAGGCGGAAGAGAAGTTTAAAGTTATCAATGAAGCCTATCAAGTCCTCAGTGACGAGAACAAACGGGCCATCTATGACCAATATGGTAAAGCAGGACTCGAAGGGCACGGTGCAGGTGGTTTTGGTCATGCACAAAACATGGACGACATTATGGATATTTTTAACTCCATGTTTGGTGGAGGTGGTGGTTTTGGAGGCTTTGGCTCCCAACAACGACGACGACAAAATACTCAAAAATATAGCTTAGATCTGGATATCGAACTACCATTAAAATTTAATGAGGCGATCTTTGGTGTTAAAAAAGAGATCAATATCAAATTCAAAGTTCCCTGTAGCGAATGCCAAGGAACAGGTGCCGAAGGTGGCAAGCTAGAGATCTGTGACTACTGTAACGGACAAGGACAAGTGGTTATGAAACAAGGCTTTATGTCCTTTGCACAAACCTGTCCAAAGTGTCGAGGAGAGGGACAAAAAGTTAGCAAAAAATGCTCTGCTTGTTCGGGACGAGGCTACCACGAAGAACCCGAAACCATTACACTCGATATCCCTGCAGGAATCGACACAGGTAACCGACTCCGTGTTAAAGGCAAAGGGAACCAAGCTAAAAGTGGGCAACGTGGTGATCTCTATATTATCTTTATCGTCGAAGATGATGAGAACTTTATTCGAGAGGGATCCAATATCTATATCGAAGTGCCTGTATTCTTTACCCAAGCAGCACTAGGCGAGACCATTACCATCCCTTCACTCGATGGAAAACTTGAACTTAATCTCCCTGTTGGAGCCAAAGATCGAGAACAGTTTGTCTTTAACAATGAAGGAGTAGCCGATGTACATACAGGCGAAAAAGGGAAACTGATCGCTCAGATCAAGATCATCTACCCCAAACGCCTTAAAGAGGAGCAAAAAGAGCTTCTACATCAACTCCAAGAGAGCTTTGGGGTAGAGAGTCGACCCCATACCAACAGTTTTGAAGAGGCATTCAAACGGGTTAAAAGCTGGTTCAAAAAGTAATCCTTAATCATGTTAGACCCACCATCTGGGTCTAACCCTTATATAAGCGTACACTTAGCTCTTCTATTTTCTTCTCCTCAAATACCCCTTATAATTGCTTGGATATTTAAAGAAAAATTATAACTATTTATAAATTACTAAGAAAGATTCAGTTAAAATAGATCTTAACTATTTAAGTTATTTATTACTGAAAAAATCTACATTTTCCGCTAAAAGGAGTAGTCATCATGACCAGCAAGTTTTCACTCGCACTTAAGCTACTATCCCTATCTCTCTTACTCACCTCAGCTCAAGCCTTAGAGGTTAATATCAAACAAGGGCTTCCCTATGTGGATGTTGATATCAATGGTGAGTCGGTTCGAATTCAGAGAATTCAGGATACCAGCCACAAACTCAAAAACTCATATACTAGAACCTCCCGTCCTGCTCCTCCTTTTAGTATTCAACCTTTTGAACCCATTAAAGGGATCGAAACCGTCTCCGAACTGGATGTGATTGACTTTATCTCCAATGAAGTAAGCGATAACACAGGTCTACTTATGGATGCACGTATGCCCAAGTGGTACAACGAAGGTACCATTCCTGGGGCGATTAATATCCCCTTTTCAATGCTCTCTTCAAGCAACAACAACCCCTTTGTAGCTCAGATCTTTGAGATCTTTGGTGCGGTCAATAAAAATGGAAAATGGGACTTCTCCGAAGCACAAACCCTACTGGTCTTTGATAATGGTCCATGGTGTCAACAAGGCGTTCGTGCCATGAAAAACCTCTTACAACAGGGGTACCCCAAATCCAAAATCAAATACTATCGTGGTGGTATGCAGTATTGGCAAATTCTTGGTCTTACCACCATTAAACCACAAGGATAAAGGAGCATGACCATGATGAAAAAGCCACTTCAACTACTGATGATTGTCCCACTTTTATCGACCTCACTCTTTGCACTAAGCGATAAAGAGCTTGCCATCTCTATTAACCTCTCGGGAAAACAGCGAATGCTTACCCAAAAAATGACCAAAGAGTCTTTTTTAATTCATGACAATATCAACAAACAAGAGAACATCGCTAAGCTCAAAGAGAGCAGTCAACTCTTTGATAAGACACTCAAAGGGCTTATTCAAGGAGATGATGATCTAAAACTGGTCAAAGTGGATGATCCCAAAATCCAAGCTCAACTAAAAAAAGTCCAAGCCCTCTGGGAGCCTTTTTATAAAGAGATCAACAACGTCATCAACCAAAAAGCCACCCCTAAAAGCTACCAACTCCTTGAAGAACAAAACCTCCCCCTACTCCAAGAGATGAACCAAGCCGTTGCCCTCTATACCCAACAGAGCAAAAACAACAGTAAGCTTACTTTAGCTAACGATATTAATCTGGCAGGAAAACAGCGAATGCTGACCCAAAAGATGGGCAAAGATCTGCTCTTTATTCATAACAAAATCAAAACCGCCACCTACCAAAAAGATTTTAAAGATTCACGCGTACTCTTTAGTGAGACCCTCGATGGGCTCTTTGATGGAAGTGAAAAGCTCAATCTCAAAGGTACCAAGCTCCCAAAAATTCGGAAACAGCTCACCGTAGTCAAATCGATGTGGCAAGCGGAGCAACCCATCTTGGATAAGGCACTCAAAGATCAAGATATTCAAAAAGCCATAGAAGGACTCGATAAGATTCTTATAGAGATGAATCAAGCCTCTACCCTCTATACCAAATCGATCAATCGACAAAAACAGCGTCTTAAACTCAGTTCGCTTATTCATAACTTTATGAACAAGAGCAAGATTCTCAAAAAGCGAATCAATCTCTCAGGAAAACAGCGAATGCTTACGCAGAAAATGACCAAACTTGCACTCATGATCGATGCAGGTATCAATACAAAAGAGAGCAAAGCCCAACTCAAAGAGACCGCCCAACTTTTTGAAAAGACACTCAATGGATTTAAGAGTGGAGACCAAGATTTAGGCTGTATCCCCTCTAAAGATCCTCAAATTCAAGCTCAAATTGCCAAAATAGAAAAAGAGTGGCAACAATTTAACCAACATATCCAACGTATTGTTGAGGGTAAAGATGGTGATGGTAGCTCTTTGGAGTATCTTATAAAACACAACGAATCCCTACTTCAAGCCTCTAATGAGTTGGTCAAACGCTATGAAGCATCCAACAAATCACAGAACTATCTAGACAAAGCACGCCTACATATCGTTAATATTGCAGGTCGCCAAAGAATGCTTACTCAGAAGATGACCAAAGAGAAACTTCTTATTGCCAAAGGAAAAAGTGAATATAATGATAAACTAGAAAAGAGTATTAAACTGTTTGATGCCTCTCTTAATGCACTCATTAAGGGTGATCCTCAACAGAATATTGTTAAACCAACCAACAAAGAGATGAAGCAACAACTACAAGTTGTCTTAAAACTATGGCATGAGCTAAAGCCTCTTTATGAGAAAAAAGAGATCAATAAACAAGATTTAGCCACCATCATTCAGAAGAATCCCCTACTCCTCAAAGAGATGAACAAGGCGGTTCAGATTAGTGAAAAGAGCATCGAGTACTAAGCTACATCAACTTTAACACAAAGGAGAAAAAATGTTGAACAAAGACCAGTATAATCAGGATGAGTACAATGATTATTACGCACAAGAAACCAAGGGTGCAGAGATATCCGCAACCAGAGAGGAGAGCAATGGTGCCAAAATAGGTATTATTATTGCCCTACTGCTTGCCCTTGGTGGAGGTGGTTTTTTTGCATGGAAAAGTATGAACAAAGATCAAGGAGACAACAGTACCCTAGCCTCCACCCAAAACAGTGCCATTAATGAACCCGCCACAACACCAGAGTCAACCCCTCAAGCAAAAGAGACCGAAACACAAGAAGCAACCTCCAGCGAAGAGGAGACCGCCAAAGCGGTGGTTCAATCCATCGCCTCGAGCCAAGAGTCTAAAGGGATAGGACAGATGAGCCCTGAAGATATGGCAAAGATTGTTCAGATGGTAACCCAGCAGATGCGTGCTCAGCAAGCACAACAGCAAGAGAGCATCTCACAAAGCGAACCAGAGGATCCCAATAGTCTTGAAGCCTCATTGCAAAATGCCGAAGTCGATAGCCTTACCTCTGCTACCATTACCCCCGAGAAGATCAGCAGTAATGACAACCAAAAACAGGCAACAACCACCGAAAAACCAAACACCTATAACAAAGTTGTTGTCTCAAGCAGCAGCAGTGCCATAGATGATCTTAGTAAACTCTCCGATGAGATCTCTAACGTTATTAACGAAGAGGAGTCCACAACTACCACCAACTCAGACTATACCAAATCGCTCAAAAACGAAGTAGAGACACGAGCTAAAGAGATGCGATATGTCACAGTTAAAAAAGGAGATACCCTTGGAAAGATTGCTCAACGTATCTATGGTAATGTTATGGATTACAAAAAAATCTACGAAGCCAACCCAGATATCCTAAGACGTGCCGACAAAATCTATATCGGTCAAAGGCTACGCGTTCCCGAATAAGGAAAGCATCCCCAACAGAGAAAAAGGAAGCTCCTACCATGAAACCAACTCTTCTCCTCTTTATTTTTGCCTCCCTTCTCCTTGCACAAGAGGAGAAGGTGGTGGTTAAAATTAACCAAGAGATCCCCTACATCACAACCACCGACTCAGGTCACAAGATCAAAGTAGAGCGAATTCAAGATACCAACCATCGACTCACCGATGACTACACCAAAACCTCTCGTTCTTGTCCTCCTTTTTGTATTCAACCAACCAAGGTGGATCCTCAAATTCAAAACATCGAAGAGATCGAACTCCTCTCTTTTATGCAGAATCAAGTCGAAAATAAAACAGGCATCGTGGTGGATGCTCGACTCAAACGCTGGTACGAACTCGAGACCATCCCCTCTGCGGTGAACATTCCATTTCCTGTTATTCAAAATGCCTCGAAAAAAAAGGCAGAAAAACTTTTTAAAATCCTAGGCATGCGGGTAAAAGCAGATGGCTCATGGGATTTTAGCCATGCCAAAGAGTTGGCAATTTTTTGTAATGGTGTCTGGTGTGAACAGAGCAAGCACTTTATCGAGGGAATGCTAAAACACCACTACCCCAAAGAGAAACTCTTCTACTATCGGTCAGGGTTCCAAGGCTGGAAACTCTTAGGACTCACCACCGTCGTCCATAAAGAGATCAAAAAAGATTAATACCATACATCAATCAAAAGTTCACATTACATTAACCGACTGTTGACTTTTGATTGTTCAACGGTTTACACAAAAGATCTATAATACCATTATGAAAGATAGCGGATCTCTAACTTCTTTCTCCTTGGTTGTCTAGAGATCCTCTCTGAGCTGAACAGTTTTTTAAATGTCATAACAAACTCCAATGTATCATACTCCTCCCTCTTATGATGTTCAGCTCTTATCTTTCCTTGAACTATTATCTTTGGCATTAAGAACTTTAGATTTTTTTAGAGCCACTTCGATCTCTTGAGGGTTTAGATCTCCTGTCAAGTTTAGCTCCACAGCACCATCTTCTCCTTTTACCTGCATATCTTTGATCTTCTTTTTGGTATCATCGCTCATACATGCACACGCTCCTGTAGCACAGTTTTCAACCATTTTAACAATCTGTTGCTTCGCCACCGCACCACTAAATGCAATCTTCACCCCTTGAGTGGTTTGAAATACTTTTTTCTGCATCAGTTTACCTTTTTTTGGGGCAATTATAACCGCTCTTCCCTTTTAAAGCCCCACATCCATATAGGTATACAGATAATCAAAAATCTTCGCCTCTATCCGTGGAATAACCTTGCGACGCTCTAAAAGCTTAGACTTAACCTACAAGGTCTTGATAATATCCTCTTTAAGAGATTTTCGCTCGTCATAGATGTAGTTTCCAATCACCCTCTCAACCTCATAAGGCTTCTGCTCGTTAAGTATTCGGTTGGTTCGAGAAAAGGCTTGAATAAGTCCATAATACTTCAAGTTCTTGTCCACCTAGCTCTATAATGCCATCGGCACCTTTGTCCTCTTCGTTGGCATAATCAACTATCTTCTATAGCCTCAACTCTGACTCTAACAGCTCTTTGGTGTTGATGTCCTCCTCTACCTCTATGTCGATGTTGGTAGCCGAATTCTCTTTCTCTTTGTAGCGTCCCACATACTCTACTGAAAAGTTCAGTACATTCTCATCGGCAATGGCAGAGGAGTTCTACACACGCTCAATAGTGGCTTCAACAGTCGGAGGTAGACTCATCGATCTGCGTATAGAGTAGTCCATCTTCATAAAGAATCGTATCGGCATAGTATTGCATCTTTTCAGAGAGGTACTTGTAGAAGATAAACCCCAAAATATAGTCACAAAACTCAGATGGGGATATTTTAACGTAGGTTCAGTATTATTAAAAATGAATCTTATAAAAGTTTTGAAAAGTAAAAAATGATTTTTAAATTTTAGGAGAGTAAAAAAGATGTGGTGCGCTAGAGAGGATTTGAACCTCCACGCCGCGAAGCACGAGCCCCTCAAGCCCGCGTGTCTACCGTTCCACCACTAGCGCACATCTTGATAACTTAAAGGCTTATCAAAACCTATCTTGTGAGGTTAGGCTGGAATTATACCAGCTTAACCTTAATCTAACTTTAAATTATGACTATCCGAGGAAAGGATTTGCATAAAGAGCAATTAGTGCAATAACAAGTGTATAGATAACTTGTGCTTCGATCATCGCAAGAGCAATAAACATGGTAGTCATTAGTTTACCACCAAGACCTGGGTTTCGTGCAGTACCAGCAATAGTAGCAGCAGCAGTGTGACCCATACCAATAGCTCCACCAAGAGCAGCCAAACCAAGACCAACACCAGCAGCAACTACTGAGTATGCTTTAATCATATCTGCACCACCTTCGTTAGCGAAAGCTACAGCACCAAGAGCCAAGAAAAGTAAGAAAAACTTTTTCATTTTAATATCCTTAAGTTAATGGGTTTTAAGTCCCCTTCGACTGTCTTCCAAAGTCCGTTCGGCTAGCGTAAACATACATAGGAGTGCATGCCAACAGCGACATAAATGCCATCTGTTTCCCTACTTATCACTTTGTAACAACGTCGCGATTATAACCAAGAGAAGATGAGAGGGGAATTAAGTAGATTTAAAAGAGCCTAAAAAAATAAAAAATATTCATGAGTGCTTCAAAAGCACCCATTTTTATACTAAAAGAGATACTCAGGTGTGCAGAGTTCGACCTTTTTACCCTTTTGTTCTAAGACAATAATATCAATCTCATCACCCACACGATAACGCTCTTCTAGGTTATTAACCCGCTCTTTGGCAACTTTAGAGATATGTAAAAGAGCATCAAAACCATCAGGCATCTCGACAAAAATACCAAACTCCACAATCTTTTTGATCTTACCTTTGTACTGTTTGTTCAACTCATAGGTCATCTGTTTTTTAGGAGGAGTATTTATGATGGTATCAATAAATGCTTTCGCACCTGCAACATCCTCTTTAGATGATCCTGTAATCTTGACACTGTTATTGTCTCGATCAATATCGATACTTACACCATGTTTCTCGATAATCTCTCGAATGGTTCCCCCACCCTTACCAATAATGGCAGGAATGTGTGAAGCATCGATATCAAAGGTCACGCTACTAGGCAATGCTTGGCTAGGATTCATATTTTTTAATGCCTCCTCCATAATGCCTAAAATATGCAGTCGCCCCTCTTTGGCTTGATAGAGTGCCGACTTTAGTACCTCGGCATCGATTCCACCCAGCTTAATATCCATCTGTAGTGCTGTGATTCCATCGGCCGTACCTGTAATCTTAAAGTCCATATCTCCATCATGATCTTCTAAGCCCATAATGTCACTCAGTACTGCATACTTATCCCCTTCGGTCACCAATCCCATAGCGATTCCTGCAACCAGCTTCTCGGTCTCTACCTCTGCTGCACGCAATGCCAAAGCACCACCACACACCGTTGCCATAGAGGAGGATCCGTTAGACTCTAGTATCTCTGATACCAAACGTACCGTTCCTGATCGATGAAGATCAAGTGTTGGTTCAAGTGCCCGCTTAGCAAGGTTTCCATGCCCAAGTTCACGTCGACCAGGGGCACGTGCAGGTTTGGCTTCGCCCACCGAGAAACCAGGGAAGTTATAATGTACCATAAAGGTCTCATACTGTGCACTCTTTGAACCAATCAACTCATACGACTGTGCCTCTTTGGCATCACCCAAAGTTGCGGTAACTAATGCTTGTGTCTGCCCTCGGGTAAAGAGACATGACCCATGTACCGAAGGTAAAATATTGGTCTCAATCTCAATAGGGCGTACCTCATCAAGTGCTCGACCATCAGCACGTACTGATTGATCCAAAATCAATGATCGGACAATCGATTTTTTATACGCATCCAACATTTTAGATACCAACTCCTCATCGACCTCCTCCTCTGATTGTGCCTCGAGATCTTCGATAATCTTAGCACGTACCGCTTTTAGGGCTTGGCTACGTTCACTTTTTGCCATGGATTTGACTGCCTCTTCAACCATCGATTGATAGTTTTGAGCAATAAACTCATAGATCTTACTGTCCTCTTTCTCTTGGGAAAGCTCTAAAGCAATCTCCTCTTTTTTTGCCTCTTTAAATCCTGCGGTATACTCTTGCGTGGCACGGGCAATGGCACTCTGAGCAATATCAATAATCTCTAGAAGTTCATCTTCTTCAAGCTCATTCACCTGCTGAACATACTCTACCTCTGAAGCATTGACACACATCTCGATCATCAAAACATCTTCACCACTTCCTACTACCAAAAGATCAAGGGTCGAGTGCTCTTGCTCTTCAAGCGTGGGATTTAGAAGAATCTCATTGTCTATCTTTCCAATACGCACCGCTGCAACTGCTTGAGAGAGTGGAATATCCGACGTATAGAGTGCTGCCGAAGCCGCATGCATGGCAGCTACTTGCATGTCAACTTTAGAGTCGGCACTAAGTACCGTAATGGTAATTACTACAGGGTAATGAAACCCTTTGGGAAAGAGTGGTCTGAGAGATCGGTCTACAATACGCGAAGTAAGGGTCTCAAAATCCCCTGGTTTGGTCTCTCGCTTAATAAACCCACCAGGGATCTTTGCCGCAGCGTAAGATTTTTCAATATACTGTACCGTTAGTGGCAAGAAGTCCTCATCCACAGGCTTAGGATCAATCGCAACTGCTGCCAAAAGCACCGCATCACCACACTGATAAAGTACCGCACCACTCGCTTGCTTAGCAACCTTATCAAACGTATATTTCTCTGCAATATTGTTACATCGAATCTCTATAATCTTTTCATTCATTTTCTATTTTTCCTTTATTTTAACATTTAATCTTTTTCTATTTTTCATAATCTCTTCAATGGCATCAAAACTAAATACCTCCAAAGAGGCATAGTAATACTCAATCGAAACATAATCATCTATCTTATGCGGACAAAAGAGATTATCACAGACATTGATCAGACTCTCATAGACCACATTATCCAAAATTGGCACAGCAATAAAGACATTTTTTGCTCCCAAAGAGATGACAGTTTTAATCGCGGTCATCATCGTTAAACCTGTCTCAACACACTCATCCACCAACACCACATACTTATCCTCTAAACTCACCAGAGAATCCCCTTCACGATACTTATGGATATAGGTCAAAATCCCCTCTTTGTATCGACGGGCAGCCTCTCCATAAATATAATCTTTGGAGATATCAAAAGAGTCAATCAAAGCACGGTGCATTACAAGCTCTTCGGTCTCTCCTAGCATCGCAATGGTCAACTCAGGATTAATCGGTGAGTGAATCGGTTCAGTAAAGAGCAGATCCATGGGTGAATCAAGTGCGTGTGCTATCTTATCTGCAAAAAAGACCCCCCCTTCACTTACACCCAATACCACACTCTCTGAAGACTTCAGGATCTCTTTAGGAAGCGTCTCGATAAGTGCAAGAGCGGCATCTTCTCTATCTTTAAAAATTACTGCACTATGCTCAATTTTTCTTGACATTCCTACCCTTATTTACCCGAAGAGGAAGCCGCCGCTCCAAGAAGATTTTTGAGGTCATTATCCACAAAACTTACCCCCAAACCTAAAGAGACACTGTTTGCCTTGCTATTAAGAAGATTATTTCCACTCACATAGGCATTGATGTGTTTAAAAAACTGATAACGAATGGTGGTTGTAAGGTTGGGATTACTCCCTCGGACATCATTAACCGCATTAAAATCATACAAATTGGTACTAATTTTTAGCGTATCATTCCATCCAAAGTAGTCAAATCCAAAACCACCCTGCCCCTCGATAATTCCGACACGGAAAAGCAGATCATCATAACGTTTTCCATACTGAGCCGAGAGAAAAAACTCCCCACTTTCGTGCTTCATATTTCCTGCATAACCCCGATCAAAACTATCGTCTGCTTCAAAACTTGGTCCAGAAGTCACACCCAACATATAATAACGCGTGGCATCGGGCTTAAGAGCTAGATTAAAGTGCGACTTAGAGTAGCCTCCATCATCATAGACCTCATCGCTTCGCATCTCAACATGCAGTTCACTCTTGACCATGCTATCGAGATACTTATCAATCTTCTCCATGGTCTCGGTTCCATCACTAAAAAATCCATCTACCGAACTGAGTGCAAGATTCAGTTTACTGTCGTTTCGTTCGATGGTATCGTTAAGGTTATCCTCTAGACGTACCAGTTTATCCATGGCAGGTGGTAACTTTTTATCCAGTGTCGCCCCAATACTCTCGAGATAACTGGTAATTCGATTAATCTTTGCCATAATCTCAGGAAGATCTTTGTTAATATTGTTGGCGACTTTAGAGTAATCTTTGGAGGTTTTACTAATGTCATTGCTCATCACCCGAAACTCATCGATGGTTTGATCTAGATTAACGATGGTCTTATTGGCATTATGGATAATCTCATGAATGGTTCGATTATCCTCTTTATTAATGGATGCCAAAAGATCGGTAAACTCTTTGATGTTATCAAGGGTCTGCTTGAGATCCTCTTTTCCTCCTGTGTTAAAGATATCACGAATATCTCTTACCAAAAGCTTAATCTCCTGAAATGCCTCATCTGCCGAGGTCGAGGCATCGGCAATACTTGATTGTCTCTCCTGTTTTTCTAAAAACATGTTGGGTTTAAGAAACTCTTTGGCTTGTCCTGGTTTGATATCTAAAAATTTTCCACCCAAGAGTGAATCTTGGGAAACGGTCAAAATCGAATCAACAGGAATCTTAACCCCTTCATCAATCATAAGGTGGGTCATGACATCATTATTTTCCAAAACAATATCATTGACATACCCAATATCAACACCTTTGAGTTTTACTTTGGCTTTGACTTTTAGCCCTGAACCATCATCTATTTTTGCTAAAATTGGGTAACTCTTTTTGAAAAAGTTATCAAAACTACTCAGTTGAGATAATAATCCAAAAAGAAAAACAAGTGATAGGGTTATAAAAAGACCTACTTTTGCCTCTGTTTTCATCTATTGCGTACCTTGTGAGGAGAAACTCTCTTCTATATTTTGTTGTATTCCACCAATGGGATTGAGGTTAAGTTCAAAATAGAGTGCAGTATTACGAAAAGAGTCTTCAACATTAGGAATAACCTCCTGTCCGATACTCACCACCGCACTCCAGCATCGCTTTTTATGTCCCCAACCTACTTTCCATTGATGGTTAAAATTCTGTTCTAAATCATAATCCATATTAAAAAACCAATGAGTATTTTGACTACTTTTATAGTCAAGCTTGGTGCTTAAAAAACTCGTTTTCTTGTTATCAAATAAAAAATCATGATTATAGAAATGTGTTAACATTATATCATAGTTGCTTTGATTATATCCAACAGAGGAGGTCAATGAGCGAATTTTCTTCTCATTCCATGCGTAGGCTAAGTTACTATAAAGCGATATATCCCCCCGCTCATAACCCATCTCATTATGGATATCTCCCTTAGATTCTAAGCGTTCAGGATAAGAGCTATAACTCACTTTATGAAAAAGATTCATTGCCAAATCAGCGTTATAAAAATACTGATTCAGTGCAAAAGAGAGTTGCTCTTCTTGGGTTTGTGTTACAAAAAGCTCCTGTTGCTCTTGCGGGAGTGCCTCATAAGAGACCGTAGACTCTTTATCTAAACTGGGACGAATGTAGGTAAAAGTAGGCTCTAACGTATGCACCCCATCCCCATAGGCTTTGGTCAGGTCACTCGAAAGCTCCAACATGTGATAGTTTCGATAATTATAATAATCCTTCCCATTACCCTCTAGATGCGAAAAATCAACATGGGTAAGATAGAGATTCTCAGAGATAGAGAGATCTAGATAATCATCAAAAAAGGTATCGTAATAGGTAAAAGGGAGATCCAATTCCACCTGAGAAGCACGACTCCCTTTGGATCGTGTATAATTTTTAAGACGACCATCAAAAGTATAAAAGATCTTCTTAATAGGTGTCTGGGTCATATAGTGGTGATACTGAAGTGAAGGGATCTCCTGAATGGTCTCTCCATTACTCTCTTTACTCGTATCAATATTATAACGCCCATAGATTGCACCATAAGATTTTTCATTATAGATAAACGCATTCATGCGAGACTCAACCAGATTGGAGCGTAAAAGTGCCGAAGCACTCTCTTTTTGTAAGTTAAGATACTCCCTATCGTTTAGCGTTGTTCCATTAAAATAGAGACCACTCTGATACCCCTCAGGCAAAAGATCCTCGGGAACAAATGCTGTTGATTGATAAAAGAGTTCTCCTCCCCAGTGCTCTCGATTAAAATCATACTCTTTTGCATAATCAAGATAGTTTCTAAAATACCCTGTACGTAGATACCCTTCGGAGTGATTAGAATCGACAAAACGTGCTGTTGCATAGGCACCAAATCCCCGACTTGTACGAATCTGAGGATCAAACTCAATATCCCAATTGGGCTTTGGTGCATAAAAAAATGGCTGTTCATACATAAAGCCTTCGGAGTTAGCATTTAACGAAAGTTTAAAGCGTGGCAAAAGCAACCCTGTGGTTCTTTTAGTCAACGTAGGAAAGGCCAAATAGGGAAAATAGAAGACCGTAGTATCATAAAAACGCAATTTGGCATCTTTCATCGTAATAAACTGCTTATCTTCATGATAAAAGGCTTCGGAGAAGGCTATCGTCCAGTCAGGATTAAGCGTATCACAACTGGAGATTTGACTATCAAAGAGTCTATAGTTGGTTCCCTCTTTGGTTGCCCTCTTTGAGGACATCCAGAGATCCTCTTGGGTGGTTAAAAAAATCTTCTCAAACGTCACATCACTGCTGTTGGTATCAATCAGTAGATAGTCACTTACCGCACGATTCTCCTCTTTACCCAACATCTCAACATGACCTTTTAAGATCAACTTGGAGCTTTTTTTATTGTAGGTTGCATGATCGGCTTTGATCATTGCACCTTGATAGAGAATAACCACCTGTTCATCAGCCAAGAACTGTTCACCATCACTCGAAAGATGCTTGGCAAAGACCTCTATAATCTCTCCTGAGACCAACGATGAGATCAGAACCAAAGCAAAAAGAAAAACGCTACGCATTCACAACAACGGTCTTCGCTAGTTTATCGTGCAGGGTCTGCATTAGAGGGTTAAAGTAAGCCAAAAGATAACCTAAATAGAAAAAGCTCTCACTTACTACCCGTACCAAAGCACGTAAAAGCGCCGTACCAAAAGAGGGGATATATCCCCCATCCATCTCGACCACCCGAATCTTAACCAACATCTTACCTGGTGTCATGCCATTATACCAGACAAAAAAGGTCTGGTAGAGTACTTTAAGTAGCATAAAAACAATCAAATTGTTCTGTAAAAAGAGCGAGAGTGCAATAGGGTCTTTAAGCCCCATTAACTGATCATAAAAAATAATCAAAAGAAATATAGAGACCACAATATCATCAATCACAAAGGCAGCCATCCGTTTACCTCGCGATGCGATCTGATACTCCTGTTCAACTTGTGATGATGACATCTCTCTCTCCTAGAGTGCCTGATAGGCAATATCGGTTCGACACTGCTTCCCTGCAAAGTGTACTTGACCTACCAACATGTATGCACGCTGTTGTGCCTGAGCAATACTCTCACCTAAGCCCACACAGACCAAAACCCGTCCGCCTGTGGCATAGAGCTTACCATCCTCTCCACGACTTACCCCTGCAAAAGAGATATGGGCATTTCCTTCGAGGTCATCATGAACAATATCATCAATAATAATCTCCGCAGGCTCAGAGCTCTTATAGGGGTAGTCACGACTTGCCATAACCACACCCACAGCATATTTATCATGAAATTCAATGGTAGCATTTTTAAGATCTCCTGTAGCAGCTTTATAAAAAAGCTCACTAGCAGGTGATTTAAGTAATGGCATCAACTCTTCGCATTCAGGATCCCCAAATCGTACATTATACTCCAAGATAATGGGTTCACCATTAACCACCATAACTCCCATAAAAAGCACTCCTGTAAAAGGCATGCCCTCCTCTGACATCCCTTTAAGGGTTGGGATAATAACCCGCTCATCTAACTTAGCATAGATCTCATCATTGACCAAGGGGGTTGGTGCATAAGCACCCATTCCACCCGTGTTGGGTCCCTCATCGTTGTTGAGCAGACGTTTATGATCTTGTGCCGCTGGCAGTACCACATAATCCTCTCCATCACAAACCGCAAAGACAGAGAGCTCATACCCATCGAGGAACTCTTCAACCACGATCTTGGTTCCCGCCTCTCCAAAGGCATTCCCCGAGAGCATCTCTCCTGCAGCTTTTTTGGCTTCATCATGAGTTGGAGCAATAATAACCCCTTTTCCACCACAGAGTCCATCTGCTTTGACCACAATGGGTGCTTCAAGAGTGTCAATAAATTTATACGCAGACTCTAGAGAATCGGTCTCAATATATTTTGCGGTAGGAATATTATGACGAGCTAAGAAGTTTTTCATAAAGATCTTGGATCCTTCAAGTTGTGCGGCTTGTGCACTTGGACCAAAAATGGTTAATCCTCGCTCACGAAAAAGATCCACAATTCCATCGACCAATGGTGCTTCTGATCCAACAATGGTCAAATCAACCCCATTGGCTTCACAAAAATCTGCCAACTCATTAAAATCGCTAATGGAAAGGTTCTCTCCTAGGGTATCACTTGCACCATTACCTGGGGCGAAGTAGATCTTCTCTACATTGGTATCCTTTTTAAGTGCCATCCCAATAGAGTACTCTCGCCCACCTGAACCAATTATTAATACTTTCACCTGTTACTTCTCCATAAAAATAGTTAAAACTATGTACCCTCTACAAGTATAAATACACACAATTAACTTTTTTTTAACATCTCAACGACACCGATTATAAGTCAAAAGATGATTGCCATGGTTGATAGAGCCCGAATGGCCGTTCTGCATAAAGCCGACCCTAAAAGCCAACGGTGTAGGAGAGAGTGACCTTTCGGGGACAACTTCTCGTGATACCGATCACTCAAACGAAGCCATCCACACCCCAGTCAGCTACATGTCCCACTAAAGATAATGTTGGACCACATATTACAGTAGTCGAACCATTCAGGTTGACAAAATTATACAATAATTATTATCAAATGTCACCATCTTTTTCTATTTCTTTTGCTTTTTTCACACAGGCATCAATCAAGGGGGTATCCGCAATCACATATCGGCACTCTTTAGGTAGATGCTCTGCAGTTGCCCTACCAATCAATACTGCCCGATAGCTCTCATCCCATGTAAAACTCTTAAAAAAACATCGAATGGTAGAAGGAGAGGTAAAAATAATAACCGCCCCCTTCTGAGGTTGATCCAACGCCTCATAGGTACGACAAAATGTCCGATAGATCACCTGTTCACGTAAAAGAATGCCCTCTTTTTCTAAGAATGCCTTACTATCAAAAGAGACCTCTTTGGGACGTAAATAGAGAATCTTCTTATCAGAAAAAAAGGCTTTAATATCCTTTGCCAGTGCCTCTCCATAAAAATCTTTAGGATGATAGATCACCTCCCCACCCATTGCTTGGATCTTGGCTTTGGTTGCTCCACCAATGGCGATGGTTGGGATCTTTTTCCAATTAGGATCGATCTGCTCTGCCATCTCGACGGCTTGCTTGGAGGTAAACATCAACAGCTCACTCTCCTGATAATCGATATCTGAAGCAACCTGCTCAAAATCAATCATGGGTAGAGACTTCGTCCCCTCCTTAGGCAAAGGTGAGAGTAGATAGATCATTGCAGTGCACCGTTATTGATCTCTTCATCATCATAGGGATCATAATGCGGGGTAATCACCCATGTTTTTTTATCATCGAGTTGCTTGATCTGCTCTTCGATCTCATCCGAGATATCGTGTGCCTCTTGGAGGGTCATTTCTGGTTCTAGCACCAGATGAAACTCCACAAAGTTGTGTGTTCCATCGGTACGGGTCTTAAGCCAATGATAGGAGTTGACCTGAGGATGCTCTTCGATAATTTTGGCAATATTTTGTACCACCTCCTCATCGATGGCATGATCTAAAAGAATAAAAATCCCCTCTTGGATAATCTCATACGCTGAATAGATAATATAGACTCCTATTCCAAACCCAAAAATGGCATCGATTACACTCCAGCCTGTTAAATAGACAACCAAAAGAGAGAAGAGAATCACTCCATTACTAAGCAGGTCTGTCTTATAGTGCAAGGCATCAGATTTTATTACCAAATTATCCGTCTTCTCTGCTACCCCCAAAAGATACTCGACCAACAAAAAGGTTACCCCAATCGAGAATATCATCACCACAATAGCAGGAGTTAATAGCTCCATCTCTTTGCCTTGAATTACCTTTTGAATCGCCTCATAGATAATATAAAGCCCAGAGAGGGTAATAATGGTTCCCTCAATCACCGCAGCAATGGCTTGAACCTTACCTTTTCCATATTGGAACCGTTCATTGGCACGCTCTTCGGATTTTTTAATCGCAAAAAAGTTAAAAATAGAGATCACTGTATCCAACAACGAATCAATAGCAGATGCCAAAACAGCAATCGATCCCGAAGCCACCCCAATGGCAAACTTAACAATGGTTAAAACTGTAGCAACCACACTCGCAATAACCGTGGCTCTCTTCTGTGGGGACATCGATCCACTCCTAATATTTTTTTGGAATTTTACCATCTTTATCTTCAGCCTACTACCGCGTAAGATGCAACATCTTAAACTTATCACCCATAATGGTCGGGGCAATAAGGGTTTTAATCTTGTCTGCTTCACGCAAATAGTGCTGTTGAGTGGTCTGCTTGGCAAACTGCTCTAAAATATCAATCAGACCAAAACGGATTAGTGCCCGTGCTTGGGTCTCGTAGGTATCAAGATTAAACCCTACCTTCTCAAACGCCTCGATCACATGACCAAAGTTAACATCATAGGTAATATCTGCTTTTTGGTAGACCTCAGACAAGACAAGCTCCTCATCAAAAAGAGGAAAGGTCTCGTGCTGTTTATAGACCCGAATCGAAAAATCATTACGTACAAACCGCTCTCCATAATCGAAGCTGATAAAATCACACCGTCTGATCCCTTTTGCCATTCCAGAAGCAAAGGCTTCATAACCCACGGCTATCTCCCCTTTGACCTGACGATGTCGCTTGGTAAATTCCAAAAGATCAGCATCTGCTTCTTGCCAAAAAATTGTGTGATCCTCTACAAATGCCTCTTTCCCCTCATTGATTAACTCACAAGGAAAAGCATCAAAGATCTCATTGGCAACCACAAAAGCATAATCCACCTCAACCTCATCGATATCATTAAAATGGGTCACTTCAATATCCGAACCAAATCGCCCTTTAATGTATTGAAGCTGGGCTTGTTGTACTTCAGGTTGACGCTCGACAATTCCAAACTTTAAGGTCTCTACCAAGCTAGGATCGAGCGTATAGAGCCATTGAATCATATCACAGATCAGATAGCCCTGATGGGCACCTACCTCGATAAGCCATCCATTTCGTTTAAATCCATCTTTTTGGATAAGTCTATAAAAATGGTTCGCAATACTCGCCCCAAAAAATCGACTTGTACTTACTGCCGTATAAAAATCTCCCGATTTCCCTATCGCTTTGAATGTTTTATAGTAGCCATCTTTTCCATAGAGCCACTCATTCATGTAGGTGCTAAACTTCATCATGCTTTGCCTTTAATGATTCTAAAATTTTCTCAACCCCCACAGAGACCATCTCCCAGACCTCATCCTCTTTGTGGGGTTCATAGTATAAATCTGCCACACACTTACCATCAAAACCAAAATCACCCAGTTTTTTGACATTAGAGAGCTCCATACTTAACAACTCCTGCTTATTGCTCTCATCGAGTGCTATCACCATATCAAATGCACTTAAATCAAACTCACCAACATGTTGAGAGAGTTGCTTGCTAATATCGATACCATGCTTTTTGGCTAACCCAATGGAGAGAGGACAAGGGTGCTCTCCATTATGATAGGTCGAGAGTCCTGCAGATTCAATACGCATATCCAATCCCAAGGCTTTGGCTTGTGCTTTGGCAACCCCTTCCGCAAGAGAGGAGCGACAGATGTTGCCCAAACAGACAAAAATTATAGACAATCGGCTACTCAAGAGAGTAACTCCAAAATCCTCTCGACCTTCGCTTTAGGATCACTTTCTTTATAGATAGGTCGTCCAATCACAGGGAAGTCTACCTTCTCTTTTTTGGCAAGCTCAAGGGTCGCCACACGCTGTTGGTCGCCTGCATCTTCACCAAAGGGTCGAATACCAGGACAAAGGGTTAAAAACTCATCCGATGTAATGGACTTAATTGCACGACTCTCAAAAGTAGAACAGACCACCCCATCGAGTCCATTTTCATAACTCATTTTTGCAAATTCATTGGCTTTTTCATCAATACTTTTTCCATAAATGGATTGAAAATTTTGCTCATCAAATGAGGTCAATGCCGTAACCGCCAAGACCAGTGGACGATCTTGATAATGTGAGAGTCGCTCCATCACCGTACGCATTGCCACCTCACCAGCACTTGCATGAATATTAAACATATCGACTCCAAGTTTGGCAATCTCCTCCGCAGCATCTGCCATGGTATTGGGAATATCATAAAGCTTTAAATCCAAAAATATTTTAAAGTTTGGGTTTATCCTTTTTAATGTTTCAATAAATGGTTTTCCATCTCGGATATAAGCTCGAAACCCTACTTTCATCCAGATATTATACTCTTTTAATCTCTCTGCCAATGCCAAATTTTCCTTGGCAGAGGGCAAGTCCAGTGCGACACACAATTCCATGGTTATACCTCTAATATTTTTGGTATAATAATAGCTTAATTTTAATAAACAAGGACTAAACAATAATGTTTGGAAAAAAGACAAAACGATACGATATCCCTCAGGATATCATGGATACCTACAACTACGCTAAAATCAACACCTCTAAAGGAACCATCTGGGCAAAACTTTTTAAAGATGATGCACCCAATACCGTGGCAAACTTTGCCCATTTGGCAAATGAAGGCTTTTATAACAATCTAAAATTTCACCGTGTTATTCCAGGATTTATGGCACAAGGTGGATGTCCCCACTCAGGACCCACAGGAAACCCCGCTTTAGCAGGAACAGGTGGACCAGATTGGGCAATTGATTGTGAAACCGATACCAGCCACCACCCTCACCGACGTGGTGTGCTATCCATGGCACATGCAGGTCCAAATACAGGAGGAAGCCAATTCTTTATCACCTTTGTTCCAACGCCACACCTTGATGGTGTTCATACAGTCTTTGGTGCCATAGAAGAGGATGATCAAGAGAGCTTTGCCGTGCTTGATAGTATCGAGCAAAATGATGACATTCTCTCCATTGAAGTGGTAGATAAAAAAGATCAATAGTCTTCACTCCCCTCAAGGGGAGTCCTCTCTTCGACCTCTATCATTAATTTTATGAATTAATTTAATATTAACTCTTGTTAAATAGTGATTTTTTATGTTACAATAAAATCAAACTATTTAAGAAGGTCTCCTCGATGAATTTAAAAAAGATATTAACACCTGCTCTTTTTATTATGAATAAGCTCTCTTTTAAATCCAAAATCATTGCCTCGATCTCCATACTCTTTATTTTACTTATTTTTCCTTCTCGCACTATTTTTTTAAATCACTTTAAACAACAAGAGATTCAACGCCTACAACTTATTGGATTAGAGTACATTCAAATCACCCACAAACTTATGAAGTCGGTACAGATCCACCGTGACCTTTGTAACATCTACCTTCAAAATCCGCCCAATAAAAAAGAGATCGAAGAGGAGCTACGCGAACAAGAGGAGCTCTTCTTTTTCAAAAGCAGATCACTCAGAGAGTATGATGCACACACCCTCAATATCTTAAGCACCAACCAACATTTTGCACAAGCCATTAGCCTCTTCGAACTCGTTAAGGTTGATCATCTTCAAGAGGATTACATCTCTATTAAAACAATCTTTGAAAAACATAAAGAGATTATTCGACTGCTTCAAGAGACTATTTTAGATATCTCAAACATTACCTATTTTGATAAAAGTAAAGATCTTCGTATCAACTACCTAGGAGACATGCTTCAAGAGAAACTACTCAAAATTTATGAATATACAGGACGACTCAAAAGTCTATCATCTGGAATTTTAACTCAAAAGAGCATGATCCAAGAGAAACGAAAAGCTCTCTATTCCCTCTCTTCTGATCTTGCAAGCTTAGAGTCAGATCTAGTTGATAATGCCATCTTAACCAAACTGGACAACTATCAACGTCTACAACGCCTTACTACCAATGTTTCAGATAAACTCAAACAGGTATTAAGTGTCATTGATGATGATATTATCTTAAATCAAGAACATACCTACGATACCAAATCCTTTGCCAAAAAAACTACTGCTGCGATGCATGCTCAAGAGGATCTCTACAATACTTTTGTTTTTACCTATAAAAGCACCATTGAGGAGTTAAATAAAGCACTTCAAGATGAGCTAAAATATCTCTTTATTGGTTTTTTAGCTATTTTATTGGTCTCTATCTACATCTTTATCGCCTTTTATGAATCCATTACAGGAAACCTCAAAAAACTACAAACCGCATCGGAGATGATTGCCGAAGGAAAAACCAATATCCATCTAGAGGTCAACAAACGTGATGAGATTGGTGATGCACTCGTTGCCTTTAATACCATGAGTGATAAGCTCAACAAAAACATCTCTTTTCTTGATGGGTACAAAAAAGCGATCGATAAAAGTAGTATTGTCTCTAAAACAGATCTTAAAGGGATCATCACCTATGCTAACGATATGTTTTGTGAGGTCTCAGGTTATACCCAAGAGGAGCTAATTGGTAGCTCTCACAACATTGTACGTCACCCTGATGTCCCCAAGGAGGCATTTAGAGAGATGTGGAGAACCATCCGAGCCAAAAAGATCTGGAAAGGTGTGGTTAAAAATCGCCGAAAAGATGGAAGCTACTATATTGTTAATGCAACCATTATTCCTATTTTGGATAATAAAAATGAAATTATTGAGTACGTAGCCGTTCGTCATGATATTACAGAACTCGAAGATAACAAAGAGGAGATCCGTCAACAACGTATCGATCTACTCACAGGACTGCCCAATCGAAATCAACTTATGGAAGATCTTAAAGTTGCAATTAAACCAATTATCTTTTATATTAATATAAATGACTTTTCAGGATTTAATGACTTCTATGGAGAGCGTGTGGGTGACGAGATGCTTTTACGTCTAACCAAAATCCTCCAAGATATGAACCACAAAAAAGCGTTTAAACTCTACAAACTAGAGTCAGATCAATTTTTACTTCTTTTTGAAGAGGGGTACCTCTCTCGAGACAATCTTCAATTCTATTTTGAAAACATGATTGAAGAGATCGAAGAGAAAGTTGTCTCACCCCAATATGCCAATCAAAACCGCATTGCCATCTCGGTAAGTAGCGGTGCTGCGACCTATTATGCTAATGATGATTATCAAAAACTAATCCTCTATAGCAATATTGCCCGAAAAAAAGCCCAAAGCGAACACCTCAAATTTCTGCTCTTTCAACACAACATGCGTAAAAACGAAGACTATGCCCATAACCTAGAGTGGATTAAACGTATCAAAGAGGCAATCGACGAAGATCGTGTGGTCTGCTACTATCAACCCATCTTTGAAGATAAAAAAATAAAACCCACCAAATACGAAACCCTTGTGCGTCTCTTGGATAAAGATGGACAACCCATCTCTCCCTTTTTCTTTCTTGAGATTGCTCGAAAAGCAAAACTCTATCCCCAAATTACACAGATTGTAATTCAAAAATCCTTTGATGCCTTTAGAGACCTTCCTACCCATCAATTCTCTGTCAATCTAACCATTGAAGATATCTATTCAGAAAAGACCACCAACTATATCTATCAACAACTAGAGAACTACCCCCACCCTGAACGGGTTATCTTTGAGATTACAGAGTCTCAAGAGGTCTCAGACTATAAATTGATTAACAAATTTATCAAATATGTCAAACAGTACAATGTCCAAATTGCCATTGATGACTTTGGAAGTGGTTATGCCAACTTTGAACATATCTTAAGCATTGATGCAGACTATATCAAAATTGATGGGAGTCTTATTAAAAATATCGATAAAGATGAGAACTCACAAATCATTACAGAAGCCATTATCTCTTTTAGTAAAAAACTCAATCGTAAAACGATTGTAGAGTTTGTCCATAATGAAGAGGTTTATCAAATTGTCAAAGCACTAGGTGCTGACTATTTCCAAGGATTTCATCTTGGTGCCCCTTTACCCACCATTGAGTAGAGTGTTACATTTTCGTCACACTCACTCTGATTTTTATGATTATTTGTTGAATTAAACGTACCCAATTTTACAATAAAGTAAAACTAAACTAAAAAAAACATTCTAATGGCTTTTTTTTAATTTTTTTAATTTTTCTCTCTTTTCTCCACTAAATATTTGGTATACTAAATCATAAGTTATCAAACTAATTTAAAAACAAAGATTATTTTTATAATTGTGGAGAAAACATGAAAACACTTTTGTCAATAGGTCACATTTTTACCCTACTGCTTCTCTTTAGTCTCTCTTCAACAGCTGCCAATGTTGTTACCAATCAACCCAGCTACGATGCAGTCTATCGAACATCCAGAGTTGCAGATGCATACTACTTTCTTCTCTTGACCAAAGATGGTCGTTTCTTTCATCTACACACCAATAAAACCAGTACCTTAACAGCCAATGAGCTTAAATCTCCTGATATTCTCTCTATTTTAAATAAAAAACAGTCATGGGGTGAGGCATTTCCAATCAAAGGAAAATATGTTCTTAAAAATGGAAAACTCTATACTCAACGATACTGGGATTCAATTAAGATTATCTCTCCTAAAAAGATAAAATATCTTAATAAGGTCTATTATCTTCAATAAGAGATGATAAAATACCAATAAAAATTGGATATTTTATCATGTATGGATTCTATCGTTTTTCTGTTGCTGTTCCAAAAACTACTGTTGCCAATCCCAAAAAAAATCTACAAGAGATACTCACTCTTGCCCATCAAGCCCATCAAGAAAATAGCGTCTTAGTACTCTTCCCTGAACTGAGTCTTACAGGCTACAGTGTAGGAGATCTCTTTTTTAATCAAACCCTGCTACTCAATCAAGAAGAGGCACTCGCCACCCTACTCCAAGAGACAAATACTTTAGAGACCATTATTATTGTGGGAATGGCAATACTACATCAACAACGTCTCTACAACTGTGCTGTGGTGATTCAGTCTGGGAAGATTTTAGGTGTGGTTCCCAAAACCTATCTGCCCAATAAAAAAGAGTTCTACGAACATCGACACTTTGTCTCAGGAAAAAATATTCAAAATCAACAGATTCAACTGCTTAACCAATCGATTCCCTTTGGGATTGATCTGCTCTTTGGAGATAAAAAAGATCTTCTCTTTGGTATTGAGATCTGTGAAGATCTCTGGAGCATTACCCCTCCAAGTAACCAGATGGCTATTAATGGTGCCAATCTAATTTTGAACCTCAGTGCCAGCAACGAACTCATTGGAAAAGCCAGCTACCGAGAGGAGCTGGTTCGAACACAGAGTGCTCGATGTATGAGTGGCTATCTCTATAGCTCAGCAGGTGTTGGGGAGTCTACTACCGATACACTCTTTGGCGGACATGGCATTATTGCAGATTATGGATCCACCCTTATTCAAAGCCAACGCTTTGAGTGGAACAATCAACTTATCAGTGCCGATATTGATCTACAACGACTCAATTTCTTACGTCTATCAGAATCAAGTTTTAGTGAAACCACCCCCACCCCATTTCGATATATAAAACTCAAAAAGATACCTCAGATTCAACAACTTAAACGTTTTATCAATCCCCACCCCTTTGTTCCCTCTATCCACCAAGAACAAGCCCAACGTTGTGAAGAAATTATTAATATTCAAGCCCACTCACTCATCAAACGCATGAGGCATGCCAAGATCAAAAAGGCCATTATTGGTATCTCAGGGGGGCTAGATTCGACCCTTGCACTGCTCTCTACCCATTACGCATTTAAGATTATGGGATGGAATAGTCAAGATATTATTGCCATTACCATGCCTGGATTTGGCACCACTAGCCGTACCAAAAATAATGCCACCACCCTCTGTGAAGCGTTGGGTGTTGAGCTAAGAACCATTGAGATCACCCCACTCTGTTTGGAGGAGTTTCATGCCATTGGACATGATCCTAAAGATCACTCTGTAACGTATGAGAATGTACAAGCCCGTGCACGTACCTCTATTCTGATGAACAGTGCCAACCGCGAAGGAGGACTGGTTATTGGAACAGGAGACCTGAGTGAACTTGCCCTTGGATGGAGTACCTATAATGGTGATCACATGAGCATGTATGCACTCAATGTGGGTATTCCTAAAACCTTAATTAAGTATGTTATTGCCTACTACCAAAAAGATCCAAAGATTGCCCACATTATTGAAGATATTCTCAACACCCCCATCTCTCCAGAACTACTGCCCCATCAAGAGGATAAAATTATCCAAGAGACCGAATCAATTGTAGGACCTTATGAGTTGCATGACTTCTTTTTATATCACTTTATTAAATATGGAGCAACACCAGAGAAGATACTCTTTTTAGCCCAACACGCTTTTGATGGTGAATATGATAAAAATACCATTAAGAAATGGCTCAAGAAGTTTTTATGGAGATTTTTTACACAGCAGTTTAAACGCTCCTGCATGCCAGATGGTCCCAAAGTTGGAACCATTAGCCTGAGCCCTCGTGCCGATTGGCGAATGCCCAGCGATGCTGATATGGCAAACTGGATAGAAGGACTAGATTAAAGTTTTTTTAGAAACTTAGAGAGAATAAAAATGGTTGATCCATTGACTTTCCCTTGAATATGGGTAGGGTCATTGGGTACCATTTTGATATTTTTAACCGTTGTTCCCTGCTTGGCAGTAAATCCTGCCCCTTTAACCACCAAATCTTTGATAATGGTAACACTGTCACCCTCTTGAAGTAGATTTCCATTGGCATCGCGTACAGGCTCACTGTTCTCAGAGACCAAGCCCTCCTCTGCCCACGCTTTGACATCATCCTCCATATACATCATATCCAGTTGCTCTTGGTTACCTAAACGACTATAGATACGGTATGCCATCACCTGAACAGCAGGATCCTCACTCCACATGGCATCATTTAGACAGTACCAATGAGAAGCATTATCCTCAGGGGACTCATGCGAAGCCAAACAGGTCTCACACAATAGAATTGTCTCCTCTCTGGGCTCTACTTTATAGGGACTTAAATTCTCTGTTGCACCACACAATGCACATTTTTCACTACTCACATTATAACCTTTATAAAAATTTTGGATATTTTATCATCTTTTTGGTTAGGAGTTATATCCATTGGGATTATTTGACTGCCATCGCCAAGCATCCGCACACATTCTATCCACGCCATGGGTTGCCTCCCAACCCAAAACCTCCTTGGCATAAGAGGGGTCTGCATAACACTGGGCAATATCCCCCGCACGGCGATCTACTATTTTATAAGGAACCCTCTTACCCGATGCCCGCTCAAATGCCTTGATCATCTCAAGCACCGAATAGCCTTTACCTGTACCAACATTAATGGTCATTACCTCATTAAATCTATTAATCTTCTCAATTGCCTTGACATGTGCATCTGCAAGATCCATAACATGAATATAGTCTCGCACCCCTGTACCATCAGGGGTATCATAATCTCCACCAAATACTCGAAGATAGTCCCGTTTTCCTACGGCTGTTTGTGCAATAAAGGGCATTAAGTTATTGGGAATATCGCTTGGGTCCTCTCCAATTCGACCTGAAGGGTGTGCTCCAACAGGATTAAAATAACGTAAAAGTACCACCTTCCACTCTCCATCAGAACGATGAATGTCACGCAACATCTCCTCTACAAAAAGCTTGGTACGCCCATAAGTGTTGGTCGCAGAGATGGGAAAATCCTCCTTAATCGGTACCATATGTGGATCACCATAAACCGTCGCCGAAGAGCTAAAAACAATCGATTTACAACCATTCTGACGCATCACATCAAAGAGTATATTAGATCCTGTTACATTGTTATCATAATACTCTATGGGTTTCTCTACAGATTCTCCTACCGCTTTGAGTCCTGCAAAATGGATAACAGAATCAACTCTATAGTTATCAAAAACTTGCTGAAGGGCTACTCGATCACGAATATCCCCCTCAACACAAGGGATTGTTTTACCTACAATCTCCTCTACACGCTTGAGACTCTCCATAGAGGAGTTTGAAAAGTTATCAAACACCACCACCTCATAACCTGCTTCAATCAACAAAATCAGTGTATGAGAACCAATAAACCCTGCACCACCTGTTACTAATATCATATTCTAAAATTCCTTTAAGTTTTTTAGAAGATATTGTATCCTTTTCTTACTGTACTCCTATTTGATAATACTCAAATCCCATCTTTTCTAGCTTCTCTTTTGAGTACTGATTTCGCCCGTCAAAGATAATAGGCTCTTTAAGGCTCTTTTTCATCTCTTCAAAATCGGGAGAACGAAACTCCTTCCACTCGGTTAAAAGAATCAACGCATCCGCTCCTAAGAGGGCACTGTATTTACTCGCTTCATAATGAACCCTATTATTTCCCTTAAGATAGAACTGCTCCGCTTCATGAGAGGCTTTGGGATCGTATGCCTTGATCTCTGCACCTCGATCGGTTAACATACCAATAACAGTAATCGAACTCGCCTCACGCATATCATCGGTCTCTGGTTTAAATGCCAATCCCCAAACAGCAAAAGTTTTTCCCTCTAGATTCTCTCCAAAACGTCGGATAACTTTATCTGCAATTACCTTTTTTTGTTCATGATTTACTGCCTCAACCGCATCTAAAATCTTAGGGGTGTAACCATGATCTTTGGCTGTCTTAGCCAATGCTTGCACATCTTTTGGAAAGCATGATCCCCCATACCCACAACCTGGATAGATAAACGCATATCCAATACGACTGTCGCTTCCTATACCATGTCGTACCTGATTGACATCGGCTCCGACTCGCTCACAGATATTGGCAATCTCATTCATAAACGATATCTTCGTTGCCAACATGGCATTGGCGGTATATTTGGTCATCTCTGCAGAGCGTACATCCATGGCAATAAATCGATCCCGACTTCGGGTGAAAGGAGCATAAAGCTCTCGCATTACTTCCATGGCTTCAGCACGTTTGGCTCCAACAACAACTCGATCAGGCTTCATAAAATCTTCAATTGCTGCCCCCTCTTTAAGAAACTCAGGGTTAGAGACCACATCAAAGCTTAAAGTACTTCCCCGCTCATCCAATACCTGCTGAATGGTTGCCTCTACCCTATCTGCTGTTCCCACAGGTACAGTACTCTTATCCACCACTAGCATAGGATGCGTCATCTTCTCTCCAATCGATCGTGCTACCTCCAAGACATAACGTAAATCTGCACTTCCATCCTCTCCCATGGGTGTCCCTACGGCAATAAAACAGATATTGGTCTTTTCCAGTGCCTCTTTAATATCGGTTGTAAACGTCAACATGCCTTTTTCATGATTTCGTTTAACCATCTCCTCTAAACCAGGTTCATAAATTGGTACAACACCTTGCTGTAGTAAATCTACCTTTTTTTCATCGATATCAACACAGATTACATCGTTTCCCATCTCAGCAAAACAAGCTCCACTCACCAATCCAACATACCCTGTACCAATGACACTTACTTTCATCCCTTAAATTTCCTTTAGTTTTTATAATCTACTTTACCAGTCGTTCTAGAATACGCAACATCTTATGAGCCAACTCTTCTCGATTGAAATCTCTTGCCAAATCCAAACACCCCTCTTGACATGACCGATAGACCTTTTGATCTCTTAATTCCATTAACTTTGAGATAAAATCATCTTGATCTTCGGGGCGAAAACAGCGTCCCGCATTATACTTGATAATAATCTCTTTTGCAACTCCCTCTACACCAAGCAGGGTTGGTCTTTGCATTGCTGCGGCTTCAAATATCTTGGAAGGAATCACATTTTTAAAGGTATCGTTTCGCTTTAATGGAGCCAAAGAGATATCACAAATTGCAAGATATTTTGGTACCTCCTCTTTACTAATGGGATCTAAAAAAGTAATATTTTGAAGTTGTAACTTTTTAGCTTCATCCATCACCTGTTCTTTCATGGCACCATTCCCGATAAACAAAAAATGAATCTCAGGATCCTCGATCTTGACCAGACTACGTACAATAAAATCCAATCCATGTGCCAACCCATGCGTACCGATATAGCCTACTATAAATTTATTTTTTAAGTTTAATTGCTCCAAAAGTGCTAAATCCCGCTCCTCTTTTTTAAAGAGTTTTAAATTAGAACCATTGGTTACTACCGATATTTTCTTCTCATCAATTCCTCTTGAGATCAAGTTTTCCTTAAAGGCTTCGGTTACAGCCACAACATGACGTGCATCACGATAGAGCCCCAACTCAATTTTTTCTAAAAAATTAATTATTTTGGAATGCTGCATTGCACCAACAGAAGCAATTGATTCAGGCCAGATATCCCGTAACTCAAAAACCCAAGGTTTACGTTTAAATTTACTTAAAAGATACGCACTCCATGTAGTAAAAAACTGTGGAGAGGTTGCCACAATGATATCGGTTTTTTGAAACAGTCCCACAATAAAGGCACTTAAAGCGAACGAGAGATAATCTAAAATTCGCTTTATAAAACCTTTGTTTGAGCTCATATAGCTCCAGACACGAATAACCTTGATTCCATCAATATTCTCTTTTTGATAAAGTCTGTTTTTATACCCTTTATAGACTTGACCATGGGGGAAATTTGGTTGACACGTAATAATTGTTACCTCCACCCCTTGCTTAACCCACTCGATGGCATGCTCATAAGTTCTTGTTGCTGGTGCATTAACCTCTGGAGGAAAATTGTCTGTTAAAAATAGTAATCTCATATTATATTGAATCCCTTTTATAAAATAGTAATCATTTTACATTATTTTTCATTCAAAAAGGTTTTATTGTGTTTCTTTTTATTTAAATAATTATTTTAAGTATGAAAAATTAATTTATAAAATTGATATTTAAAAAAAAATGTTCTACTTTTGAGGAAAGAATTAGTTATATTTTTATATAATTTATCTGGCGATTTGAATTAAAATTGCTAAATACACAAAAAAGGGGATTTACCATGAAACGTAAATTAATTTTAAGAAGTAGTTTAGTCGCACTTCTACTCTCAACAGGACTCCAAGCGGATGTTCCTTCTGCACCCATCTATCCAGGTGCATACAACTTCACTGCAAACAGTGCAAGAATCAGTTTTAAAGATACTGACAACAATGAAACAGGATTCAAAATCTATCAATTTGCACCAACCGATGCGGGTGTTATTGCAACAGTTGAAGCTAAAGAGGGGAATGACAGCTTTCAATATGTTAACTTAACAGGACTTGAAGCATCGACACTGTATGGTATTAATATTGTGGCATACAATGATGAAGGTGAGTCTGAAGTACTTACAAAATGGTTTAGAACCATTGCACCACCACCAACTCCTGCACAACCAACCAATATCGGTGCATACTACCCAACTGATACCTCTATTAGAATGAGCCTTTTAGATAACTCTGATAATGAAGATGGATTTAGAATTGATAACCGTGATGGAGCAACACTAGCTACACTTCCTGCAAGTAGTCCAAAAGAGAGTACAGGAGAGTATCAATATGTAACCATTACAGGACTCAATCCTTGTACACTTTATACTACCAATGTTGTTGCATTCAATGCCGATGGAGATTCTGAAGCAAGTGAAAAAAGCTTTATGACCACAGGGTGTATGGCTCCTGAAGAGCTTCCATTAGCTCCTTCTGCTGTAGGTGTTTACAACATTACAGAGAACTCTGCACGTGTTAGTTTTATGGATAATGCCAACAATGAAAATGGATTTATTATCTACAACAACGAAGATAACTCTACTTTAGTAACACTACCAAGAGATCGATACCCAAGTGAGTACCAGTATGCAAACCTAACAGACCTTGCACCTGATACTCTTTATACCATTCGTGTTGTCGCACAAAATGGTGCAGGTGAGGCAGCAGCTGAACTCAAACAATTTAGAACACTTCCTGCCCCACAGTAGTATACCACAACTACACAAGATCCCACCCAAAAATATGGGTGGGATCCCAATTTTTACGCTCCTAAAGAGATTTTTACTTCCAGTGAGCCCTGAAAAGGGATCTTTAATACAATTGCTTGATAATGCTTATTAAACTCAGGGGCATAAAGATACTCTTCAAAAACAAATGGCTCAGAAGATGAAACTCTTGCTAAAATCTCCTCTTTACTGATATCAGGATGAAAATGCAATCGGAAGATTCCCTCTTGATCTGGTTGATTTAATCTATCTTGAATAAGAAGATTATTCTCATCAAAGTACCATTTACGTGTATGGTGTAATGGAGCATATCCATTATGCGTACCTCTAATCAAGTTACCATCGCAGAGTACCTCCAGCTCAATCACCTCTGCTCTCCTCCCAACACGAAAACCACCCCAGACATCACTCTGATTACGACCATAGATCTCTACAGTATTGTGTGCTCGAGTCGATCGCTCTAAAGTACGTCGATCTCCTCTCTCATAAGTACTTAATCCCGTATCAACAATAAAAGGACGATGCTGTTGTAGCCTTAACTCAAAAGTAAAAATATCTGCATGTGCATGCCCAGGAATATAACTTGCAGCAATACCCCCAACATTTAAAATAGCTTCATACTTAGATCTTCTTACTTTTCGATAGCCACTCTTACCTAAAGAGATCAATTTTGGTACACATCCCAATCGATGAGCATAAGAAAAAAGCTCTTGAGTGGTCGGTGCGATTTTCTGTGCACTATCATAAAATAGTGGAATATCACCCTCTTCAAAGCTGATTGCATCCAACCAACCAAGCATCTTTTCTGCAATACCTCTTAGTTCTATCAAAAGCGATGATTCACTCTTCCAATCATTATTCTGAAGTAGATTAATACAATCCAAAAGACGAAAAAGCATAATCTGATGATACATAGGTGATCGCTCAAAATGCCCACCATCCTCTAAAACCTGTTCCTTTAACTGCTCTCTTAATATCTCTGTTGCCTTTTTATAAAGCATCTCATCTTCAAAATAGTAGGCACCAAAAAGCAGAGAGAAACCATTCTCTAAAAGATGGTTACCTAAAAGGTGATACTCTAAATTTTGATACAAAATATCATACTGTGCATAGAGAGCATCCTCAATCTTTTGATCTTCAATTTTATAAAATGAAAGAAACTTAATCCAGTTTATTCCCCGTAAACTTATAGGAAACGGCTCCATACCATCTTTAATATTATGAGACGACTCAATAAAATCGTAAATAAGGGCTTTCCCCTCCTCTTTGATTCCCTCTTGTGACAAAAAATCAAAATAGGTAAGATTGTATGTCCAGAGCTTTCCATACTCAGCATAATTCCAATCAATCCCATCTTCAAAACTTTTTGAGAGATTCAAAAGAGAGAACTTATCTCCTCTAAGATAACTATCTTGAATATGAATACTCTCCTGAAGTGACAACCCTCTAACCATAGAGGGTCGAGAAAGAGGATAACGCAAAGAGAGCCCTTTGCGAATTTTTCCCCGAATCATATAATAGAGACGATAATAGATCTGCTTAGCCTTCAAATACTTTACAGTATGGTAAAGTTGCACCCAAGAGGAGAGTCTCATTTAGTTTACCTGCTTCTCTTCTCGAATAAAGTAGAATGCCAACAATGTAGTTAGAAACAACAAAATAAATAAGCTATAACGCTTAAGTGAGGGAATCGATCGCTCATACGATTCACAAGTACACGATGAATCTATAAAGATACTTGCCACATTAGAACGTCCATCCTGTGTACTTCCTGTTAATGAATCCTCACAACTTGATGTAATAATAGTATAGTAAATAGGTGTAGGAGATACCCCTGAAAATTCTGTATCAGGCTCAAACAAGATTTTTCCATTATCCACAACCCAAATACCTTCTCCTTCAACCTCTAAACGATCATAAAGGGTTAAATTTGCATCAACGCTTCCCTGATTAGTCCAAAGTTGTTGCCCCTCTTCAATTGAGAGTAGTTTAATCTCTTCGAAAGAAGAGGTTAAATCATTTTCTAAAACATCGATCACAAAAGTTCCCTCTTCAAAATCGACCTTAACACTATCATCATAAGCCACTACTTCATCACAAAAAACTTTTGGATAGATCCCCATATCAATAGAGAGATTACACTCCTCTTCTGTATCTACGGCATCCAAATAAAAAGGATCACTCTTATTAGTATCCCGATTAACATCAGAATCGTTATCATCTCCTCCCACATCTTTAAGTGTGGCCACATAATTACGATACTCTAAAGGAAAATTAGAAAACCCAACACAATATTTACCAATAGGGATCTCTCTAAAAAGATACTTCCCTTCAGCATCTGTTATTGTCTGATTCAACTCTGTTTGACAATCTTCAGCATAGAGTGTAACATGAACATTAGCTATACCTACCTCATCATCATCTTGAATCCCATTACGATTACGATCCTCCCAAACATAATTACCCAAACACCGATATGCCCCTATCTCCTCTCCAGACTCTAATACTGGTTCAGATTCAAACTCTTCAACACTGCTCTCCTCTGTATCGGTAGGAATAATTGTACTAACCACAGCAGGAATATAAGTTGTACTTACAGAACTAGAAGAGGTAGAAGAGACTGCTGAAGTACTATTACTTATATCAGTAGGATTAGTACAAGAACCCATAATCTTAAGTCCTCCATGACCATCGGCAATAAAAAGTTTATTATCTGCAAAAAAGAGCCCATTAGGCTGAGAGAGGGGATAGAACGCACTTACTTCATAATTAGAGGTATCCACAACACTAATACCTTGATACCATCCAACCACAAAAAGATTACTTTCATCACTTGATGCCACAACTTGCATGACCGTAGCATTTATATCTATCTCTTTTAGAAGTGTTATATTCTCTAAATCTTGAATATCTATAACTTTTAGTCCTCCATCTGCATCCGATAAGAAAGCTTTACTTTCATCTAACGAGAGTAAAACATCTTCCAAATAATAGGTATCATAAGAAGTAATCAACTTAGGTTGAGTTGGTGTAGAAACATCAACAACTTTCATCCCTTGACTTAATGTCGATAAAAAAGCCTTAGTACCATCCTTAGATATGGTCACACTCTTAACGGTTCCAACAATACTACTATTCAATTCAGCGATAACCAAAGGATTCTCTGGATCAATTACACTCAAAATTTTAAATCCATCACCATAGTCCGCCACATAGAGCACCATATCATTACTTGATAATGCAACATCCAGAGCCAAACCATCAGAGAGATTATTCTCTCCAACTAATAAAGGATTAGAGAGATCTGATAGATCTAAAACTTTAATTCCACCATTATAATTTGCCAAATAGGCATACTGTTCATCTGCTGAGAGTACCGCATCTTTTAAAATGGCTCCTGTGGTGTATTCTGAGATCAGTGTAGGAGCAGTAGGATTGGATACATTAACTATCTGCAATCCTGCTCCTCCATTTGAGACAAAAGCCACCTCGTGATCTTTTGATAACACCACTCTTTGTGCATAGGCATAAGATAGAGAGTTTACATCAAACTCACCAATCAAGTCCAAGTTTGAACACTCCGTTGATGCTCGACCATAATTTAAAAATATTACTAAAAATAAAACAATATGATATAGATGTTTCATTTTTTCCTCCTCTGTAAAAATAGAAACATATTATACCATAAAAAAATTATTTATAACATAACTATATCTTAAGTAATTGTTTTTTCTTAATTGAATCAACTATTCTAAATGTTGCTCTTGTTGTATTAAAAATCGATTCTATCGTAATAGCGGGTTCTCGTGTTGCAATTGCCTCTTGAAATGCTTCAAACTCTGCCTTAAATCCTTTATCCTGATTGGCACTCTTATGCTTCTGCTCTTTACCATTTTGATAGATAACCAATTCTCTAAAATCATTCATTCTCATGCTTACACCATTGGCAAACAGCTCTATGGACTCTTTAGGCATTGCACTATCTCCATACGCATAATAGGCAATGGTTGCTGTACTCCCATTAGAGTAGTTTAAAACAATATTTACATTATCTTCATCGGGAATCGATCCATTCTCTTTTTCGACAACAGAAGCATAAACAGACTCAACCTCAGCCCCTATAAGATAACTACAAGTATCGATAAAATGACACACTTCTCCGATAATACGACCTCCTCCGATCTCTCGATCTTGAATCCAAACATCTTTAGGAATCACCCCTGCATTAACACGATAGTTAATCGCAATGGCTCCATCAATATGCTTTTTCATCTCTTGAATCATGGGAGAGAAGCGTCGATTAAAACCAACTTGAACAATGGTCTCATAAGCATAAGCTGATTCAATCTCATCAAGTTCAGACTCATAAATACAGAGGGGTTTTTCTACAAAACAATCTTTTTTTGCTTCAATAGATTTCAATACCAGTGATGCGTGGGTATTGTGTTGTGTGGTAATAACAACAGCATTAATCTCATCATTATTAAAAATCTCATCACTCTGAGTAGTAATGTATTTAAAATCATACTTCTTACCTATCCCTTGAGCACTTACACCTGTTGCTGTACAGAGCCCTACCAGTTCATACTTATCAATTTTACTTAAATGAGGAAGAATGACTGATTTTGTAAAGTTTCCTGCACCAATAAGCCCAATACCAATTTTATTAGGCAATGTTTTTCGCTCAACCCTTTTGACCATACGATGTTGAGAAAGATCAAGATCCCCTTTATACTTGAGTACAATCCCCAAATACTTCTCTTTAATTTTCCCCTCTAATAAATCATACGCCTCTAGAGCATTATCAAAATCATAAGTATGTGTAAGTAACGCCTTTGGCGTAATCTTGCCCTCTTCAATTAGACCTAAAAATGCTTCGAAGTTACGCTGTTCTGTCCAGCGAACCAGATCATAAGGGTAATCGATTCCTTTCTCTTCATACTCTGGGTCATATCTTCCTGGTCCATACGCCATAGAGAGTCGTAGATCCAACTCTTTTTTGTAATACTCATTTCGAGGAATATCCATACCAACCATTCCTAAAAAGACCACACGCCCCCGCATTCGTGAAATTTCAGCGGCATCAATAACGGGTTGATTAGAGCTGGTTGACGCGGCAATAATAACCGCATCCACACCATAACCATTAGAAAACTCTTTGGCTTTTTTAACCATCTCCGAAGCATGACACACCTCATCTGCACCCAATTTCTTCGCCAAAGTAAGTTTATCGGGATCCACATCACTTCCAATCACTTTACAACCATTGGCTTTGAGCAGTTGTACCGCCAACTGACCCAAAAGTCCCAATCCCATAACAGCAACCCGCTCACCTAGCTTCGGTTCAGTCTGTCGAACAGACTGCAACGCAATCGCACCTACTGTGACAAAAGCCGCATCAACATCATCTACCCCATCAGGAATCTTAACCATTAAATTTTTAGGAACATAATTAATCTCACTGTGGTTAGCATAGCCCGCACCACCACAAGCAACACGATCACCAATATTGATGCCACTTAACTTTTCACCCACTTCAATTACCCGTCCAGAGAGACTGTATCCTAAAGGAATGGGCGAATCCAATTTGGTAAAGACCTTCTCTAATGTATTTTTAAACCCCTCTTTTTTCATCTTATCAAGGGTTTGTTTTACCAAATCAGGACGATCTTTAGCTTTAGCAAGAATAGACTTCTTGGCAAAATCCACCAACATTTTTTCTGTTCCTGCACTTACCAAACTTACTGTTGTCTCAACCAATGCACCATTCTCTTGACAAACAGGTGCAGGAACATCAAATAGTCCAAGTTCTCCTGTTTTAAAACTCTGAATTAACTGTTTCATATTTTTTTATAACTTCCTATTTTATTAATTTTTCAATCTCTTCTTCAATATTAATGGTTAAATCTTTAACCCCATTTTGCAACATCTCTTCTACCTTGAGCATCACAAAAGTCGACCACTCAAGCTCTCTCCAGTCTCGTTTCTCCTCATCAAAAGGTTGAAGAACGGATTTTTCATGTCCTGCATCTTTGGGAATAAAACTTTTAGTAATCTTTTTGGACTCTTCCCAGATGGTTAATTTTCTAAAATCTTCCACATGGGCAATAATCTTCTCGTTTTGAAAGCTAATATTCTCCATTACCCCCTCAAATGGGTCAGAGCGTGTAGAGAAGGTCAATACCACCAGATCATCCAGATCACTCTTTAATGTTAAAACAAAATCATCATCTTTATGCTTTGGATTGGCTGTAATGAGTGTCAATTCAAACTGCTTAGGTAAGGTTGTTCGTCCCATAAGCAGATGAATAGCCAAATCCAACCAGTGCCCAAGATTACCAACAATCCGACTCCCTTCATTAGGGTTTCGATACCAGTGATCTGAAGGGAGTTTATGCCCCATAATAAAACAGTTTAATGTAATAGGAGAATCGGTAAGATATGATTTTATCATCCCTACAGCAGGACTAAAAGGACGGTTATATCCAGCATAGATCTTTTGATTACTCTGCCGTACAGTGCTTACAAGCTCTACATACTGTTCCATATTAACCGCAATGGGCTTCTCTACAAAAACATCTTTACCATGTTTGAGTGCCTCCACTGCATAAGGTGTATGTGTTGCATGGTTTGAGACCACATAGACCAGATCAATCTGTTCATCATTAAAGATCTCTTCAGGATCAGTTGTATAGTTATACGCGTTATACTCTTCAAAAAGAGAGATTGCTTTATTCTTATCGATATCCATGCTTGCAGCAATAATATCCCCTCTATTTTTTCGCAAAAAATAAGCAATATCGGTATAAGCATGGTTACCACAACCAATAATTCCTACCCGCTTATTTGAATGGTCACTACTTAAATCAATACGTTTTGGCTCATGATCATACTCTTTCTCCATATGATAATGTCCTTTAACCTTGATATGTGTTCTCGAAAGACCATACATATAGACATACTTTAAGACTTTTTTTATCTTAGCACTGTTATTTTCCAAGTATACTTTACTCATTTTCCTCTCTTTTATAAATTTAAATTCAAAGATTATATCATATTTTTGCACAGATACTATTGTTTTATAATATAAAACCAATTTTTCTGTATCTTTATATTATAAAATATATTTTATTTTTTTTTATTGTTTTATTATATTGTCAACTTCAACATGTTATCATACCTTTTGTTATCTAATATTTTTTATCTAGATAACAAAATAAATGTTCAAAAATTATTAAAAAAGAGTTTTTGAATATAAAAATTAAAAAAGGAAGCACTATGTCTATTCATTTAACCAAACTATCCTCAACCATAGGATTATCACTATTACTATCAAATCTATTAATCGCAGCAACCATTCCAAATACACCAGGGGAGTATGTTGGAGTCAGCAATATTACTGAAAACTCTGCACGAATTTCTTATCTTGATAACTCTACCGATGAAGATGGATTTAAAGTCTATATCTATGACAATACTGATGGAGTACTTGATGCCTCTATCTCTCCAAACCCCATTATTGTCCCTGCTAATGATGGTCCATCACCCTACCAATATACCAACCTTACAGGATTAGATCCTGAAACTTTTTACGAAGTAAGGATAACTGCATTTAACGAAGCAGGAGAATCTGAACCCACTGATCCATCAAGTGAGCATGGAGGACGATTTAGAACAACAGGAAGTTGTATTCCTGAAATGCCAGGACTTTATGTGGGTGTCTATGATGTTACAGAATCAAGTGCTAGAATCTCATTTAAGGATAACTCTGATAATGAAGATGGATTTAAAGCCTATCTCTATGAATATAACACCAACCAACTTGTGGATACCATTTTAATTGATGCAAAAGAGGGTGTCAATAACTACCAATATGCAACACTTTCAGGATTGGATGCCAATACACTCTATAAAGTTGAGATCAGTGCTTATAATGGATGTGGAGAGTCTGATACCACCACTGCAAGTAGCCAGACCAATGGACGAATTAAAACAACCCAAGGAGAGTGTCCTGCAAAACCCAATGAGTATGTTGGTGTCTATAATGTTACTGACACAACAGCAAGAGTCTCTTTCTTAGATAATGCCGATAATGAAGATGGATTCAAAGTCTATCTCTATGACTACAATACAAATAACCTACTAGATACACAAATTGTAGCACCAAAAGCAGGTGTTGGTAGATATCAATATACTACACTAACCAACCTAACACCCAATACTCTTTATAAAGTTGGTATCTCTGCATTTAACAGCAGTTGTGAGTCTAACCAGACACAAGCCAGCAGTCAAACCAACGGTCGATTCAGAACCAATCCTTAAAAAATTTCTACAACCCTCTTATAAAAGAGGGTTCTTTCTCTTAAAAAAATAGTTTAATTTGAAACAAATAACAATAAATAAAAATATTTTATATTTTTTTTTAATTTATTAGATTATTTTTTATACAGAATTCTATATTTTTTGTTTTATTCTATTATTATATTAAAAGTGATATGATTCGATTTAATTACAGACCCATATAGGGATCTGTAATTAAAACAAAGAAAACAATTAAAAAATATTTTCTCATTGCTCAATCGAGCCAATGAAAAGTGGGAAATAAAAAAAGGATACCGTATGTTAAGAAAAATTACAACCATCAGTCCGCTCTCCTCTATTACTGGATTATCCCTAATCCTATCTGGTCTATTAAGTGCTGCTACTATCCCTAACACCCCTGGTCTCTATGTAGGTGTAAGTAACATTACAGAAACATCTGCACGTCTCTCATATCTTGATAACTCAACCGATGAAGATGGTTTTAAAGTCTATATCTATGACAATACTGATGGGGTACTTGATACCTCCATCTCTCCAAACCCCATTATTGTTCCTGCAAATGATGGAGCCTCTCCATATCAATATACCAATCTCACAGGCTTAGAGCCTCATACTTTTTATGAAGTTCGAATAACTGCTTTTAATGAAGCAGGAGAGTCTGAACCTACCGATCCCTCTAGTGAAAATGGTGGACGATTCAGAACTATTGGTACCTGTATTCCAGAGATGCCAGGATCTTATGTGGGTGTTTGGAACATCTCTGAATCGGGAGCACGTATCTCCTTTAAAGACAACTCCGATAACGAAGATGGATTTAAAGCATATGTCTATGAGTACAATACCAACCAACTGGTTAATACCATGCTTATTGATGCCAAAAGTGGTACAGGAGATTTTCAATATGGTGATATTTCAGGATTAGAAGCCAATACAATCTATCAAGTCAAAGTAAGTGCCTATAATGGCTGTGGAGAATCTGAAACAACCAATCCAAGTAGTATCGATAATGGTCAATTTAGAACCACCGTAACCGATTGTCCAACCATGCCTGGTGCCTATGTGGGAGTCTACAATGTAACCGATACTACTGCACGTATTTCGTTTATGGATAATTCCGATAATGAGACAGGATTTAAGGTTTATGTTTATGAGTATGATAGTGATGCCCTAGTAACTAGCTTTACTCTACCTGCAAAATCAGGAGTTGGAACCTATCAGTATGGTAACATTACAGGACTTCAGCCCGATACACTCTATAAAGTTCGTGTTTCTGCAGTTAATGCTACTTGTGAGTCTCCACTTACAACCCCAAGTAGCCAAACCAATGGTCGATTTAAAACCAATCCATAATCCTCTAACATTCTGTGAGCGTTTTTATAACGCTCACTCTACTCTGTAGGGATTGTAAACCCTGTGGTATTGACAAAAAGTGGATCTGTATCTGCAAGATTGCTTTCCAACGTTAAAGAGTCGATCTCAAAACCATCTCCATACTTTCCACCATTATTTCGTCTTAATACAATTGGTGTATAATCCGTTCCTGTAAAATTATTTCCAATAATGGAGATATCACCAAAATCTGCACCGTTGAGATAGATCCCTATGGGTAAATGATCCTCTCTTGAAGTATTGATAAATCGAGAGTTTTCAATGGAGAGATGTTTAACATTCCCCATAATCATCTGATACTCTGTACCGATACTACTGCTACCAAAAGTACAATCTTTAAAACTCAGATCTCCTGCAATCTCAAATCGAACATTATACCCACCATCTTGAACCAATGCAGGGATAAAAGAGGTATCTTCAAACGAAAGCTCTTCATGAATACTCTTTGTTGGATAGGCCTGAAAAGGGTGATACCCCTTAAAGTTACAATGCTTAAAAGTTCCAAAAGAGGTATCACGCGTTACCCGCCCCTCTTCAACACCATCAACTTCATTAGAGATATCAAAACCATCTTTATTGGTGGTATTGACATCTTCTACTTCAAAATAGTGATTGGCAAAAAAGTTAATCGAACTTCCCCGACTGTTAACGTAACCATCACTCACCACAGCATGACGCAAAGTGATGTTGTCTGATGCCACCACATGCAGTGCTGTCCAGATGCTATTAGAGGTGGTTGATTTAAAATTATCAATTAAGATATTATCCGATTCATAGATCAGTGGCCCCTCTATCTTAATATTTGCTTGTTCGAAATTTATAATATTAATATCTGATGAAAATGCGATAATGAGGTCATGAAACATATCAAAAGTATGATCTTCATTCATACGTAGATGATGAGATTCATCTCCAGAGAGAAGATCCTGACTATAATATTGTGAAGAGTAGTCTTTGATAAAAATATTCTGAAATGTCACATGTGCTGCATCATAAATATGTACCAAAGAGGCAACTTCATCACCCTCTCGCGGATACTGTGTGGGACAATCTCCATCAAAAACAAGATTTGAGATCTTAATCTCCTCATCAAGTGCATTATTGCTCAATGTTAAAATATTGCTAGAGGTTCCAAACTCCGTACGTCGTGCTTTGAACGTTGAACCATTACCATCAATCACTGTTGTACCATCTCGAAACAAACGTTCAACATTATAAACACCTCGTGGCATGGTAATATGTCCTGAGACTTTCAGTGCCTCCGTAATTGCTTGAGTATCGTCTACTCCATCATCAGGAATGGCTCCAAAATCAGTAATGTTAACCACTACAGAACTATTGGTCTCCTCCTCTTGATCCTCTACACTCTCAATAAAAAGCTTTACCTCATCTGTTCCAACCGCTCCATCATCATCTTTGACACTTAAAGTAAGGAGTTCAATCCCACTCTTCTGAGGGGTATAGGTAAAGCTTGCTTCAGTAGAGAGAAGCACTCCCTCGCTTGTCCACTCATACGAAACCACTGATCCATCCTTATCGTAAGCGGTTCCAACAAGATTGATACTCTCCCCCAATGTTAAACTTTGATTCTCTCCTGCACTTACCACAGGAGCCTCATTAGGCAATTCACACCCTACGGTTCGAAAGCTCTTAACTACAGGAGAGGACTCTCCACTCTCATTATAAGCAACCAGATCAACGGTATACAAGGAGCAAGGCTCCAGATCTATCAATGTCTTATACTGATAGGTCTCACTCCCCTCTTTGGGAGGAATATTGGCAATCTCAACACCATTATGATAGATTTTAAATCCATCTTCATTATCGGATTGATCCAAAAAACTCAAACGTGCACTGGTATCTGTAAAGGCATACGCCCCAACATTAATGGGTGTGTTTGGTAGAGTCTGAGCATAAAGAGCTCCAGAAAGAAGCAACAGAACTGTAGTATTTTGATATATCATAAGAATATCCCCTATTTATAATATGTTTAGAGTATATTACCTAGATACTTAAAAAAATATTTAATTTAAAAAAAATAGAAAAATGGAACTCTTTTCCAGTTATAATCTAAAAAATAAAGATTTTTTTCATTGTTTTATATTCTTTTTTATTTTAAAGTTTCCCATGACTTTATAGAGACTCTTTTTATCCAAAAGTCCATAAAAATGATTATTAATTAATTTAAACAACTCAACCACACCACCACCTTGCCAATTAAAGGCGATAGGCGTATAGTCCTCACCATGAAAGTCATTCTCTCTAATTTCAACCTCATTAAAATGTTTACCATAGAGATAGATTCCGATAGAGGGATTAATAAATTTAGAGGAGACCACCTTAATCTCTTTACTCTCTCCCATAATAATGCCATAGGTCTTAAACGAACTACTCCCAAACGTACAATGATCAAAAACTACCCGACCTGCCTTCTCTATTCGTGCACTCCAACTCTCATAGCTCTCTTTTTTAGTGGGAACAAAATGGGTATTTTTAAACGTCACCTCTTCAATACTCCCAATGGTCGGATAACCATGAAGGGCTCTCTGTCCCTGAAAGTAACAATCTTCAAATCGACCAAAAGAGGTATCTCGAGCAATCCGTAAAGAGGTATCTTTAACCATAATCTCATTTGAGATATCAAACCCCTGCTTATTTTTGGTGGTTGTATTTTTAATTACAAAATGGTGGTTGGCAACAAAGTTAATGGAACTCCCACTTTGATTTAAAGCTCCATCAGAGACATTTATATCACGCATCTCGATCTCATCTGACGCTAAAATGCTCAAAGAGCTCCAGATATCAGGAGAGTGAGATGACTCAAAATGATTCAAATTAATTTTATCCGAATCATAAATTAAAAGTCCTTCTGTTTTAATATTCTTTAACTGCTCCATATTCACAATCGTAATATTTTTAGAAAACGCAATATATATCACAGAAAACATATCTTTTTTATGATCTTCATTTAATAAGGCATAATTAAACACCTCCCACCAATTTGAAGCGTGGTTAAGACTCTTTACCCCATTTAGTAGTACCGATTTGGCATCATAAATATGTAGAAGTGAAGCCACCAATCCTCCTGCTTTGGCATCACCATTACTGTACCCTCCATCCAAAATAAGGTTATCAATAACAATCTTATCACCACTTAAAGTCATGATATTTTTAGAAGTTCTTCCCGACTGATTGGTATCAAGTTCACTCTGAAATGTTGCACCATTTCCATGAATAATGGTCTCCCCTTTTAGACGTATCAATCCATGTACAAGATAGACTCCTTTAGGTAGGGTGATCTCTCCAGAGATATCCAGTGCTTTTTGAATCGCAAGGGTATCATCCTTAGCATCATCAGGAGTTGCCCCAAATGCGGTGACATCTAGAACCTCTCCTGTTATCCCCTCTAGAGTAGCTACAGAGAGCACCATAACAAGCGTTATAACCCAATGAAATAATAAAATACTACGCTTCATTAAAAAAATCCCGATAAATTCCCAACGTCTTTTGGTTATTTACCCCTTTTTGAATATAAGATTTTACATTATTAGAGATCTCTAAAAACTTCTCATTATCATGGTCTACAACTTCCACGATTGCCTTAGCAAACAGTGCAGGATCTTCAAGGGGGAGACTGTACCCTGCCTGATGTGATTCTAGCTCTTGCCATGGTGTCTTATCACTAATGAGTGGAATTAAACCTACCTGCATCGCCTCTACAATGGCATGCCCAAAGTTCTCTCCTTTGGTTGGGACAAAAAATAGATGATACTTAGACAACGTTTCAGGAATCTTCTCGGGCTCCAAAAAGCCTCGATAATTCACCTCAATATGGTTTGGAATTTTCTCAATAATCGATTGACACATCTGCCAATACACCTTATCCTCATCAGGACCATAGATATCAAAAAAAAGTTGCCCTTCAAATTTGAAATCCCGTAATACCTGTAACGCATAATCAAGGTTCTTAACAGGAGCAATACGCGAGAGAAAAACCATTCTTAATATGCCACTTTTTTTAATAGGAAGCACTACAGAGTGCTTCATCTCCGCTTTAGGATTGGGAATTAGCACAACCTTATTGTTAGGAAACATCCGTACGATATCCTCTTTATCTTCAGGACTCGTTGCCTGAAAAGTAATCCCCTTGGAGAGATTAAAGAGCTTATAGAGTGCTAAGTATACCTTTTTTTTGGTTGCCTTAATTGAGAGTGCCCCTCGCCCTAGCTCTCCTCGTGGTGCCAAAAGAATCGGGGCTTCTACTTTTCTTAACATCTTTAAAACCATAAGCGATTGTGTTGTAATATCAAAAAAACTGTTCACATAGATTCTATCTGCTTGTACCAAACTTACGACCCTCTCCATAGACTTGATACCTAAGGAGCTAAGATAGATAATACGTACCCCATCTTGATTAATAAATTGATCAAATACTACCCCCTCATAGGGCTCAGTGGCCCCAAGATCACGATCAGAAGTGGCAATGGTAATATCAAACTCCTCTTTAAGCCCCTCAACAAGTGCAACCAAAGAGCGAACTGTCCCTCCTGATTTGGTTGCGGGTAGATACCAACGGGTTATAATTAGTAATTTTTTTTTCATCTCTATTCTTCCTCTTTTTCATTATTGATTGAACTGATAAAAATCAGAAACAGCACATTATACGCCGCAAAAAAGCTTCCATACGAGAGCCCAATAAAGATAAAAATATAGGTAAAGATATAAAGATAATCATCCTGTTCATTAATGGCTCGATTGAGCATCGAAAAAATATAGATATAGAAAAAAATTGCTGCAAATCCAAAACGCACCAAAATACGGGTCAAAAACGATTCGCTTCCTCCATCACTAAGGTTCAAACTCTGATCCACATAGAGCTCGACCTCTGCAGGACTCAACCCCCATGGATGTTCGACAAAGAGGCGAATATGCTCTTTCCAGATATTGGTTCGTGCGATATCTTTAAGAATCTCATCTACACTGTGATACCCCCTAAAAAAATACTCTGAGATCACCTCATTATCTAGACTCAATAAAAAATAGATGATATCCTCAATAAAAACCACCATTAAAATAGGTACAAAAATTAAAATGGTGGGAATCACCACTTGATACAACCAGTTCTTTCTAAGTGGAAATACTTTTAATATCCATGAGAAAAACAGCACAAAAATCAACACCAGCATCACTGTTCTAGAGATCCCAAAATAGATAAAATAGAGCGTCAATGTAAAAAAGAGAAGCCGTCCGTATCGATTTTTATTAAAAAAGTAGTTCAATAAAAAAACAATAAAGGAAAAATAGATACTCGTGGTTACGTTTGGAAAGAGCGATACTCGCCCAGAGAGGTGTTCATCGTAGTTAAACCCCCCCTGCCCTGGTAAGAATCCATAAATGCTATAACCACTATAAAAGAGCGGAACCGAAATCAGCACCGAGAGTAAAAAGAGGGTATTTATCAGTCGTAGACTTACCCGTAATCGAAAATTGTTCACCACCGCAATCAATAATCCAAAAAGCATCACCGCAATAAGTGTGGTAAAATCCTTACGAATCAAGCTCAACGTACTGGCAAAAAAGATAAAAAGCAAAATCCAATAGGTCTCTCGTGTTACAGAAAGACTCCCCACATAAAAAAGTGCCAACATAATAAACATCGAGATGGGTAACGTAATTAAAATATAACTGGGCTCTTGCAGATAGATAATCCCCCAATAATAAACAATCACTACCGCAAACAGTGTATGTAGAATATGCCCCCTATCAATACGCTCAATGGTTCTACCCATTAGTGAAATCTCCCCGCTGCTTTGAGCTTCTCGTAGTGTTCTTTGTTTCGCTCAGAAAATTGCCGTGCAGGAGCCCCTCCCACAATGGCATACTTAGGCACATCTTTAACCACCACACTTCCTGCTTGAACAATAGCTCCCTCTCCGATGGTTACACCACCTAAGATAATCACCTCATTACCTAACCAGACATTATCTTCGATGGTGACATCTTTACAGATATAGGTTGTATCATAAGGGATCTTCTCTCCCTCATAATTGTGGTTTTGCGTAATAATAGAACAGCGTTTTCCTGAGTGAAAATTATCCCCAATCTTTACTGTACCACATCCACCAATCTCCATGCCATTAAAATTAACATTACGTCCCAAAAATGTCTTGGGTGTTGCTGTACTGTATCCATTAACATAGAGTGGTTCTTGATACGATGCCACCTTTTTTTTAATACGTACAGTAAAGAGATAACGTAAAACTTTGTCGATTAATCCTCTCATCTTCCTTTCTCCTCTGTTGAGATAAAAAATAACCAAGGCATCTTGTGTACATGGTTAGCCACCACAAATGCCACAAGAAAAAAGATCGCCAAGGTAATCACAGTTCCATACGCTACCCCAATGGCACCAAAACGATGGATCAACCAATAGTTCATCAGCAGATTCAACAGTAGGCTCAAAAAGCTCATTATAGAGAGTAGCTTAACCCGTTTTTCATAAAAAATATAATTGGTAACCACCTTATACATCCCCAAAAATCCATATCCCAAAGCAATCCAAAAAACATACGCTATCGCATCCATAAACTTTGCATCAACAAATAACTGAAAGAGTAATGGGGTCATCAACCAGATCAAAAATGGTAAAAATGCAAAAAAGAGTATTGCCCCATAGGAGATCTTGACAATTTTAATCTGATTCTCCCGTAATCCTGTTTTCAGATTGCTAAAGAGATAAGGTACCCATGCTTGGTTAAATGACTCCTGCACAATCATCGCAATCATGGCAATCTGAGCCCCAACAGCATAGAGTCCTAAGGCTTCATTACCTAAATAGTACGAAATAAAAAGCCGATCAGACATCATAAAGAGTGCTGCACTTACCACATGCAAAATAAGCGGTGCACCCATCTCTATGGCACGTTTCACATACTCCCAAGAGATTGCCCATCGTAATAGACCCAAACGCACCAACAGATACAGCCCCACCAAAGAGAATAGTAAATAGGTTATAAAAATTGCCAAGACCCGTCCTTCCCAGTTGAGTTGTAACAACACAACCAAAATAAGTGTTAATAATAGGTTTAAACCTGTCAATGAGAGCTGATATTTAGCATAGTTAAGAGGTCGTTCACTAATCCGATAGATCGATAAAAGGGTCTGTGGCACAACCTGCATTAGGGCAATGAGCGGTACCAATAGAAGCCAGATTAAAGAGGTTTCCATAAAATGGAAAAAAAGCCCTTGAAAAAGTATAAAAAATCCCAAGACCATCAAAACCATTCCTAGAGGAATAACCAAAACAGAACTCACCCATAAAGAGAAGGCATCTTGATCTAAGGTATGATACTCTAACTGCAATGTGGAGTGAACATTCAAAGAGACAAAAGGAAAAGTAAAAAGAATAAAAATCTGCATAATGGTCAAAAGACCATACGCCTCAACACTTAGATAGTGGGTTAAAATCGGCAACAATAAAAAAGGGATTGCGGCATTAAGTAATGATGTCAACGTATAAATAGAGAGCGATTTAAAAAAGTGCATTAACCCTACCTTTTGCTCAAAAGCAACCCTGCAATCTCAAAATCAATTGCTTCATCAATATCCACAGAGTCCCAGCGATCCATAATATAGGCAAAGATATCTTTTTTTAATAAAAAACTCCGCTCCGCTAATAGTCGATCAATACGTACCAGATAGATCGCCCCATTTAGACGATAATAAACATCAAGATCCTGACTACGTTTGTTAATCACCTCTTCACGCAAGAAGTTCTCCATCGAGAGTGATGCATCCAAACGATTTGACCACAAAGGAGAGTGCTCCATCTCACACACACTAATCACCGCATTGGCTTGTTTCTCTACCATAAGAGCTGCTGCTTCATCGATATGCTTTGCCGTACGCAGAGGAGAAGTAGGTTGCAAGAGTGCAATATGTGTGTACTCAGGATAGGACTCAACAACCTGCTTCACCACATCAAATGTCGATGCAGTATCACTTGCTAAGTTATCGGGTCGTAAAAGGGCTTGTGCCCCTAAAGAGCTTGAGAGTTCCAAAATCTCTTTATCATCACTCGAGACCACGACCTCATCAATACATGAGCTTTCTAAAGCCGCATTAATGGTATAAGAGATCAAAGGGTTACCGTTGAGTGAGAGTATATTCTTACGGGGGAGCCGTTTGCTCCCACCTCGTGCGGGGATAACCCCTAAAATACGTTGTTTAGACATAATATTCCTTAGTTTAACACTAACAGTTTTTATAATTTAATGCTTGGCAATCCAGATGAAGATAGTGCACGATAAGCCAATGCTATACGCTCTTGAAAGCTAGGTACAATCATCTCTTGAGGAATCTCAAAAAGACAATACGATGCCTCGGTTACAAAATAGGGCAAGGTCATCAATGCCGTAGAGTAAAAAGTAGCAAAATCACTTGGAACCTTCTCTGCAAAGATCATCTCCAACTCTAAAGGATTACTAAACTCCTGATATACAAACCCCAAATCCTCTACAATGGGTTCCATTACCGCTCGATCTTGAGCACGATGACCAACATAGATCCGCTTTTGATCTCTGTAGTGCGTTGCAATAGACTCAAGCAACTCTTTATAATCCGACATTGAGACAATCCCCAACTCTACCAATGGTTGCCCCACAAAATAGAGTGCCTTGATCTGCTCTTTTTTATCTATATAAGATTTAAAAAAACGATACTCATTACGTACTACAGGAGAATAATCTAACGTATAGATGGTAAAAAAACTGTGCTTAATCGCTCCTAAATCATAACCCAAAGCTCGATAGATCCAGTGCCGTATTTTTACCTTTAAACTCGTTTGCTTTTGATGCTCTTGGTAAAAAGTAACCACAATCCCATCATCCAAAAGGTAAACCTCTTTAGCCTCAAAGCTATTGACCACATGGTTCATATGATCCCCCTCATAATCTCCGACAAAAATATAGCGTAACGAAGGAAGATTCATCTCCTTTTTTAGTCGCTTCACCGCTAGAGCAAATCCAAGCCTCCCTTTTAGTGTTTGTGGTAGTGCTAGAGAGTAACTGCCATGCCAAGGGATCATCGATTTAAGCTTTTGCATCTGCTCTTGTGTTCGAGGGTTATCAACATACAAAATTAAAAGGATTGGCTCTTGCACCTTAAAGTGATGCACCGCCTCAATGGCATTCATCAACTGCAAAGGGCTTGAGACAACAAAAAGGGCTTGTGACTCCATCAATTAACCTCAGCTTGGTAATCCTGCTCAAATCGTTTAAGCACAATATCCGTCCAGACACGCGACCAGTGCAACTTATGGTTAACAAACTGCTCTTTGACCAGAGGATCCAACTCAAAACGATCAATATTTTTTCTAAACCACCCCTCAAAGGGAAGAGTAAAGCCCATTTTAGGACGATCAATCACCTCATTAGGCAGAAGAGATTTAACCGCATCGGCTAAAATAATCTTATTAATACGCTTATCAAACTTATCTTTTGGAGGAATACGTAGTACATAATCTACCAAAGCTTGATCCATAAAAGGAACCCGAATCTCCAAGGAGTTTGCCATTCCAAAGACATCAGTATCACGTAAAAGCTGATTTTTCATATAGAGACGTAACTCAAAAAAGGAGATCTTATCCTCGAGTGCCTCAATCTTCTCACTATTATAGTACTCCCAGATCTTTGCAATTGCCTGATAGACCAATGCCACATCGACTTTTAAAATCGATGCCACTTCACTCGGAGCAAACACCGCTCGAGTAGGAAGATAGAGTGCAAGTTCACTCTCCATCGCCAAAAGCTCCAACTTTTTATATTTGTGAGAGAACTTTAACATGCTTACAATAAAAGAGGGGAGTGATTTTAAAGTTTTAAGTTTTGAGGCATTACCAAAAGAGGCATAACCATAAAAGATCTCATCTCCTCCTACCCCAGAGAGTACCGTCTTTAGACCAATCTCCCGAGCAGCTTTAGAGACAAAGAACGTATTGATCCCATCAATGGTTGGTTGATCAATCGATGCCATAAAGTCATCAATTGAAGATAAAAAGAGTGCCTCATCAATCAGGTACTTGGTGTGTTTGGTTCCATAACGCTTGGCAACAAGATCCTGATAGTACTCTTCGGAAAACTCCTTCTCGTTAAAGACCAATGAGAGCGTCTGAAGCTCATCTTTATACTCTGCTGCAATGGCGGTAATAGCAGAAGAGTCTAATCCTCCTGAGAGAAAAGTACCAATGGGGGCATCACTAATTAGGTGTCGCTTAACACTTTGATGTAACAGCTCCCCCACATCATCTACCATCTCCTCATAGGGTTTATCTATCTTTGGCTGATAGATAAAATCATTATAGATCTGCGTACGCAAACCCCTTTGAGGATGATAATACCCATACGCTCCTGCAGGAAATGTCTCTATTCCCTCATAGATACTCAACGGTTCAGGAACAGATCCCAAGAGTAAAAAGAGCATTTTGGCTTCGATATTTAAACCTTTAGCATAAGATTTAAGTGGTCTTATCTCGGAAGCGAAGGCAAACTCTCTTTCATTCTTAACATAATAAAGAGGCTTCATCCCACTTCGATCCCGAGCCAAAAAGAGCTCTTTGGTGGTACGGTTAAGAATCGCAAAGGCAAACATCCCATTCAATCGATTAACTACTCCCTCACCATACTCCATAAAACCCTTTAAAATCACTTCGGTATCAGAGTGTGAGTTAAAATGATGCCCTTTTGCCTCGAGCTCCTTTTTAATCTCTTCAAAATTATAGACCTCTCCATTGTAGATAATAATATAAGAACCATCATCACTCAACATCGGCTGATGTCCCAATGGAGAGAGATCCAAAATTGAAAGACGCGTATGCCCTAGAGCAATATGTTCATCAATAAAGACCCCATAATCATCGGGTCCTCGATGATTTAACATTTTTAATCGAGTCTCAAATGCTACTCGATCGACCCCCTCATGGGATACCGTTCCTAATATGCCACACATAACTGGTATTGCTCCTTTTTAAAACACTTCATAATACTCTCGATTCGCCTTCTCAAACTCTTCAATTCGCCCAATATCCAACCAGTAATCACGAATAGGAAAAGAGATACTTCTTTTTCCTTCAGCAATCAAGTGCTCAAAAAGGGTAGGCATATCAAAAAAGGTATCCTTGGGGATATACGAGAGGACTTTGGGACTCAATATATAAACCCCACCACTTACAAAAAAGTGCTGAACGGGCTTCTCTTGAATACTTTTAATCTCAACACCATCAACATTAACCACCCCATAAGGTACCTGATACTCATACTCTCTCACCCCCATGGTGGCATAAGCGTGATGTCCTAGATGATACTCCAGCATTGTCCCAAAATTCATATTGGTCAATAGATCACCATTCATTACAAAAAAATCTTCATCTAACCCCTCAGCGATCAAGCCCAGTGCCCCTGCGGTACCCATGCGTTGCTCCTCATGAAGGTACTCAATATTAACCCCAAAAGCTGATCCATCACCAAAATACTCAATGATCTTCTCTGCTTTATACCGTACACTTAAAATAATATTAACAAATCCATGCTTTTTAAAGTTGAGAATAATGGTCTCTAAAATGGGACGATCTCCTACTTTGAGCATCGGTTTTGGGGTCTCTTCAGTAAGTGGGCGTAGACGTGTTCCCAATCCACCAACCATAAGTACTACTCGATTGGTTTTAATTTTGGGTGTAAGCAGTGTCTCTACTGCCTCAATGCCAACCACACGCCCTGCATCATCCAAAATAGGAATCTGATAGAGACTCTTACTGAGTGCCTTATTTAAGATCTCCTCTTGAGTCTCTGAGAGATAACCAACCGTAGGTGTACGAAAAATAATCTCTTCAATAGAATCTTCCAATCCTAAACCACGAAGAAGCCCTCGTCTAATATCTCCATCCGAAAGGGTTCCAAGTAGACGCTGCTCCTCATCTACCACCAGTGCAATTCTCTTAGCACCACGATCAATCACCTCTAACGCCTCTTTAATGCTGAGTGTTGGAGCAATTAAAATCTCTTTATAGTGCATCTATCTCCCCCTCTATTGGAATATCATAAAACCTCTTTTTGAGTATCTCTTCTAAATCAAAATTTCGAATAACCTCTTTTACTGCCACACTAGCACCCCCTTCCCCATAAGGATTTTTTACCTTGGCTAACTCTCTTTGAAATGCTTCACTATAGAGGGTATCAAACGCATCAAGAATCGACATCTTCTCAGGAGCACAGCAAAGCACACTCTTTGCCATAATCCGCCCTTTTTGTCGATCTCCAATATTGATGGTTCCAATCTTAAATGAAGGAGCTTCAATCAGTCCACTAGAGCTGTTGCCTACTACAGCATCCATAAATTGTAGTGCACTCAAATAGCGTAACTGCCCCAACGAGACAAATGCAACCGAACGCTCTGGATGGTTAGCCACATAAGCGTCAATCATCTGATTAATAACCCTTCCATCCTTATCGCTGTTGGCTTTAGTAAAGATTACGAATGTATCTTTAAGCTCATCAATTGCATCTAAAAGCTCCTGAAACTGCCCCTGTGCGGTCGCATTCTCTAGGGTAACGGGATGAAAAGTAACCAAGATATTTTTGGATTTAAGTTGGGCATTAATCGAGGCTTCAAACCCCTCTTTTCCCATCAGAGGAAGACGTAAAATATTATCCAATCCCATTCCTCCTACATTAAAAACACGATCAGGAGACTCTCCCATCTGAATAACCCGTGCCCGATACTGCTCTGTAGCAGTAAAATGTAGGTGACTCATCTTGGTTATGGCATGACGAATCGATTCATCAAATGCCCCTTCTGTTGTCTCTCCACCATGAAGATGTGCAATGGGAATATTGGCAATCATCGCCGAAGAGACCGCAGAGAAGATCTCATAACGATCCCCCAATACCACTAGAAGATCAGGCTTCAAACGTGCATAGGCTTCAACAAAAGAGATCTGAGCCAACCCCATGGATTTAGATACGCCTATTGCGGTATCCGAAGAGAGTAGCATCTCAATTTTAGCATCGATCTCAAACTCCTCTTCAATACTTTTATAGGTCAAGCCAAACTCAGGACTTAGGTGCATTCCTGTTACAATCAGTTGTAGTTGAAGTGCCTCATCCGCTTGGATCTCTCTTATTAGCCAATAGAGTAGTCCATACTCCGCTCGAGTTCCTGTTACCACACATATTTTTCGTTGACTCATAATGGCTCATCCTCTTGGTAATCTCTACTAGCAGGCATCCCTATCATCTCATCCCAACGCATAGGAGAGACTCCTGTGGCGGGTCGCTTGATTGTCATGTTCTCTTCTGAAAAAATCTCCCCTTTTACAATGGGTTTAGATGCAACAATCGATTTTCGAGCCACAGAACGATTGGGCAATTCACTAGATGTCGGACGCTTTAGAGGCGATCCTAATGCCAACTCAATATTGCGAATAGATCGAACCATGGCACGCAACTCATGAGGTTCAAGTGAGGCTTGATGGTCGGGTCCCTCCATCTGCTTGTCCAATGTAAAATGTTTCTCTATTACCGATGCCCCGAGTGCTACGGCTGCAATATCGACCTCAATACCTAGGGTATGGTCACTGTATCCATACGCCAAATCAAAACTTTTTCCTAATGTCACCATAGCACGAAGATTTACATCCTCCATCGGAGTAGGATACATGGTATTGGCATGTAAAATGGTAATCTTCTCTCTAGGTGTTCCTGCATCAAGCAGAACCTCTAAAGCATCCTCTATCTCTCCTAAGTCAGCCATACCTGTAGAGAGAATGATCTCTTTTTTAAGTGCTCCAATCTTGCGAAGGTAGGGAAGATTGGTAATCTCTCCACTTGGGATCTTAAAGATTCTCAACCCCAATTCATTTAAAAGATCAACACTCTCTAGATCAAAAGGGGTCGATAGAAACATAATTCCCCGCTCTTTGGCATACGCCATAAGTGTATGGTGTGTATCAATATCAAGCTCTAGACGTTTAATCATCTCAAACTGTGACTCATCTTCTCCTGTGGTTGCCTGTTGATAAGCTGCTTTTTCTGCTTTTTTAGAGACCAACAGTTCACTTTTGAAAGTCTGAAACTTTACGGCATCAGCTCCCGCATCAGCAGCTATATCAATCAACTCCTTGGCAAGTTCAACCGATCCATTATGGTTCACTCCTGCTTCAGCAATAATAAAAACACTCATACAATGATTCCCCCTGCTTTGATAAATCCGCCTGCAACACTTCCCTCTTTACTCGTCGTGTTGCTTCCAACAAAACTATTTGGAGCGATCTTAACCCCTCCATTAAGTACAGTTGCAGTTGAGATATGTGAATGGGCACCCACCACCACATCATGTTCGATAAGTGCTTTGGTATTAATAATCGAATTCTCGCCAATCGTTGCCCCTGCATTGACCAGTGCATGGTGCATAATCACACATCCTTCACCCACAGAGGCATGCCTTGAGAGATATGCCAAAGGAGAGACAACAACAGGCAACTGATAACCAATGGATTTAAGCTGTTCATAAAGACGCAAACGAATGGCATTAGATCGTACCTGCCCCACGGTAATAATTGCTTGTTTATACTGCTTATGAAGCTTGACTAGATCATCATCACAACCAATCACCTCATAACCCAATATCGAACTGCCTATTAATTCGGGTTGATCAACAATTCCTGCAATATGGTAGAGCCCCAACTGCTCAACCACATCAATCACTGACCGACAATGACCCCCACCACCAACTAAAATAATTGCTTCTTTTTTCATAAGATCACCGAACTAGAGATATTAACTACCCTATCTTCTAACCATAAGGCATTGGATAGATCACCCTTTTGAGCCCCCTCAAACATTTTGAGTTTATTCATCAATCGCCAAATGGGACGGGTCATAATCCCTGATTCATTACTGTATTTTAAAAATGCTTCTCGTGCTTCTCGATCCTCTAGAATAATGGCATTGAGCCAATAGTTAGAGTATGCCTCTTTGGGCTCTGTCACAAAAGAGACTTGATGGTTCTTAAAAAATTGTTCATAATTGGATGCCAACTCACGTTGCTTTGTTACCAATAAATCTAAATTCTCCATCTGGGCAACCCCTAGAGCAGCATTAAGGTTACTCAAACGATAGTTATACGCGATCTCATCGTGCATATACTCATAGGGATGAGGGACTTTAGCCGTTGTGGTAATGTGCTTAGCTCGCTTTGCTAATGCCTCATTATCGGTCACAATCATTCCCCCTCCTCCTGAGGTAATGATCTTGTTTCCATTAAATGAAAAGATACCCAACTCACCAAAGGTTCCTGTATGCTTATCTCGATAACGTGACCCCAACGATTCAGCTGAATCCTCAACCACCTTAATATTATAACGATCACATACCGAAACAATCTCTTCGATCTGAGAAGGGTGTCCAAAAGTGTGCATGGGCACCACCGCACGAATTACCTTTTTTGTTGTACGATTAATACAGGATCCATCATCGTTTATATAGGTTGATTCCGATAAAAACTCTTCTAGCTTTTCTGCTGAAAGCCCCATGCTCTTGCGATCTACATCAATAAAAATTGGTGATGCACCACAATAGCTGATGGCATTAGCCGTAGCAATAAAAGTCAACGGTTGCGTAATAACTTCACTCTCTTTATCCACACCCAACAGTTTAAGTGCCACATGTAGTGCAGAAGTTCCATTAGAGGTTGCTACCGCATATTTTGCCCCCACATAAGCAGCAACTTGCTCCTCGAAGATGGGAATAAATTTACCCAAACTAGAGACAAAAGTAGACTCAATGGTCTCATTAACATAACGCTGTTCATTCCCAAAAAACTTGGGTTCATGAAGAGGAAGAAACTCATCAGTACCATACATTTCTCGAATAAATGTTACGATATCGCGGTACATCAGGCTACATCCTTCCATCAAGATATTTACCTGTCTCTTTATGTCCAAAATCTGGAATCAAACGGAAAAATTCTGCTACGAGATCCTCTTTTGTCCAGCTGAGTTCACGCTTATACTCTGAGATTTTACGTTCAAATGAACACAAAAGTGCCTCATCATAATCCAATTCATTCTTAATAACACCTAATCGTTTAAAACGCTCCATATCCAGTCGCTCTTTATCCGTAAAGAACTCTTCAAAGTCCTTCTCCCCTGTGGTATAGCTCGGAGCAAAGAGACAAGGATACTTCCCCTCTTTTGGCAGTGTTTTTACCAAACGTCTTGCCTCCTCTTCACTCTCACAAAGATAAGGTGTATAGCCCAGATCCTTGAGGTAGCGTACCGCAATATCCGCAAAAGAGATCAGGTGTAAATCTTCACTCAATTTAGGAAAAAAGATATCCCGATTCTCACCAAAAATACACGACATTAAACAGAGCTCTCCACTCTCTTTTGGGGTTACAAAATAACGTTTAATATCATTGGGTGCCACAATGGGTTGTCGTTTCTCTATGCGTTTATTAAAACCATGCAAGAGTGAACCATCAGAAAAAGCAACATTAGCAAAACGTGCCATAGAGACCATAATCTCTTGAGAGTTACGATGCACAAACATCTCCATAATACGTTTGGATGCCCCCATCATATTGACAGGGTTTGCTGCTTTATCGGTGGAGACACAAAAATACTTCTTAACCCCTTTTTTAATGGACTGCTTAAGAGTCTTGTCGGTATTAAAAACATTGGTATCAATCATACGCATCAGGGTATAGGGATCTTTTTCACTTCGAACGTGTTTAAGTGCCGAGAGATTTAAAACATAGTCATAGAGACCATCCTGCTTAATAAAAGCATCATACTCGACACTTCCGATATCCAGTGCAAAGGTTGCAAACTCTCCATCAATATAACCATACGAACTACGAATATCCCGTACCAATTCAACCATATTGTTTTCGCTGATATCCACCACATGCAACTTTTTAGGATTGCGTTTAAAGATCTCCTTTGTTACCGCTTGACCAATTGATCCTGCACCACCCAATACCAAAAATGAAGAGTTAGAGACAATCTCTTGAAGCTCCGCACCATAATGTTGCATATCCTCCTCAAAAAGCTCTCGCTCTCTTCCTATCAAACGTAATATCTTTTGTGTCATTAACTACATACCTTTCCGACCTAAAATAACCCCTACAGTTTTAACAATAACTTTAAACTCCAACCAGAGTGACCAGTTTTTGATATAGAGTAGATCATATTTTAATTTTTTTCTTGCATCAGATACATTTCTTCCATAAGGGTAAAGTACCTGTGCTAGACCTGTAATCCCTGGACGAACCGTATGACGATCATTATAGTTTGGAATATCTTTTTGATACTCATCTACTAAAATATCCCACTCCGCCCGTGGACCGATCATGTGCATCTCACCTTTTAAGATGTTTAACATCTGAGGCAACTCATCAATTCTCATCTTCCGCATTGTTAATCCAAAAGGAAAAATACGGGTATCATTCTCTTGTGTATATGGATTAAAATGCCCATCAACATGCATACTTCGAAACTTGTAACAGGTAAAACTCTTTCCATTTAATCCTTTACGAGACTGTTTAAAAATAATTGGACCTGGAGACTCCTTTTTGATACGATAAACAGTATAGAGCATTACAGGTGCGGTAATGACCCCTAAAATCATTACCAAACTATAATCCACTAACCTCTTTTGTAAATATGCAAACGCTCCATAACCATTCTCGGTGGATGTAAGCACCTCCCCTTTTTGCTCGCTCAATATTCTACTGTTATATTTTTTAAAACTTAATACTCTATTCATACTACTTTTCCCCTTTTAAAATTTATTTTTTATATCACTGTTTTTAACACTATTAACCACAATACCAATATTTTTGAGATGATATTTATCAATCATCTTCTCTAATTTATTCACGTAAGCTTTTTGAGCCCTATTTACTCTAAAAAGTACTAAATTGATATCGGTATATTTCATTAAACTTAATGTATCTATCGATGTACCAATGGATCCAGAATCCACAATTATGTAATCATATTGCTCCTTTAAATGTATAAAAATTTTCTCTAACTTATTCGAGAGTAACAACTCTGCTGGATTTGCCAAACTACTTCCTGCAGGAATAATGTCTAAATTGGGATAGAGTGTTGAGTAGATCACATCCGCAAGATTCTCTATACCATTAAGATACTCACTAATCCCTACCTCTGCATCAATATCAAAGTAGTGGTGCAGTAGAGGTGTTTTTAAATTAAGATCAATCATCAATACCCGATAACCTGAAAGTTGTAAAATGGCACCTAGATTAACTGCTACAGTACTCTTACCCTCTTTTGAATCCATCGAAGAGAGAAGTATGATTTTGGATTTTTTTTCAGGATAGAGCAGATCTAAATCGGTTCTTAATTTACGGAAGCTATCACTCAATAGCGATTGAGGATTCTCATAGACCCAAATTTTTCTATTTTTCCACTCTTTATAAAAAGGGATCACCCCATGAATATTGAGATCGGTCTCCGACTCAATATCTTTAAGTGTCTTTATTTTGTTTCTTAATGCACTTAAAATTAGAGCAATAACGCCTCCGAGAATCAATCCAACAATCAATGAAGAGAGCATAATTAACGTACGATTTGGCTTAATAGGATGTCTTCGAGGATAGGCATTCTCAATCACTTCATAATCAGGGATCGTTGCCACTTTGATCATCTCATTTTCATCTTTTTTCTTAAGCAGATAATCATACATCTTAAAATTCAGTTGATACTTACTTGTCAACTTAATAAGTGTAATCTCCTCCTCTGGTAGCTTTAGAAGATTTCGATCATAACGATTTTTAATCTTTTTTAGTCCCTCTAAGCGATTATCAATTGCTCTTTGTAGATTTTTGATATTCTGAACAATCCGCTCTTGCGTAGAGGCAATCTGCTGACGTACTGCAATTAATTTGGGATACTCATCAGTATAGTGAGGTTCAAGCATCCGTTCTTCCTCCTTAAGCTTGCTTAAGGTCATAATATACTCAATGGTTGCATCATCTCCCAACTCAGAAAGAGACGAAGCAATCGACTCCACATCATCACCTCTGCGTAGGGTGGCTAAGATGTTCTCAACGAGACTCTTTTTAAGCTGATTCTCTAAGATCTCAAAATCTACTTTACTAAGATTAGCAATCATCGTATCGGTCTGTACCGACTTGCTAACAATTCGATTTTTAACTTTAAAAGCTCTCAACTCATTTTCTGATTCATCTAGTTTCTTTTTTCGCTCCTCGAGTTGCTTATAGATGAAATCTAGAATATTACGGTTACGATCTCTCTTTTTTTGTAAACCATTTTCTAAAAAGATATGAACCAAGCTGTTAACATACTCTACCCCACGATCAACAATGGTATCTTCATACTTAATGACAATCAGTGAAGCCTGTTTTTTAAGCTGTTGAACAGTTAACTTCCGCTGAACGATATTCTCATAAGTAGTGTAGTTATCTCCATTCAAAACAAAGTAGAGTGGTTGCGTAATTGTTTTTTGCTTTTTAATGGTTATTCTAAAATAGGGGGTTTCAATCTCCTCACCATAAGGATAGATCTTTTGATCGTTAAGCTTTAACTCCTCTTTTTTAATCATACTCTTTAAAGAGCTCTGCTTAATGCGTAAAGCATAACCATGAGGGTGAGGTACTAGACGTATCTTCTTGCCAACAATATGTTGATCTAAAATTTTTAAATCCTCAATTTTAATGGGAGCATCTTTACCATACTTCTCCATACTTTTATAACCATTCTCTACAAAAATCTGACTTCGTAGATTTACTTTATTGAGAACCTGTTCATTAATGGCAAAAGTTTTAAGAAGCTCAATCTCTTTATCTACATCTTTTTTGGTAGAGTAAAATGCGTTCTGCAATAGATCATCGGTTGCAAGATTCCCCTTTTCATACGTCTTTACCTCTACAATAGAGTGGGTACTATAGACCGATGGAGTAAAGTAAAGATAGATGCTCGATGCTACCAACGAGAGCAACATTACCAAAAGAATCAACCACTTATAATCCCCTAAAACTAAAAAAATCTCTCCAATATCCACTTCATTTTTATATTTTTTCATCTCGCCATCCCTATTAATTTGATAAATATTTGACACTAACAAAGGGTGAGAGAATATTGGAGATCAATCTAAATACAGGATTTATCTCATCCACATTAACATTAAATGCTTTAATATCACTGGGTAATACATAGACAATATCATTGGGTTTTATCATTAACGATGCCATACGCAATGAGTTGGTATCGGTAAGGTCTACCATCTCCCGCTCTATCCCTGAAGGAGTAGCACGAAGTACCATAATAGCACGACGATTAGCCGAATCGGTAAGATCTCCCGCTTTGGCTAATGCCTGAATAAGACTAAGCTTCTCATTAGGCAGTTCAATCTCACCTGCATGTTTTACCTCTCCTATGACATAGGCACGTTTATTGATCACTTCTAAATAGATATCAGGAGATTTAAGGTAACGTTGAAAACGCTTCTCAATTAGCTCTAACGCCTCGGTTTGTGTCAATCCACCAATATGAACAGACTTAATCAAAGGCAATCGAATATCCCCTTTTGAGTTCACCAATAAACCCCGATCACTCGAACGGGTCTCCGCTGTTGAAGTCGAAAACTCTGGATGCTCATAAACAATCACCGCCACCCGATCATAGGGTGCAATCTTGTACTCAAACGCTACATCTTTAAATTCTTTATATTTATCAAAATTTCTCCCCTGTTTCGTCCCATTTGATTCAGCTTTATTAAACAGAATAAAGCTCTCTTTTGTACTACACCCCATAAACATTAGATATAGTATAAAATATAATATTTTGCTCTTAGCTAGCATACCCATCCCTTTTTCCAATTTAAAAACATTATTTAATATTAGTAGTAATTATATCCAATATATAAAAAAATTAAATTAAATATTTTTAATTAATTTTTCATTTTTTCATTTTTTTTTTAATAAAACAGATTATAACACCATGTATATAAAACATTATTTAATATTTTAAAATATTTTCAATAACCAAAGATTGAGTACTCTACATAGAAGATAATGGGGGTAATTTCATCGGGATAAGGGTAATCTTTGTAGGCAATGCGTATGGTCTCGAGGGTATTTTCATCTAAAATACGGTACCCTGTTCGTCCAATCAGATGTAGATCACTAATGTCTCCATTGGGATGGAGCTTAAAAGCGACTACATTGGTTCCCTCTTGCCCTGTCCTCGCCGCCAATGCACCTGCAGGATAGCCTCGACGCGAAAGGGTCTCCTGCGTAATTTGATGTATCAAATCAAGATTATCTTGAATGAACGCCTGCTGAGTCGAAGAGAACTCCCAAAAACGCTCTCCATAAAGCTTTTTAATCGTTCGCGAAGGGTAGTGGTGTGGTGATACTTTAGAAGAAGTTTGAGCTGAAACAGCAGAAGATCCTAAGAGTAGAGGCTCCTCAATATAGATCATCTCTGAGGGTTGCAGTATTTTTTGAGTAGACTCTTTGGTTATCTGTTTCTCTTTTTTAGGGAGAACCTTGCTCTTTTTAACATCTTTTGTGTGATGTTTTTTTTGGTGTTCTTTTTTTCTGTTTTGAACTTTAGGTAGAGCTTTTTTCACTTTTGGTTTAATTTTCTGAGGAAGATGTTTCCTTTTATCTTTGAGGGGTGTTGGCTTAGTTTTTTGGACTCTTTTAACCGATGAAGGAGTCTCAAACTGCTTTAAATCAATCTTTATCAGATGCTCTTTTGAGGTAGGGTACTGCGTCGGTAGCTCTTTTAATGTTCTAAAGTAGAGCCAAAAAAGCAGACCATATATAACCGATGTAATCACAAATGCCAACAATTTTCGCATGAACCCTACCTTATCAAGAAATCTAAAACGTGAAAGAGAGTATAATCAAAAAAATTTTAATCTGGGTAAAAGGATAAGAAAGATTATGAATCATACTAAAAGCAAACAAGCATTTTCCGAAGCATACGAAGTCATTCCAGGGGGAGTGGACTCTCCCGTTCGTGCCTTCTCTAGCGTTGGAGGAACACCTCCCTTTATTGACCGAGGAGAGGGTGGAAAACTTATTGATATTGATGGCAACAGCTACATCGATTTTGTTCAAAGCTGGGGACCATTGATCTTTGGTCATGCAGATTCAGATATTGAAACAGCTGTTCTTGATGCTGTAAAAAAAGGATTGAGCTTTGGAGCCCCCACCCAGACGGAAACCCTCTTGGCACGTGAGATTGTCTCCCTTTTTGAGCCAATTGAAAAAGTACGCTTTGTAAGCTCTGGAACCGAAGCGGTTATGTCTGCCATTCGTCTTGCACGTGGTTACACCAAACGGGATGATTTCATCAAATTTACAGGATGTTATCATGGTCATGCAGACTCGCTTCTGGTTCAAGCAGGTTCGGGAATGGCAACATTTGGAAGCCCCTCTAGCCCAGGAGTTCCTGCCGATCTTACCAAACATACTCTACTGGCTACTTATAATGATATTCAAAGTGTTAAACAGTGTTTTCAAGAGAGCCAAGAGGGTGTGGCTGCTGTTATTATTGAACCCATTGCGGGGAATATGGGGCTGGTTCCTGCCGATGAAGCATTTTTACAAGAGCTTCGTAGACTCTGTGACGAACATGGAGCACTGCTTATCTTTGATGAGGTTATGAGTGGCTTTAGAGCTTCACTTCAAGGGGCTCAAGGCATCACCACCGTAAAACCTGATATTGTTACACTTGGTAAAGTAATTGGTGCAGGGATGCCTGTAGGTGCCTTTGGTGCAAGCAGAGAGATCATGGCTCAACTCTCTCCCGAGGGTCCTATCTATCAAGCAGGAACACTTTCAGGAAACCCCATTGCCATGGCAGCGGGTCTTGCTAGCATCAAAAAACTTCAAGCCAATGCTTCAAGTATCTATCCTACCCTAGAGACACGTGCAAAAAGACTTATGACAGGGTTCCAAGCTGCAGCTGATGCGGTAGGTATTCCTATGGTTACAGAGGTCAGAGGAAGCATGTTTGGATTCTTCTTCTCCGATAAACCTGTTAAAAACTTTGACGATGCCTTAGCCAATGACAGTGAACTCTTTGGAAGATTTCATGGGAAGATGCTCGATAAAGGTGTCTACCTTGCCTGTTCAGCGTATGAGACAGGATTCATCTCAACAGCCACCACCGATGAGATGATCCAAGAGGCGATCGATGCCGCACACGCATCACTTCTAGAGTTGAGCAACGCATGATTATTATCCCTGCACGCATCGGCTCAAGTCGCTTTCCCAATAAGGTTCTTGCCGATATTGGTGGGGTTCCAATGGTCATCCGTACCGCTCAAGCAGTCAATAGCATCGATACGGTTGCCATTGCAACCGATAGCCAAGAGGTGATCGATATGGCTCAGCAGTATGGGATTCAAGCGGTACTTACCTCCACCCAACATCAATCGGGTACTGACCGTATCCATGAGGCGGCTCAAAAGCTCTCCCTTGATGAAGATGAGATCATTATTAATGTCCAAGGGGATGAGCCCTTTATTGAACCTCAAGTGGTTCAAGCGGTCTTTGAACTGACACAAAAAAATGCCTCTAAAGAGAATATATTGATGAACTCCTGCTATAAACAGATCACCAATCCCGAAGCGGATGACCCCAATATTGTAAAAGTTGTTACCGATAAAGAGGATATTGCTCTGTACTTCTCGCGTGCAAAGATCCCCTATCCTCGCGATCACCACTTTGATGCCTATAAAGGACATATTGGAATCTATGGTTTTACCAAACGTTCTCTTAAGATCTTTTGCTCACTTGAATCTGCTCCATTAGAAGAGATAGAGAAGCTTGAACAACTGCGTGCCCTCTACCATGGGTACTGTATCGCCATGACCCCCGTCCAGACCCAAAGCTTTGGCATTGATACCCCAGAAGATCTTGAAAGAGCCCTTAAGTACTTTAAACATTAACCAATGGTTTATCTTTGGTTTTCCATTGGTTTAGAAAAAGACTCTAAAATAGCACTATGAAAGATTTGGATGTTGTTTTATCTCCCTACAACATCCCTAGAGAGAAGCCTATTGAGTAATTTTTCTAAAATATCTACCTAATGTATTGTATCATTTTTCACAACACTTCCCCTACTCCTTGTATTTAAAAGCTTCTTTCTGATATCTTTCTACTACGACTAAAGGATATATATGAAACCAAAAAGCATTATTCTCTCACTCCTTCTTAGCTCCCTACTCTTTGCTAACAATATTGAGTTTGAACATGCACCCCCAAACCCCAACCATAAACTTCCTAGTGGCAATAATGAGATTCTCTCCTACAGTGACATCCTAGAGAATGCCATTGATGCGGTGGTTAATATCTCAACCAAGACCATTAACTACAAAGGGGATCTTAATCGCCAATTCTTCAAAGAGTTTTTTGGCAATCAAATGCCCCCTCAAAAGAGTGAGAACTCTCTAGGATCAGGTGTTATTGTCTCTAAAGATGGGTACATCATCACCAACAACCATGTAATTGATGGTGCCGATGAGATTACCGTAACCATTAACCACCGAGACAAAGAGTATCTTGCCAAAGTAATTGGACGCGATGAAGGGAGTGATCTTGCCGTTATCAAAATCGAAGCGGAAGATCTCAAACCCATTAAGCTAAGCAATATTGAGGATGTACGCCTTGGTGATGTGGTCTTTGCTATTGGAAACCCCTTTGGTGTTGGTCAGACCGTTACACGAGGAATTGTCTCTGCACTCAATAAATATGGTGTAGGCATCAACCAATATGAAAACTTCATCCAGACCGATGCTTCCATTAACCCTGGCAACTCAGGAGGAGCACTGATCGACTCCCGTGGGGCACTCATTGGGATCAATGCAGCCATTCTCTCTCAGAGTGGTGGTAACAATGGAATTGGATTTAGCATTCCCATTGATATGGTCAAAAATATTGTTACCAAACTGATCGTAGATGGAGAGGTACACCGTGGATTTATGGGAGTGAATATCTCCAAACTAACCAAAGAGCTAGAAGAGCTCTATCTGCACCCCAAAGGTGCCATCGTTACCGATGTTCAACCTGACTCTCCTGCCTTTAGAGCCAATCTTCAACGTGGTGACCTAATCTATGCGGTAGATGGAAAAGAGATAAAAAATCCTCATGAGCTACAGAAGATTATCACTTCCTACCGCCCTAATGATACCATTACCCTCTCGATTGAGCGAGATAAAAAGAGTCTACAACAACCACTGACCCTTACCAGTGTCAATGGAGAAAAGCTCTCCATGAGTAAGATTGATAAAAACTTTGAGGGACTCTATATTCGTAAACTTAATGATGAAAATCGTGAGAAATTTCAAATTCCTTCAAACATCACAGGGGTGCTTATCGAAGATGTTGATGAGGGGTCAAAAGCGGCACAAAATGGTTTTATGGCGGGAGACATTATTATTCAGATCGAGAATCAGAAGATCGAAACAGTAGAAGATGCCTCCGATGCCTTTAGACGCTTTAAAGGGAAAACCAAGCGTATCTATATTAATCGTGGAGGCGTTATTTTATTGGTAGTGATTAAGTAATCACTACTCTTCAAAAATAACAATATCGTAATTGCTTGTGGTTACCACTGCTTTGTGCATGGGAACTGAGCCATTACGATTAACTTTACTAAGCTCTTCTCGTAATTTTTCAATCTCTTCACTCATCTCATCCATCTGTTTTTTGAGCTTTAAAATCACATCAACCCCTGCAAGGTTAATGCCCATTTTTCGAGTTAACTGCAAGACCAATTTGATCTTATCAATATCCCGCTGAGAGTAGAGACGCATCCGCCCTTGGGTTCGAGAGGGCTCAATTAATCCCTCCTTCTCATACTGCCTAAGGGTTTGAGGGTGGATATCCAAAATAGATGCCACCACTGAAATTAGATAAACAGGTTCATCATAACTATGCATGCTTGCTCACCTCATCAGGAAGTCGCTCTTGGAGCATCTGCTTGAGCTCCTCATCCAACTCTTCTACCTTAGGAAGAATAATATTTGAAGTCAAGTAGAGATCTCCTGTAAGTGCGGTCTTTCGATCGACTACTCCCGCACCTTTAATTCTGAACTTCTGTCCATTTTTTGTGTTGGCAGGAACTTTAAGTGTAACGGTCTTATCCAAGGTCTCTACAGGGACTTTTCCTCCAAAGAGTGCTACTTTTAGGGGAATATCTAAAACTTTATAGAGATCTTTTCCTTTTCTAGTATACTCATTGGACTCTGCTACATTGACCTTGATAAGCAGATCTCCCCGCTGTCCACCTAAGCTGTTTCCTTTACCTCGTACACGTAGGGTCTCACCACTCTTGATCCCTGCTGGAATCTTAATGTCAAAACTCTCACCATTAATAGAGATATTGTGTTTTCCACCTTTGACTGCTACATAAAAGGGTACCGTAATGGTGGTACGCTGATCCAACTCGGTCGAAGAGGGACCTCCTCCACCAAATCCAGCTCCACCAAAGGCGGAACCACCAAATCCTCCAAATCCACCAGAGAAAGAAGAGGATCCTCCCCCTCCTCCGCCACCAAAGATGCTTCGTAACAGATCATCGAGATCTACATTGCCTTGTTGTTTAGCGAAATCATGGAAATTTTGACCACCAAAGATCTGATCTCCATACATATCGTACTCATCTTTTTTCTTCTGATCTGAGAGTACTTCATAGGCAGCATTGATCTCTTTGAACTTCTCTACAGCCTCTTCATCTTTATTTACATCGGGATGATATTTTCGTGCTAATTTTCTATACGCTTTTTTAATCTCATCCGCTGTTGCTTTCTCACTGACACCCAGTGTCTCATATAAACTTTTTGCCATCTCATTCCTTGTAAAACATGATTATTATTTAATTGACACAATTATATCAAAAAATCTTAGTCTATGTCAATCAAGGTTGACTATTTTTCCCGCATTAAAAGGAATACCACCACCACAGGAGGCAAAGAGAGGGCCAAAAGATAACTACCTATATCTAAAATTTTATGATTATTTAAGTAAAAGAATCCAACAATCAAGACCACGTACGCACCTAAACGATAAAAAGAGAGTGCTGCTTTACTGTCTCGACCAATCTGCCAGAGTGATCTTTTCTGTTTTTTAATTCGATCTCGCTCCTCTTGAACAATCTCTTTAAAGGGTCTCTTTGAGGACTCATCGGGCTCACTTACCCCCTCTTCATAGAGATCATAAGGATCTTCGATCTTATCCAATGTATCACGATTATCCTCTGCCACAACCATACCCGATGCCACTCGCCCCTGCACCATATTACGATACGAGACAATTGATGCGAGCATCACCAGAGCCGAAGAGATAAAACCGATCTGCAAATTTATTAACCAGAGACGATTCCCTCCAAGTAACGCGGCTAACAACAGTAGCGTATCTACGGCTATCAAGCCCAAGACTATTCTTTTCATGTTTAATTAATTATCCTCATCGTCATCGTCGTATTTTCTATGGCGATATCGTGGATCATCAGCAAGCTCATCGAGAGATTTTTTCTGTTTCACATACGCCTTATAGACATTCAAAATTGCCGCAGCAATCCCCCAAAAGACTCCCAACCATAACAACCATGGCTGACCAAAGAGATTTTTTAAAAATACTCCAATCCCCACACCAATTAAAATCGCCACAACCATAGAGATTCCAAGACTCAAGCCATCTGCTGCAGTTACAATTTTTTTTAATTTTGGTTCTTCATTTGACATTATTTTTCCTCATTTTTTGATCTTTTTAGTATCTTTTAATGCTATTTAACATTATATCTAATTGATGGTCTAACTCTACTGTATTGTGTTATTCTTTATTTTTATATAATTTTTATTTTTATATTTATTACTTAAGTTTAAGTTAATATTTGATATAGTGAATTATCTAAAAATAAGTTGAAAAGGAATATCAATATGAGTCATACTGAAAAGATGAATTTTATAGCACGTCTTCGTCAAGCAATCCAATCCTACCAAGGATTTACCTCTTCAGAGAAGCGTTATGGTCAGACCAACCTCTATCAGACCATTGGTAACAATGGAAATCTCGATCTCCTTATTCAGAGATTTGCCGAGATCTCACTTGATATCCGACCTTTCTTAAAAGAAAAGCAGTTTATCAACGCTTAAATATCGTCTCGATTCCAACGCTCAGGATCCAAAAAGGTGTCATCGTGTATGTGCTTAAATGAAGCACGAATCATCTTGAAGACCTTGGGATTCTCTTTTTCTAAATCCTCCAACCAAACTTTCATATTGGCTCGAGCATAGGGCATTTTGACATCTTTAAGCATTGCAGGACACGCTTCATCTCCAATGGGTTGTAGATGATTCTCCTCTGCAAACGCACGCAGTTGTTTCTCTCGTGCTTCAATCAGTGGGCGAATCAGATGAAATCCTCGATCGGTCTTATAGATCGGAGCCATTGCTCGCATGCTTCCATTGTAAAACATGTTCATAAAAAAACTCTCCACCGTATCATCAAAGTGGTGCCCAAGTGCTACTTTGTTAAAGCCATGCTCTTGAGCATAGGTATAGAGTGCCCCCCGACGCATTCGTGAAAAATAGGAACAAAACGAAGAGTTCTCACGAATCGTATCATTAGAGATCGCATAGATATTGGTCTCATAAACCGTATGCTTAATCCCATACTCCTTACAGTGTGCCACAAGATAATCATAGCGTTCGTCGGGCATTCCATAATTAATCGTACACGCCTCAAACTCAAAATCAAATGGAGCATGACGCTGAATATAGGCTAAAATATGCACCAAAGCAAGCGAATCTTTGCCTCCACTTAAGCCCACTAAAACCCGATCTCCCTCTCCAATGAGACGAAAATTTACATTGGTCTTACCCACCACACGCAGAAGTTTTTTACTAATTTTTAGTTGGGGTCGTTTTGTGTTGGGTCTCATTGGTTAATCTGCTCTACCATATCCAAGATAAAATCTGCCGAGATCTTCGCTGAGCTTACCATAAAGGTATCAAAATCCACACCCGCTTCATCATTGGCTGTATCAGAGATCGCTCTAAGAATAAAAAATGGAACCTTCAATGCACTACAAACCACCGCAACAGCTGCCCCTTCCATCTCCAAAGCATCCGCTTTAAAGGTCTTAGAGATCCATGATTTTCGATCACCACACGCCACAAACTGATCTCCTGTAGCAATAATACCCTCTTTTAATGGTAAGTTATTTCGCTTGGCAACCTCTTTGGCAATGATGCGTAATTTGGCATCGGTAGGAATACAAACCTCACCTTCAGGAACATAACCATAAGGGTGTCCAAAAGCAACAATATCCAAATCGTGCTGACAGAGCCCATCGGCAATAATCAGATCACCAATCTTTAGATCAGGACTAATCGCCCCCGCCACACCTGAAAAAAGCAATGTATCACAACCAAACTTCTCGATCAAAATGGTTGCGGTCAACGATGCAAAGACCTTACCAATCTTGGAGTAGGCAATCACCAATGCCTTTCCTTGATAGGTTGCTTCATAATAGACGTTTGCTGCGTACTCTATACGCTTTACATTCTCAACCTTCTTTAAAAGTGGTTCAATCTCTTCTGGCATTGCACCCATAATGGCTATTTTTTGCATGATCTGTTCCTCATTGTGATTTAAAAAAGAGATGGTATCAAAACTCTACTAAGAGAGAGTTTGTAATCATTGGCGATTACTTTATGACCATTTTAAACCCAAAGAATCTATTATGAAGCTATCTCTCTACCTCCCTTTAGTTATAGAACAATAGAGTATCTCCCACCCCCAAAAGACCAAAATAACCTTTTGAAGTTTAAGCCCCTTATCAAGATAGTTTTGTACCAACTCATCCGCTTGATACTCCTCTAACTATTTTAAGGTTTTAAAGTTTCCATTGAGCTTTTTGTTGGATATGAAATTGACCATCAAGTGAGATATTTCTACCGATATTAAAACCGCTTGTTACATCATAGATGGTCATAGGAGTCACTCCTGTTATAAAACTTTATTGGTGCATTATTGCCCGATGCCCCTGCTTTTAACGTGGTGAAGAACTGCTTAAATGGGGCGGTTTTTTTGGTCACGATATTAAGATAATCCTCTTGATTGTTCAACAAAAGTCTGTTAGCAAAATTATCATATTCATCTATTAAAATATAAAGATTTAACTTGTGTTTTAAAATATAGATAAAAATATCTCTAAACATTGATATAGGGTTATCTGTTCCAAATTCAATATCTAAATTATATTTATCTACAAAACTTCTGAGAGTTACTTGTACATCATATCTAAAGCTCTCTTCCACATCATAAATATCAGTGGGTTTTGTCTATAAAATAGTAATCTTCTCTCTAGGGTATTTTTTTCATGCGTAATCTCTATTTTTAGATTTGAATGCATTATAACATGAAAAAATAATCTCAAGAAAAAGATATATTATCTTTTAGACTACAAAATTCTTTATATAAAGGCATAGATTTCATTCTAGCATGATAACTATCTATATTTGCATGGCATTTTATACATAGTACTTTTAAATTATCCTCATAATTATTTCGCTTATCTCCATTAATATGATGCGTATGAATAAAACGTTTTTGATAATTATCTTGAGGCTTAAAAGAACAATATTCACAAGTATATTTTCTTTTCTTTTTTATCTTTATAGATATTTGATTCCAGAATCGACTATAAACATTAGGTTGAGCATATTCTCCTTTTTCTAAAGAAGAGACATCAAAATCAAAAAACTTATTATTTTGTTGATGAAATTCTTTTAGTTTAAAGTTTTGAACATCTAAATCCGTAGCATATTTATGACCTAAAAATTTCTTTAAACAGTTCTTACAAATATTTAATTTTTGATTCTCTTCTCTTTTTAATATCTTACCTCTATTATCTGTAAAAGTATAAAAAAAAGTTCCATTATCTCTATTATTAATTTTATATCTATGTTTTCTACCTGAATTAAACATATTTGAAATAGTTGTACACTTATAAATATGATACTTATATAAATCTTCACTTTTTATATACTTTAAAGAATAATAGTCCACCTCTTTTGTAGCTATATATAAATTTACCTTTACTAATGTTCCGTCAGGAAGTAGTTCAAAAAGTTCTCCATTAGCATTAATAAAAATATCATCAATATTTTTAACATCTTTTCCTGTCGTTTGTAAAATATTTTTTGCATTTTGTAATTCCATAGAGATTATACTCTCTACAGCATTTAAGAAGGTATCAAACTGAGAAAACTTCAAACTCATTACTCAATAGCCTGTAAAATTTTATAAATTTTTTCTTCTGTTTTCATCTCAACTTTAAACTCAACTCTTCTTGACTTCATTTCATCAATAATTGTTCTATTATCATCTTGATATTGTAATTTAGCAAAAGCCATACCATTTGCTCGAAAATGCAATTCAAGCCATTCTCTTGATTGATTAATCATTGTATTTCGTAAACTATAGCAATAAGATAAAACCTCATTTGCCCGATCCTGAGACAGTTGCATGTTTTTTAAATAAATCTCTTTTATTGATGTACTATTTTTCCAGCTTTTAGACGTATGTCCCTCTATACGAACTTCATCTATTTCTTCTCTATATTTCAAAGAATACAATATTTTTATATATCGAGGAAAGAAGTCATTTAAAATATCTTTAAAATCTTTTTTTATAACAGATTTTCCACTCTCAAACAGCACTGTTGGTGAATTAAAAATAATAGTATTATCTTCTGTTATTTTGGCTTCCCACTTTTCTAAATCATTAAAAAATTCTTTATGTAAATCTTTATTTAATTCTTGTTTATCTTTTCTATAGGTTATCGCTATATTCTTAATTCTATCTTTATCTTTTTGAGCATTTTTCATTAACTCTTCAAGCTTTTTATTATTATCTTCTAATTTTTCTTTATCGGATTCAACTTGAATCATAAAACTAATAGCAATAAACATAAAAATAAGCATTAATCCAGACATCATATCTGAAATACTCATCCACTCATCATGAGACTTCATTAGCTCAAACCTTTTTTATATTTATCCATTATATCTTTATAATCTTTTTGAAATTGTGTTGTTAATGAAGTTAGCCCTCTATTTAACTGTTCTAATGAAACTGCAAGAGCTTTAGGAACTTGTTCACCCATCTCTTTAAAATGACTTATTATCAAATTTAATTCTGATTTATTTTTTTCATAACTATGTGTTAAATTATCAAGATTAGATAAAATATGATTAAATCTCTTTTTAATATCTTTCGAAAGTTCTTCCGTAACTTGCTTTGAAGAATTAATTTGCTTAATATTCTCTTGCTTAATAGTGGTTGTTAATTCTGAATGTAAATATTTAATTTGACTCACTGTTTCCTCTATACTATCTAATGTATTTTTAGTTTGTCTTATCTGCTCCTCTTTTAAATGGTTAGATAACTTTGAATAAAGTTCTTTAATTTCATTTGTATTAATATAAAAACTATCTTTCTGCTCTTTATTTGTAGAGACAATAATATTAGAAAGATCTAAAAACTCTTCTTTTGTCATATTTATTGTTTCATGAATTGAAGAAAACATATTTTTTGCATTTTGACTTAAAAAAGCATACGTTTCTAAATGTTGATTCAACTCTTTTATTTGTGTATCGTATTGTTTAATAATAGACTCAAGCTCTTGATAAACTTTTAATGTTTCCGCATTTTTAGATGAAATTATCTCTAAACTATCTTTTGATTTTTCAATAGAAACTACAGACAAAGTCAATCTTTTTTCTAAGTTTTCAATATGAATTTTATAATTATCTTGCCATTTAAGTAAATTTATAACCGATTCATTAAGCTTAACAAAATTTTCACCAAATTGAGTTTGTAACTCTTGATTAAACTCTTGAATAACCTGTTTTAAAGCATTAATGATTTCCTCTGTAGCACCTTTAGATAACTGTTCTATTGCTATCTCTAACGAATCATTCATCTTTGTAAAGTTCTTATTTAAAATAGATATCAACTCTTTATTTTCTTGCTTTGAGTTTTCTTTTAGTTCCGCAATAGAAAGAGAAATTTTTTCAGTTTCATTTCTTGTATCTGTTTGAACTACCCTTAATCGCTCTAACTCCCCAATAATCTTTTCTGTATTCTTAGAACCATCTAATTTCTGTAAAAAATTAAGCTTAGATGAAATTTCTTTTAATAAAAACTCGGATGCGTCATTATCTTCTAATACTTTATTAAAAAGTCTTTGAGTTATAGATAAGATCAAAGCTACACTCATACCAACAATTGAGGTAAAAAATGCTGTTTTTAAACCTATTAGAATAGTATCAATACTATTTTTCATATTATCAGGATTAAAATCTTGTAATCCCATAAAAATTCCAATAAATGTACCCAGTACACCCAAACTAACAATTTGACTTTTTAAATCCTTCTGAAAAAATAAATCTATTAATCCTAAGAATCCGATAATACTTACTATTATTAAATTTATTGGATTTTCCAATGCTTTTAATATAATTTCCAATATATCCATTAAATTTTTCCCCCTATTTAATTCTTATATTCTATCTTAAAAAATAAGAAAAGGAAAATATTTTTTTAATATTATGGATATCTACTCCAAAATCATATCCTCTCTTCCCAAAGAATAATAATTACTATTAAGCTAAGATTAAGTAAAGAGTAACTTTTATAATATTTGATAACTAAAGAAAGAGCACGCCAAGCGACGTACCCCAAAAGCAAAAAGAGGCTTAGAGTGCCTCAATTGCCTTAATGGTAGCTTCAAGTGAAGCCATATCACTGACGTTAAAATGAGGTTTTTTGGTCGCTTTGCGGTTGAGCCCTTTGAGGACATTGCCGTGACCAAACTCGATGTAGCAGTCGACCTCATCATCAATATTGGCGATGGATTGTTTATATTTGACAGGTTCAACCAACTGCTTGGGCAAGAGCTCAAGTGCCTCGGCTTTGGTGCTATATGGCTGTGCGGTCACATTGGAGATCACAGGAGCGATGAAGTTATCTTGAATCATCGCTTCAAGTTTGGGCACCAAAGGCTCTACCGCAGACTCCAAAAGTGGGCAATGCGAAGCCACCGACATGTTTAGGAGCATGGCACGTTTGGCTTTGGCATCTTTAAGCACAGGCACAAGCTCTTCGAGATCTTTTTTGATCCCTGCGATGACGATTTGACCATTGGCATTGTAGTTTACCGCCCAGACCTGTTTGCCCGCTTCACGTTGCTTAGCACAGATCTGCTCGACTACCTCATCACTTAGTCCCAACGAGACCAACATCCCTACCTCTTGATTGGCACACGCCTCTGCCATGAGTTTACCACGTAGATTGACCAGCTCCACGGCATCGGTGGCATCGAGTGCCCCACTTGCAACCAGTGCTGAGAACTCACCAAGAGAGTGCCCCATTGTTAATGCTGGCGTAATACCTGTAGCGTCGGTAAAGAGCTTATGAGCAATGGTCGCAACCAACAAGATTGCAGGTTGCGTAAACTCCGTCTGAGCTAACTGCTCGTTCTCTTCAAAAAGAAGATGCTCAAAATCGATCCCCGTTTGCTTTGATGCTTTGGCGATCATTGCTTTGGCAACCTCTGAATTATCAAAAAAATCTTTTCCCATCCCAACGGCTTGAGAACCTTGACCTGCAAATAAAAATGCACACTTAACGGACATAACCAACCTTTTATTTAGAATTTTGACATTCTACCAAAACGTCCATTACGCCATAATGAATAGCCCATATTTGCCTGTTTCACTATCCAGACCAAAGCCCACTACCTCTTGGGTGGGGTGCTCAGAGCTAGGGGCAATACGTACCTCATACATCATCTCTTTCATGCCCAAGATCAAGAGATGCTTTGCCAAATCTTCTACCCCCAATCCCTCTCTTGTAGGATCCACCGCCAAAATCAACTGCTTTGCTTTATGATCGATTTGAAATGCACCAATGGGTGCTTCACCTGAATAGATCAGTCGCTTTGGATCCTGAGAATCCTCCTTAAGAAGCATGGCTACCAATACAAAATCCGCTCCCTTAGGGATCTGTTCACGCATATCCTCAATTAAATCTATAATAACTTTCACATTATGCCTTTCTTTTTAGATAATATTATATTATAATAAAAAGCAATAGTTCTTAGAGACGTTTTACAAAAAGGAAAATTCAATGAAAAAAACCCTACTTCTACTCTTGGGGTCACTCTGTATGCTTTTGGCACAACCTAGTATCGTAAAAGATCCCCAACGAGGAATCCTCTGGGAGGATACCCCCCATAATCAATCAGAGAAACTCAACTACCAAAGAGCACAAAACTACTGTCAAGAATTAATACTTGGAGAGTTTAAAGAGTGGCGACTCCCAACACTGATGGAGCTTTTAAGTATTGTCGATTACAGCAAATACCAACCTGCTATCTTAAAAGAGTTCCAATATGTTACCGATGATGCACTCTACTGGTCATCCACCCCGTACGTTCGTAGCCAAGATGAGCGTTGGGGCGTTAATTTTAAAGATGGATCAACCAGCAATGCCAGCATCAATTATGACCGCTATGTGCGTTGTGTCCATGACCTTAAGAAATAGTTATCGTCCTGTATAACTGTAAAAGAGTGCCTGTTTAAGTTTGGCAAAAATCTTCCACTGATCTTTGGGAGTAATGGCAAAACACCCATGACTCCGCCCTCCTCGGCTTACATATTTTGCGGGGTGAATAATCACATCACGCCCACCAAAACGGGCGGGTTTACCCACTTTTTTATTGTTCCACTGCAACCCTTTAACAGAGAGATAACGATAGTGCTTTTTTTTGGTCTTTCCCACCTTGGAACCAACTTTAAAAAAACCATACGGTGTCATATAGCTGTTGCGTCGATTACTCGATCGGCGGACTTTTCCCCCTATTGCTCCAGAGCGTTTTCCATGGGCAACTTTGTGTCGATAGACCTTTCCATTTTTAAGATTAATAATAAAAAGACGCTTTTGCCATGCGGGCTTGGTATAATCTGCAATAGCAAGATACTTTGAAGAAAGTCGCTTCTTTTTGTGATTTTTTTTGTAGTAAATAAGGGCTTTTTTTAGGGCTTTTCGGTTAAGATTGGTCTTGGAAACCACCCGTTTGTAGATCATATTAAGATGAGGAGTCAACCCCGTTGAGGGCACCGTTTTTGCCCAACCATTGATGCTAAACAGCATCACCATTATTACCAATATGGTACGATTCATCGCCATAATACTCCCGTTTTTTTAGGTTAAAAAAAATTTCGGAATATTACATAAATAGTTTTTATACTAAACTTAAATTTTATAAATTATCTCTCTTTTATCTGCCTGTGTAACTATACAGGAGTGCTTGTTTAAGCCGAGAGAAGACCGCCCAACGATCTCGGGGCATAATGGCAAAACAGCCATAACTTCGACCTCCACTCCCCACATAGCTCGCGGTATGCACCACCACATCCCGACCCCCTTTACGGGTAGGGAGTCCTACTTTTTTATTGCTCTTCTCTAAACCACTAATCGGAAGGTAACGGTATCTCTTTTTGGCGGTAATGCCCTCTTTGGTTCCCACCTTAAAAAACCCATAGGGTGTCATGTGTGAATTGAGTGCATTGCTCGAACGCCAAACACGCCCCCCTCTTGCCCCCGAACGCACCCCATGTGCCACATAATGTTGATAGACCTTCCCATCTTTAAGATCAATAATATAAAGACGCTTCTTATCGGACGTTTTGGTATAATCTGCAATAGCAAGGTAGCGTTTAGAGAGTTTCATCTTGTAGCGATTTTTTTTATAAAAGTTAAAGGAACGATAGAGTGCTTTTTTACTCACATCACTCTTCTTTGAGACCTTTTTATAGATCTGATTCAGATGCCAATTGGAGTAGTATTTTTGATAGGTTTTTTTTGCCTCTAAAGGAGTGAGAAAAACGAGCAATACCATAAGATAGAACATCAGATACTTCATTTTTACTTACCTAATATTTATATTTTTATTTTACATATAATACTTAATTAAATATTAATAATATCTTTGAACGACTATATTTCGGGGATCTGTTCGCATAGAGATAAATTTTTATCACAAAACTCATTTTTTAATGTATAAGTTTATTAAAAAATATTATAATATGAAAATAAACTTAAAGAAAAAATCAATTTTAAAAGATTATACTTATGCAAAATATTTTAAATATTGTCAACAGTGATCCCATGATCAAACGACTCCAAAAAGCTGATATTCCAGGGACTTTTTTAGCATGGGATGACCTCCTTCATGAGGGGGCGGTTCCTGAGCATCTCTCTCTTGAACGACTATCTTATCTTCGTGCTCAACATCTTGCCAATATTGGCATTGACTCCTTTGAGTCGATTCATCAACGCTTCAAACAACGCAATGCCACACTACACTCCTACCGCAAATATCGAAAAGTCATTCTTTGGTTTGAGCATGATCTCTATGATCAACTCCAACTTATCCAAATCCTTGACTGGTTTGGAAAGTATGGAACCCATACCAAAGGACTCTACCTCATCCAATACAACCATTCACTGCTACACCAAAGCAATGCCCAACTTCGAGATCTTCTTCTATACCATAAGGAGACCGTTATGCACAACCATCTAATTGTCGCACGCAAAGCATGGAGTGCCTTTCGAGCCACCACACCAGAGGCATGGTTTAAACTCCAAGAGGACGACACCTCTGCACTTCCTTTTCTTAAAAATATCGTTATTCGCCTACTCGAAGAGTACCCCAACACCATTAATGGACTCTCACGAAGTGCCCATCAAGCCCTGCTTATTATTGCCAAAGGAACCACCTATCCACCAGAGATCTATACCACCTATCAATCCACCGAACAGACACCTTTTATGGGAGATCTACTCTTTTGGCGTATTCTTAAATCTCTGCGAATCCAAGGGGCACTCAAAACATACGACGAAGGGAAAACACTATATTTAACTCCCCTAGGAGAGCAACTGCTTCAAGGAAAAATCGATTGGATAAACCTTACCAAACCCATCGACTATTGGATTGGCGGTGTGCATCAAAAAGAGCCCACCATCTGGCGTTGGGATATTCACCAACAACACCCACGTTGCTCCTGCTAACGTCGCACCAAAAAGAGTCCACTCTCAATATGCGGGGTATGTGGGAACTGGTCAAACATTGCCACATTCACCACCTTATGTGTTAATGATAAGAACTCCATATCACGTGCAAGGGTCTCAGGGTTACAAGAGATATAAAGAATATGCTCCATTTCCGAGATCAGTTGTCGTGTTGCCTCATCCAATCCTGCTCGCGGAGGATCAACCAAAACCGTAGAGAAGTTATATGCCTCTAGATCCACATCGGCTAGACGCTGAAAAGTTCGTTCATGATTGAGTGCTTGGGTCATCTCCTCTGAAGAGAGACGTACAAAACAGATATTCTCCACCCCATTCAATATACAATTCTCTTGTGCCGCCTGTATGGAACGCTTACTGATCTCTGTGGCAAGCACTTTATCAAAATATCTAGAGAGTGGAATGGTAAAATTACCCAATCCACAATAGCTCTCCAAGAAATCACCACCAACCGCTTTAACCTGATCGATCGCCCATGAGATCATCTGCACATTCACCGCAGGGTTGGGCTGAGTAAACCCACTCTCATAGTGCCGATAGAGATAATCACGATTATCAATCAAGAGCTTCTCGGTAACATACTCCTGAGTTAGCACTACCTTCTGCTTACGACTACGCCCCATAATAAAAACATCTAAAAGCGTCTCTAAACGTTTTGCCTCCTGCTCCCAGAGTGTATCAAGCTTACGATGGTAGATCATGGTAATAAGCACCTCATCGGTAGTGGTGGCAAGAAACTCCACAGTAAAGAGACGCTCTTTTAAAATCTTAGAGGCGTTAATCTGCTCTAAGAGTGGTGCCATACGTCGATCAATGGCTTCAATAACTTTAGGACACTCCTCAATCATCACCGCCCCTTTACGATCCAGTCGCCCCATCGCATAGTAAGCACGCTCTCCCTCATGCCAGATCTTAAACTCGGCTCGTGCACGATAATGAGCATCTTTAGAGGGGAAAATCGCTATCTTCTCTACCCCAAAAGGGCTTAGTAACGTACGCAGTCGCTCCTCTTTTTTGCTCAGCTGATCTTGATAATTTAATGTATAAATCGAACATGAACCGCATGTTCCAAAATGTTGACACTTCAATTTTATTACCTTAGTTTTTATTTGTTTAGATATAATACTTTTCAAAAAATTATTCCAATATTTTATCTAAAAAGGTATAACAAATGTCCATAAGTATCGTCATACTCGCCGCGGGAAAAGGGAGTCGAATGAAATCGACCACACCAAAAGTTCTTCATGAGATCTCAGGTAAACCGATGCTCTTTCATGCTATTGATGCAAGCCAAGAGATCTCTGACGACATTACTGTGGTGCTCTCTCACCAAGCCAAACGGGTCGAAGAGGCGATTCGAAGTGCTTATGAGGGGATCCATTTTCACTACCAAGATGCCCAAAATTTCCCAGGAACAGGTGGAGCGATGCGGGGCATTCAACCCAAATATGAAAAGACCCTAATTCTCAATGGAGATATGCCCCTTATCACCCAAACCTCTCTAGTACAACTTACCGCAGGTGATAGCGATATTAACATGTCCGTAATTGAGCTTCAAAACCCAACAGGGTATGGTCGAGTCCTGATCGAACAAGGAGAGATCAAAGAGATCATCGAAGAGAAAGATTGCACCCCTGAGCAAAAAGCAATTCAGTATGTCAATGCAGGCATCTACTGCGTTAAAACCGAACTTCTAAACCGCTATATTCCTCAACTAAGCAATGAGAATGCTCAAGCGGAGTATTACCTTACTGATATTATTAAAATGGCGGTTCACGAAAACAAAATCATCACCCCCATCTATGTCCAAGAGGAGGAGTTTAAAGGAGTTAACTCCAAACTCGACCTCGCCCGTGCCGAAGAGATCATGCAACAACGCATCAAAAGAAAACTGATGGAAGAAGGCATTATTATGCGTCTTCCTGATACGATCTACATCGATTGCCGTGCAATCTTTGAAGGGGAGTCGATCTTGGAAAATGGAGTCACTATTTTAGGAAAGAGCCACATTATTGATGCCCACATCAAAGCCCATTCAGTTATTGAGGACTCCATTATCGAAGATTCTGATGTTGGTCCCATGGGACGAATTCGTCCTTTGAGCCATCTAAAAGATACCCATGTTGGTAACTTTGTTGAGGTTAAAAAATCTACCCTTACAGGGGTCAAAGCGGGACACCTTGCTTACCTAGGGGATGCCACGATCGAAAAGGGATCCAACATCGGTGCAGGAGTCATTACCTGCAACTATGATGGAAAAAACAAATACCCTACCACCATTGGTAAAAATGTCTTTGTTGGAAGCGATACTCAACTGGTTGCCCCTGTTGTCTTGGAGGATGATACCATGATTGCCGCAGGATCAACCATTACCAAAACCGTCAAAAAAGGGGAGCTTGCCATCTCTCGAACCCCTCAGAAGAGTATTAAAAACTTCTTCTATAAATTCTTCGGAAAAGAGTCATGAATATTAATCTAACCAACAGATCGATTCTTTTGGGTGTAACAGGGAGCATCTCAGCATATAAAGCGTGTGAAGTGGCTCGGCTCTTTGTCAAAGCAGGAGCCAAGGTGCATGTTATTATGACCCCTTCTGCTCAACGGTTTATCTCGCCTCTTACATTTGAAGCACTAACCCGTAACCCTGTACTTACCGAAGCGAGCGAATCATGGTCGAGTGATCTCAATCACATCGATATTGGAAAAAAATGCGATGCCTTTATTATTGCACCCGCTACTGCCAATACCCTTAATAAACTCAGCAAAGGTATTGCTGATAATATTTTACTCCAAACTGCCCTCGCCTACAACAAACCCTTGCTTGTTGCTCCTGCTGCCAATACCAATATGCTTGAACACCACTACACCAAAGGTTCACTCAAGATGCTTGCAGTCAATGAGGTAAGCATTATTGCTTCTCAATCTAAAACACTTGCCTGTGGAGATGAGGGCAATGGGGCACTAGCAGAACCACTAGATATCTTCTACCGCGTGGCTCAAACCCTACTCAAAGAGCCTTTTTGGGAAGACCGACGCGTGGTGGTTACAGGTGGAGGAACCCGAGAAAAGATCGATGAGGTTCGTTACCTTTCTAACTTCTCTTCTGGTAAGATGGCCAATGCTCTAGCCACGGCACTCTACCTTCGAGGTGCAGATGTCTGCTTGATTACCACCCAAAGTCATCAAGATCTTCCAAGCGATATCTATCTGCTTGATGTAGAGAGTGCCAATGAGATGCTTGAGTATACCGTTGATGCCATTCGAGTTGCTAAAAAAGGTAAAATGAGCCATGCCACCATGAACAGTGCACAAGCCCCACATCTGATTCAAAAACGTCCCTACCTCTTTATGGCGGCGGCGGTCTCTGACTTTAGACCCAAGTTCCCCCAAGTTGGTAAGATCAAAAAAGAGGATATTGGTGAATCATGGTGCCTAGAGCTAACCCCCAATCCCGATATTCTCACAACAATCAACAAAGATGGTATCACCACCGTTGGTTTTAAAGCCGAGATGGATCCCGATCAAGGATTCAAGAATGCTGAATCTATTCTTAAAAAGAAAGATATAGATGCAGTATGTTATAATCTTTTAAAGAATAGTCAAAGCTTTGGCACCGAAGAGAATGAGATCACCTTTATTACCCCTCAAGGGGCAACTCCTCTTGGGAGTGGTGACAAGCTGACACTATCTTTTAAAATCTTAGATGAAAGCAAATCGTTAAAAAATGAGTAATAACAGTTTAAAACACCTAGCCATCATTATGGATGGTAACGGTCGATGGGCAAAAGAGCGAGGTTTGATCCGCACCAAGGGTCATGAACAAGGAGCCAACGTTATCCGAGACATCACACGATACTGTGCCAAACACCCTACCATAGAGACCCTAACGCTCTATGCCTTTAGCACTGAAAACTGGAAACGCCCCAAATATGAGGTGGAGTTTCTAATGAAACTGCTGGATCGATGGCTCAAAAAAGAGCTAGAGACCTATCATGCATTTGGTGCACGATTTGAGACGGTGGGCAACATCGAAGGGTTCTCTCCCAAACTGCAAAAGACCATCAACGACATCAAAGCCCAAACCGCTCACCACACCAATGTAACACAGATTCTTGCACTCAATTACGGTTCTCGCGAAGAGATCGCCAAAGCTGCCACACGCCTAGCCAATCGAGGAGAAGCGATCACCGAAGAGAGCTTAGGAGCAGAGCTCAATACCCCCTACCTCGATGTTGATTTGATGATTCGTACCAGTGGAGAGCAGAGACTCTCTAACTTTTTACTCTGGCAACTGAGCTACAGTGAGTTCTTCTTTACTCCTACACTATGGCCAGACTTTACCCCAGAGGAGCTCGATCAGATTATCGAAGATTATCTCCACCGCAACCGACGATTTGGAGGTGTATAATGGAAAGTATCATCTTTATTATCACTGTTTTTCTCTTTGGGATTATCTTTGGATCTTTTCTAAATGTACTTATTTATCGTATTCCCAAAGGGGAGAGTGTTGCCTTTCCCGCCTCACACTGCCAGAGCTGTCAAACACCACTAAAACTCTGGCACAATATTCCCATTCTCTCATGGCTAATCCTTAAAGGTGAATGCTACTTCTGCCATGAGAAGATTGCCATGCAATATCCACTGATTGAGTTTATTACAGGTGTTATGGCGGTACTGCTCTACCTCAAGGTAGGGATGGTCTGGTACCTCCCTTTTATCTTTCTTACCTTTGCAATACTCTTAGCACTGGTGATGATCGACTTTAAATACATGGCGATTCCCGATAGCCTAAACCTCTTGGCATTGGCTCTTGCCATTATCACCCCTGAACCATTAACCGCCCTTCACGATGCCCTGCTCGCAGCAGGTGGATTAACCTTATTGCGTTACTATCTAAGCTACTTTCTTAACAAAGAGGCGATGGGTGAAGGGGATATTATTGTTGCGGGAACCATGGGGGCTCTCTTGGGCTTTCCACTCTTTTTTTATGCCCTCTTTCTCTCGGCAATCTTGGCGATGATCCCTTCCTTGATGGCAAAAGATCGAGCCGTTCCCTTTGTACCCTTTTTAGCAATAGCGACACTGATTGTCTACCTTTTAGATCAGCAGTTTTTGGCACTGGGTCAATGGCTGATGTATGGACAGTGATGTGGGAACCGTTAGTCTACCTCGATACCTATCGATCAACTTTACCAAGGCATTCTTGACCATCTTCTTGCCACTATTTTTTATTGGCTCGCTGGTTTTTATCGTTAAACTTGCCTCGTTGACCTCGCTCTTTCAGGTCAACTTCTGGGAGATGATGCAACTCTTTAGCTACAACGTTCCCATGATCCTCTTTTATACCATACCCATCTCATTTCTGATTGCTGTTGCCACCACTTTACTAAAGCTCTCTAACGAAAATGAACTCATTGCTCTTGTCGCACTGGGGATTCCATCGAAGCGACTTATTGGTCAATTACGCATTATTGCCCTACTCTTTTCGTTGCTACTCTTGGTACTCTCTCTGGCAAAAATGCCCCAAGCTGACCAACTCTACAAAGCTTTTAAAGCCAAAAAATCTAGCGAAGCACAACTTAATCTGAACCCTTCTCAACTGGGACAGAAGTTTGGAAATTTCTTTATCTATATTCGTGACAAACAGGGCAAGACCATGGAGGATGTGGTCATTTATACCCAAGGAGATCTGAATAAAGAGCAGAACCAAAGCCAACTCTCCAATCAACTCTTTATTGCCAAACATGCCACCATCGAGACAAAAGACTCCTCTATTGAGCTCAATCTTCTAGAGGGGAGTGGGTACACTTTTGATCCACGTGCACTCAAAGAGGTAGACTATCAAAAGATGCAGATCTTTCAAAATCTCCATACCAAAAACTATACCTACCGCAATATTCTAGATCACTGGATCAAATACTCCACCCACCCCAAAAAGAAACGACGGATTCTCTTTTTTATCTTTATTAGTCTTATTCCCATTATGGGGCTCTACATTATTGCATCATTTGCAATCATTAACCCCCGCTACCAAAAGAATTATGCCTATCAGGTCTTGGGGGCGAGCACTGTAATCTTTTATGTATTGGCAACCACCCTTAAAAGCAGTGGAAACTTCTGGATAATGGGGGGGTTAATTGTGAGCATTATGCTCTTTGGATGGTGGCTCTTTCATACCAAAGTAACGAGGTATTTCTAGATGCGTGTCAAAGCTGTTATTGCCTATGATGGTGCCTACTTTAAAGGATTCCAAAAACAAAAAAGTACCCGCTATACCATTACCACTCATCTCCAAGAGGCACTAAACTCTGTGGGTATTCTATCCGAGATACGGGGCAGTGGACGTACCGATGCGGGCGTGCATGCCACAGGACAGGTGATCGATTTTGAACTGCCTGATTTTTGGCAAGACCTTAAAAAACTCAAACTGGTGCTTAACCGTAAACTCAAACATGTTCAGATCAAACAGATTAGCCCTGTTGATGAGAATTTTCATGCTCGCTTCAGAGCAAAACGTCGCATCTATCGCTACGTTTTCAAAACCTATCCACCTTCTCTGTTTGAAGCCCCTCATGTTGCCTACTATCCCCCTTTTGAAGAGGATCTACTTAGAGCCTCTTTAGCCTGCTTTGAGGGAGAGCATGACTTTGGATACTTCCTTAAACAAGGAAGCACTACCCATACCAATGTGCGTACCATCTACCGTGCCCACTATAAAAAACTTCATCACTATCACCTCATCTACTTTGAGGCGAATGGATTTTTACGATCACAGGTTCGTATGATGGTAGACTTTGCCATGAAGGTTGCGCAAGGGAGGCTCTCGTTAGAACAGCAACAAGAACAGCTCCAACTCCTCCATCGCCACAGCCACCGCCTTGCTCCCCCCGAGGGGCTCTATCTGGCTCGAGTACTCTACTAAAAGATACTCAACCCTGTCTTATTGGTAAAGTGCTCTAGTGCCAATGTCCCCACGTGAGAGTTTCCATAACGATTGAGTCGTGGTGACCAGACAGCAATCCCCATAAGGTTAGGAACCACCGCAACAATACCCCCTCCCACACCCGATTTGGCAGGAAGTCCCACATGAAAAGCAAACTCTCCACTTGCATCATAATGACCACAGGTTAACATGGTGGCATTAATCCGCTTTGCCTGAGAAGGGGTTAAGAAGCGTTTTTTAGAGATGGGATCCTCACCTTGAAATGCCAAATAGAGCATTGATCTAGAGAGATCGGCAGTATTCATCGAAATGGCACACTGCTTAAAGTAGGTCTGCACCACCTCTACCACTTCGTTCTCAAAGTTACCAAAACTCTGCATCAAATAAGCCAAAGAGAGATTACGAGAGGCATGCTCCATCTCTGATCTTGCAACACTTGCATCAAACTTAATACTCTGATTACCACTAATCTCTCGGGTAAAGGTCAAAATCTTCTCTAAAGTCCCATAATCCCCTCCAAAGTGGCTCATTAGGGCATCAACCACCACAATGGCTCCTGCATTGATAAAAGGGTTTCTGGGGATTCCCTGCTCATACTCTAACTGTACCAGTGAGTTAAAGGGATTACCCGAAGGCTCTACGCCAACCCGCTTATAGAGTGATTTTGAATAGATATCAATCGCCAAAGAGAATGCTAAAACCTTAGAGATACTCTGAATCGAGAAGTTCTCCTCATACGCCCCAACAGAGAACTGTTGACCATCTTTTAACGTTAAAGTCATGGCAAACTGATTGGGGTCAACCTCTGCTAATGCAGGAATGTAATCTGCCACCTTCCCACGTGAAAGTTCAGGGGTAATCTCGGCATAAATCTCTTCTAAAATGATTTGATAGTTCATATTCTCTCCTTGATGATGATAAAGATGGATTATATCATTTTTGATATGATACAATTACACAAAAATATCAACTCTAAGGCATCCATGAGACAACGCACACTTAAATATACGGGCTTTATCCTACCAATCACCACAATCAGCGTTTTGAAAATTATCTTAAAAAGAGTCAGCAGTCAATGAAAACCATTATTGAAAAATTAGATTTAGATCACTTTATACAGCAGTTCAAGAGCTTTTATGCCCGCGAAAAAACCATTGAGATGCAAGGAGACATCAACCAACACCATCGCTACATACAAGCCCTCTCAAATGTGGAGTTTCCACCCATCAAGAGTGTACCCAACCTCGATCAAGCCCTCTGGCGGATCAAAAAACAGGGTGTTTTAAGCCTTGAAGATCTCTATGCGTTTGTTACCATAGTAGGCTACTTTAATACCCTTAAAGCAACCACCCTTCCTGAACCACTCAATCGATGGATCCATGGGATCAACACCCCCGAAGAGATCAGCGATATCTTGCTCTACTTTACCGATGAAGGAGACATCAACCCCGAGCGTGAACCAGAACTCTATGAGATTGACCAAGCCCTCAAACAGAACCGCAATGAGCTCAAAGAGAAACTCTATCGACTCGCCCACTCCTCAACACTCAAAGAGTACCTTGTCGATAGCCAAATTCACTTTTTAAATGGAGAAGAGACACTTATGGTTCGAGGAGGCTTTAATAAAGTCATTAAAGCGACCGTTGTCGGACGAAGTTCGGCAGGTTTTTTCTATATTCTTCCTCAATCAATCACCCACCTCAAAGAGAAAGAGTCCGCCCTGCTCAGCCGTCGAGAAGAGGTGATCTACCGCTACTGTCAAAACTTCTCGGCAATCTTTAGCAAACACTTTTTGTTTATGCGGTTTATCAACCGTGAGTATGATCGCTTTGATCACTACCAAGCCCGTGTAATGTTTGCCAAAGCCCATGATTATAACTTTATTCTCCCCTCCTCTCGCAAGGTGGTTAAACTTAGTGAATTTGCCCACCCTGCCATTGAAAATCCCAAACCCATTACCATTACACTTGAAAAGTCGGTTATGTTAATAACGGGGGTCAATGCAGGAGGGAAGACCATGCTACTCAAATCGCTCCTTTCTGCTGTCTACATGAGTAAAAATCTCCTCCCATTTCACTGCAATGCCGAACATACCGAAGTGGGACACTTTAAACGCATCGAAGCGGTTATCGACGATCCTCAGTCGGTCAAAAATGATATCTCTACCTTTGCAGGACGAATGGTGGAGTTCTCTAAACTCTTCAAAGAGGAAAATGCCATTGTTGGGGTCGACGAGATTGAGCTTGGAACCGACTCAGACGAGGCAGCATCACTCTTTCGGGTGATGCTTGAAGAGCTTAAAAAGCGAGACATTACCTTTGTGGTAACCACCCACCATAAACGGCTTGCTTCACTGATGAGTGGAGATGATGATGTGGAACTTATTGCTGCCCTTTATGATGAAGAGCGACGTGAACCTACCTATACCTTTTTACAAGGAAGCATTGGAAAAAGTTACGCATTTGAGACCGCCCAACGCTATGGTGTACCTGAGCATATTGTTCAAAAAGCCAAAATACTTTATGGGGAGGATAAAGAGAACCTCAATGAACTGATTGAGAAATCCACCACCCTAGAGCGAGAGATGCGACTAAAACTTGCCAAAATTGAAGAGGAGCTCAAAGCGGTCGAACGCAAAAAAGAGCACCTTGAGAATATTGAGTTTAAGCTCAATGAACAGCACCGAAAAGCGATCGCAACTCTAGAAAACCGCTACAATGCCGCTACCAAACGAGCACTTGAGGCGATTAAAGTTAAAGAGTCGACAGAAGGACGACGACTTATGAACCAAGCACATAAACACAAAGAGCGATCCAAGGAGGCAAAAAAAGCACAACAACCCCAAAAAATCCTCCCCAAAGTGGGTGATCGAGTCAAATACCGAAGCTCAAAAGGTGAACTCCTCTCGATTCGAGGGAAAGAGGCAACCATTGAGGTTGAAGGACTCAAGATGCGGGTTCCCTTGGATCAACTTAAAACCATTAGCTCAACACCACAACTTCAAAAAAAACCAAAAACCAAGGTACATGTTGAGAAATCAGGACGCGGTGCGGTATCGATCAAACTACTAGGATGCTTTGCTGATGAGGCAATTGATAAACTCGATCGCTTTCTCTCTGATGCGTTGGTTAATGGCTTCTCCGAAGTCGAAATTATTCATGGAACAGGAACAGGAGTACTCAAGAAAGTTATTATTGACTATCTCAAAAACTACCCAAAACTTCAATCCTTTCATGGGAAGAAAGGAAACTTGGGAACAACTATTGTTCACCTTTAAGCAAAGAATAAAATTCCATTTATGAATTGTTATTCTTTTTACTATAAACTATTCAAAACTTTAGGAGCTTATATGCGTAATATTTCCTTTTTATTTTTTCTTCCCTTGACACTCTTTGCTACCCAAGAGCTTCAAGATACGTCCTTCGTTGAAACGTCATACATTCAATCTCAAGAGGAACTTGACTCTTCTCCTCCCATAGAGGAAGCCTCTATTACTTATATCGAAAAACGACTTCCGCTTCCTTCTGACCCTGATATTATTATCCCTTCTGCTTTTCAAGACAATCCATCCTACATCAAAAGTGAAGAGCCTACCACTCCTGTGGTCATTGAAGCTGTTCAGACGGATCCTCAAAGTATTGCAGCCGAACGGGTTATCCGTGGTCTCTCTTCTTCGTCGGAAATGGTGGTTCAACCCAAAGAGGTTATCCAATACACAACCGTACAGACACAGATCATCCCCCCCAAAACTGCCCAACCCATCGAAGATATTAAAGATATCGAGATTCCACAGATTCAAGGTACCTATATCTTAGATAAAGGTGTGGAACGTAATACCAATATCGATAAAGCAATGATGATTATTGAAAAACTCGATGATGACGATTTTGGATACTACTATGTCCGACGTATTGGAGAGCACCCCTCTACAGGCTACCTTGGTATTTTTCACTACAATCGTTATAAAAAACGATTTGTTAATAAAGTTAAAGAGGATGATGTCAACACCAAAGAGCTTGAAAACATCGAGATCAAATTTGATGGTCTTCAGCTAGAAACCATTCAAGACATTGCTTATGGTCAACGGGCAATTATCTGGAATAAAGTAGATGAGAACTGTCAGGCAGACCCTTCGCTGGTTAAATCCCTAAGCGATATTAAAGAGAGCTACCGACAGATCTATAAGAACAATAAAAACTTTTTGGTTGACTAAGCCTCTTTAGGCTTAGCCTCAATTACTTTGGTATCAATTACTTCTAGCTCAGGAAGATTCTCTCTTCGCTGAGCAATACGTTTACCACGATAATAGTATCCACCAATGGCTCCCCCTGTTGCACTCATAACCAAGAGTCCCACGGTAATCATCTGTGCAAACACAAAGAGTGCACCAACCCCCAAGACTCCTGCAAAAGCAGCACCCACTTTAAAGTTTGCCTTAGCATGCGTTACTTTCGCCTCATTAGCAATCTCTCTTTGTGCCTCTTTTTCGACTTCTCGTTTACTCTTTTCTGCATTTAAAAGAATGGATTCTCGCTCTTTTGCAAAGTGACTCTCGAGTTTGGTGATTGCATCTTTTTTACTATGCTCCGCTAAAGAGCTAAACCAAAAAGCCACCATCAAAGAGATAAAAAAGAGTGGTGCTCCTAGACGTAAAAAGGATACCGTATCCAGTGTCTCAGGAGAGAGAAGTACCAATACCACGGTAATCAACTGAACCAACATAATACCCAATAAAAATTTTAATAACTGCATAATATTCTACCTTTATCTTCACTCATGCCATTATAGCATCTCTCGCATTTCATCTTCAGTAAGGGTTACTACCCCCAACTTAACCGCTTTATCATACTTTGAACCTGCATCGGAGCCATAGATAAGATAGTCTGTTTTTTTACTCACTGAACCACTCACTTTGGCTCCAAGCTCCTCTAACATTGCCTTGATCTCATTACGACTCCTGCTCATGGTTCCTGTAAGTACGACTCTTTTCTCTTTGAAGGGATTCTCCCGAACTGTTTTTGGCTTCTCTACGGTGGGGTTAATCTCATCAAAAAGAGTCAAAACAAAATCACGATTAACCCGCATAAACTCAACCAATGAGGCTGCCATCTCAGAACCAATACCATCGAGGGCTTCAAACTCCTCTTGGGTTGCATCTACCACTCTCAAACCAAATGCCAAAGCAATGGTACGACTTGCTACTGCACCAATATGCTCAATCCCCAAAGCATTAAGCACCTGAGCTAAGGGTGTTCCCCGAGTAGCTGCAATAGCATTGAGAAGTTTATTAATACGTCGCTCCTTGAAGCCCTCTAAACCCTCTAAATCTTCAAAAGTCAATCTATAGAGTCCTAAGATATCTTTGATTTTTCCCTCTTTGAGCAGTATCTCCACAATCCTTGCCCCTAACCCATCTATATTCATACAACCCTTTTTGGCAAAGTGAATAACGGCATTGAGTACCCGTGCGGGGCAATCCATATTTTGACACTTAATCAATGTTCCTTCATCCAGAAGTTCAGCATTACAGACAGGACAGTGGGTAGGACGAGAGATACTCAGCTCACTACCATCTCTTCGTTCCGTAAGCACCTTGGTAATTTTAGGAATCACATCACCAGAACGAATCAAGATCACCCAGTCCCCCACCATCAACCCTTTGCGTTCTATCTCATCAAAGTTATGTAGTGTTGCCCGTGCAATCACTGCCCCTTCAATGGCAACAGGCTCCACCTCTGCAACAGGTGTAACCACACCTGTTCGACCTACCTGCAAAGTAATCGCATTGACCTTGGTCACTTTTTCCAATGCAGGAAACTTATACGCCGCCATCCATTTAGGAAACTTAACTGTATAACCTAGTTGCTCCTCTTTGGCAATATCATCGACCTTAATAACCATACCATCCATCACCATGGGGATCTCATCTCTTTGTTCAATCAAAAGCTGATAAAACTCTTCGACCTCCTCTATTGTATGGCAGATAACCTGATAAGGTGGCGAGAGAAACCCCAATCCATAAATAAATGCCATCTTCTCTGAGAGTCGTTGATAATCTAGCCTATTTTCACCAATACCCCACGGATAGAAAACCAAACGACGTTTTGCGGTTACACTACTGTCTAGTTGCCTCAGACTCCCCGCCGCCGCATTACGTGGATTGGCAAAAGGGCTCTCTCCTGATGCTTCTCGCTCTTGATTAATGTATTCAAAGTCAGCCTTAGGAATAACCACCTCTCCACGAATTTCAATAAGCCCTTGATACGCAATCGAAAGGGGAACAGATCGGATGGTTTTCACATTCTCCGTCACCTCTTCCCCCACTTTACCATCGCCTCTAGTAATGGCACGAACCAGTTGACCTTCATTATAGAGAAGATTAAGACTTGCACCGTCAAATTTTGGTTCACACATAAAAGCAACCTCTCCTACCTGTCGAACCACACGATCTATCCATACTGCAAGCTCCTCCGAGGTAAAAAGATCCTCCATGCTCCACATTGGCTGAAGGTGTTTGGCTTTGGTAAACTCCTCTCTTACAACGCCACCTACACGTTGTGTGGGTGAGTCGGGGGCAATATGCGTTGGGTTTTGTGACTCATAAGCAAGAATCTCATGATAGAGTTGATCATACTCTTCATCGGTAGCAAGGGGGTTATCATCAACATAGTAGGCATGTGCCCATTTTTTAAGGGTGTGAATCTTCTGTAGATAGGATTGTTGGGTCATAAAATATGCTCAATTCTTTTTGAGGTATTTTAACATTTTGGGCTTAGAGATTGCCCCTAAAGGGGGACTTTAGGAGGAAGAAATTTAAAAGAAAAAAACCTACTCTAGGGTATCTGGAGTTAATCCTACCTGCTCTAAAAAGTGACGAATCTCTACAACTGTATCTTTAGGTAAGGTTGGTTCTTTGTGTGGAAGAGGAATGCTACACTCTTGACCATTATAGATTAGTTTGGCATGATGCTTCTTGGTTAAATTGACCTCAACACCATAATGCTCTAGTGCATTAATCAATTTTTTATAATCAATATTGGCAGAGGTCGGGTGTTCAAATACCTTCTCTATTTTTGCTTTATGTTTACTCATATCGAATATCCTTTTATAATTATTTATGTAATGGTATCAAGATTGTGCTACCCAAAGGGCTACTTTAGTGGCATTTTAAAAGATTATTGAGTGAAAGAAGATAAAAAACACCCCCAAAAGATAACGAGGGGGGTGCCGATAGATCAAATATTGTTAAGATTTAAAAATTATACATTAAACCCAAAGAGACAGCATCGCCTCGTAAGCTATCATCAATGGCTGAACCTTCATATTCTGCAACCACACCATAAGTATCGTTGATTTTATACTCCAATCCTGCCCCATAGGTAAGTCCACTATCGGTCTCATCAATATCTAAAGCATTAACTTTGGTCTGCTCTTGCATGTATCCTGCTTTGGCAAAGAGCCCTACTGCTTCAGTAACAGGGAAGGTATAGACCAAACTCAAAGCTGCGGTCTTAAACGATGCCTCATTAGAAGCTGCATTATTTAGATCACTCTTGGCAAAACTCAAATCGATCTCTGTTGCCAGTCCATTTCCAAATCGATATCCTAAATCAAGACCTGCACCATATCCTGTATCTGCTTCTAAAGCTCCCGCACTGTCTCCCATAATGCTTAGACCCTTAAGAACTGCGTAGAAGTTGGATTCACTCTTTTTCTCTTCTACTTTTTTTGGTGCCTCAACTACTTTTGGTGGCTCAACACGAACAACCTCTTTTTTTACCTCTGGAATTTTAATATTCTCTTCAGGGTTAGTAAAATCAACTACTCCCCCAATATCTCCACCTGCGTGTAGGGCTGTTGCAAAGGTAGCAACCAATAGTGTCGAAACAATCTCTCTTTTCATTCTCTCTCCTTTGATTTTCTTCTCCTTACTCATATAAATAAGGCTTGTATATAAATCATAAGAAATTTTTTCTTCATAATTGCTGTGTTTCTATTATTTTTTTTAAGTTTATAGAGTAAAATATAAATTTTATATCAAAATTTAACATAAAAGATTAGAATATAGATCCATTATGTTTTTTAATATTAAAACAACATCTCTCTTTTTCCCCAAAGGTACAAAAACATCATAATATTTTTTAACAAAAAAAGGCAATATAAAGTATTCTTACCCTATCATTAAAGTACAATTTAATGAAGTACGGGAGAAAAACCATGATAAAGACGCTTATTCTAGGAGTGGGAGCGGTAAGTATTTTTATTTTTACCCTTGATTTTCAACTCGAGAATCAAGAGGATAAACAGATAACTAGCTCCCTTCAAAAAGAGAACAATCCTCCTACTCAACCCCAAAAGAAGCCTAAAGTAGTCAACAAGAGTGAAGAGAGTATTCCCAACAAAGCCTCTAAAGAGCGAGAGTATAATCTTGAGTCTCAAATGGTTCTACTCTTAGACAATGCTCTAGAGGCAAAAAATCAAGGTGATTTCCAAAAGAGCCTTGAGCTTCTTAATCAGATAATTGATACACTTCAAGATCAACACTCCTTAGCTCTAGAGCGACTCTATGCTCAAGCATCTTTTTCAAAAGCTCTTCTCTTTAGATTTCAGCTCAATAACCCCTATGATGCCATACAGACCTATCAGACTATTCAACAACGCTTCAAAAAACGTCAAGAGCTTCCTCTACTTCTCTACTATGCCAAAGCGGGATTTGATCAAGCCCAAATGGAAAATAAAGAGAGATCCATTGAGATCTATAATGATATTATCCAGACTTTTCAATCAAGCCAAGAGATAGAACTTCTTAAAAAGTTTGCCCAAGCCTCTTTTGAGAAATCCTACCTGTCAAGTAGTGATGAAGCCATAGAGATCTATGATACCATTATTCAACGCTTTCAAAAAAGTGATAACCCTGAACTGCTCGAAGATCTCTATAATGCACAGATGAACAAAGCCTATGTTCTTGAACACTATCAAAATGAGATAGAGGAGACCATTGAGGTCTATGATGAAATCATTGATAAATTCTCTAACTATTCTGAGAGTTCTGCAGAAGAAAAAGTAGAAAACGCACTCTTTTCAAAAAGCTTTTTGCTTATGGGAGACAGCTATGAAGAGGCGATGGAGAACTTCGATAAGATTATCGATAAGTACCGCAACGAACTTGATGAGGGATCTATAAAGACTCCTCCACAAAAAATGGTATTTTCTCTTGTTAATAATATTGAAATCTCGCTTATTAGCAATAATGATGATACAGAGTATCAAGAACTTGCTCAGGAGTATTTCTCTGAAGACTCCTCTTCACATACTGAAATTGAGATGTTAAATATTCTTAAAAATGCCCAAGAGGAAGATCAGAGTGAAGCCATTCAAGCGTGGGAAGAGAAACATAAGGATTTTCAGTTTGAAAACTGGAGTTTTGACAAACTAGAAGAGTGGAATGCACAGATGGAAGAGTCTGAGATTAAAACAAGAATTCGAGATTATCTTGACCGATTTATCAAACATTATGACTCCCCTTCTAACGTGAAAGAGAACAAAATAGAGACGACACCTTAAAGTGTCGCTCTACTCCTGATCAATTAGCTATCGCAGTGTCCTCCACCACAACAACCACCTTCATGACTGTGTCCACCAACTTGACCTGAAGCTGCTTCATCAGGAGTTGCTTCGCGTGCAGAGACCACATCTACAGAGAACATTAAATCTTTACCTGCTAATGGGTGATTAAAATCTACAGTTACCTCTTTGTCATTAAAGCTTTTTACAGTTACTTGAATGGTTTGACCCCCTTCACCTTGACCATAAAGAGTTAATCCCTCTTTTAACTCAACACCTTCAAACTGCTCAATAGGAAGTGTCTGAATTGCTTGAGGATCATACTCTCCATAAGCATCTGCGGCTTTTACCAATACATCACTGCTCTCTCCTGCACTCATTCCCTCTAATGCTTTCTCAAGACCTGGAATAATATGACCTTTACCTGTAATAAACTCCAAAGGTTTACCTGTCCCTTTATTACTGTCTACTACTTCACTTGATCCAGCCTCTTTTACTTCGTACTCAATGCCTACAACACTGTTTTCACTTGCGATTTTCATAAAATCTCCTCGTTAAAATTTTCCACCATGATATCGAAGCAAACTTTATAGCCACTGAATTTTGACGTGAAAAAATATTATAAAAAACTACAAATTTTGTTGTGCAATAGCAGCCGCTTTGGTATTGGGATAGTGATCGATCACATACTTAAAGAAGCCTTTTGCTTGTTCAGTTTCACCAATTTTCTTGAGTGAAATTGCCGTATGCAGATAGAGCAACTTCATATAACTTGCTTGATCATAAAGCGATGCACTCTTTTTATAAAATGCAATGGCATCTTGATAATCTCCCGTATGGTATGCCACTTCACCCAGATAAAAATTACTCGATGCAGGCTTGTAGTTATGCTCTAAAGTCATCTCAAAGCGTTCTCGTGCGGCATAGTAACTTTTTCGAGAAAAGAGTTTTACCCCCTCCCTGTAGACCTCTGACATATCTTGTGTTGGTGCCGTTGGTGCTTTTGTTGGTGCAATACGTGAACCAATTGCAGGAACCTGATGCGTAGCAGTACCACCAAGTGCTATACGCAGATCCTCTTGACTAACATAATTGTTATTAATCTGATCGATCATCTCCCCTAAACTCATGAGTAACGCATAAGTTTTATTATCATCTTTACTGTTTTTTTCAACATAAGCTAAACGCTCTTTTAACTCAAAAATCTGTTTATTTAAACCCTCTATAATGGTAGTCAATCCATCAATACGATGTTGTTGTTCAAGCACACGATTGTTAAGCACCTGTATCTGTTGACGGTTAGAAAGAACATTTTTTTCGGTTGCTGTTAAGCCATAAGGCTGATCGCTATCAATATCGCCTGCACCATAGACAGAAGGTTCATAAGCATGCAAAAGAGAGAAACTTATTCCTACCCATGTGGTTAGTAGAACTACCTTTTTCATTAGACTACTCTACCACCTTAAACTCAACCCGTCTATTCTTGGCTAGACACTCTGCAGAGAAGTCTCGAGTACAAGCAGGAGCACTCTCTCCCATACTAACCATGCTAATGAGCTTAGGGTTAACCCCCCGTACCACAATGGCATCTTTTGCCGACTTTGCCCGCTTGAGTCCCAAGGCATAATTATACTCATCACTCCCTGTTGCATCACAGTACCCCTCTATCTTGACACGAGCACCTGCGCGTGTCGCCTCTTTTAGAATTTTAGCATCATGGATAACCACTGGAAGTTTATCTGGTGTTATTAGATATTGATCAACCTCAAAATAGATCTTCTGAATTCCCTCATTGATCTCTCCATAACCACTGTTTTGAGTATAGTCCCTACTTCCATACTCTCCCGCTTGACCATAGGGATCAACATTTTCATACCGATTAATCTGGGTACCTGTAGCACCACCCCCTGATGATGCCATACTGCTACCATCGCCACTAATGCCAATGGTATCTACCTTTTTAGAAGCACAGCCAACAAATAGTGAGAGGGCAATAACACCTAAGATAAATTCTCTTCTCATGATTTTCCTTTTTTATGATTGATTACTAATGATTATACCACATAAAAATTAAATCTTATTACCAATCAATCGACTGAATCTGCCCCCCTTGCATGGGGTAGAGTTTATTCTGATTGGTTGCTAGATTCATATAACCAATCTTATTTCCTGAAGAGGTTTTTTTGATATAGAGAATCACCTTTCCATCATTTGAAAAACGTGGAAGCACATTCACTCCATTACTTGTAAGTGGTCGGACATACGAACTCTCTACCCCTCCAAGATAGATATTGGTTGATTTGCCCTCTCGTACAGAATAGAGCAGATACTCATCGAAAGCATCGCAAGAACTGTTATTGGTACCATAGTGTGCTGCTAACTCTACTCCGCTAGAGCCAATAAACATTGAATAAATATTGGCATGCCCTGTCCGATCCGAGACCAGTGCAATCTGACTCTCATCTCCTAGATATTTTCCATTGACATCAATACCACTGTATTTGGTTAAACGTCTCTTTTTTCCCGTTTGCACATTATACTCATAAATATCAGGTTGCCCCAATGGTGCCATGGTCAAAAGAAGTCGCTCCCCATCATGACTAACATCTGAACAGACCAACATCCCCTCTGAAGAGAGTACCTTTTTTCGTGCACCCGTTTGCATGTCTACCCGATAGAGTGAGGGTAAGTAGTCGTTGTATGAAGTGTAGTAAAAAGCACTCTGCTCTTGATTTGCCCACTTAGGAAAGAGATTCAACCCACCACGAATAATCTTACTCGCAAAATGTAAAGTATAATCAGCAACCCAAATCTCACTCTGCCGTGAAGCGATATATTTAGAAAAGATGATATCCCGTTTCATCCACGAGATATCATCATAGCCCAATGCTTGATTGATATCAACGATTGCATTATGTGCTAAAAATGGATAACGAGAAGGTACATTAATGGAGTACCCCTTTTGAAAAAAGATACTGTTATCGGCTACTGTAATAAGCTTAATATCTAACTTGGTTCCTGAAGGGTCATAGCGATACTTTAAAACATACTCTCGATCATGAAGCTCTGGTGGCAACAGCTGATCTTCTCCAAAGCTCCCTAATCGATGCTTCTCATCGACCATAAAATGCCCACTCATTTTAAGATCATTAACAAGCAGAGTAAACATCTCTTGATGATACTTATCCGATCGAGCCGTAGAAGCATCTTCAATAAGCGAAAGAGAGGTCTTAGAAGAGACATCTTTTTCAATAGTAAATACCGCATCTACCCCCATCAGATGCAGGCTAAAAAATAGAACAAACAGTACAACACGCATGGCTTTCCTTTATAAAAGTTTGATGTAATGGTAACATAACCTTCATAAGGTTATATTATCTTGCCTTAAATGTAACATTAAACTCATAAGGGTGTGCCGCGTGATGCCGACCCAATCCTCCCATACGTTTAAGTCGATTTAAAAACGCTTTTAACCCTTGGGTTAAAGCAGGGCTTGATGAACGAAGAATGGTATATCTAAAGTCGCCACTTCGATAGATGATTAATTTAATGGTTGCACTGTGCCCTTTGTACTCACTCTGAGCTGACCAATTTCGTAACTGCTTCTCTACCTTGGCACGATAAGCATCAACAACCCCTTTATCTCTATTTTTATCCGAGGGTGATCCATGCTGTTGTGTATTGGCAATGCGATCCATCGCACTAGAGCGATGATGAACTTGATTTTTAGGAGGCGTTGCAGAAGGGAGCTTGAGCCCATCAAAAAGGTTGGCTCGCTCACGTCGTGCCTGCTCTTGACGCTTTTTCTTGGCACGCTCTTCTCTTGCTTTAGCTTCTTTGGCTCTTCTTTTAGCTTCCTCTTTTGCCTTAGCCTCTTTGGCTCTTCTTTTGGCTTCTTCTCTTGCCTTGGCCTCTTTGGCTCTTCTTTTAGCTTCCTCTTTTGCCTTAGCCTCTTTGGCTCTTCTTTTGGCTTCTTCTCTTGCCTTGGCCTCTTTGGCTCTTCTTTTAGCTTCCTCTTTTGCCTTGGCCTCTTTGGCTCTTCTTTTGGCTTCTTCTCTTGCTTTTGCCTCTTTAGCTCTTCTTTTGGCTTCCTCTTTTGCCTTGGCCTCTTTGGCTCTTCTTTTAGCTTCCTCTTTTGCCTTGGCTTCTGCTCTTGCTTTTGCCTCTTTAGCTCGTTTTTTGGCTAATAGCTCCTCTTTGACTTTTTGAGCCTCTTCACGTTTTTTATCCAACTCTTGTTTTATAGTTTTACTTTTTTTAGGAAGGGTATGCCGCTCTAAAGGCTTAGTCGGAGTTAAGGATGATTTTACAGGGTGAGGAGTAACAACATGGGGCAATTTAATGGACTTGGGCTTATTCTCTTTATCGCTACGATTTAAAACTGTCACATCACTATTAACCAGTGTCACCGTTACACGATTGCTGTTTTTCTCGACATAGTGTTTTGCTTTTTGTGCATGTCGATTATAGGCATAAAGTACCACCAGCAGAATCAAAAAATAGATAAGAATCGCAATAATAGCAGAGAGAATTTTTAAGAGATTTACCATGTATGACCTTAAAGCGTCAACAGAGATGCTTTCTTAAATCCACTCTGTTTAACCACCTTTAAAATCAAAATCACATACTCATACGCAATGCTCTTATCCGCATTGATATAGATCGCTTTTGACTTATCTGCCTCTGCGGTTTTCATCCGAAAGGTATCAGGGAACTCCTCTAAAGTGTATTGCTCACCTGCGTAGTGAATCTTTAAATCCTTATCAATCTCGACTGTAATTACCTTCTCATCACTGGCTTTTAGCGAGTGACTCCCCTCGGGGAGCTCGATCTGCTCCTGATACTGCATTACAGGAATGGTAATCATAAAAATTGCCATCAATACTAGCATTACATCAATAAGTGGTGTAATGTTAAGATCAGGGTTCTCATCCCACTGATACATCACTTATGCCTTTTGAGAGAGAATCAGATCGGCTTGACTCTCTAGAAGAAGATGCAACTCATACGCTTTACGCTTGAGCAAAAGGTGAAAAGTATAAGCAAACGTTGCCACAGCAATCCCTGCAGCCGTTGCCACCAATGCTTCCGAGATTGCAGGAGCTACAATCGCAATCGAAGAGCCCTTTTGCGTTCCCAACGAAGAGAAGGTCTCTAAAATTGCAACCACCGTTCCAAAAAGTCCAATAAATGGAGAGGTTGAAGCAATAATAGAGAGTCCTGTCAAACCAGAAGTTGCACTCTTTATTGCACTGTTAATCCCTGCAGAGAAGATCGCTTTGTTTGGGATTAAGACCTTATTTAAAAAAGTAAACAGCAGTGAGTCCTCAGAGACAGTTTTACTCCGTCCCATATAGAGCCGATTTAAAGATCGTGTCTCGATACTAATTCTACTATTTAATGAAAAATAACGATAGATAAAAATCCAAAGAGCAATAATAAGATACAGAGAGAGCAAGGAGAGTACAAAAATAGTAATAAATGAGCTTTTATCAATATAGGTTTGAAGAATATTAAGGAGTCCCATTACGGCAACTCCTTATGGTGGATAATCGGCATGCTAATTGGTTTCCTTTTTTAAAAATACAATACCAAGAATGGTATCATATTTGTTCTCTGTAGAAACTTATAACATGCTCCTTATCCATTATCATCCAAAAAGAATACTACTCTTCTGTCGCAGCACTTTTCATTGCCTCCATGGCAATACTGTTATACATAAATGGTGTTACAGGGAAACCATTATCCTCTCGTGCTACACCACTCCATACTTGAGCGTTATATTCACCAAAGAGAGGGCTTTCATTATTATTCGTTACATACTTTGTAGCAATCTCCAAAGATGGAGAGATAACTAGAATCTCTTCATTATTGATCTCTTTAATCTCCCATGAACCTGCGTAATCCATATATGGACTACCATCACTATAGACCTCATCTAAATCTCCCGTTGTATTTCCTTCAGCACATCCTCTCATAATTAATCCATATTCACCATCTAATGAATTTACAATAATTTTCTGATCACAATAGTCAGCAATAAAGGAGTCTAATGAAGTATAACTGCCATCACCCAAAGGATTATAGAGATAGTGATTCTCTCCATAAGTTCGGATATTAGTACTATATCTCATCGCACCATCAGGCATACTTACGGTTAAGTCTGCTACACTAATACTTCCACCAGAAAGATCAATCTCATCAATAATCAAGATTCGCTCATCTCGATCCAAGAGATCAATATATTTATCCTCACTCAATTGAAACTCTAATCCATCACGCTCAGCAACCCATCCATTACTACTTAAAAAATAGCCTCCTTGTGTATTGAGTTCAAACTCATTACTTGCGTTTAAATCATAATTCATAACATAAAGCATACTCTCTTCAGTAGCAGAAATTTCACTATAATGGTAGATTCCATTATCATCTTTTACCAACCCACTATAAAGCTCTAGAGGTAAGGATAAATCCATAGCTGGAGGTGGCATATCAGAGACATTGATTTCAAAACTCTCTAACGTCGTGGTATTAATCTCATCACTTACACTAATGGTAATGGGATCTGTCACACCAATATCCAAAAACATCGGAGTACCACTAAGTGCCCCTGTTAAAGGATCAAATGTTAACCAATCAGGTTTACCACTAATACTAAAGGTCAACGTTGTACCTACATCAGGATCATCCACCATAGGTGTAAATTGATACTTCATTCCTACTGTGGCTCTTGTCTCGGGTATACCAAAAATTTTAGGTGCATCATTCTCTGGAGTTACAGTAATAGTAACTGTAGCAATATTGGACTCAGCATAACCATCATAAGAAGCATAACTAAAACTATCTTCTCCTACAAAATCCTCTGCAGGTGTATAAATAACCCGATTCTCATCTAGACTAATATCACCATATTCTGGATACTCATAAAAACCATACTGTAGACTATCCCCTTCAATATCTGTTACATCTAAAATAATCTCTACAGGTGTATCTTCAGGTGTGGTAACCGCTATGGGATGAGCAACAGGAAGATCATTGACAGACTCAATAGCAATAGGAACCGTCATATTAATCTCTTCTATACCATCTGAAACCATCAAGAGAATCTCTGTCTCTCCAAATGCATTGGGCTGAGGTGTTACGGTTAGATTGGTATCTGATACACTAAGCTGAACCAAAGAGGGATCTAAAGTAGTCGCAGAATAGGTTAAACTGTCGCCATCTGCATCTGTTGCACTTAATACCAACAGGGTTGGATCATCATCCTCCATCATACCTTCAAGAACAATCGCTGGGGGAACTCTAAAATCCCATTCTGGTGCATCATTAATTGGTTTTAATACAATATTTAAATTTGATGTCTCAACCACCTCTTGACCATCTAAAGCACTGATTGTAATATTGGTCTCACCAAAAGCATCTTCCTTAGGTGTTACAATTAAAAAATTCTCAACAACCTCGACATCAATCATCGATGCATCTGCAGGAGTAGCTGTATAACGTAAATCCATACTGTTTGTAGCATTTAATTCTATAGTAATAGGTGTACTATCTTCATCTCTCACCACAGTATCCAATGATTTTAAAACGCTAGGATACGTTGTAGAGAAAAAGGGCAGACTCATGCTTCCAACCTTAAGACGAGCCACCGTAGTTGTCAATGGTGTCCAAGCATTTGTTAAACGTACCTGTACTGTTTGATTATTCTCAATGATTCCTACTTCACTGGTGTATGCTCCACCATCAATGCTATACTCTCCTCCTTCTATACTAACGGGTAAAGGAACATTAATGCCACGAATAGTAACTATATTCGATTCAGTTATAGAACCTTTAACAGCCTTAGAATTCTCTTTAAAAGCAACGAAATCAGGTTGATCGTCTTTTTCTGTCTTAACACTAAAGGTTGCACTTTGATCTCCAATGCGTAATGTTGCACTAGATATTACACCATAATCAGGTGACGTTACAACCAATCTTATCTTATCCCCATTGGTAACAGTTGCAAGATTAGATGCTGTCCCATTAATCTCATACGTTGCACCTGTAACACTAATTGGTACAGCAAGATTAATTCCACTAACTGTAATTTCTTCACTTTTAACCACTACTCCTGCAGTTTGAGTAATCACTTTTGATAAAGAAAATGGTTCAGGAGAGCTATCTGGTATGGCTGGATTTGATTTGGTTTTAACAGTAAAAGGGATAGCCACATCACCAATATACAACGTCACCGTCTTTTTTGTAGCATACTCATTTGGTGTGACCATACTTACCCGTACTAGGGTTTCACTATTGGCATTCGCCGTATTGGTAGATACTATTGCACCATCGGTTACACTAATGGGAAGATCTACATTAATTCCTGAGACAACAATCGCATCAGAGGTAACTGTAACATTAAGATCCTCGTCCAAGAAAGAGCCTAAAGTTCCTGAAATTTCAGGATTTTTATCTGCTACTTCAGAAACAACCACAAACTTTCCTTCAATACCACCAATAGTAACGGTTGCTTTTTTGATCTCACCTTTAGCTCCTGCGGTAAGCTTTACAACCACACTATCTCCATTATTAACAGTCGTAATATTATCAGTTTGCCCATTTATTTCCAAGCTTCCATTATCAATCGAAATAGGTGTAGGATAATTAATACCCGTGATAATTACAGGGTTAGAAGCAACTTCACTTTCTGGTATAACATCTTTTTTAAAGCCAAAACTAAACACGTTAGGTACGGTATCATTTATATCAGGGTTTGATTGTGTGGTTACCATAAAGGGCAACTTCTTACCTCCAATTGTTAAAAGTGCCTCTACCGTAGTACTGTAAGATGAGGATGAAGTGGTCATAATTTCAACTTTATCGCCATTACTAACAGACGTAACACCACTTAAGTCGTTTACTTTGAATTCACCCCCCTCAATAGATATTGGTGCAGATTCTCCAATAACACCACTAACCGTTACCATAGGAGAGCTATAATTGGTATCTAAAGAGGCATCTGTAATCATCCCAAAACTTATATTACTCTCCCATGAAAGTGTTCCTTCAAGCACATTAATATCTACAGGTACCTCGGCACTTGATACATGCTCTTCAATGTTGGCTTCGATCGTATCAAGATCTAAATTTTTCATCTCCTCTTGAAGATCCGCAATAACTGCTTCTCCCTCTTCGTCTATTGTTGCATCTTCTCGAATATCTTGAGTGATACTATTTAATGTTGCGGTAGGATCATTGGTACTCATTAATGCTGCGGATACCTGAAGAAGTTGTATATTCGCAGGATGCTTTTGACTCGTAACATCAAGCTCTTCTAAAGATACACCATCTAATTTTAGATTAAATTGCTCAGCAATAGTTTCTGTTGCTTCTGACTTTAATGTGGCAGGAGAGATGGTACTTCCATTAGCATCAGCCAAAGCCATTTTCTGCTTTATCATCTCTGCTGCCATGTGTGTAAATAGATTAATTCCAATATTATTACTTGATCCAATCTTCATATCTACAACCGCAGAGAGATCACCACCCCCCATATAGATACCTGTTACCTCATTAAGATACTCTCCTTGAACATTAAATTCTGTTAAACCTGTCCAAGGTATAGCAATACTAAAAGTACCCCTATCATCAATAGTTTCGGTTGATAAACTTTGAGTTGAACGGGATCCATTATCTTCAAGTTTATATGCTGTAACAATGGATCCTTTTTTAAATGGACCTTTATTTGCGGGAGCTTCACCTGATGCTGTATTAACAGTGGTCGTTGTTGTCGAACCACTCCAAACTACTGTCTGATTCTCGTCAGTTATATTCTCTTCTAAGTCGTTAATCACTTGTGGCATATCTTCCACGGGAGTACTACCCGCTATGGTAGTCTCTTCTGCTGGTGGTGTAACCGTTGTTACTGCTGACTCTTCGGGTGAAGATGAAGCATCTTCAGTGGTACCACCACCTCCTCCACAACCATTAAGCAATAAACTAATTAATCCAACACATAGAAAATGTTTCTTCATTCTTTCCTCCTATTTCATAAAATTTATTTTAAAAAGATTCAAAACAGTAATAATCTTAGCATGATTCCTAAAGCAAAATAAAGAAAATCTATAAAAATTCATACTTAAACTGTTTTTTTAAACAAAAGGAAATATCATTTTTTTTTTGGACTCTATTTTTTAGGTAAAAAGAAGCAGAATGTAGTGTAAATGTGATTTTAGAAGAAGAAAAAAAATGATCCTAGAAAAGCTCTAGGATCATTAAAAAAGCGATACTTATTTACTTAAGCTATCGATTTTACTCATAGCAGAAGCAATTGCCATGCTTGAATCACCTGCTTTAGAGAGTAGCTCTTTGGCTTCTGCCAGTGCTGTAGAGAGGTTAGAGTCCTCTGCGTTAAGTGCCACCGCACCATCTACCACACAGAGAGTCTTTTTCTCTTCTACTTTGACATAGCCACCATTAACCGCAACAGAGATCTCTTTGCCATCTTTGGTTTCGATTACCATTACTCCAGTATCAAGAAGTGAGACCAAAGCAGCGTGACCTGCTAAGACTCCAAACTCTCCTTCACTACCAGGAATGGTAACCTGCTTGATTTCATCGTCGAAAATGACACCCAAAGGTGTCACAATCTCAAGTTTCATGAGTTCCATTAGAGACTCCTTGGGTTACTTAGACTTCGCTAAAATCTTCTCGTTCTTAGCAATCGCCTCGTCTATACTTCCAACCATATAGAATGCTGCTTCATTCAAGTCGTCATACTTACCTTCGATAAGACCTTTAAATCCTGCTAAGGTATCAGCAAGCTCTACATAAACACCAGGGCTTCCTGTAAATACTTCTGCAACGTGGAATGGTTGAGAGAGGAACTTCTCAATCTTTCTTGCACGCTCAACAGTATTTTTATCCTCTTCACTAAGCTCATCCATACCAAGAATTGCAATAATATCTTGAAGATCCTTATACTTCTGAAGAATAGATTGTACACCACGAGCAATGTTGTAGTGCTCTTCACCAATAATTGAAGGATCAAGCATTCTTGAAGTAGAGTCAAGTGGATCAACCGCAGGATAGATCCCTTTTTCTGCAATACTTCGGTTAAGTACAGTCGTTGCATCCAAGTGAGCAAATACAGAAGCTGGTGCGGGGTCTGTCAAGTCATCTGCAGGTACATATACCGCTTGAACAGAAGTAATAGAACCTTTAGTTGTTGATGTAATTCGCTCTTGGAGTTTACCCATTTCACTTGAGAGTGTTGGCTGATATCCAACCGCTGAAGGAATCCGTCCAAGTAGTGCTGACATCTCAGAACCTGATTGAGCAAATCTAAAGATGTTATCAATAAACATCAATACATCAAGACCCATCTCATCACGGAAGTACTCTGCCATGGTAAGTCCAGTCAACGCAATTCGGTTACGTGCTCCTGGGGGTTCACTCATCTGTCCGTAGCACAGTGCAACTTTATCCAATACGTTAGACTCTTCCATTTCGAAGTAGAGGTCATTTCCTTCACGGGTTCGCTCACCAACACCAGCAAATACAGAGTACCCTGAGTGTTTCATTGCCACGTTGTTAATAAGTTCCATAATAATAACGGTTTTACCAACACCAGCCCCACCAAAGAGTCCAACTTTACCCCCTTTGTTATAAGGAGCCAAAAGGTCAACAACTTTGATACCTGTCTCAAAAACTTCTGTTTTAGTACTTTGCTCTTCAAATGGTGGTGGGTCTCTATGGATTGATCGATACTCTTTACAAGTAAACTCTCCACCATCATCAACGGTGTCACCTACAACGTTAAAGATACGTCCAAGAACCTCTTCACCTACAGGAACTTTAATAGAATCACCTGTTGCTTTTACCTCTTGACCACGTACTAGACCTTCACTCATGTCCATTGCAATGGTTCTTACACGTCCATCACCAAGTTGTGCTGCAACCTCAAGAACCAATCTTTGGTCACCATTCTCTAACTTAATTGTCGTCTCCAGTGCTTCGTTGATTGCAGGAAGATACCCGTCAAAATCAACATCAACAACTGGTCCAAGTACTTGTACTACTTTACCTGTCATTATATCTATTCTCCTCTTCTTATTTCAATGATTCCATACCACTGATGATCTCAATGAGCTCAGTCGTAATCGCTTCTTGTCTTGCTTTGTTATAGGCAACGGTAAGTTTATTTACCATCTCACCTGCATTTTTAGTTGCTGCATCCATTGCTTGCATTCGTGCACTGTGTTCTCCTGCTAAAGAGTTAAGCAGTGCATAATACATAGAATAGTCAACATACTTTCTTACCAATGTATCCATTAGTGTATCGTCATCATCAGGCTCAACATCAAGCTCAGAGAGTGACACACTATTAAGGTCTAAGGCACTGGTATCTACAGGAAGAAGCTGTTGCTCTATAATCTCCTGTGTAATCATGTTGACATATCCATTATGAATCAAGATAATCTTATCGGTTTTACCTTGAACATAATCCTCAACCAAAGTAGAGATAAACGCTGCTGCTTTACCATATTCAGGAGCCGCACTCATATCTTCTATCTCGTTGAGCATCTCAACTTTGTTGTATCGATAATAGGCAATACCTTTTTTACCAATACCACTCAGTCGGACTTTAGCACCCGCGGCTTCAAACTCTTTAATCAACTTACTCGTTCGCTTAATGGTCTGATAGTTAAATCCACCACAAAGCCCTTTGTCCGCAGAGACAAATACAATATCAACCACTTTAGGATTTTTGTTCTCTTTAAAGAAAATATTATCAATCCCATCAGCATTGTTTTGTACCATCTTCTGAGCAATCTCATTGAGCAGCTCAGTAAGTTTCGAAGCATAAACTTTAGAGCGTTTTGCAACCTCTTCAGCCCTTTTAAGCTTCGCAGATGAAACAAGTTTCATTGCACGCGTGGTCTTTTGAGTACCTTTGACACTCGCAATCTTACGCTTTATATCTTTTAAATTAGCCATAGTTTAGCCTTTTTACACTGAAAATGATTCGCTAAAATCGTCAAGTGCTTTAATGAGTGCTTTCTCTGTCTCGTCAGTAATCTTCTTCTCGTTTCTAATACTCTCTAAGATATCTGCATGTTTTGCTTCCATAAATGGCATCAACTCTGCTTCGAACTTGGTTACTGCTGATACAGGAATTGCATCTAGATAACCTTTGTTTCCTGCAAAAATAATAACAACTTGCTTCTCTACAGGAACAGGAGAGTATGGTCCTTGTTTAAGTACTTCAACCATTCTCGCTCCACGCTCAAGTTGATTTCTACTGTGTTCATCAAGGTCAGAAGCAAACTGTGCAAACGCTTGAAGCTCACGGTAAGAAGCAAGGTCAAGTCTAAGTGTACCAGCCACTTGCTTGGTTGCTTTAATCTGTGCTGCACCACCAACTCGTGATACTGAAAGACCAACATTAATTGCAGGTCGAACACCAGAGTTAAAGAGATCAGTCTCTAAGAAGATCTGTCCATCAGTAATAGAGATAACGTTGGTAGGAATATATGCTGCAACATCCCCTGCTTGTGTCTCAATAATTGGGAAAGCAGTGATGGATCCCGCACCATTTTCATCACTAAGCTTCGCTGCACGCTCAAGCAATCTTGAGTGTAGGTAGAAAACATCCCCTGGGTATGCCTCTCGACCTGGAGGTCGTCGAAGAATCAATGACATCTCACGGTAAGCCACCGCATGCTTAGATAGATCATCATAGAAGATAACCGCATGTCTACTAGAGTTCATGTAGTACTCAGCCAAGGTAACACCAGCATAAGGAGCCAAGAACTGGAATGCAGCAGAATCAGCAGCAGAAGCAGCGACAATAATGGTATAATCCATCGCACCTGCCTCTTCTAACTTCTTAACAATCGTTGCAATGGTCGATTGTTTTTGTCCAATTGCTACATATACACAGATAACATCTTGACCTTTTTGGTTGATAATGGTATCAATTGCCAAAGTCGTTTTACCTGTTTGTCTATCACCAATGATAAGCTCTCTTTGCCCTCGACCAACGGGAACCAGTGCATCAATCGCTTTAATCCCTGTTTGAAGTGGCTCATGAACAGATTTTCTTGCCATAATACCAGGTGCTTTATCCTCAAGAAGTCTACTCTCAGTAGTCTCAATAGGACCTTTTCCATCAATTGGCTCACCAAGTGGATTAACCACACGACCAACCATCGCATCACCTACGGGCATCTTAAGTAGGGTTCCTGTTCGCTTAACGCTCATTCCCTCTACAATTCCTGCCATACTTCCAAGTACAACAATACCAACATTTGCCTCTTCAAGGTTAAGTACCATACCCTTAACCCCTGTTTCAAACTCTACTACCTCTCCAGCCATAACATTGTTAAGACCATATACCGAGGTAATACCATCTGCAACACCTACTACTTTTCCAACTTCGTTGATGTCTACATCTATCTCAAAATTCTCGATTCTCTCTTTGATTATCGAGCTGATTTCGTCTGCTTGTAATTTGTTTGCCACTGCAACTCCTTCCGTTTAGATTACTTTTTTATAGTGATTTTGTAATAAAATCAATTAATTGTTCTTTAACTCTCTG